>Ga0105045_10005921_pt1 | contig 10802 bp, 9 predicted proteins | sample MAT02_FD_78089 | JGI IMG/M metagenome (GOLD analysis project Ga0105045, IMG submission 78089) | Freshwater microbial communities from Lake Fryxell liftoff mats and glacier meltwater in Antarctica - MAT-02 (megahit assembly) | ecosystem: Environmental > Aquatic > Freshwater > Ice > Liftoff... | reverse complement strand
GTAAGAGACATTTAGTTCGATACGCAAAAATATTTGAGAGTTCTGTCTTACGTAACTTGCAATGTGGCAGAATATTTCTACCGCAGAGTCGGTTAAGTTCATCGTTTCAGTACCCTCTGCGGGTAAATGGATGAATAAAACAACATGTCAGATGAGGAACTCAAGGAACTTGAGGGAGTTTCAGTACCCTCTGCGGGTAAATGGATGAATAAAACCGATTATCGTTTTTTAAGGAACAAGGTCATTTATCATATCACACCAGTTTTTCTTGCCTAAAAACGATTATAGCACAGTTTTTATTTTTGGCACAAGAACCAAAATCGGCATCCAAATACCCGTCACAGACCATCATCCTCGCAGGCACTTGTGATATGCCAGTGTAGCCAAATAACGGAGTGTGGCGGCTTGGTTATAGATTTTTGCCGATGCAACCGCCAACGCGATGTGTATGCCACGCGCGTTGTGTGATGATACGAAAAAAATTATCGGGTACGGATAACCCGATACCAGCCATTGCCCTTCACGGCGTTTTTGCCAACATGCAGGCTTTGCCCCCAAAGAATCCAGGGGAGCAGGGGCGATAAATCGCCTTCCCAGCGAAAGCGTCCGATAATCCCGCCGATGTTGGTATAGGTAGATTGTCGGACGCTCCCACTGCGAGCCTCTGCCCATTGGGTTTCGTCATAGGTAATACGGATGGTTTGGGCGTGGGCTTTGAGCGACTCTGCCAAGACCATCCAATCGTCACGCGGGGCGGGGGTGGTTGTCTCTGCATACGATTCGGTGAGGGCTTGAATGCGTTCTATAAGGCGTGAGATAAAAACGGCGGGGTCTGGCGCTTTGACCATGCGCTCATTTTGGATGAGGGTCATAGGCGTGATGAGCTGAATGACAATTTTATCTGGCGAGAGGTCTTTGAGCTGGTCGCCAATTTGTGCAGGTGTGATTTGCAAGGTGGGCGGTTGTACCACCCATTTTTTCATGAGGTCACGGTGGGCATCATATAGTGGGTTATATTCGGTGATGGTCACAAGTTCAAAGCGCCCGCGTCCCTTACCGATGCCAATTTGCCCCATGCGTTGGACGGCACGCGCCACGTAAGGGATAAAGTTTTGTGCTTTGCCGATGAAGCTAAAGCCAAAATCGAAAATCTCACCTTTGCGATAGGCTTTGATGGCGGGTGGCTCGACGGTGATGGGGCGGGCGGTTTGGTTGCCCCGCTTGCTATCGGGGTTTTCGGCATTGAGCAACCAGCAGGTGGGGCAGGTTGTGGCATGATGCTCGGATTGCTTGATGACGAATGGCTCGGTGCAAAAATTCTCGCTCATCGCCTGATACAACGCGCCGCGCAATGGCGATCCCGATTGGTCGGCAAAGACGATGCTCTCGGTGGGGCGCACCGCAAAACGCAGGTGTTGAACAGTGAATCCATCGGTAAAATGGGTATGGTCATTCATGGGGCTTCATCCTCAAAACTAGTTTCATCAGGATTTTTGGCTTTCTCGATGGCATCGTGCAAGCGTAGACCATACTCGCTATCATAAGGTACATCCACAATGGCAAAAAAATTCTCATCTTTATCGGGTGGTTTGAGTACCAACGACCATTTTTTGGTGGTGAGGCTATGATATTGCCCTGTGGTGATATTGACCAGATATTGATTTGCCTCGATATATAATTTTTGCTCGATGGCATTATCATACTGTTCTTGCAACGTCACAGGCAAGACCTGTGTGCCATCAAATAATTTGTAAAATGTGGTCATGATGCTAATCTCTGCCGATTCAAATGGGGTGATAAGTGTCAAAATACGGTCAAATTCGGCTTTTGCCTTGTCATAGTCGGCGTGCCATTGTGCCAAAATCGGCTCATCGGCATAAATAGCGCCTAGCATGGCAGTGACTTGCGCTTCGTCTATGGGCAAGCCATCGTATTGGTAGCGCAAAACGGCAATGCTCTGTGTGACCATACGGTCATCGTAAGGGAGATAATTGTCATCGGTGGGGATGGTCATGATGTGTACGGGACAGAGGGTTTTTTCTGTGCGTCCTCTGTTCACACGTCCAAAGCGTTGGAGCATGGCTTCGAGTGGGGCGGGTTCGGTGTAGAGGGTATCGAAATCGACATTGAGGCTGACCTCAACGACTTGCGTGGCAATCACAATCAGGGGACGGCGCTGTGAACGGTCATCCACACCACAATATTTCATGAGCAATGCCTCTTTATCACGGCGGTCAATGCCGTTAAAGCGCCCATGCAGAAGCATCAGATTGCCATGTGGGGTCTCATTGGATAGCACCACAAACCCCATATCCCGAATATGTTCATAGACTCTCTGGGCGGTTTTTACCTGATTACAACACACCAGCACACTTTTCCCCGATGCATAATCGGCGATGATGGCGGGTATGTGTGAAGGGAGGTCTGTATCTGCAAATTGGATAATGTGCCGTTGTGAGGCGGTGAATACATCGGTATCGGCTTGGATGGTCGCTACATTAGGTAAAACCGCATCGAGGGCGTTTTTGATGATGGGTGGCAGGGTGGCGGTCATTATAAGGAAGCGTGCGCGAAAATTCTGCGCCAAATAGCCAATATAACCGATAATCAGCGCCAAGCGTTTGGGTTCATAGGCGTGAATTTCATCGAAAATAAATAGTGCATCGGTGTAATCGAGTAAGAGTGCTTCATACCCTTTAAGGGCATAGGCGGCTTTGAGCATTTGATAGGGACTAAATACTTGGATGGGGAAATAATTAAGCCGTGCCTTGTTTTTGATGTCACGGGCGCGGGTGCTAGATTTTTGGGCATCTTTTTCATCAGCATCCATCGCATCCTGATAAAATTTGAGCGTGGCACGACTATGCTGGATGGTCACTTGGTTATTTTTTTCATCACCAAAGGGTATGCCGAAATAGGCAGAAGAAAGCCGATTTGCCATCGCGTTCATGCTGGCTTGGTAGGGGAGGGTATAAAAAATGCGCGAGGCGGGGCGGTGTGCCATTTGTGCGATTGCCCACAAAATAGCCGCCTCTGTTTTGCCACTGCCGGTTGGGGCGACCATAATCGCGTGACCGAGTGGCGCGGTTTGCATGGCAGATTGATGATGATGCAGAGTGCGCGTGTGCAAGGGCTTATTGGCATGTTCTGGTGTGAGTTCCATATCTGGAAACGCGCCCACACCCGCGCTGGCGCTATGGTCTGATGTGAGAATGACACCCCGATAGAGCATGGCAAGATGCTTGTCGGTGGGAGATAATATGTTTCTCCACATAAAAAAAGCCCGTAGGCTGGTATAGATGGCTTTTTCTGGTGATAGTGCGCGTGCCTCTTCTTGGGGCATGAGGGTGGGATGCACCCCCACAAACCCCAATTCATCCGCCCATGCTTCGCCACACTCTGCCAGCCAGCGCCATAACCCCATTTTGACAGGCTCAGTGATTTGTTGTGCCAAAAACAGGTGGCGCTCATCGAATAGTTCTTGTAAATCGCCGACATCGGCTTTTTTCTTCATGCCCCCATACTTAAAATCTATCATGCTCGCATCTTTGTGATGTGCGAGTATTACCCCAATCACCCATTCGCGGTCTGGGTGTCCTTTTGGGAACACCCAATCCACAAAAGCGAGTGATAAGACTTCATGGCGATGCTTATCATGTGACCATTGCCCTTTTTCACCCTGTAGCAAGTCCTGAAAGCCCTGCGCGGCTTTGCCAAAATCATGTAATAGACATCCCCAAAATGCCCGCGCCCAAAATAAATTATCTCCAAAAGCGGGATGTAACCGCCGTTGGTCTACAAGGCGTTCTATCACCTCTAGGGTATGTTGGACGAGCGTTTGCCCGCCCATGTCGGCACTTTTTGCCATGACACCCATATCATCTAGCCAGTGTGGATAAATTTTCATGCGGTTATCTCTCATCTATGAACGAATGGAGATAAATCGCCCGTTGGTGAGTTGGGTATTTATTATGGCGCGGACTTTGTGGGTCTATCCACAAGACCATAGTACGTATTTCCGATTCAAAGCTGATGTTGGGTTCATCGTCCTCCTCATCATCAGAGGGAGGTGGTGGGAATATGGCAATATCGGTGAGCATGGCATACGCCTGTTGCGATACCCCACGACGAGGGTTGATATAGCGGGGCATGGTAATCGGAATCATGCGCCGATTAAACAGCGTGCTATAGCGTAAAGGTAACAGGGTATGCTCAAAATACCCGACATCCGCCCGCTGTAACAGACGTAGTTGAATATCGGTATAGGTCATCAAATCTTGTGAACGTCCCAAATTGACTGCATAGTGTGGGTGTGTGAGTGCATTGCCCAACATTTCCAATTGAGTTATATCGGGATGGTGAACATATAACAGCAAATTGGGCTTAAACAGCAATTCGCGGTCAACGGGTTTGAGTTGTTTGCCAATATCTGGTACTTCAAAATGCAGATGCTCTTTATAATCAATAAAGCGCCCGCCATGCGTAAAGCGATAGCCAAACCGCCAGCCGTCTGGGGGCAAATAGTCACCAATGGCGCTACTCAAATGCCCATAAATAGTAGACGGCGGTGGCATTTCAAAGGTGGGTTGATACCCCTGTGTAAAATAGGGGTATCTAAAAGATGTGACCCACCCACTTATTTGAACAGTGAGGACGGTCAGGGTTTCCATAGGCGCTTATTCATCCAATAGGGTAGGGTTGCTTGCGAGATAGCTGGCAAGTTTGTCAAATGCGGTTTGTGGGGTATTCACCAGAATCGCTTCATGGACAGGTATTCTTGCGAGTTCCTCTGGCAGGTAACCGGGTTTCCAGCCAATAAATACAGGTGATAGTAGGGTTTTTTGGCTATCTAAATCATTCAGCACTTGGGTGAATACGTCTACATTAAACACAGGCACGCCATTGCGATGGGTGAACACATATTGAAATGGATTGTTGCCCCCGCGTATGATGGCACTAATCGAGACGGCTGGTGCGACATCGGTATAGTGCAGGGTTTGTTTTGCCCCACCATCGAGGCGACCAATCCCCCGTAATAAGGAAGTGACCCGAGCGATGCGCTCATCCGCAGGCAGGCGATATGCCATTTCATTTTCGAGGTGTTCTAAGCCTGCCTCAGATGCTTTTTGACGGCGCATATCGTCTAAATTGACAAACCCTGTGCGTCGCCGATAGAAAAATTTGCCCGCCATACCCAAATTGAGGGAGACTGCGCCGACCAGCGTTGTCCGATAAAATTGGTGTTCGTATGGCACAGGGTTATCTTCTTGGCGGGTCATTGTGCCAAAATCGGCAGTGATAACCACAGGTGAAATAGAGACAAAGGTACTCACACGGAAGGGTGCAACACGGGTAACGGTGGCTTTGTCATCACCATCGGGTGTTTCTTCGCCTTTTTTCTTTTTGCCACCACCCTTTGGCGCACGCATGTAGCCCATGAGGTCATCATCATGGTAGCTGATGGGGTCGGCTTCGGTGTAGGCAATTTTTTCTTCGCGCTGAATGGGCGATTCACGCCACGCAATATCTTTGGCATTGACCAGTGTTTGGCGCAACCAATAGCGGAAGGCTTGTGCCGATACATACGGATGTGTTTTGCCATCTGGTGTGCGAATAAATTTGACGGCGGCGGTGTTATCGGTGCGGGCATTGGGAATATCTTCCCCTGAATTATTTAATGCAGAGGCAGGTGCATCTATGAGGATTAAGCCTGTGATAAAAGACATAATGTGTGTTCTCCTTTATATCGTGATAGATAAATTAATCGTGTTGACAGTTTGTTATTGGGCTATTTCGGACGGCATGTATGCCGTCCCTACAACCTGATAATCGTGTTCTTGGTCGTAGTGACCTGATATATCACGTCCAAAACAGAGCATTATTCAAAACCTACTCAGGCTCTTCTTCGCTCAATAGGGTAGGGTTGCTGGTTATCCATTCATTGCTTAATTGCTCAATAATGCGGATGAGGAGTAGGTCTTTCGCCAGCCCCCAATCGGGACGCACACCATATCCAGTTTCATCTTCAATGAAAAAAATTGTCAAAAATTGGTCGTATGGGATGAGCGTTTTGGCGCTTTTTTCTTTGGCGGTGTTGGCAATACGAATCAGCTCTTGGCGAAATTCATAATCACCCCGCGCAAAATATAACTTTTTATATGCCCGTCCATCGTGGTCTTGAATATAACGGGCGAGGCGGTCTCCAAATTGCTTAATTGCTTCTAAACGTTCTTTATCCATGTGCATCACCTTTTCTAAAAATTTACCAATTAGCTCCCAAGAAATCACTTCGCGCTCACGAAGTGCGGAATACTCATGACGAGGGTCTTGCTTGTCTACTTTGCTTCTGGTGGGTGTTCGCAATAAATACAGGCGCAAAAATGAACGAGCTTCGGCGGGCAGTTTGAATAAACCCTCATAGAAATAATTCATCTCGGTGTATTCAATTTGTTTACCCGTTTCGGCATCTTCAGAGTCATCTTTTTTAGATGGTTTTTCCATGCGCCATGCCCGTCCAACGACTGCGTTCCATGCTTTCTCATAGCGTTTTGCCACCGCGATAAAATTAACGACCATCGAATCGAGTGGGATAATATCGACATCTGGAGAAGCCCCACCACCGACAAAATGATAGGCGGTGAGCGCAGATTTTGCGGTCATGTGTGTCTGAACCTCGACCAACGCTTCAATCAGGTGGGTCTTGGCATTTTTATAATTGGGCATTTTTTCTAGCCCCTGCATCTGAAAGGTGACGGCGTTTTTTGCCATCATCTTTTTGGTCAGAGATAGAAGAAGGTCATAGTCGTGGCTATGTACCACAAAGGCTTTTCCCTTAGAAGTTAACATTGCCATTGGCATGGCTAATAATGCCAAAATACACCACCCACTGATGGGCAACAACGTGCGTGCTTCTGGAAAGAAATTATAGGTATTACCACCCGGTATCATGGGAATCAGTTGTTGAGAAACACGAACAAGGGCAGGGTCTCCAGAAAAGATACAGGTCTCATTGGGATTGGCAAGGGCTTCATCCACAAAAATAGGCTCATTTGGCTTGACTTTCCAGAGATGAAAATAACGATTGAGCATGTCGCGCCGTCTGGGAAATGTGGCGGGCTTTTTGACATCTTGTACAAGAGCAAAGGGTGCATTAGAAAAAACACTAAAGGTCAAAAAACCACTCATAGCAGGGCTGATATAAATATCAAGCACCTCTGCGATAAATGCCTCAATATCATCCTCTGTCACATCGGCAGGGGAGGTTTTATTGGCATGTGCAGTGAGTACCGCCACGCCCACATCAATAAAGGGATGCCCGATATAACGAATAATCATAGTCCTGTCCTCTCTTTACTCATTATCCAAATAAATATTTAGCGCACGGCGCAGGTCATTGATGATGGTCTGCTTAAATCCCTCTGGGGCAATCACCTGCACATCGGGTCCCCAACTGCGTACCCACGACAAAATTTCGAGTTCACCCGCCAGTCTTGCCGTCCACATCACACTGCCATCGGTCAACACCTGTTTTTTTTCGTTGGGATGAAACACTTGCTCCATCACCCGATTGGCAACATGCGCTGGAAACCGCAATTCAAAGGTCTGCAAAATATCTTCTTGCCCATACCAAATCCCCCATGAGTGTCTGAGTAAATCCATTGGGCTAAGTGATGGTGGTTTTTGATAGTGGGCGCTCAACAAACGTGCGGCATGGATGCGATCGGTTTTGAAGGTACGCAAGTCATTGCGGGTTTGGCTGTGTGCAATGAGATAGGTGCCATCGCTTAAAATTGCTGGTTCAAATAAATAGGGTTCTATGATATGTGTATCTAAATCATTTTGGCGTGCCTTTTGATAGTCAATTTCGACCACTTGCCCTTTTAGCCATGCCTCGATGAGGGTCTCCCAGACCACATTATGGTTGTTTGGCATAGTGCGCTCTTGTTCTAAATAGTGTACCGAGTCGCTCAACATACTGACCAAATCGGGACGCTGGAGGGCATCGGCAATGCGGTTTAGGGCGCTAATCATAAAATGAGGCGCACGACTGGTTTGGCGGATATATCGGCGGAGCGCCAAATAAATAATCACTGCCTCTTTGGGTCGGAGCGATAAGTGATAAGGGCTGTTTGTCAATTCTAGACGATAATGTCCGCGCTCTTCCTCAAGGATAGAGTAGCCATCATTTTGTAGTTCTTGGATATAGCGATAGGCGGTTGAGGGGTTACAGCCGAGTTCATCAGCCAATTCCCGTGTGGTTATTCCATGCGTGCTACGCCTTAAAAGTGTAATAGTTGTATCAAGTGCCTTTTGTTTATTTGTCATAAGTTTATGCTATCATTCTTTTGAATGCCCAACCTAAACATATTATATCAAATAATGATTGCAAAACTTGCAATATTCAGGTTATAAAATTGCAAGTTTTACAAGTAGCTCAGATAAATGCTTCAATTTATCGTGATTACCGAGCCTCTATTAGAGATGATTTGCTTTTTCACCAAATCTATTGCCAAGTCTCATATTTTTGGACATACTCTCATCAGGTTTTAGGCATGAGGAGTGAATGATGCCAACATTTGAAGAGCTTGAGCAATTGATACGTAAGCTGAATTTTCCAGAAGAAGAAGTAGAGGCATTTCTCCAAGAAGTGAAAATGCGGAGTAGCCCAAAATTGAGCGTGGAGGAACATAAAGCACAAGTGCTTGAAATCATACAAACGCTAATAACCGAGAAGATAAAACCCAGATGTGTTTTTCTCTACCCAGAGGATTATGAATTGTCATATATTGCGGACTTGAGTGTGGAATGGCGTAAGAACACATTATACTTTACGGTACGTTATCGTGACCCGAACAGCCAGGTAAAACGGTTGGTAGATTATACGAAGATATCTCGGATGGCAAAAGGGTGATTTAATTTATCGTACAGGAGACATACAGGTGAATATGTGATGTTGTACGAGCGCATTTTGTTGGAGGAGTGTGTAGAGATGCTCCAAGAAGATATGCTACTGATACCATGATGAGCAAGATAGAGTAGGGCGGGCTGAATTCTCCATTGGAGAAAACCCTTGCCCTCCTAGCCCATCCGTGCTATACTCTATCTATCCTGCCCCCTAAACAGGATAAATGTATGGCGCTGGCGGGCTTGCTCGAATGATTAACCCCACAGGTTGAGTAACCCGCTAATAGCCCATACAAATACCCCTCACAATGCTGTTCTTTCCTTTATATCATCCTTTGCACCAACTCATTTGGTATGTGTATGGGGTACTGATTTCATGACACTTATAAACGGTTTACTTCTTAGAGAGCGGCAACGAGGACAGTTATTTACGTAGAAAATAACTTCGTGGTTACAACCGCTCTAAGAGAGTGAACAACGGCTCACTTCTTAGAGTTGAACTTCTAAGTAGCTATTGTAACCCCTAAAAACTACAAAAATGCCTTGTAGCTCTTTATGAACCAATATAATTTTCCCTGCTACACGCTTATGTGTGAAGCCAATTCTCAGCCCGCACAGGCGGCAATTGGTCAAAGTCGCAGCCATCTGTGACCTAAAATATATGGCATGTAATTTCTCCATTGGAGAAATGTGGCATCATGGCAGGTATTCACCTATTCCAAACCTCATCTAACATTAGGTTTCCACTTATATCAGGATTAATGGGAAGGAATATCCATGATGCGGTAAGTATATCGCTTATTTGGATGATCCCATTTATACAATTCGAAGCGTGTATTTCGATAGGCATAAGAACCAATCAAAAATGCTGTCTCCAGTGGTACTTTTTGAAATAGTTGGAAGAATCTCGTTGAGCTGTCGAGTTGTTTAATGGCTTTTTGAACCGTGCGATTAATATCGCTAAAATGGGCAATGTTACTATCTTCAATCCAATATGAATTTTTATCTAATGGATGTCTCGGTCCAGTAACATATATAGCGAAAAACGGTTCTTTTGCATCTGGATAAGCATCATCAAGTTGTTGAACTCTTGTGAAAACAGATTCTAATACATCATTTCCAACCGTCCCAGTACAATGGACAATAAGCTGAATACGAGAGACTTTGCTTACAATTGTATTGGCTTTTGCGATAATTTCAGCCTTGCTATAGGCAGAATTGATAAAGGGGATAGTAAGATATTTTTTATGAGAAATCTCAATTTCCATGACACCCGGTTGTGCATCCATTCGTTTGGTTAAATCGAGTGACAATAACTCGCGTTGAATACGTGGCACTCTATTCACAAGAACCTGCCCAAGCATGGGCGTATATTGCTGACTTGTAATACCTTGAATAGTTCTCAAATTGTATGGGTCTGGTTTGTCATCCAAAAAGACAGGGGTAATTGGTTTGTTGATACTCTGTGCATGTTCAATTTCTTGACGCACATAAGGGGATTGGCTAGAATTCAATGACCAAAAAACAAGCATAATGGCACTATTATCAATTGCCTGAAACATAACAGGTTGCCATGTGTCACCAGGCTTGATGTCATTTATATCTTGCCAAACGATAAAATCATCTGAGAGTAGTTGTTCTACAAATTTGCCTACAATTATCCTATCTTTACGCGAATAACTGATGAACACATGCGCTGACATAAAATACCATCCTATTTATTATAAAGAGCAGTTGTTTATTGTAAAAAATTCAAAGTCAAAAGAGTACCAAGTGTAATCGCATCAAAATAGGTTTAACCATATTTTATTTTTTGTGGCTGACATACGAGCCTAAAGGCTCTAGTACAGCCATTACATCCCTCAAAACGGGTATGTGCGTAATGGCTGACTAGCACG
>Ga0105045_10005920_pt1 | contig 10803 bp, 8 predicted proteins | sample MAT02_FD_78089 | JGI IMG/M metagenome (GOLD analysis project Ga0105045, IMG submission 78089) | Freshwater microbial communities from Lake Fryxell liftoff mats and glacier meltwater in Antarctica - MAT-02 (megahit assembly) | ecosystem: Environmental > Aquatic > Freshwater > Ice > Liftoff... | reverse complement strand
TTCTGTGAAGAATCTTGTCCGGTTGACTCAATTGTTGAAACAGACTTAGCGCACTATGCCTTCTTAGCGCGCGGTGAAAATATTTTAGATAAACAAAAATTGCTTGCCATTGGTGACAAGTATGAAGAGCGCATCGCGAATTATCGTGGTGAAGACGCGCCCTATCGGTAGAGGATAACGATGACCATTACATTTCAACAATTGGTATTTTACACGTTTTCCGCACTGGCTATCTTAAGCGCCATTATGGTGATTGCATCGCAAAACCCAGTTAAAGCGGTCTTGTTTTTAGTGTTCAGCTTTTTCTGCACGGCTGGCCTTTGGATGTTGCTAGAGTCTGAATTTTTAAGCATCGTACTGGTGCTTGTGTATGTTGGCGCCGTGATGGTGCTGTTCTTGTTTGTGGTGATGATGCTGGATATTGAGGTTGACGATCTCAAAACACCTTTTGTGAAGCATTGGCCGATTGGTTTGGTGATTGCGGCCATCATGGTGGGTTTAATGCTCATCATTGTGGGCAAACAGCATTTTGGGATAGACCAAGTGCCCATTCCAGAAGCGTTACCGAAAGATTATAGCCACGTAAAAGCGCTCGCGATGGTTTTATATTCAGATTACTTATTGCCCTTCGAAATCGCTGGGGTGATTTTATTAGTGGCGATGATTGCGGCGATTGGCTTAACTTTCCGTGGCCCACGTGATTCCAAAACACAAAATGTGTCCTTGCAAACCCAAGTGACCAAGCAGCAACGCTTAACCATCGTTAAGATGGCATCCGAAGGAGCCCCGAAATGATTGGCTTAAATGAATATCTGACTGTTGCCGCCATCTTATTCAGTATTGGTGTGGCTGGCATTTACATTAATCGCAAGAATGTGATTTTGCTGTTGATGTGTGTGGAATTAATTTTATTAGCCGTCAACACTAACTTTGTCGCCTTCTCTAGTTTCTTACGTAACCAAGTTGGCGAAGTTTTTGTTTTCTTTATTCTAACGGTCGCAGCGGCAGAAGCCGCCATCGGCTTAGCCATTCTCGTCGTGCTGTTTCGCAGCCGTCGTACCATTAATGTTGAAGAGCTGGATCTACTGAAGGGGTAAGTTGTGCAACACCATATTTTAACGGAATGTTTAATTGTGGTTTTTTCGCCGCTACTTGCTGCCATCATAGCGGGATTAGGTAAAAAAATCGTTGGTCGCACTGGTGCGCATACCATTACTATCATGGCTGTCGGTATTAGCTTTTTTACGTCTTTGCTAATCGCCAAACAAATGCTGTTAGATAAAAGCATTCCCATGCAATTGGATATGACACTTTATACCTGGGCAGTAATTGAGCCGGTTCGTTTCCAGGTTGGCTTTTTGCTTGATCCTTTAACTATCTTGATGATGTGTGTGGTGACCTTTGTTTCCTGGATGGTGCATATCTATACCATCGGTTATATGCATGAAGATCCAGGTTACCAACGTTTTTTCAGTTATATCTCCTTGTTTACCTTTGCGATGTTAATGCTTGTCATGTCCAACAACTTCTTGCAGCTATTCTTTGGTTGGGAAGCGGTGGGTGTGGTTTCTTATCTGTTGATTGGCTTTTGGTTTAAACGTGAATCGGCGATATTTGCCAACTTGAAAGCATTCTTGGTGAACCGCGTGGGTGACTTTGGATTCTTGCTAGGCATTGCTGCCGTGTTAATGACTTTCGGCAGCTTAGATTACTTGCCTGTGTTCAACCATGCCCCTGCAATTGCCTCGACCAATCCTATGATTGAGATCTTTGCCGGATATGAGTGGTCAGTGTTCACGGTTATTGGGATTTTGTTATTTATAGGTGCGATGGGTAAATCAGCGCAAGTGCCATTGCATGTGTGGTTGCCTGATTCCATGGAAGGCCCAACCCCCATTTCAGCGCTTATCCATGCCGCTACCATGGTGACCGCGGGTGTATTTATGGTGGCACGTATGTCCCCGCTGTTTGAGTTTTCGGATACGGCGCTCGCATTTATCATGATCATTGGTGCAACGACTTGCTTCTTGATGGGGTTAGTTGGCATTGTGCAAAACGATATTAAACGCGTTGTCGCTTACTCAACTCTTTCGCAATTAGGTTACATGGTTACCGCGCTTGGCGTGTCGGCTTATGCAGCAGGTATTTTCCATCTAATGACCCACGCCTTTTTCAAAGCCTTGTTATTCTTAGGCGCAGGCTCGGTTATTATCGCGATGCATCACGAGCAGGATATTCGTCAGATGGGTGGTTTACGCAAATACATGCCCATTACTTATATCACCATGTTGCTAGGCTCGTTGGCGTTAGTAGGCTTTCCGTTTTTCTCCGGCTTTTACTCCAAAGATACGATTATCGAAGCGGTTCATTTAAGCACCTTGCCAGGCGCGCAGGTTGTTTACTGGCTCGTGTTAGGCAGTGTGTTTGTGACTGCGTTATATTCTTTCAGAATGTTCTTTTTAGTGTTCCACACCAAAGAGCGGATGGACGAACATACGCGTTCCCATTTACATGAATCACCGATGGTAGTTTGGTTACCGCTGGTGCTCTTAGCTATTCCTTCCGTGGTTATCGGTGCTGCATTTGCGAGCTCGGTATTTGGCGACTTCTTTAGTAATTCCATTTTTGTATTGCCTGAACACAACGTGATGAAAACGCTTTCCGAAGAATATCACGGTGCCGTTGCGATGGCGGTGCATGGCTTTAGCACAATGCCGTTCTTTTTGGCAATGGCGGGGATTGTGGTGGCCTATGTGTTCTATGTGTTGAAGCCCGGATTGGCAGAAACAACTCGCAAGCTCTTCTTACCCCTTTATACCTTGTTAATTAATAAATATGGTTTTGATGCCTTTAATCAAACTGTTTTAGCAGGTGGAACACGGGGTATCGGCAAGTTCTTCTGGCACGTAGGAGATGAAAAGCTGATTGATGGGTTACTCGTCAATGGTTCAGCTAAAGCAGTTGGAATGACTGCCAAGGTTCTGCGTCATTTGCAATCCGGTTACGTTTATCATTATGCCTTTGCGATGATAACTGGACTGATAGCACTTTCTTTATGGTTTATGGTTAGAGTATAAGGGGCTTTTGTGCAATTCGCTTTACCATTACTCAGTACATTAATTTGGCTGCCCATTGTGGGTGGTCTGCTTATTTTTGCCTTAGGGGGTCAAAACAACCCTGAGCGTGCCCGTTGGATGGCTTTAATCACCTCGTTACTGTGTTTGGCACTTTGCATTCCGTTGTGGCAAGGGTTTGATCCCCAAGCCATCGGTTTTCAGTTTGTTGAAAACAAACCTTGGTTTCCCTTTTTGCACATCAACTATGATTTAGGCGTTGATGGTTTTGCCATGCCCTTAATTGTGCTGACATGCTTGTTCACGCCATTAGTGATTGTATCGGCTTGGCGTGTGATTGAACAAAAAGTCGCTCTATATATGGTGTCTTTTTTAATGATGCAAGGCCTGATGTGTGGGGTCTTTGCTGCGTTAGATGCGATTTTGTTCTATGTATTTTGGGAAGCGATGTTAGTTCCCATGTTCTTGATCATCGGGATCTGGGGTGGACCTAACCGCATTTATGCCACCATTAAGTTCTTCTTATATACCTTTTTGGGTTCGGTCTTTTTACTGGTTGCGTTGATTTACCTTCATTTGCAAACTAAAACCGTTGGAACACCTGGCTTTGACATAGGGCAATTTGCTGAATTAACGCTGCCGCTACTTACCCAAAAATGGATACTAGTCGCTTTCTTACTCGCTTTTGCGGTTAAAATTCCGATGGTGCCGGTACATACTTGGTTACCGGATGCGCACGTTGAAGCGCCCACGGGTGGCTCGGTTGTGTTAGCAGCCATTATGTTAAAAATGGGTGCTTATGGTTTCTTGCGCTTTATGTTGCCCATCGTTCCCGATGCTTGCCGTGAATGGCAATGGTTAATCATTGGGGCGTCATTAGTTGCGGTGGTTTACATCGGCTTAGTGGCTATTGTGCAAAAAGATATGAAAAAGCTGATTGCTTACTCATCGATTGCGCACATGGGCTTTGTGACCTTAGGCATATTCATTTCCTTTGCGCTGGTTAACCAAGATGCTTTGCCTGCTGCTGCGATGGGCATTAATGGTGCTTACGTGCAGATGATTTCACACGGCTTTATTTCTGGCGCCTTGTTCTTATGCGTTGGCGTGTTATATGACCGCGTTCATTCACGCAATATTGCCGACTACGGCGGAGTGGTGAATACCATGCCCGTTTTTGCTAGCTTTTTTGTCTTGTTCGCCATGGCGAATGCAGGCTTGCCCGGAACCTCTGGTTTTGTAGGTGAGTTTTTTGTGATTTTAGCGGCCTTCCAAGCCAATCCGTTGTATGCCTTTTTTGCTGCCTTAACGTTGATACTAGGGGCGGCTTATACGTTATGGATGGTGAAGCGAGTAGTATTTGGTGACGTTGCTAATGATCACGTGGCAACCTTAAAAGATCTGAACGCACGAGAATTCGGGGTCTTAACTGTTCTCGCTTTCTTAGTGTTGCTATTTGGACTCTGGCCTAAGCCTTTAGTTCAGGTAACCGAAACAACGACCAAAACTTTATTAGCGCAAATTGGGCAACCAAAATACGCGTTAAATGCAGATTTGAATTTTTTATAAAGCGCTTTGAACGAAGAGGTTAAAAGTGGAAGATTTATGGGTCATCATGCCAGAGATAGTGCTTGTGAGCATGGCATGCATAGGGTTACTTTTGGATCTCTTTTTGTCCAAGAAAAACCGCGTCATTACCTATGTATATAGCCAATTAACACTGGTTGTGACAGCCGTATGCTGCTGGCGCTTCACGGCTTATGGCATGACGACTACCGCTTTTCATGAGCAATTCGTCAATGATCCCTTTGCGCAGATCTCAAAGTTAGTGATTCTAACCTTGATGTTTCTGGTCTTAACCTATTCACGAGCTTACACCCGTGATCGGGATATTGCCTTTGGTGAATTCCATTCCTTATCGCTGTTTTGTACCTTAGGTATGATGTTTTTAGTATCCGCAAAAAGCTTATTGATGATTTATCTGGGTTTAGAATTACTTTCTTTACCTTTATATGCCTTAGTAGCGTTACAAAGAGATTCACGCACTGGCGTAGAAGCCGCAATGAAATACTTTATTTTAGGGGCGTTGGCTTCAGGCTTATTGCTCTATGGTATGTCATTGTTATTTGGTCTTTCTGGCAGCATTCAGCTCGATGCCATTTCAACTTGGGTACATACTGCTCAAGGTGGCAGCTTACAAGTGGCGTTGTTTGCCATGGTTTTCATTTTAGTCGGTGTTGCTTTCAAATTGGGAGCGGTACCTTTTCATATGTGGGTACCCGATGTGTATCAGGGTGCGCCAACCAGCATCACCTTACTTGTCGGTTCAGCGCCTAAAGTAGCCGCCTTTGCGATGGCTTACCGATTGTTACACGATGGAATGCCTGGTTTTTCAGCACAATGGACGCAAGTTTTAATGGTGTTAGCGGTATTGTCGATGGCAACCGGTAACATCCTGGCTATTGCCCAAACCAATATTAAAAGACTGTTTGCTTATTCCACAATTGCTCATATCGGTTTTTTATTCTTAGGGATGTTGGTAGCACCCGTGGTTGGCTATGGACCTGCCATGTATTACATCGTTGTGTATGCTTTAGTGGCAGCAGCGGGTTTTGGTGTATTGCTGATGTTAAGCCAAGGCTATGAAGCCGAACAGTTAGATGATCTAAAAGGGCTGGCCAGCAAAAATCCCTGGCTAGCATTTATGATGTTGTTAGTCGCTTTCTCATTAGCGGGCGTACCACCCACAGTTGGTTTTTATGCCAAATTTATGGTGCTGAATGCACTGGTTGATGCAGGCATGACCTGGCTTGCGGCTCTTGCAGTGGTGTTCTCGATTATTGGTGCTTACTACTACTTAAAGATTGTGCGCGTCATGTATTTTGAACAACCGGTTAACACCTATGCGCCAGCCGCTAGTGTGGATATGCGCATTACCTTATCGGTCAATGGCTTAGCGATTTTAGGGTTTGGTCTGTTTCCCGCGCCACTGTTTATGGTGTGCCAAAACGTTTTTACTAATCTATAAAATAGAAGGTGGGTACGCTAAGTGCCCATTCTCTTCTACTTTTTCAAAATTCATTCAACTACACCTTTCTAAACTACAAAAAGCTTGAAATAATCTTGCATTTTGCAGCTCGGCTTTTATAATGCCTCAATGCAACATGAAAGCATTTAGGAGTTGACATGCTAAGGAAAAGTTGTCAGGGAAATAGATCACATCGCAGATTAAGCTACTTAAATCAAAATAATCCCTCAAAAAAAGTACAAAAAACGAGGCGCTGCACATTCAACGTCAATAGCCACTGTTGTTTTACATTATAAATTTAGGAAGTACTCAGATGCCAAAAGGTAAACCGAAAACGATTTATGCTCTAATTGAGCAAGGCTTAGAAGATGAATGCATTACGTTGCTCAAGGAGTATGGGCGTAACAAGGTTGAAGAACTGCAAAAAGATAAAAGTATTTGGCATTTAGCCGTAATGAATAACAGTAAAAGTTTAATAACTTTTTTGTTAGATACACAGTACAACAATATTGAATGGCTTGAGAACAGCATAACGCCTTGGTGTTTAGCTGTAACAGTTGGAAATGCTGAAATTGCGAAGATGCTTGCTCAAAGGGGAGCGAATACAAATTTTAAACTAAATGAGCATGGAAATACGATATTTCACAAGGCAGTTGCAGAAACTGACCTTAAGCTATTGCAGAATTGTATCGCTTGCGAAGTGAATAGTGAGCTTGTTGATGCTAAAGGTTATACCGCACATTACTATGCACATCTAAGTAAGAATAAACGATTGAACGAAGCGCTGCAAAAGCTAAAGAAAGCAGAGAATGCAAATGTAATCGATTTGCACAATAGTGTGAAAAATGATGATAGCGAAGCTTTACATGTGCTTTTAAATGCAGGTGTGAGCCCTATATTGAGAAATGGTTCAAAGAGTACGCTTTTAGACCATGCTCTAATCCATAAAAGCACCAAAGTTGAAGCAATATTGCGTGCGGCAGGTATTAGTAAAGCACTAACTGATTTAGAATTAAATGAAAGACGTCGTAAGATTTACAGTAAAAAACCTAACCCGCTTTTAACTACTTATGCGATGGATAAATCTTCATTAAAGCGTTCTAAATTCAAAATTTTACCTCAGTACTTAATGGCTATTAGTCTATTCTTTACGCTTTGTACGTCCTTAGTGGCACCAGTGTTGTTATCAATAGGAGTTGGCTTATTATCAGGTTTTATATATTTTGCTTATGCAGGAGCTTTGCATATTCGAAATATCAAACATGAGAAAACGTTAAAAGCGACCTACAAGAAAGCATTAGATCTTAAAAGAGTCGAAGTTTTAAAGCTTGCTGAACAAATTAATACAGAAAAAAATGCTGAGTTATTAGAAAAATTAGCCAGTGAATTCAAAGAAGCTTCTGAACCTACTTTTGTAACCAACGATAATGGCGATCGCAAAATAACCACAGGGAAGTTGTTGTTAATTGATAAGCAAATAGAGCAATTGAAAAGTGTTGAGATAGAAGTGCCAGAATCTGCTCGCGCAAAAAATAGAGCACAAATCTAGGAAAGCGAACATGGTTACATTAAAAATTCTGCTACAACGAAGCTGGGCATTTACTAAGAATGGGCCCTCAATGATAAAAAGAGGATTATTAAATATGTTAAATGGAATGACAAGTATTGGTGATTGGTTAAAGGGTGCAGTCGTTAGTAGCATGTCAATCAACACATTTACGACTGTTGCAAAAGTTATTCCTATTCGCGGTTGGCTAAAACATAAAAAATTGAGCTGGGCTAAAGATAATCCAATATTAAAAGCTTTAAGAAAAAATGACGAAAAGAAATTAGCTTCGATTTTAGCAATTGCCACTGAAGAAACACTACACCAATTTTACGTTACAGCGGATATTGCTGGTATAACACCCATAGAATATGCGACATATAACTTGAAGGATGCAAAATATATCACAGCATTACTAAAAGCCATTAAACCTGAGAATAGGGTAAAGTTATTAAATAAGGTTATAGATTCTGGAAAACAATATATCTTCTCTTTAGCGTCAACCACAGCTGCTAAAGCAAAAGTGGTTATGGAGTTAATACCAGAAAATGAAAAATATGACTTTGTTAATCAAGAACATCCTGGTGAAGGAACCGTGCTAAATAAACTTGGATGTAAAGCTGGAACTGAACTGTACTTTCAAGCGTTCATGGAAAACTTTACGCCAGAACAGCGTTTTGACATTCTCACAAAGACCGATCATAAAGGTGCAACCGTTATGATGAATTTAGTGCAAACAAACGCAAATGTAAATTTGCCATTTGCTTATCTTCTAAATTCGATTCCCGAAAACAGGCGCGCAGAATTTTTAGATTTTCATAAGCAAGGTCAAAAAATGATGCTTTTGGCTGATATCTTAGGTAAAGCTCGCATCAAGAAAATGTTAGAAGAAAATGGTATTGGTGACATTGTTGCTGATAAAGACGGGCAAGATGATGACCGCTGTATCATCGCCATTAATAAGCGGTGGGAAGCCGAAGAAGGTTTTAAAGCAGAACATGGTGATTATCCAATGGCAGTACTCAATTTAGAACACATTTATAGTGAAGAAACTGAGATCAAACATGCGTACCGAAGAATGATGTTAAAATATCACCCTGATAAAAATAAAGAACAAAATGCAGAAGAATTATCGAAGAAAATTATCTCTGCACATGATTTTTTTGGTAAACCTGAAACTCGTTCACAATATCTTAAACATTAATATTTATTAGTAGTAAAAGGAAGTAGTCATGCTAACAGCTTTTTCAAGAATGATCGGACTCAGCAAAGATGACAATAGTTCACAAAGTATGGTTGAGCTCCAAACACAACTCAAAGGTCTTGAACAAAACGCAACAACGTTAGATATTTTACGTAGAACGAACCGTAGATCCGGAATATTAGGTACAATAGGTGCCGTGGGAGGGGGAGTAGGTAGTTATTTTCTTTCAACCGTAACCGTTGCGGCACTTGTAGCACCTGTTACGGCTGCTGCAGCAGGGGCAGCAGTAGGTGCTTTAGCATTAGGTGTAGGCTATCGTATGTGGGCACGTACTCCTAAGACAAATCACCAAAATATCGTAAAGAAAATAAATGCGATTAGTAAGCAATTGGTTGATAGTAAAATAAAAGCTTTAGCAGATGCAAATGCAGGTGAAAAAATAGATTTCGTTCTAAATAGATTATCTCAAGTTGAAGAAGAAGTAACCGAGACAGACAAAAAACCCGTTGGACTGGTAACGCTTAATAAGTCTTTAATTAAAGATTTATTAAGCGCATTAAGGAAAATCTCAAAGCATAACCCTATCGTAAAAATAAAAACAATTGATATTAGTTCCGCAGCTTTGAGCAAGAGAGAAATGACCAACTTATTAGCTGCTGGATTTGGTAAGCATGAAACAGAGCATTTAATTTTGAGTAACGACAAACATTCCGAAGATATGGTTAAGCTTCTTAAGACTCATATTGTTGGACGTAGAACCGCATTTCAAAACCTTCAAAGACTAGATTTAAGTGGAAATGAAATTGATGCTGCATGCCTACAACCCATTAGGGAAATTGTAAGCTACTTGCAATTAAAAGAATTAAATCTATCAAATAATTCCGATCTTGCAAAAAAACCAGTAGAAGGAATAAAAGCGCCATTAAGTGAAATATTGACTGATATGAGAAAACCCCTAGTGAGTTTGAGAAAATTGAGTCTCGCAAATACAGGTCTAGTCGAAGACCAGGCACAAGATGTTGCTAACTTTGTTGAACAAGCGGTATTTTTAGAAGAACTTAACATCGATAGAAACGATGGTTTAAACCTAGAAGAGGTAGAATCCAAAATTAAAGATAAAGGAGCACTGAAGAGTGTGTCTCTAAAAAAATTGTTAACTGAATACGATGAACTTCTTTCTATGGATGAAGCATTTGCAGAACGTGATAATGTCTTGCGAAAAATAACGACTTCTAAAAAGCCTAATGAGTCAATGGCAATCTTTTTGCTTAATTATAAGTTGATACACAAATCATTTCCTGTGGATGTTGCTGAATACCTAGAAGGAACGGTTTTCAATAAAGTAAGTATCGAAGAAGTAATTGAGAAGATACAAATTAAAAGAAGTGAACACTTAGGTGTGCAAGAAAAAAGAACAGAATCGATAACAGAAAGTGAATTAATTGCCTACTATGAAGATAAACTACCTGAACTTTATCAAAAAGTTAGGGATAAAAAGAGCGGAACATTAGTTGACCCCAAGCTTGTTCTCCAAATAGATGAGACAAAATCAAAGGTAACAGAAGTTAATCTTGATGCCAAAGCACCAGTGACATATAAGACAAAACCACGTGCAGCTAAAAGTCAAGGTAAAGTAACACCTGTTAAATCTCAAACACCCGCCAAGGTTCCAGCTAAACCCCAGCCGGTTGTTAAGTCACCATCTGCAATAAATTTACCTAACGCGCCTATCACCACGCAATTTAATTCAGCAAGAGCGGCAAAATTACATGCTGATTTAAATGCGACTTTAGATGCAGATCAATTAGAACGAAATCCTGGATTAGCTAAAATCAACGCCAGAATTTAATGTAATATTTTATAGGGAAGTATGACAATGCCAAGGGGTAAAGGAAAAGCGAGTCAATCAACAAATAAAGCTAAAGATAATGCAAGTGAATTATTATCGTTG
>Ga0105045_10005919_pt1 | contig 10803 bp, 8 predicted proteins | sample MAT02_FD_78089 | JGI IMG/M metagenome (GOLD analysis project Ga0105045, IMG submission 78089) | Freshwater microbial communities from Lake Fryxell liftoff mats and glacier meltwater in Antarctica - MAT-02 (megahit assembly) | ecosystem: Environmental > Aquatic > Freshwater > Ice > Liftoff... | reverse complement strand
CACGAAATCGTGGTCGAGGCGATGTCCGGCGAAGTGCAGGATGTCGAGGTGTCGGCCAAGACCGGCCAGGGTCTGGACAACCTGCTCGAGGCGATTGCGCTGCAGGCCGAAATCCTGGAACTGCGCGCGAACCCCCAACGGCAGGCATCCGGCGCGGTGATCGAGGCAAAGCTGGACGTGGGCCGTGGCCCCATCGCCACCGTGCTGGTGCAGAATGGCACCCTGCGCAAAGGCGACATCTTTGTCGTGGGCGAGAAGTGGGGCAAGGTCCGTGCCCTGATCAACGACAAGGGCGAGACGGTACTGGAAGCCGGTCCGTCGGTCCCGGTCGAGGTGTTGGGCCTGAACGGCACGCCCGAGGCGGGCGATGTGCTGAACGTGGTCGATACCGAAATGCAGGCCCGCGAAATTGCCGAATATCGCGACAAGGCAACCCGCGAAAAACGCGCGGCAGCCGGCGCGGCGACGACGCTGGAACAATTGATGGCCCGTGCCAAGGCGGACAAATCGGTTTCCGAACTGGCCGTCGTGGTCAAGGCCGATGTGCAGGGGTCGGCCGAGGCGATTGCCCAGGCGCTGGAAAAGATCGGCAACGACGAAGTACGCGTGCGCGTGCTGCATTCCGGCGTCGGTGCGATCACCGAAAGCGATATCGTCCTGGCCGAGGCGTCCAAGGCCCCCGTGATCGGGTTCAACGTCCGCGCCAACGCACCCGCGCGCGCGGCGGCGAACCAGAAAGGGGTCGAGATCCGCTATTACTCGATCATCTACGACCTGATCGACGATATCACGGCGGCGGCGTCCGGCCTGCTCAAGGCCGAAGTGCGCGAGCGGTTCATCGGCTATGCGCGTATCCTTGAGGTGTTCAAGGTCACCCAGGTCGGCAAGGTCGCCGGCTGTCTTGTCACCGAAGGCGTCGCCCGCCGGTCGGCCGGCGTGCGTTTGCTGCGCGACAACGTGGTGATCCACGAAGGCACGCTGAAAACGCTGAAACGGTTCAAGGACGAAGTGTCCGAGGTGCAGTCCGGCCAGGAATGCGGCATGGCGTTCGAGGCCTATGACGATGTCCGCGCCGGCGACGTGATCGAGATTTTCGAGCGCGAAACGATAGAGCGGAGCCTGTAGGCCGACAGGCCCGGGCCAAAATGCAAAACGGGATGGCGTCGCCGCCATCCCGTTTTGCATTGCGAGCCCTTGAACGGGCTTTAGTTCATCCGGGTGATGGGCACGCCTTCATATGTGCGGTCGCCCACACGAATGACCACACGGCCATTGTCGAGCTGCTTGACCAACAGGCCCTGCACTGACACGCAACTGCCGATTTCAATTGTCCGTAGCATCCGAATCGCCTCCCCAACCGCATTTGTTTCAATTTAGCCAATAAAATGCCCTATAAAAGACAATTCTTGCGCAAAAGTTGGCTTTGTTGTTCGTTTGTGACGGTCTGGGGTCTGTAATTACAGCCACAGGTTGACCGCCGCGATCAGCGGCAGATCGGCAGGTGGCATGGGATAACGGCGCAGTTCATTGACGCGCACCCAGGCCAACGACTGCCCTTCGCGCGGCTGTGGCGCGCCATGCCAGCGACGACAGGCGAACAGCGGCATAAGCAGATGGAAATCGGCATAGGCATGGCTGGCAAAGGTCATCGGTGCCAGACAGGCCGTCTGCGTGTCGATTCCCAGTTCCTCGCGCAGTTCCCGGATAAGTGCTGCCTCGGGTGTCTCGCCGGGTTCGACCTTGCCGCCCGGAAACTCCCACAGCCCGGCCATCGTCTTGCCCTGCGGGCGCTGGGCCAGCAGGATGCGGCCATCGGTGTCGATCAGGGCAACGGCCGAAACCAGGACGATCCGCGTCACGACCGATAGTCGGCGTTGATGTCGATATAGCCATGCGTCAGATCGCAGGTCCAGACGGTGGACTGCCCCGACCCGATGCCCATCGCGACCCCGATCACCAGTTCCTGCCGCTTCATATAGGCGCTGACCGCCGCCTCGGAATAGTCCGGCGCGCGCCAGCCGTCGCGGGCGACCCAGATATCGCCGAACCGGATGCCCAGACGGTCGCGGTCGGCCTGCGCGCCCGATTTCCCCACGGCCATCACGATCCGGCCCCAGTTCGCGTCCTGTCCCGCAATCGCCGTCTTGACCAGCGGCGAATTGGCGATGGCCAGCCCGACCTTGCGCGCATCGGCATCGCTGGCGGCACCGGTCACCTGAACCTCGACGAATTTGGTCGCACCTTCGCCATCGCGCACGACCTGATGGGCCAGGTCCAGCATGACCTGTTCCAGCCCGGCGGCGAAATCGGCCGACCCGGTCACATCCACCCCGCCGGCCCCGGTCGCAGCGACAAGCAACGTATCGGATGTCGATGTATCGCTGTCCACGGTGATGCAGTTAAAGGTGCGGTCGTTGATCGTGCTGACCAGCGCCTGCAGATCGGCGTGACCGATTCGCGCATCGGTAAAGATATAGACCAGCATCGTGGCCATATCGGGTGCGATCATCCCGGACCCTTTGGCAATGCCGGCAATCCGGACCGGCCGCCCGTCAACCCGTACCGTCGCAGTCGCGCCCTTGGGAAAGGTGTCGGTGGTCATGATCGCCCGGGCCGCTGCCCCGATCGCAGCCGCGTCCAGCGTATCGCGCAGATCCGCCACCCTGGCGGTGATCCTGTCCCACGGCAAGGGTTCGCCGATGACCCCGGTCGACGAGGTGAACACCCGGTCGGCCCCAATCCCCAGTGCGCCCGCGACAGCCTGGGCAATCTGCGCCACGGCCTCCATTCCGCCACGCCCGGTAAAGGCGTTGGAATTGCCGCTATTCACCAGAATGGCTGCCCCGCCCTGCGACGCGCCACCTTTCTTGGCCTGACAGTCCAGCACAGGGGCCGACCGCGTGGCCGACCGCGTAAATGCCCCCGCCACCACCGTTCCGGGTGCCAGTTCGGCCAGCATGACATCGGTTCGCCCCTTGTACCGTACGCCTGCCGCGATGGCGGAAAACCGCACCCCGCCGATCACCGGCAAGTCAGGAAAGGCAGCGGGGGCCAAAGGCGACACAGCGGGCATCGCGGGTCAGTCGGCCAACAGGCCCAGATTGGTGATGACCGTGGGGTCGAACGCGCCGTCTTCGGGCCGCACGATGGTGGCGGCGGCGGTCAATTCCGTCACCTTTGCCTCGATCGCTATCTGCTGCAACATGCCGGACAGTTCCTCGCGTACGTCGTCCAGCGCGGGCGGGGCGACGGGGCGCGATTCCTTGACCAGCACCAGGTGAAAGCCGAACTGCGACTGTACCGGCGCCGTGACCTGACCCGGGGTCGCGGCGACCACGGCGGCCTCGAACTCGGGCACCATCATCCCCAGACCGAACCAGCCCAGATCGCCGCCCGCAGCGCCCGATCCGGTATCGGTCGACAACTCCTGCGCCAGTGCGGCGAAATCCTCGCCCGCGTCCAGCCGGGCGACGACGGCCTGCGCCTCTTGCTCGGTCGCGACCAGGATATGGGCGGCGTTGTATTCGGTGCCCGGCATCTCGGCCCCGTATTGCGCGTCATAGGCGGCCTGCAGCGCCGCGTCGGACACGGCCGTGGTTGCGATGGTGTTCACCACCTCGCCCGCAAGCAGGCTGCGCCGTTCATTGGCCAGCGCGATCTCGACCCGGCCCGGAACGTCGGTCAGACTGTCGGCCAGCACCTGCTGGCTGATCAGCTGATCGACCAGCCCGCCGAACAGCAGTTCGGGCGGCAGTTGCTGATATTGCGGCGGCAACTGGCTGAAGGCGATGATCATCTGTCCCACGGTAATGTCGGTGCCGTTGACCGATGCAACCACGGTGTCGCGGCCCGGTGCGTCCTGCGCGGCCAGCGGTGCGGCGACAATCGCCAGAACTGCTACCGAGACCCACAAACCATGTTTCAGCATCAAAACGTTCCCTTGACCGGTGGGGACCCGGCCCCACGTTGACACGCCTGTTTGCGCCCCTTACATGCCCAAAAGGCTCCGTGGGGGCCGCGCTTCGCCGCCTCTTTATGCGTCTCGCTTCGGGGCGGCAAGCAACCTCCTCACACTTTGGCGCGATAGCTGGCCGGGGAAAGACACAATGATGGGTTTGGGCGTTCTGGCGAAAAAGGTCTTTGGCAGCGCCAATGACCGCATGATCAAGGCCACCCGCCCGCAGGTGGCGAAGATCAACGCGCTGGAGCCGGAGTTCCAGAAGTTGAGCGATGCCGACCTGATCGCGCGCACCGACGTGCTGAAACAGCGCGTCGCGGCCGGCGAAAGCCTGGAGGCGATCCTGCCCGAGGCCTTTGCTAACTGCCGAGAGGCGGCGCGCCGCGCCCTGGGCCTGCGCGCCTTTGATGTGCAATTGATGGGCGGCATCTTCCTGCATCAGGGCAACATATCCGAAATGAAAACGGGCGAGGGCAAGACGCTGGTCGCCACCTTTCCCGCCTATCTGAACGCGCTGACAGGCAAGGGCGTGCATATCGTCACCGTCAACGATTACCTGGCCCGTCGCGATGCCGCCTGGATGGGCAAGGTTTATACAGCGCTTGGCATGACCACCGGCGTCGTCGTGCCGCAACAGTCCGAATCGGACAAGAAGGCCGCCTATCAGGCCGACATCACCTATGCGACCAACAACGAACTGGGCTTTGACTACCTGCGCGACAACATGAAGTCGGATCTGGCGCAGATGAACCAGCGTGGCCATTTCTTTGCCATCGTGGACGAGGTGGACAGCATCCTGGTGGACGAGGCGCGGACGCCCTTGATCATCTCGGGCCCCGCGCAGGACCGCAGCAGCCTGTATGTCAGCATCAACGCCGTGATCCCCGAACTGACCGAGGCTCATTTCACCCTGGATGAAAAGACCCGCAACGTCACCTATACCGACGAGGGCAACGAATTTCTGGAACAGCGGCTGCACGCATTGGGCATCCTGCCCGAAGGCCAGACCCTGTACGATCCGGAATCGACGACCATAGTGCACCATGTCAATCAGGGCCTGCGCGCGCACAAGCTGTTCAACAAGGACAAGGAATACATCGTCCGCGACAATCAGGTCGTGCTGATCGACGAATTCACGGGCCGGATGATGGTCGGCCGCCGTCTGTCCGACGGGCTGCATCAGGCAATCGAGGCCAAGGAGGGCACCAAGATTCAGCCCGAAAACGTGACCCTGGCCAGCGTCACCTTTCAGAACTACTTTCGCCTGTACGAAAAGCTGGCCGGGATGACCGGCACCGCGACCACCGAGGCCGACGAGTTCCGCGAAATCTACGGCCTCGGCGTGGTCGAGGTGCCCACCAACCGGCCCGTGGCGCGCAAAGATGAACACGATCAGGTCTATCGCACCGCGCGCGAGAAATACGAAGGCGTGGTCAAAGCCATCCACGAGGCACATACCAAGGGCCAGCCCCTGTTGGTGGGCACCACCAGCATCGAGAAATCCGAATTCCTGTCCACCCTGCTGAAGAAAGAGGGCATCCCCCACAACGTCCTGAACGCCCGCCAGCACGAGCAGGAGGCCCAGATCGTCGCCGACGCGGGCAAGCTGGGCGCGGTCACCATCGCCACCAACATGGCCGGTCGCGGCACCGATATCCAGTTGGGCGGCAATGTGGAAATGAAGGTGATGGAGGCGCTGGCCGCCGACCCCGAGGCGCATCCCGACGAGGTGCGCGCCCGCATCGTGGCCGCACATGCCGACGAACGGGTGCGCGTGCTGACGGCGGGCGGGTTGTTTGTTCTGGCCACCGAACGCCACGAAAGCCGCCGCATCGACAACCAGTTGCGCGGCCGTTCGGGCCGTCAGGGCGATCCGGGGCAATCGTCCTTCTTTCTGTCACTGGAAGACGATCTGATGCGCATCTTCGGGTCTGACCGGCTGGACAAGGTACTGGGATCACTGGGAATGAAGGAAGGCGAGGCGATCATCCACCCTTGGGTGAACAAGTCGCTGGAACGCGCACAGGCCAAGGTCGAAGGGCGCAATTTCGACATCCGCAAACAGTTGCTGAAATTCGACGACGTGATGAACGAACAGCGCAAGGTGATCTTCAAGCAGCGGCTTGAGATCATGGAGGCGCAGGATCTGGCCGAGATCACCCGCGACATGCGCCATCAGGTGGTCGAGGATCTGGTGGCAACATACATGCCGCCGAAATCCTATGTCGATCAGTGGGATACCGACGGCCTGACCGCCGCGTTGCGCGACAAGGTCGGGCTGGACCTGCCAGTTGCCGCCTGGGCCGCCGAGGAAGGCGTGGATGCCAGCGCCATCCTGGACCGTGCGACCGACGCCGCCAATGCCATGATGGCCGAAAAAGAGGTGTCCTTTGGCCCCGAATCGATGCGCGCGATCGAAAAGCAGGTGCTGCTGCAGACCATCGACGCGAAATGGCGCGAACACCTGCTGACACTGGAACATCTGCGATCGGTCGTCGGTTTTCGCGGCTATGCCCAGCGCGATCCGCTGAACGAATACAAGACCGAAGGGTTCCAGCTGTTCAGCTCGCTGCTTGATTCCCTGCGCATCGACGTGACAGAAAAGCTGTCGAAGCTGCGCGCGGTCACGCCCGGGGAACAGCAAGCGATGATGCAGCAGATCGCCGAGCAGCAACGCCGCGCCCAGGCGGCAATGGCTCCCGCACAGATGATGGTGGCGGCGGCGGCTGAACCGGCGGTCGCGACAGCGGCCGATGCAGCACCGCCCATGGGCACCCCGCGCGTGGGTTTCGTCGAAGCCGATCCGGCAACCTGGGGCAATCCGGGCCGCAACGACCTTTGCCCATGTGGTTCGGGCGAAAAGTTCAAGCATTGCCACGGCAAGTTCTGACAGCCGCAGCCTCGACCGCCTGACCTGCCGCCGCACTGCCGCAATCCTGCCGCCAAAGCTCCTTGGCGGGGTCCAACGCTAGCCCTGCTTTGCGTCCAGAGTGTTGCCAAATCCTTATCAAAAGGGGGCTTCACATGCGGTTTCAGGCCAAGGTACGCAAGGTTGCGGTTGCCGCTGCAACATTCTCGGTCGCGCTGGGCATCGGTTTCGTGATGCAGAACGGCGACGCGCTGGCCGGGCGGTTTGTCGAGCCAGCGGCGACCCCGCCGGACCAGTTCAGCATGCCAGCCGGGCCGGTACTGCGGCCGGTGGCGCAGGCGATGCCGACGCCCGGCGATGGCCTGGCGGCCATGCCCGCGCGGCTGCCGATGCCGCGGACGTTGTCGCAGACGCTGCCACAGCCCGCCGCCGAACCCGCTTTGGCGCCGCCCGTCATCCCGGTACAGGCCCAATCGGTACCCGAACGGCAGGCCGAAACTCCGGTCCCGGGCCCCTTGGCGCAGCCCGAGGCCCCCCGCCTTCTGGCCGCTCTTGAGTCCGACCCGGCCCATGACGCGCCGCTGCCCCTGCCGGAACCCGAACCGCAGATCGTCTGCGAGCCCGTCCTGACGGCTGCGCCCATGCCGGCCGCGATGGTCGCCCTGTCCCTGACTGCCCCCTGCGCACCCGACAGCACTGTAACGATTCATCATCAGGGGATGATGTTCACCGTACTGACCGATCCGACCGGCCGGTTGCAGGTGACGGTGCCCGCACTGGTCGCGGGCGCGGTGTTCATCGCCGATCTGGGCAACGGGGCAGGTGCGGTGGCCGTCGCCGACGTGCCCGAGGCGGCGCAGATCGACCGGGCGGTGCTGCTGTGGCAGGGGTTGGACGGGTTGATGATCCATGCGCGCGAATTCGACGCCCCCTATGGCGCGCCCGGCCATGTCTGGTCCGGTGCCCCTGGCAATGCTCAGGCGGCACAGGCTGGCGAAGGCGGCTTTCTGATCCGCCTGGGCGGCCCGGCCATCGCCGACGGAATGATGGCCGAGGTCTATACCTATCCCAGTTTTCAGAACCGTCGCAGCGGCACCGTTGTCCTGACGGTCGAGGCCGAAATAACGGCAGGCAATTGCGGACGCGACGTGTCGGCACAGGCAATCCAGATGTCGCCCGGCGGACCGCCCTTTGCCGCCGACCTGACGATGACGCTGCCGGACTGCGACGCGCTGGGCGAATTGCTTGTGTTGAACAACATGCTGATGGACCTGACGCTCGCCGCAAGGTGACATGCGGCCAAGACAGACACACCGGGGGTTGGCCGGCGCAACACCAACGTACTGGGTGGGATGCCTCGCCGCCGTCGGTTTTCACGCGCGCCCGCTGCGATGACTCACGTGACCTGACGCACCGGACAACCACGGCCGGGCCGCCCCAGCTAAAGCAGGCCTGCGGCCCTGAAACTCAATTCGCGCGATTTGCCGATGATCAGGTGATCGTGCAGCACGATGCCCAGCGCGCGGGCAGCGGCGTCGACCTGGGCGGTCATGTCGATATCGCTTTGGCTGGGGGTCGGGTCGCCCGAGGGGTGATTATGCACAAGGATCAGCGCGCTGGCGTTTAGTTCCAGCGCCCGCTTTACCACCTCGCGCGGATAGACCGGCACATGATCCACGGTGCCGCGCGCCTGCTCTTCGTCCGCAATCAGCACATTCTTGCGGTCAAGGAACAGGACGCGGAACTGCTCGACCTCACGATGAGCCATGACGGTATGACAGTAATCGACCAGTGCATCCCAACTGGACAGGACCTGCCGCTGCATCACGCGGGCCCGGGCCATGCGGTGGGCGGCGGCCTCGACGATCTTGAGTTCGGTGACCACGGCATCGCCCACGCCGCCGACCTGCAACAACCGCGCCGCAGGGGCCGAGATGACCCGGTTGAAATCACCGAATCCGTCGATCAATCGCCGGGCCAGCGGTTTGACGTCCTGCCGGGGGATGGCGCGGAACAGAACCAGTTCCAGCAGTTCGTAATCCGGCAGCGCCGCCGCCCCGCCTGTCATGAAACGGTCGCGCAGGCGTTGGCGGTGGTCGGCGATGTAACTGGGCAGGCGACCCGGCAGGGGCGCAGGCGCGGCCTCGTCCGCCGCCACAGGCACGGGATCGAAAAAGGGCAGGCTGGCTTCGGCAAAGGTGCGGTTCATGGTCGGGATGGTGCACCATGATGGTCAAGAAAGTGTTAATGGCGCCGTAAGATGGGCAATATTGCCCATCCTACCCTTTCATCGAATCCCAGAAACCTTTTACCGCGCTGAAGAACCCGGCTGATTGCGGGTTGTTCGACTCGCTCAGCTTGTCGAACTCGCGCAACAGTTCCTTTTGCCGGGGCGTCAGGTTCACCGGGGTTTCGACCGCAAGTTCGATCATCATGTCGCCCACATCCTTGGACCGGATCGCAGGCATCCCCTTGCCGCGCAGACGCATCTGGCGGCCGGACTGGCTGCCTTCGGGGATGCGTACCCGCGCCTTGCCGCCGTCGATGGTCGGCACCTCGATATCGCCACCCAGTGCGGCCTCGGCCATGCTGACCGGAACCTTGCAGAACAATGTCGCCCCGTCGCGCTGAAAGATCGCGTGGTCCTTCACCTCGATGAAGATGTACAGATCCCCGGTCGGCCCGCCGCGCATCCCGGCCTCGCCCTCGCCTGCCAGACGGATGCGGGTGCCGGTTTCGACCCCGGCAGGGATATTCACCGACAGCGACTTCTCCTTCTCGACCCGTCCGGCACCCGAACACGCCTTGCAGGGATTCTTGATGATCTGGCCGGTGCCGTTGCACGTCGGGCAGGTTCGTTCGACGGTGAAAAACCCTTGCTGCGCGCGCACTTTGCCCATGCCTGCGCATGTCGGGCAGGATTGCGGTTCGCTGCCGCTTTCAGCGCCTAAACCCTTGCAGACCGTACAGGATACCGATGTCGGCACCTGAATGGCCTTCTGCAGGCCACCGAACGATTCCTCGAGGCTGATGCGCAGGTTATAGCGCAGGTCATTGCCGCGCACGGCACGGCTGCGTCCACCGCCCTGGCGGCCCATCATGTCGCCGAACAGGTCGTCGAACACATCCGAAAACGCGGATGCGAAATCGCCCTGCGGCCGGAATCCACCCTGCCCCGGCCGCGCGCTGGCACCATGCCCACCGTCAAAGGCTGAATGGCCGAACCGGTCATAGGCACCCTTTTTCTGATCGTCCTTCAGGACGTCATAGGCCTCGTTCACTTCCTTGAACTGCGCCTCGGCAGTCGGGTTGCTGGCGTTGCGGTCGGGGTGCAACTCCTTGGCCTTGGTGCGATAGGCCTTCTTGATCTCGTCGGCGCTGGCCCCACGAGCCACGCCCAGCACGTCGTAAAAGTCGCGCTTTGCCATTGGCATCAGCCCCCTGAAAACAGGACGGACCGGCCCCGGATCGGGAGCCGGCCCGTGCCCATCGTCAGCGCCTTAGCGGCGCCGTTTTTCCTCGCCCAGATCTTCGAAATCGGCGTCGACGACGCCATCATCATCGGGACGCCCGCCGCCCCCGTCGCCATCAGCGGCGGCACTGGCCTTGTAGATCGCCTCGCCCAGGCGCATCGCGGCCTCGGTCACGTTCTGGATGCCGCTGCGGATCTTGCCCGAATCGGTGCCTTCCAGTTCGTCCTTCAGTGCGGCAATGGCCAGTTCGATCGCCTCGATGGTCGAGGGGTCTACCTTGTCGGCATGCTCTTCCATCGACTTTTCGGTCGAATGGATCAGGCTCTCGGCCTGATTGCGCGCCTCGACCAGTTCGCGACGGGCCTTGTCAGCATCGGCATTCGCCTCTGCATCCTTGACCATCGCCTCGATCTCGTCATCCGACAGACCACCGCTCGCCTGAATGGTGATCTTCTGCTCCTTGTTGGTGCCCTTGTCCTTGGCGCTCACCGACACGATGCCGT
>Ga0105045_10005918_pt1 | contig 10804 bp, 6 predicted proteins | sample MAT02_FD_78089 | JGI IMG/M metagenome (GOLD analysis project Ga0105045, IMG submission 78089) | Freshwater microbial communities from Lake Fryxell liftoff mats and glacier meltwater in Antarctica - MAT-02 (megahit assembly) | ecosystem: Environmental > Aquatic > Freshwater > Ice > Liftoff... | reverse complement strand
TAGGTTCTTACCCCATGCTGGATTGGCTTCAAGCCAGTCCGAGCCAGCAAGCACTTGAAGATGCCACAATGGTGGTGATGAAAACCCAAGAACTTGCCGGTATTGATGTCATAGCAGATGGCGAACTCTACCGATTCGACATTAACCATCCTGAAACTAATGGCATGATTGAATATTTTGTCCAGCCTTTGGGAAATGTTCGGAGTGAAATTACCAGGTCGGATGTGGCTGCATTTGCAAAGCAGAAAGGCATGGGCTTTAGGGTTAGGCCTGCGGCGGTGGTAGAAGGGGAGCTGCATGAAGGAATGCTTGACCTGGTCAATGCTTACCGAAGGATAAAACCACTAACCAAGGTGCCGATGAAATTTACGATCACCGGACCACATATGCTTTGCAAAACCTTGTTGGATTACCATTACAAAGATCTACCCGCCCTTGCCCATGCCATTGCAGGCGTATTGGCCAACCAAATTAAAGAAATCGATGCAGAGGTGGTTCAAATTGACGAAGCCAATCTCCCAGGATCACCGGAGGAGTGGGAATGGGCTTCAAGTGCCATCAACCTAATATTGGATGCTGTGCCAAATACGCCCGCTGTTCACCTATGTTTTGGCAACTATGGTGGCCAAACGGTGCAAAAGGGTACCTGGGAAAAACTGATTGCTTACCTGAATTCCCTGCATGCGGATCATGTGGTGCTCGAATTCGCCCATCGGGGTTACAGGGAACTGGAATATTTCAAAGATCTCCGACCTGATATAGGCATGGGGCTTGGCGTAGTAGACATCAAATCCACCGTGGTAGAGACCCCAGAACTGATTGCCCAAAGACTGGAACATGCCGCTAAAGTCCTGGGAGAAGACCGGATCCGTTACATCCATCCCGATTGTGGTTTCTGGATGCTAAAGCGCTCCATTGCCAATGCCAAAATCAGGGCACTTACATTGGGAAGGGATTTGTTTGAAGGTAAAAATCACTGACCAATTTATATACTGAATTCATTCACACCTTAAAAAATTTAGGGAGTATTGTTTTATGAAGGGAATAAAAATAACAAAGAGGGCTTTAAAAGCCCTCTTTGTTATTTTATGAGAAGTAAACCAAAGGCAAAACTGACTTGAAGAAAATAAGTAATTCAATTTAACAGTCAAAAAAAATTGCTTTACTTTTAATTCCTAAGTTGATAATGGCCACAGGAGTTTATTTTATACCTCAAAACCTTTCCTGTAGGTTCTGCCGACAAACTGGTTGGCCTCTTCCAAGTTGGTGATTCGCATGTTTTCTCCATCCCAAAGCATTTTTTTGCGGGCGAAGAATTCATTCTGGCCTTTGCTGTTTTCCTGGCGAAGCATGTAGCTTCGGATCGCTAGATTACCCATCAGTACAGTTTCGGTCATTGGCCCCGCATAGTCAAATGAGGAGGTAAGTGCTTTATGTTCTTTGCTTTTGAAACCAGCCTTGCAGGCATCTACCCACAAGCGTTGATGCCCGTATTCGGGTTCATCGACACTGCCCACTTCAGGACCAAATTCCGTCGTGCCGTCATTCAGATAAAGTTTGGGCATCATCGGCGAACTGTCGTTGATATTGGTGGAGATGATTCCTTTTTCACCGATTATCAGGACCCCGTTTGCACTGTTGGATCCGCCGATGTCGTGATCAGCAGGGATAATATCGGGATGTGCAGGACGTATACCGCCATCACTCCAGGTCATTTCTATTCGAGATTTGCTTTTCGGAGTGGCATCAAAATGAAGGGTAATAAATGAAGCAGCTGGACAACCTTCCGGATTGTAGTCTGCATTCCACATGCCGGAATACACTGCCCCCACACTGCATTCTGCATCTGTTGGGTATTTCAATCCCAGGGAACGGAATGGGATATCGATAAGGTGGCATCCCACATCACCCAAGGCACCAGTTCCATAATCCCACCATCCTCTCCAACTGAAGGGATGCATGTTGGGCGTGTAAGGTTTGGAAGGAGCTGGCCCCAACCAAAGGTCCCAGTCGAGGTCATTGGGCTTCTTACTTGCGGCAGACTCAGGCATTGAACCTCCTTGGGGCCAAACAGGACGGTTGGTCCATACCTGAACTTTGGCAATTTTCCCAAGTTTATCCGAATCGATCCATCCCTGAACCAGTTTATGCAAGGGATTTGAGCCTCCCTGATTTCCCATTTGAGTGACGACTTTTTCTTTTCTGGCCATTTCTGTAAGCAATCTGGCTTCCCTGATATTGTGGGTCATGGGTTTTTGCACATAGACATGCTTACCCCTAAGCATGGCATAAGCGGCAGCTGGGCCATGGACATGATCCGGGGTGGAGATGGTAACCGCGTCGATGTCTTTTTCCTTGTCCAACATCTCCCGGTAATCGGCATACAGTTTGGCATTGGGGAAGTTCGCCACAGACTTGGAAGCAGAACCTGAAAAATCAACGTCACAAAGGGCAACAACCCGTTCACGGCCATTTACAGAGGCATTTTTTATGTCGCTGGTACCTTTGCCACCGGCACCGATTGCCGCCAAGTTTAACTGATCGCTGGGTGCCGTAAACCCAACCCCTCCAAGAACGTGACGGGGCACAATCATGATCGAAGAGGCAATGGCAGCATTTTTGATGAATTTTCTCCGGGAATTTCCTTCCGGCTGTTTTTGAGGTTCTTTCATGTTAATTGATTTCAATTTTTTCTATTTAGCCGTAAAGTATGAAAAAAATTCATTCTATCCCAATTAATTCAATTGGGGTATTAATTGGAGGTTATTTTTGGTGAACTTTGACTTCGGGTGGCAACGGATACCATGGTGAGATTTGAATTCATCATCGGTTTAAGCGGGGAATATTTGAGTTGGGAACATCTATAAGATTTTAAAAATACAATCCCTGAACAGGAATAAAAAAATTTCGTAAGTAAGCAACAATATGCGGTTGTGTCCGTTACAAGTAGAAATCAAATTGTTTTCGTTTCCAGTTTATGGAAACAGATAATTTGTTAAAAGTGATACTTTTAAAAATAAAAGCAAAATAATCGGCCTTAAGATTTTAACTAAAAGGGGTTAATTATACTAATGCATATTATATTATATTAAAAAAACTGATTTTTCGATACTTATTTTCATGATTTTGCTTATATTTGCCTACAAAAAATTTCGTAATTTTATAAATATTAAAGATATTAACATTGCGTAAATTATATTGAAACGATTATTTATTTAAACATAAAACCAGATTATTGCCAACAACATGATTAATACTAAATTGATTCTCAAACCAAAATCTGGATTGGGGAATAGAATTAGGGCAGTTTCATCATTCATTTATATGAAAAATCTGATAAATGCTGAGCTTCAGATTATTTGGAAACCGGATAATTCCCTAAATGCCAATTTTCATGATATTTTCAATGATAATCCAAATTTTACACTTTTAGAATCTAGCTTAAAATACAATTTATTTTTAACCAAAAATAAATTAGTAAACAATAACTATTGGGTTGTTCGAACCATAGTTTCGAGTTATAATAATGTTATAAAGAATTTGTTGGGTTTAGACGTATTACTTCTTGAAGATGACATTAGTAAAAATAAACTAGAATCTGTAATTCAAATTTGTAAAGAAAATAAAAAAATTTTAATTATTTCAGGGGGTGATATTTTAGAGTATAAGGAAGGGGTACAATCTTTTGAGCCATGTGGGGAAATTAAAGCCATAATAGATAATGAGGTAGCTAAATTTAAAAAACATATGATAGGTATTCATATTCGAAGAACTGATCATACTATTTCAATTCAAAATAGCCCCCTTTATTTGTATGAAAATAAAATTATTGAATACATGAATAAGAATACAGATGTTGGTTTTTTTCTAGCAACAGATGACCCGGAAATTGAATCTTTTTTTAAAGAAAAATTTGACGGAATTGTTTTCACTTATAATAAAACCTTTGGAAGGGACACCAAAGAGGGGATCGTGGATGCGGTAGTTGATCTATTTCTTTTGTCAAAAACAGAGAAAATATATGGATCTTATTGGAGTTCCTATTCAGAAATGGCTTCATTATTAGGTGATATAGAATTGAAAGTTCTTCATTTATAATTTTATTTATAATTCAAAATTAGCACCTTTTTCTATGTCTTGGTTAAATATCATACAAATCAATTTCGTTGAAAATATAGGTTGTTATATAAAAAATCCGGCCTAGACGGAATTTCTATTTCATCTTATTCTTAGCATTTCACTTGAACCCTTACATCTTGAAAATAAATTTCATTTAATAATACTTACTTTATTGGAGAGAAATTTGCTAAATGTTTTACCTCACATAAAGTATGGAGTTTACAGAGGCCGAATAACATATTGATAAATTTAAAAGTACATTTACTCAATTGGAAAACACAAACTCTAATACTCATTTAAATCCAAATTATATTTACACTAAAGCTATACAGGAATCGTTTACCAGGAATTTATTGAAAAAATTAGTTTTAAATTCATTTATAAATTCCTTATCCAGGCAAAGACTTTCATCTTATTTTATTAATGATTTAGGTAAATCCAGAGTAAAAATCTCCAATGCTTTAATTTATCAATGAATTTACCCAATTCACTCATTAACTTATTTGAAACCCCTTTTATTCAGTCCTCCCATATGTCTCAATTTATACCAAAGAGTTGTATCGGCCAAATATGTTGGAAATTCGTAATTGAAAAATGCCGCATTAAATCTTAGTTAATTAAATGTATGGCAACGACTGAATAACGGCTTGCTGTTGTGTTGTTAAATGGGAATAAAACTGGTTTATCCGGTTTGGGTTATCGGATAATTTGCCCTAAAGCAGTTTTTGAAATACCAGTGACAAGCTATATCAATTTGGTTTTTTTCAAAAGACTAGTTGATTTTTAATTTTATTAAATTAAACAAAAATTCCCGAAACGTTTCCACCAGCTGGTAAATTTTAAGAAAAGATCGGAAAGGAATAAATATTTTAAGTCTTCCATTAAGTTCAAGAATATTTATTAATTTGGAAGCCAGGCACATTTTGGGATTAACTTCACATCCATGACTCAGTTTCGTTTCGTTTACCCCGTTATATTTCTGATCTTTCTTTGCACCGTAGCGTTGGCCCAGGAGATCCAATGGCATGATCCATTGGCTGCTGGCTTTGCTATTCATGGTCAGCTTCATGGAGTCGATGGCTATGCCCGCTTGCCTGAAGAAGCCGAAGGTCAAATACGTCAACCAGTTTGGAACCTTTCCCGGCATACCGCAGGGTTAGAACTGCGATTTATTACGGATGCATCCACGATTCAGGTGCGCTTCGTCCCCACCGGTAATATCCAAATGCCCCATATGCCGGCAACGGGCGTCAGTGGACTGGATTTATATGTCAAAAACGATGCTGGAATTCAGGATTGGGTGAGAGGTGCTTATTCATTTGGGGATACGGTGTCATATATCTTTCGAATCAATCTTCCAGAACAGGAAGAACGAGAATTTAAACTATACCTGCCACTTTATAACGGTGTAAAAGATCTTGAGGTAGGAGTGGCCACAGGTAACCAGCTGAAATTCATTCCTACCTCACCAGAAAAACCAATAGTAGTCTATGGTACTTCTATTGCGCAAGGTGCCTGTGCCTCGAGGCCCGGAATGGCGTGGCCTGCGATAGTGGGAAGAGATATGGATCATACCGTGATCAACTTGGGTTTTTCGGGAAACGGTAGGCTTGAACCGGAAGTTTTGGCCTACATGGCAAATACGGAGGCAACGGTATATATCTTGGATTGTCTTCCCAATTTGGTCCCATCAGTTAACTGGACGGAAGAAGAGATCAAAAATAGACTGATCCATGCCGTACAGTTCCTTAATGAGAAGCAGCCCGACGCCCCAGTTCTGATGGTGGAACACGCCGGATATTCGGATGGATTGACGGATAGAGAACGGGAATCAGCCGTGGAAAAAGTCAATAGTTGGGCCAAGGATGTTTATATGAAATTGTTTTCCGAAGGTGTTACTGAGATTTACCTTTTGACAAAAGAAGCTATTCAGTTGGATCTTGATGCCACCGTAGATGGTACCCATCCGTCGGATTGGGGCATGCAACAGCTAGCCGAAGGGTATGTGGAAATCTTGCGTGAAATACTGGATGAATAAGTCAATCAATCACAACCGTAAATTTTTGTTTCCGGTGATTAATAAATATCTTAAATACTAACTGACACTTTACCAATGATAAAATCGAGTATAGTTTGGATCTGCCTCTTTTGGCTTTCGTTTCCAATACTTTCCCAGACAACTTTAACTTTTGAAGAACCGGTCAAACAGCGGGTTTTTGTTTTGACAGATATCACCAATGAACCGGATGACCAGCAGTCCTTGGTAAGGTTTCTGGTGTATGCCAATGAATATGACATAGAGGGTTTGGTAGCCACCACATCCACCCACTTGCGCAATCAAACCCGCAAAGACAAGATTGAAGAGCTTATCCGGAATTATGGAAAGGTAAAGCCAAACTTGGACAAACATGGGGAGGGATTCCCGGATATGGATTACCTCTTATCCATTACCAAGGAACACTTGCCACTTTTCAGCATGGATGGTGTTGGACAGGGAAAGGATTCTCCCGGATCCGAGTTACTGATCCAGGCAGTGGACAAATCGGATGAAAGACCGCTATGGGTTTCCGTCTGGGGTGGAGCCAACTGTTTGGCCCAGGCCTTGTGGAAAGTGAGGGAAACTCGAACCATTGCTGAATTGGATAAATTTGTTTCTAAAGTGCGGATATACACCATCTCTGATCAAGATTTTTCAGGCCATTGGATCCGCCAACAATTTCCGGGCATCTTCTATATCGTGGATGCCAGTGTCGGAGATAATTGGAGGGAATACTACAGGTCAACCTGGTCGGGTATTTCAGGAGACCGTTGGTACAAGAACGGCCCGATGCTCCATTTTGAGCTGGTGGACAATCCTTGGCTGACAGAAAATGTCATGGAAAACCATGGTCCTTTGGGTGCCAACTATTTACCTGCCGAATTTATCATGGAAGGGGATACCCCTTCTTTTTTAGGCCTCGTACAGAATGGGTTGGCTTGGTACAAATCGCCTGCTTATGGCGGGTGGGCGGGTCGCTACGAATTGTATAAATCGTTTGGGGAAAAAGACAGCATATGGACTTCCTCTATATTGACCCAGGATGAGGTACGCCTCCCTGACGGTAGGTTGGAAGCTTCCAATCAGGCAACCATTTGGCGATGGAGAGAAGCTTACCAACATGACTTTGCCGCCCGGATGGACTGGAATAGAGCTAACAACTTCGATCAGGCCAACCATAATCCCATAGCTGCAGTAAACGGAAAGGCCGGAAAATCCCTTGCCAAAGGTCAAATTGCTCCCGGTACCCAAGTTTACCTAACTGCCAAAGACAGCAGTGACCCAGATGGAGATACGGTATCCTACCGTTGGTTTATCTACAAAGAAGCCGGAGGGTACACCGGTGATCTGAAACTGGTCAATCCGACCAGTGAAGATTTGAAATTCATCATGCCAGAGCTTGGTAGAGGAATTTCAATCCACATCATCTTGGAAGTAAAAGATAGCGGTGAACCGGCGCTGTTCGCTTACCGCAGAATCATTCTGGAAAACTAAAAAAAAGTTCTTTACGCATTAACCTGAGCGCTGCAATTCTTCAAACCAATCATCAAAGAGAAATGGTAAGTTGGATTCTGTCATCATTGTTGCTTGAAAAGGCAACAATGTCGCCATTATAAATCCCTTTTCATTCACTTGCCACGGGTTTTAACCCATGGTCATTATTTATCCGCTTCATGGCTTTTGAGATAGTAACAATCGAACCCAGCTCATTAGGTTATAAGTGATGAAAAAAAACCTGTTACCTGTTGTTTCTTTGGAATTGGATTTCTTCTTCCAGGGCGATAACCTCTTCGATGAGGCGATCAGCTATTTTTTGGTGGATGGCATCAAAAGTCACTCCCAGTTCCCGCACCCGATCCGTACTATATATTCCCTGCCGATACAACAGGCGCTTAAAAAAATGGATGGAAATATCCAAATGCTGATTTGAAAAAGCGAGTACGGGAAGTATCCTGCGAAACAGGGAATTGGCTTTTTCAAAATCCCCGCTAACCCAAGAAGAATAGATCTCGGTGTAAGCCCAATGCATGCCGGTAGGCATAAATGCATGCACCCCTCTTTCCAGTCCTTCGATAAGCTGTGTTACTGCCCAACCCCCGCTTAGTTGAAGCCTTCCTTTGGTAAGCTCCAAAAGACGGGAATATTTGACTCCAGCAGGTATCGTCTCTACCTTCAGGCATCGAAATTGGGGAACCTGCTCAAATAATTCCAAAATTAATTCGTCCCGCAATCCATAACCGCTCGTTGACCAGTCCTGCAACATAATCGTCTCAATATCCAACGCGGCCAGTTCATTAAAATGGGTTATGAATTGGTGTTCATTCTCGAAGGGTATTTGAAATAGAATCTGACGGCAGCCCACGGTAAGATAGGAAGAAATCAGGCTTTTTGCCTTTTCAAGTGCAACGGGACCTGTAGCCGCAAATATAGGCACGCTTCCGTTGACCTCTTCGCATACAGCACTGACCATGGAGATCTTCTCTTTTTCCGAGAGCTGGGTTACCTCAGCGGCTAAGGCCGGGACAAGAAATCCGGCAACTCCGGCTGCCAATGCCTTTCTTACATTCTCTGTTAAAGCTGATAAATCCACTCGATTTTCCAGGGTAAAAGGGGTGTTTAAGACGGTTACGATTCCATGTAGGGGAAAGCAGGTTTTGTCAATCATTTCGGGGTTTTTAAAATTGGAATGAATAATAGGAAGTTAACCTCCACTTATGTAGAAGCAATTTTCGCATAGGAAACCTTTGCCCATGCATTTTTGACCATAATTTTTTGGATGGGCCAAAGGAAAGTTTATATTTGGTTCCAAAGAACGAATATTGGATTGTACTTGATATTTAAACCACAATTGCCCAAAAGCTAACCACCTGAGAATCAAACCATGAATAACGCTTTATTATCTCCCCAGCAACGATTGGTTTCCTTGGATGCTTACAGGGGTATTACCATGTTTTTATTGATAGCCGAAAGTGCTTTGATCTATCGCGCACTTTTGGAGCTGTTTCCCGAAGGTACTGCACTCCGTGGACTTTTTACACAATTTACGCACCACCCCTGGAATGGACTACGGTTTTGGGATCTCATTCAGCCTTTCTTTATGTTTATTGTTGGTGTGGCCATGCCTTTTTCACTCAACAGACGCTTGGCGGTATCTGCAGATCGGGGCAAGGTAACCCGGCATATTCTGAGACGCTGCCTGCTGTTGTTTCTCTTTGGTACCGGATTACATTGTTTCTATAGTAAGCAACTGGTTTTTGAGCTCTGGAATGTATTGACGCAGCTTTCATTTACGATCTTATTTACCTATTTGTTTATTAGGCAGCCCGCTAAAATTCAATTTGGGGTTTCCATTGCCTTATTGGTAGTCACAGAATTGGCTTACCGGCTCTATAATCCGGAGACTCCCTTTGTCAAAGGAGAAAATTTCGGCTCTTTTTCGGATATGATCCTCATGGGCAAAATCAACAGCGGGGGTTGGGTGGCCGTCAATTGTATTCCTACGGCGGTACATACCCTTTGGGGAGCGATGTGCGGCAATTACTTGCTGTCCGACAGAAGCAATATAAATAAAGTAAAAACGTTTGCGATTGCCGGGTTGGCCAGTCTCGTGGTGGGGTATGCGATGGACTGGTCCGGTGTCACACCCATCATCAAACGTATCAGTACGACTTCCTTTGTGTTTGCCTCCGGGGGTTGGGCACTGCTGACGTTGGCGTTCTTTTATTGGCTGGTGGACATGAAAAAAGTCCAGTCGTGGACATTCCCTTTTATTATTGTGGGGATCAATCCAATTTTTATCTACCTCTTTGCCGGTCTTTTGGGAAAATGGCTGTTTGATTTTATCAGCATATTCAGCTTCGGTTTTCTAAGTCCACTGGGGATTGGCGAGTCTGGACTCCACTTTCTGAATGCCTGCTTTACCTTGGGGTTCTTATGGTATGTCTGTTACTTTCTATACAAAAAGAAAATATTCTTCAAAATATGATGCAGTTGGTGTAAAATTCGATTTATTCAATTGTTTTTTGCCCTATATTTAATTTTGTTAAAAATTAACCCGCTTTAAAACGTTTTCAGTAGACCATTATGAGTAATAACAGAAGAGATTTTCTCAAGCTTTCAGGCCTGACAGGAATGGGCCTACTGGGCGCAGGACTTTCAGGATTCACCCCAGAGCAGCTCGATCGGGTGTATGCCCAAAGCCAGCGCAAATACGCCCAGCGTTTCAACATGTCTGGCTATGCCGCACCAAAAGTCAATGTAGTTCGGGTCGGTGTAATCGGTCTGGGTATGCGGGGACCCGGAGCGGTCAATCGCCTAAGCAAAATTGAGGGTGTGGAAATTAAGGCGCTTTGTGACCTGAGACCGGAAATGGTCGACAAGGTTATGAAAAGCCTGGAAGGTACCTCGCATAAACCGGAAACGTATAGCGGATCTGCCTATGCCTGGAAAAAACTCGTTGACAGAAATGATCTGGATTTGATTTACATTGCTACACCCTGGCAATGGCATACGCCCATGGCCGTATATGCCATGGAAGCAGGCAAACACGCTGTTTCCGAAGTGCCTATAGCCATCACGCTGGAAGAATGCTGGCAGTTGGTGGAAACTTCCGAACGTACCAAGAAGCACTGCATGCAACTGGAAAAC
>Ga0105045_10005917_pt1 | contig 10805 bp, 10 predicted proteins | sample MAT02_FD_78089 | JGI IMG/M metagenome (GOLD analysis project Ga0105045, IMG submission 78089) | Freshwater microbial communities from Lake Fryxell liftoff mats and glacier meltwater in Antarctica - MAT-02 (megahit assembly) | ecosystem: Environmental > Aquatic > Freshwater > Ice > Liftoff... | reverse complement strand
TTAATCGAAAATCTGAAATCGTTTTTTAAAACTTTACTTCAACCGGTCTATCAGCACCCTCAACAGCATTGAAATAGGCTTTATCTTTGAAACCAAAAACGCCTGCAAATAAGCTGTTTGGGAATGTTTTAATGTGAGAATTATACGGCTTAATAGATTCGTTAAAACGCGTTCTAGCAGTTAATATTTGATTTTCTGTACTAGCCAATTCATCTTGTAATTTCAAGAAGTTCTGGTTGGCTTTAAGTTCAGGATACGCCTCAACAGTAACTAACAACCGTGATAAAGAGCTACTAACACCACTTTGTGCTTTGTTGAACTCAGCTAATTGTTCGGGCGTAATGTTTGCAGGATCAATTTTTACTGATGTAGCTTTTGATCGCGCCTCAATAACAGCAGTCAATGTACTTTTTTCGAACTCAGCAGCGCCTTTTACAGTATTCACTAAATTACCAATAAGGTCATTTCTTCTCTGATAGGCTGTTTGAACGTCACCCCAGGATTGTTCCACGTTTTGGTTTAGCACAACTGCGGTATTATTAATTCCTTTAAACCAGCTATAAAGTGCAAAAATCACTACTGCTCCAATAATCCAAGGCAAAAATCTTTTCATGTTTATTTAATTTTAAGTTTAATATTTAGTGTTTATTATGTTTAATTTTACTAGCATCGATTACATTTCGTTTTTAATCGTGGTTAATTGCATTCTTATCGCTTCCAGTTTGCGAATAATATCAAACTTGTCTAAGGTTTTCTTCTGACCTTCTTTTAAATGTGTCCGGGCGCCATCTAGTGTAAAACCTCTCTCTTTTACTAGATGATAAATTAATTGTAGATTAGTGATGTCATCGGGCGTAAACATTCTGTTGCCTTTTGCATTCTTCTTTGGCTTTAAAATGTCAAATTCACTATCCCAAAAACGAATAAGCGATGCATTTACGTCAAAAGCCTTTGCGACTTCGCCGATGCTGTAATACCTTTTATCTTTTGAAAGTTCAATATGCATTTACTTTGTCTATTTTTTTTCTGAACAATTCTTTCTTTACTTTTAAATCTTAATCATCGCATCTTCATTAATCTAAAGATTGATTTTCCTGATTTGCTAAATGCGAGATCGCAACATACTCCACTGCTGAGATATTTCCGTAATAAAAATTCAATGGATTTACTACTTTTCCGTCTTTATGCACTTCGTAATGTAAATGTGGCGCTTCAGATCGACCCGTGCTTCCTACATACCCTATTACGTCACCTCTTTTGACGCGCTGTCCTGCTCTGGACTTATATTTGCTCAAATGAGCGTATAAAGTTTCGTATCCAAATCCATGCCGAATAACAATATGATTTCCGTATCCCGAAGCAGAATTATCTGCTCTTGTCACTACTCCGTCGCCAGTCGCATAGATGGGAGTGCCGGTTTTTGCTGTAAAATCCATTCCTTGATGCATCTTCTTCACTTTTGTAAAAGGATCAGTTCTATATCCAAAACCAGAGGCCATTCGTTTTAAATTTTCATTTCGTACTGGCTGAATGGCAGGAATGGCTGCTAAAAAATCACTTTTGGCTTCTGCTAATTTCAAAATGTCATCTAGTGATTTTGATTGAATAACTAATTCTTTAGTAAGAACGTCCATTCTTTTAGTAGTATTTGCTACCAGTTGGGAATTGTCATATCCTTCTAATAGTTTATAACGATCCACTCCAGTTAATCCTGCTTTTCGAACAGAATCTGGAATTGCAGCTTTGTTGAAATAAACACGATACAAATTATTATCTCGTTCTGTAAGAGCATCTATTACACCGTTAACTTGATCCATTTTTTTATTCAAAATTGAATAATTTATTTTCAAATTTTCAATTTCTCTGGCCTGTAACCTATCTTTAGGTGTTTCAAAATAGGGAGTGTTTAACAAGATTACAAAACTGAGTAAACCAAACAACGCCGAAGCCAATACAAACAACATAAAAAAACCGATTTTTTTTCTCTTTCGTGTTTTTATTTTTGTGTAAGCAAGATTTTCAGAATCGTAATAATATTTTACTTTCGACATATTTTAAAATACCCTATTTTTGCACACTGTAAAAAGCAAAGGCGAACAAATTTAATAAATGTTTCATTTGTTACACCCTTTTTTCAGGAATAAATAAAATAATAAGCTTATTCCAGCTATTCGTTGCAAGTTCTAGTCTTGAAATCTTTTTTTTCTAATGCGCCAGCAGGCCAGATAGCTATAGGGATTCTATGTTAACTCATCCAGCTCAAGAGAAATACATTTTAAGACTTTAAGGCTTTCCAAAACTACCTGGGGCAAAATAAGATTGATAATTAGAAAATTTATAGATTTTTATATTTTCTAATTATCAAATTATCAAATTGACTAATTTTCTAATTAAAAATATGAACTCACAAGACGTACGCAAACAATTTCTCGATTTTTTCGCATCAAAAGGACATTTAATTGTTCCTTCGGCACCCATTGTTCTTAAGGATGATCCTACACTGATGTTCAATAATTCTGGAATGGCGCAGTTCAAAGAATATTTTTTGGGTAACGGAACTCCAAAAAGTAACCGAATCGCGGATACTCAAAAATGTCTTCGTGTTTCAGGAAAACACAATGATCTTGAGGATGTAGGTTTTGATACCTACCATCATACAATGTTTGAAATGTTAGGTAATTGGTCTTTCGGAGATCCTGCGCGTCCCGAAGTTGGATATTTCAAAAAAGAAGCTATAAATTGGGCTTGGGAGCTTTTAACAGCAGTGTACAAAATTCCAAAAGAAAATATTTATGTTTCTGTTTTTGAAGGAAATGATGCAGAAAATGTGCCATTCGACCAAGAGTCGTGGGATATCTGGAAAGAGTTAATCAATGAGAACCGCATTATTCTTGGAAACAAAAAAGATAATTTTTGGGAAATGGGAGACCAAGGACCATGCGGACCGTGTTCAGAAATTCATGTTGATCTGCGTACCAATGAGGAAAAAGCGCTGGTTTCAGGAAAAAGCTTAGTAAATAATGATCATCCACAAGTAATCGAAATTTGGAATAACGTATTTATGGAATTCAACCGTAAAGCTGATGGATCTCTAGAAAAATTGCCTGCAAAACATGTGGATACTGGAATGGGATTTGAGCGTTTGTGTATGGCTTTGCAAGGAAAAACATCTAATTATGACACTGATGTTTTTACACCACTTATCGAAAAGTTAGAGCAAATTACAGGATATAAATATTTAGACAATTCTGTCACTCCGAGCGCAGTCGAGGAAAAAACCAACATTGCCATTCGTGTGATTGTAGACCATGTACGCGCAGTTGCCTTTGCAATTGCTGATGGACAATTACCATCAAACACGGGCGCTGGTTATGTAATTCGTAGAATTTTGCGTCGTGCTATTCGTTATGGCTTTACATTTTTAAATACAAAAGAGCCTTTCGTAAATCAATTAGTTGCTGTTTTAGCGAATCAAATGGGAGAATTTTTTCCAGAAATCAAATCGCAACAACAATTGGTTACCAATGTAATTCGAGAAGAAGAAGCTTCTTTTCTAAGAACTTTAGATCAAGGATTGCAATTGTTAGATAAAGTTATTGAAGACGAAAAAGGAAAAATAGTAGCGGGTACAAAAGCATTTGAATTATACGATACTTTTGGTTTTCCAATTGATTTAACAGCCCTAATTCTAAAAGAAAAAGGATTTGAACTGGATGAAGTCGGTTTTACTATTGCAATGCAGGAACAAAAAAACCGTTCACGCGCGGCATCAGAAGTTTCAACCGAAGATTGGTCTATTTTAATTGCTGGAAATGTAGAGACATTTGTGGGATATGATCAGAAGGAAAATGAAGTTAAAATTACACGCATCCGTAAAGTAGATAGTAAAAAGGACGGTGTTTTATACCAAATCGTTTTGGACAATACACCATTCTATCCAGAAGGAGGAGGACAAGTGGGCGATAAGGGAACTTTGGTTTCGGCAAATGAAACGATTGAAATCATTGATACCAAAAAAGAAAACAACCTGATTTTGCATTTCACAAAAAATTTACCTGAAAATTTAAATGCAAGTTTTATTGCTAAAGTAAATACAAATTTATTAGAATTGACCTCCCGCAATCATTCTGCTACACACTTGATGCACCAGGCTTTAAGAAGTATTTTAGGTACTCATGTAGAACAAAAAGGATCGCTTGTAAATTCGAAATATTTGCGATTTGACTTCTCTCATTTTGCTAAATTGACAGAAACCGAATTGCAACAAGTAGAAGATTTTGTAAACGCAAGAATTCAGGAGCAATTGCCGCTTATTGAAAGACGGAACATCCCTTTTGCGCAAGCGGTTCAAGAAGGAGCAATGGCCTTATTTGGTGAGAAATATGGTGATCATGTGCGCGCGATAAAATTTGGCGAAAGCATGGAACTTTGTGGAGGAATTCACGTAAAAAATACTGCCGATATTTGGCATTTCAAAATAATTTCTGAAGGAGCGGTTGCTGCGGGAATTCGTCGTATCGAAGCCATAACTAGCGATGCGGTAAAAGCCTATTTCGCTTCATATGAGAACATATTAGATGAGGTAAAAACAGCCTTGAAAAATCCTCAAGATATTTTGAAAGCTGTTCATTCGATGCAAGAGGAAAATATCAAACTTTCTAAGCAAATTGAGGCTTTGGTCAAAGATAAAGTTAAGAATTTGAAAGCGATTTTGGCTGAAGAAATTCAAGAAATAAACGGCATTCAATTTCTAGCAAAACAAGTAGATTTGACTCCGGATGGAGCAAAAGACTTGGCGTATGAATTAGGTAATTTGCACAAAAACTTATTTCTAGTTTTGGCTACAGCCGATGAAGAAAAACCAATGTTGACGTGCTATATTTCGAAAGAATTAGTAGCAGAGAAAAATCTGAATGCTGGACAAGTGGTTCGTGAATTGGGTAAATATATTCAAGGTGGCGGTGGCGGACAACCATTTTTTGCAACAGCTGGAGGTAAAAATACAGCTGGAATTCTACAAGCTTTAGAGAAAGCAGTAGATTTTGTAAGATAAAGCAAATTTATTTTTCACAGTAAAATCCCTTTTTGGACATTAGTTCTTAAAGGTTTTTTTTTACGATCACACTTGATTCTTCGCTTAGTGCATTTAGTAGTTTAACTGAAATACAGGAATTACAGCGACGAATATTGTGGCTTTTGTTTTATTGCTGTAAGTTACAACTTGTAATATTATGATCAATTTAAGTTCTAATGCTTTAATTATTAAAATGAAAATATCAAAAAAAGTGGTTTGTTTAATAGTGATTTTTAATTTGACACTCTTTTCGTGTTCAAAAGTAGATGACAATAGCGTGAAATTACTTCAGAAAATAGTTGAGACTTCAAAAGAAGGTTTGCCAGAAACGACAATGTTTACGTATCGTGGAAACGAAATAGTCAATATTGATGGAACTCTTAAAAGTACAGATTTTAAATATAAAGATGGTCTAATTACTAGGATTGATGTTTTAAATAAAGCCACCAAGGTTTTAGAAACAATCAATTATTCTTATGTTGAAGGCAAACTAGTTCAAGCTGAATCTTTGGGGAATTATATAATAAAATTTAGCCATAATACAGATAAAACAATTTCCTATGAACGGTTTTCATTGGGTGCAAATCATCAAAAAGTTAGAGAATACCAAGGTGTTTTAACGTTTGAAAATGGTAATTACACTGATGACAAAAGAACCTTGGATAATGTGGGATTTGGAATAATAATGAAAAGTATAAGAACCTTTAAATACGATAAAAAAATTAATCCATTTTCAGTTATTTTAGGATTTGACGTACTTTTAAATTACGATGAATGCCTGTCCAAAAATAACAATCTTTCAATCGTTTTTATAGATAGTACGACTCTTCCAGGCAATAAAATTACATCTTCTGCTACAATGAGTAGCAGTAATTTTAAATATGATGCAGATGGTTATCCGATAGAAAAGTTATCGGAAACTGCTTTGCTGCCAAACGGGAATAAGGGCTACATGAAAACAGAATATTTCTATTAATATAATAGCGCTGGAATCCCAGATAAAACTTAAAACTCAAATATCTTATCTGATGATATTTGAGTTTTTTTAAAAATAACAGGGTTGTGTTAGTTTTTTGTATTCTCCTTATAATGTAAATTAGAAAGTAAAAAATAAAATTTCAAAATTCAATGTTCTTTTTGATTTATAAGGTATTCCTTTTAAGACCTCAAATTATAATATTCAAAAAAAACAAATATTTAGCTTGTCATAAAAATTATTGACAAAAATAAGTTTTTGAAATTAAGAACACTTTGGGATCTGTGCTTCATTTTAGAGTTTTATTAATTTAAAATTTTATCTAAATTTCGTTGAAGAATTACCTTATTTTCGTATATTTAAAGCATGACACGAGCCGAATTTATAGAAAAAAATAAACATCTTTTTTGGTATATAAAGAAAGAAAAAATTCAAGATATTGGGAACGAAGTTTTGGTAGAATTTATTTTCAATTACGGTACTCTAGAAGACGTAAAGCAGTTGATTAAAATTATAGGGTTTCAGGAATTAAAACTTGTTTATGATGCTACAACTGGCAGGAAAATTGGTAATTATATGCCAGAAATTTTTAATTATTTAGAATTAATAGTAAAGAAGTATGCACCTTGAAATTTTAAATCAAAACCAGAAAGATCTACTGCCCTTTATTAGCCAATTTAAAAGGGAGTATTATTTAGTTGGAGGTACAGCTATCGCTCTACATATTGGGCATCGCGAATCGATTGATTTTGATTTATTTAAGCTGAGTTATTTAAGAAAAAATGATATCTATAAAAAAATCGCAAAATCAAAAATCAGCTATACTTTTGGCTACGAAAATTATGAGCAATTAAACTTAGTTTTGAATAATGTTAAGTTCACTTTTTTTTCTTTTCCGCATAAAATTCCAACTGATTCACAAATCAAAGGCATATTAAAAATGCCCGATTTGCTCACACTTGCTGCAATGAAAGCATTCGCACTAGGACGAAGAGCAAAATGGAAAGATTATGTTGATTTATATTTTATTTTGAAAGATTATTATTGTTTTAACGAAATTGCAGAAGTCGCAACTTTATTATTTGGCGATCAGTTTTCTGAAAAACTTTTTAAAATGCAACTTGGCTATTTTAAAGGCATCAATTATGATGAGGAAGTAACTTATTTAATTCCAAATCCTCCGAGTGAACAAGAAATTCAAGATTTTTTAATTAATGTGAGTGTAGAAGGACTTTAGAATATGCAATTCAGAACTCAAATCCCAATTCTTAAAAGTAAATTTAAAATTGACTATACGTCCAAAATACTGTCATTAGGTTCATGCTTTGCCGTAAATATTGCGGAGAAACTGGACTATTTTAAATTTCAAAATAGTTGTAATCCATTTGGTATTTTATTCCATCCTTTGGCGATTGAAAAACTACTTAATTTATCCCTGTCCAAAAAGCAAATTAGTGAGAGCGAGCTTATTTATCACAATGAACGCTGGCACTGCTTTGATGTGCATTCTGATCTAAGCAATCCAAATAAAGACGAGTTAGTAGCGTCTTTAAATTCAATCGTTCAAAATATTAGAAAGGATCTGGAGCAAGCTACACACCTAATTATTACTTACGGAACATCATGGGTTTATAGATATATGGAAACAAACGAAATTGTAGCCAATTGCCATAAGGTGCCGCAGAAACAGTTTGAGAAAGAATTGTTATCCAAAGAAACGATTCAAAAATCAATTGAAAATACGATTAAATTAATCGAAAGTGTCAATCCAAATTGTAATGTCATTTTTACTATTTCTCCAGTTCGTCATATAAAAGACGGTTTTATAGAAAATCAATGGAGTAAAGCCAATCTAATTAGCGCATTACATACAGTTTTGAAAGATTCGTCTTCTATTCGCCCTTTGGGGGCTAGGGGGCTCTTTCCTTCTTATGAAATCATGATGGATGAACTACGCGATTACCGCTTTTATGCCGAAGATATGTTGCATCCGAATCAAGTAGCTATTGATTATATTTGGGAGCGATTCCAGCAAACCTATATGTCTGAAATTGCTTTAACAACAATGGAGAAAGTTGCAAACATTCAAAAAAGCCTTTCTCACAAACCTTTTAACCCAAACTCGGAAAGTCATTTAAAGTTTGAGTCAAAACTTCGAGAAAAAATTGCTAAATTACAGACTCAATATTCATTCATGAAATTTTAGTTATGTTTAAAAGAATACTTATCGGGATCTTAATTATTATTGCTATATTTTTATTGTTCAAATTTTGCGATTTTAAGAAAAACGACGAGCAAGACATCACGTATAATACAAATCTCATTCAACAACAAATCCTAAACGTAGGGAAGTTGGTAGTCACTGAAGGACATTTCTCTGAAGTTATTACCTATAAAAACCAACAGAAGTATTTACTAGACATGGTTTCTTTTGAGAAAAAAGCCTTAGTAGTTGTCAATGCTGATGTTACTGTTGCTTATGATTTACACAAAATGAAATATGACATTGACGAGGTAAATAAGATCATTACGATTGTCAGTATTCCAAAAGAGGAAATCAAAATCAGTCCAGATATTCAGTTTTATGATGTAGAACAAAGCAAGTTGAATCCTTTTACGGGAGACGATTACAACAAAATCAATAAATCAGTAAAGGCAAATTTAGCTAAGAAAATCGAAAAATCGAGCTTAAAAGCAAATGCTCAAAACAGATTAATCAGTGAGTTATCCAAACTTTTAATTACAACTAGTCAGTTGGGATGGACTTTAAAATACGATGGGAAAGTTATAGAAACAGAAAAAGATTTTGGAAAGCAAATAAAATTGTAAAAATAAAGTAAACCGCAGATATGCAAATTGTTAGAATTATCTAAAATCTGCAAATCTGCGGTTTTTTTAAACTTTCTCGTTATCAAAAATCAAGTCCAAACCACCTGTAATTAAATGCGCTACTTCAGGTCTTTTTTGTTTTAGTTGATCTAAATAAACCAGAAGTTCTTGTAGTAATTGTGGTTCATTTCTGTCCTTTAAAAGCTCCGTAATTTCTACGGCCAGTAACCAATCTTGTGGATGATTTGTTTTAAGTTTTTCAAATATTGCAGCTAATGCTGTTCCCGTATCTCTAGTCTCCCTGCTATTTCGCACCGTTTGGTATAAAACTTCCAAATCATCACGCTTAGCCGAATGTTTAGCTTTTATCGTTGTGCTAGACGGAAGATGTGAAATTAAGTCAAAACTATTCACATCTGCGGGACCTGAAAAAGCAGAAGTCACTTTCTTGCCTACAGCCATATCATAAATTCCCCATTCAGGTTGAAATAAGATTGTTTCGCCATGGGTAACCGTGCAGTTTTTAAATCGAATAATAATAATTTCTCCTTGCAAGTTTCTAGAACCGGTAATGATTTCACCTTCGACACTAATACCACCTTCAAACTCCAGCTTCACCGTTTTAGATTCTAAAATATCGTAGGCATTTAAGTCTTTTGGACTCATGTCTTCAATAGCAAGGTTGATGCCTTGTAGTTTTCCTATCGGGCTCCCAAAACCATCTGCGTGTGTCAATGTACCGTGACCAACCAATTCTTTTTCTCTATAAGCCAAAGCTGTTTTTCCTGTAGTTTGAACGTAAATAGGTTTACCGTCCTGCTCAATTACTGAGCTGAAAATGCCCGATATTTGCAAACCGGTACTCAATTCAATCGTTCCTAGAGCATTCGAGTCTATCAATTTGTTAATCCCTGATAATCCCCCGGTGCGTAACGCCATTTTATTGGCAAATTCTTCTAAAACCAAATTCAAATAAGCAAACGTTGGTGTGACATACAATTGCGGTTGCAATTTAGTAATGTCAAAATTTTGCGTCGCAGCCGAAATATCATACTTAATTTTAGTAACTGCGAGAGTCATACAATGCGCACTTTCGCCTATTGATGATAGCAAACCAGCACCATAAATCTTTGGATTCTCTACTGTTCCAATCAAACCGTATTCAACAGTCCACCAGTGCAGGTTTCGTATTTGGGCCATTTCAGATAATTCGCCCATATTATTCTGTAAATCTTCTACCGCTTTTTCAGCAGCAGTAATCGTAGCTTGTGGCGTATCTTCGGCCTCTTTGACAATCGATAGTAGTCGGATCGCCTCATACATTTCGTAGTCTTTGTGCGAAGAAATCGCCTTGCAACCTATTTCTCCAAAACGGCGTAAGTATTCAGCATATTCAGGATTTGCAATAATGGGTGCGTGACCGGCACCTTCGTGAATAATATCTGGTGCAGGGGTGTATTCTATATGTTCTAGTTGGCGAATGTCAGAGGCAATTACAAGTACATTATACGCCTGAAATTCCATAAAAGCATTGGGCGGAATAAAACCGTCTACGGCAACTGCAGCCCAACCTATTTCGGTCAAAATACGATTCATACCATACATACTTGGAATATTGTCCACTTCAATCCCAGTTTTTTTCAAGCCTTTTAGATAGGAACTATGTGCTACTTTTGATAAATACGCCACGTTTTTACGCATCACATACCGCCACACCGCCTGGTTTATAGGGGTGTAATCGCTATAATCCTGAGGTTTAACAAATTGTTGCAGATGTTTTGGCAATCGGTCTAATAACGGATTGCTTTCTATAGTTGAGTTCATATCGAAAACGTTGTAGTTCAGTTGCAAAAGTACGAATTTCAGGAGCTATTTCCCGCTTTTCATTTCAAGTTTTTGTAAACCCGTTTGTTTTTCTAAAGTTCC
>Ga0105045_10005916_pt1 | contig 10805 bp, 8 predicted proteins | sample MAT02_FD_78089 | JGI IMG/M metagenome (GOLD analysis project Ga0105045, IMG submission 78089) | Freshwater microbial communities from Lake Fryxell liftoff mats and glacier meltwater in Antarctica - MAT-02 (megahit assembly) | ecosystem: Environmental > Aquatic > Freshwater > Ice > Liftoff... | reverse complement strand
GAAGTGGCGGAACACCGTGAGCGCGGCGTTGGGATTGTGGCCGTCGCCGTCCCACACGAACTCCGTGTCCGGGCCGCGCGCCGCGAAGTCCTCGCGCTGCACCCGCTGCTTCGCGTCGGCCCAGCGCCGCTCGTCCTTCGCCTGGCGTAGCCACGTCGCCAGCGGCAGCGCGTTCGAGCTGGCCTCCGCCGGCATGCGCAAGGACTCGGCCTGGGCGTCGAGGAACGCGTCGTCGTGCAGAGTCGAGGGCACGTCGGGATCGACGAAGAACACCCAGAACTGATCATCGATCACGTTGAGCGCCACCGGCCCACGGCACACCGCGCCCTTCATGAAGCCCATGATCGTGAACTCGGCCTCGTCGAGCATGAAGCGATATCGCGAGTCGACTGGGATCGCCCGGAACGCGACGAACGGATTCGACGCGACCTCCGGCGCGTACGAGGGCAGCCTGGTCAGCGGGATGTCGACGTCGCGGAACAGCGCGCGCCACCGCTTCATCCGCGCGGCGTCGAGGCGATACGGCAGGTGGAGCTTGGCGACGATCGCCTCGCGCACCGGGCTGATGCGGTACCACGGGCGAGCGACGTGCGGATCGTCGAAGGGCCGCCTGGTCGAGATCCGCGCGATCGGCTGCCCCGGCGGCGTCGACGAGCGCACCAGCTCGAAGTACCGCGGCGCGCCGCCCTGCTCGCCGTCGTCGAAGTGCAGGTGCGCGAGGAACAGGTGCTCGTAGATGTATCGACTGGCGAGCTGCGCAGCGAGGGCGTCCTCGTTGAGGAACTCCTCCCACCGCGCGATCTCGGCGGCGTGGCCGGACAGGTCCTCGGGCTTGGTCACGTGCACCGCCCCCTCCTCGAGCCAGCGCAGGACGAGCGCGTGCTCGGCGTCGGTCAGCCCGGGCAAGCCGTACGGCATGCCCCACTCGGGGTGCCGGCGCGCGTGTCGGTCGAACTCCTCGATCGCCGGGCACTGCTCGTCGTGGCGCAGCGCGAGGTCGACATCGGCCGGGAGCAGCGCGCCGGCGTCGACCGGGTGGCGGCGCTTGAGCTCGAGCAGCCGCGCGAGCAGTCCAGCCTCGCGGTTGGCCCGACGGGTCTGTGCGCGCTCGTTGAGCACGGGGTGGAACTTCTTCTGGCGCCACGCCTGCGTGCCGTGGGCGTCCTCGAACAGCCGGGTCGGATCGGCCTGCAACAGCCGTGTGCCGTCGTAGACCAACTCGGTCGAGGCGCCGCGATCGAGGCCCTCTGTCGAGCCGAGCTTGAGCTGACACGGCGCGTCGTAGCACGCGTGACACACCACGCACCGCGCCTCGAGGATCGGCCGCACCTCGGTGTCATAGTCGACCGCGCCCGTGTCGACACTCGCCACGGCCCGTTCGCGAACGACCTCCTCGCCCCAGCGGCGATCGAGGCGGAGTTGCTGATAGAGCGTGCAACCGAGCACGAGCGCGAACGGAGCCAGGGCATGGGAGATTCGCATCGGCAGGAGTGTCCGCAGCGTAGCAACGATGCGCACCACTGTGCGCGAGCCGCTGGGCGCGGGCCCGCGCAATGGCCCAGTGCCTCGTCGCGCAGCCGAGCTACATGGGCCCCGAGACCGATTCGCGGTGGTTCACGCTGTGGCTGCGCGATGGCTCGGACGTCCAGCAGTTCGCGCTGAACAGCGGCGATTTGCGGGTGCCGCCGTCGACCCGCAAGACAGTCCGCCGGCTGGCACGCGTGCTCGGTGTACGGGGCTGACTGCGGCGCCGGTCGAACGACGCTCCGCCCGGCGGCTCGGAATGCCGGCGCGTGGCAGTCTCACTCCTCGTAGATCATCTTGCGGGTCATGCCGCCGTCGCTGGTGAACACCTGGCCGGTGACGAACCCAGCCTCGTCGCTGGCCAGCCATAGCACCAACGACGCGATGTCCTCCGGACGACCGACGCGCCCGACCGGATGCTGCGCGTGGTCGCGCGCGGACAGCTTCGGCTCGGATCGGCGATCGCGGGGCCTCCACGCCTCGGTGGCGACGAAGCCCGGCGCGACCGCGTTGACGCGGATCTCCGGCCCGAGCCCGATCGCCAGCGAGTGGGTCAGCGCGACCAACCCGCCCTTGGTTGCCGAGTACGGCTCGGTGTCGGGCTCCGACATGCTCGCGCGCGTCGAGGTGACGTTGACGATCGATCCCGTGCGCCGGCGTAGATGCGGCGCCGACTCGCGCGCGAGCAGCATCGGCGCGGTGAGGTTGACGTCGAGCGAGCGCTGCCACGTCGCACGATCGAGCTCGGCCAGCGGGACGCGGCGCGCGGGGACGATCGCGGCGTTGTTGACCAACACGTCGAGCGCACCCGCCCAGCGCACGGTGGCCGCAACGACCGCCACGATCGCGGCTTCGTCGGCGAGATCGACGGGCTCGAACGCGATCTCGCCCCGTGCCGCGAGCTCGTCGCGGGCGTCGAAGCCGGCGTGATGGTCGATGTCGACGATCATCACCTTGGCGCCCTCGTCGAGGAACCGCGCTGCGATCGCGCGGCCGATGCCCTGCCCAGCGCCGGTGACCAGCGCGACCCTGTTCGTGAATCTCTGCGTCCTCATGGGCTCGCGGACAGGATGCGACACGCGCCGGCCCGCGCGAGGCGCCGGCACCCGCTCGTCGACATCAGGCGTCGTCGGGATCGGCGAGCACGCTCGAGCGGCGGCTGGGCCTCGGACTGGCGACCGTGAGCGGCCAGCACGCCGTCGCCATCCCGGACGTCGGTGCCACCTTCTTGCCCGTGCGAGCTCGGCGCGCCACTCGTCCACCAACGCATCAGGGGTCGGTGGCCGCCGCGTCGCGCTCGGCGACGTCGAGGCCAAGCTCCGCGCCGTTGTCGGCGTCGATGATGCCGTGGCGATCGCGTTGCCGGTCGGGGGTGGGCGTGGCCACGCGATCGCAGTCGCTGTCGCCACGGTCACGGTCACGGTCACCGCCCAGGATATCCGAGCTGCGCTCGTGCCGTGGTTCGACGCGTCGGCGCTGCCCCGCCGCATCGTGTGCGTGCCGAGCCTGCCGCGCGAGAGCTCGGGCAAACTGCCGCGCGCGCGGGTACTCGCGCTGTTAGGCGACGTCGAGCTCAGCCCAATGCCGATCCACGTCGACGTCGACAGCGCGGACTTCGAGGTCGAGCGAGATTGATCAGAGGCTGGAGTTCGTGCCCGCGGTGTTGATCGGGGCGAGCGCGGGGACGAACGGCGGTCGTGGTGCGGCAGCCCGCCGCAGCCCGCCCGGACAACCATGTGTGCCGGCTCACTTGTCGACCACGACCCACCTCCGCGCGCCCCGGGGATACCCGCTTCGAACCGCTCGAGCGCATCGCAGTTCAAACGCTGAGCACAGAGCGGCTCCGCTCTTGCGCTCGTGACCGGCTTCGCAGAAGCTTGCTCGGCGTCCCGCTCGGCGCCCCGCTCGCGGGGGCGAAAGGTCCTTCGTGGTTTCTACGACACTTTCGACATCGTTGCCGAGCCGTCACGCGATCCGGCGGGTCGGCCGAGGTACAGCGAGCGATCATAGGCGAGGCCGGGCTGACGCGACTTCCCGGACTCGCCCCCGGCCGGTGATCGTCCTCATGGACGACCGCCGCAGGTGATGACCGATGATTCGAACAACCCCTGTGCGACCGACACCGTGGGACGGCCAGCCGTACAGCATCAAGCGGCACGGCGTCACCATCACGAACTGCGATAGCGAGCCGGTGCAGACGCCGGGGTGCGTGCAGGCGCACGGGGCGATGCTCGTGCTGCGGCCCGCCGACCTGACGGTCCTCCAGGCGAGCGAGAACACCGACCGGCTGCTCGGCCACCGGGCGGACACGCTTTTGAACAAGTCCGTCCAGGTGGCCATCGGGTCGGACGGGGAAGCGCGCCTGAAGGCGTTCTTCGCGACCGAGCCGACCGACCGCAACCCGCTCTACGCGTTCACCCTCCCGCCCCGGAATGACGTGCCGCCGTTGGACGTGACGGCCCACACCGTCGATGGCGTGGCGGTGGTCGAGTTCGAGGCGACCGGACGCACCGAGGCCGGCGAGCCGGACTACTACGCGCTCGTCAAGAAGACCGTCACCCGGTTGCAGTCCGCAAAGACGCTGCAACAGTTCTGTGACCTGACCTCCGACGAATTCCGCACCCTCACCGGCCTCGACCGGGTGGTGATCTACAAGTTCCACGCCGACGGCCACGGCGAGGTGTTCGCCGAGAGCAAGCGGGCCGACCTCGACCCTTGGCTCGGGCTCCACTACCCGGCCGGCGACATTCCCGAGCCGGCCCGCGAAGTGTTCAAGCAAATCTGGGTCCGCCCGACGCCCGACGTTGCGGGCGAACTCGCGGAACTCGTCCCGCTGACGAACCCGGACACCGGCCGGCCGCTCACCATGACCCACTGCGCCCTCCGCGGGGCGTCCGTCATGTACACCGAGTACCTCGAGAACATGAAGGTGACGGCTGGCCTCACCATGCCGATTCGCCGCGATGGGGAACTCTGGGGGCTCATCGCCTGCCACCACTACGCCGGGCCGAAGCACGTACCGTATCAGGTGCGGGCGGCGTGCGAGTTCCTGGCTCAGGTGGTCTCTTTGCAATACCAGGCGGCCGAAGAACGGGAGCACCTGGTCTACCGCTTGAAACTCGACGGGACGCACCAGCAACTCCTCGCCCAAGCGGCGCGGGACGGCGGCCTCGCGAGCATGACCGAGGGCCGGCCGAGCCTGCTCGACGGCATGGCGGCGGGCGGGGCGGCGCTCTACCACCACGACCGTTGGTGGCGGGTCGGGACCACCCCCTCGGAGGCCCAACTGGACGCCCTGGGCGAGTGGCTGAACGACCGGCCGGAGTTCGCCTCCCCGACCCGCCCCCTGTACGCCACCGACTCACTCGCCCAACAATGCCCGCCGGCCGCTGCGTTCACCGACGTGGCCAGCGGGCTGGTCGCCGTGCCGCTCTCCCGACTCAACCGGAACTGGATGCTCTGGTTCCGACCAGAGACGATTCAGACCGTCAATTGGGGCGGCAACCCACATGAGAAGCCGACTGTGCCCGGTCCGCACGGCCCGCGACTCACCCCGCGGCGGAGCTTCGAGCTGTTCCAAGAGTCGGTCCGTGGGCGCTCGTTGCCGTGGCTGGCGGTGGAACTCGACGCCGTGGCCCGCCTGCGGATGCTGGTCATGGAACTGGTCGTCAGCCGGGCCGAACGGCTGGCCGACTTGAACGCCGACCTGACCCACTCGAACGAGCAACTGGACGCCTTCAACTACGTGGCGTCACACGACCTGAAGGAGCCGCTGCGGGGCATCCACAAGTACGCCCACCAACTGCTCGAAGACGCCGTCATCGTGGACCAGGACCACCGCCGCAAGCTCTCGGGGCTGATGCGTCTCGCGTTGCGGATGGACAGCCTGCTCGACTCCCTGCTGCACTTCTCCCGCGTCGGCCGGGTGGCGCTCGTCACCGAGTGGACGGACTTGAACGAGGTGGTGGCCGAGTCGATCGAGATGGTGGACGCCCGGCGGAGCGAAGGGCCGCCGGAGATCGTCGTCCCCCGCCCTCTGCCGCACGCCCTTTGCGACCGCGTTTGGTGCAGAGAGATCTTCGTCAACCTGCTATCGAACGCTCTCAAGTACAACGACAAGCCGCAGAAACGGGTCGAGGTAGGGTTCATCGCCCCGGACGAGGACCACTCCCGGTCCGGGTGCCCCGAGGGCTCGGCGGGCCACACCATCTATTACATGAGGGACAACGGCATCGGCATCCCGGCGCGGCACTTCGAGCAGATATTCAAGATGTTCAAGCGCCTGCACGGGCGGGACGATTACGGCGGCGGCACCGGGGCCGGGCTGACGATCGTGCAGAAGCTGATCGAGCGACACCACGGTCGGGTATGGCTCGACTCGACCGTGGCCGAGGGAACGACATTCTACTTCACGCTGCAAGGAAGGGTGGGAACCTGACATGCCGGTGACGAGACAGACTCCGTTCGTCCTCGTCATCGTCGAGGACTCGGACGAGGACTTCGACACCGTGCAGGAAGCCGTCGACCGGGCCGGGTTCCCGGTCGAGGTGTTCCGGGCGGCCACCGGCGGGGACGGGCTGACAGTGCTGCGTGCGCAGGCCCCGAACCGCCCGACGCTGGTGCTGATGGACCTGAACACCTGCGGGGTCGACGGTCGGGAGGCGCTTGCGGCGATCAAAGTCGATCCGGCTCTGAAGTGCGTCCCTGTGGTCGTCCTTTCCACCTCGGCCAATCCGAAGGACATCGGCTTCTGTTACGCCGCCGGGGCCAACGCCTACCATGTCAAGCCAGTCCGCCACCCGGACCACGTGAGGGTTCTGGTCGATCTTCTGACCTACTGGATGAGCCGCGCCGTCCTGCCTTCAGGCGAACGGACCGCCGATGAGAAATGACGTATGGAAGGTCGTCATCATCGACGACAGCCCGGAGGATCGGGCGGAGGTCCGACGACTGCTCCTCACGGGGTCGGATCGGCGGTATAAGTTCATCGAGGCCGAGACCGGGGCGGCCGGCGTGCGGGAGACCCTCGCCGCTTCCCCGGACTGCGTGGTGCTCGACTACAATCTCCCGGATACGAACGCATTGGGGGTGCTGGCGGAGCTGGCCGACCCCCGCGGGGCGACCGTCTGCCCGGTTGTGGTGCTGACCGGCAGCGCGAGGTCAGATCTGGGCCGGGCGGTGATGCAGGCCGGGGCGCAGGACTTCATCGGCAAGAGCTGGATGGTGGCCCAGAGCCTGACTCGGGCCATCGAGAACGCGGTCGAGCGGTGGGCAATGGCCCAGGAGCTCCACGCCCGCACGGCGGCAGTCGCGGCCAGTGAAGAGCGGCTCCGGCTGGCGGTCGAGGTGTCCGGGCTGGGGGCCATCGGGATCGACTACACCACCGACACAGCCACCCCAGACCCCATCGCCGCAGCACTGTTCGGGCTGGAGGCCGGGGTGTCGGTCAGCCGCTCCGAGCTCCACGCCCGGTTCCACCCGGACGACGCAGCCGAGATCATGCGGCTCATGAACCAGTCCATCGACCCCAGTGGGGATGGGTGGTTCGTCATGGAACACCGGGTCGTCCATCGGGACGGCTCGCTCCGCTGGCTGAACGTCAAAAAGCATGTTTTGTTCGGGGAGGTGGCGGGCGTCCGCCGCGCGGTGACGAGCGTGCTGGCGGCGGTGGACATCACCGACCAAAAGCTGGCAGAGGACACGATCGCGCGGCAGTTCCGCGAACTGGGCGCGCTCGCAGCCGATTTGTCCGAGGCCGACCGCCGCAAGGACGAGTTCCTGGCGACGTTGGCGCACGAACTGCGGAACCCACTGGCCCCCATCCGCAGCGGCCTCGAGGTCATGAAGCTCTCCGGCGTCGACGCGCCGATAGTGGCGAAGACCCGCGAGATGATGGATCGACAGCTGGGGCATATGGTCCGGCTGATCGATGAACTCCTCGATGTCTCGCGCATCAACACCGGCAAGGTCGTTCTCGAGCGGGAGCGACTCGAGATTCGTACCATCGTCGATCTGGCCATGGAGGCCAGCCAACCGCTCGTCGAGGCCGGGGGCCACACACTGACGGTGAAGGTGCCGGACGAGCAGGCATGTGTGGATGGCGATCTGACCCGGCTCGCGCAGGTGGTGACCAACCTCGTCAACAACGCAGCCAAGTACACTGCGAGGCACGGCGCAATCGCTCTTTCGGTCCGCGTCGAGCATGGCCAGGTCGTTCTCTCCGTGGCTGACACAGGGGCGGGCATTTCGGCCGACATGCTGCACAAGGTCTTCGACATGTTCACTCAGGTGGACCGTACCGTCGGCCGCGCCCAAGGCGGTCTCGGGATTGGACTGTCGCTCGTCAAAAAGCTGGTCGAAATGCATGGGGGTGGGGTCATCGCGGAGAGCCCCGGCCTTGGCCTCGGGAGCACGTTCACCGTGCGGCTCCCTCTGGCGACCCCCGAACAACGCGAGGATGCGAGGGGGTCGACGAACCGACGGATCGATCCGCCTGTGAAGCGTCGCCGGCTGCTGGTGGTCGACGACAACGCCGACGGAGCCGAAATGCTCGCTACGATGCTCGAGCTCCTTGGCCACGATGCCGAGATTGCATTCGACGGCCCGGCGGCGCTCCAGGCGATCCGGGAGCATCGCCCAGACCTCGTGTTTCTCGATATCGGGCTACCGGGCATGAGCGGGTACGAAGTCGCGGAGCGACTCCGCTCCGATCCGGCCACGTCCGGCGGGATACTGGTCGCGCTCACGGGTTGGGGAACTGATGATGACAAGCGAAAGAGCCAAGAGGCGGGGTTCGACGCTCACTTGACCAAACCGGTCGGCCGCGCCGCCATCAAGGACGTCCTCGACCGCCTCCTCGGCGGAGCAGAGTCTCGGGCTTGCGCCCCCGACCAGCGAACGCATGATCGGCTGAGTGAGGACTAACCCGCGAACGCGTGCTCGAGCGTCGCGATGTCGATCTCCATGGTCTTCATGGTCTCCGTGGTCTCCATGGTCTCCATGATCATGGCGAATGCGCGGTCGCCTGCGGTGCCCGTCTTGGGGCTGCACCTACCGCGGGGGCGGTCGTGAACTGCACGGCATCCAACCGACGTGCGCGTGACTGCCCGGACCTGCCCTGATCGAGCACCCCCCGCGCCGGCCGCATGCAGTATCCTCCCGCCTGCAATGCAGCTCGATGTCGCGATCGTCGGAGGGGGACTGGCGGGTGCCGCGCTGGCACGGCAGCTGCGGCGGCGTCTACCCGATCTCGCGATCGGCGTGTTCGAACGCGACGATGCCGGCGGTTTCAAGGTCGGCGAGTCGACGGTCGAGATCGCCAGCAACTACTTGGTGCGTCGGCTGGGGCTCGGCAGCTATCTCTACCAAAATCACCTGCCCAAGAACGGGGTGCGGTTCTTCTTCGACGACGAGGCGAAGAGCCAGCCGATCGAGCGGCTGGGCGAGATCGGGACCGACGCGCTGCCGTATCACGCGGCGTTCCAAGTCGACCGGCAGCGGCTCGATCGCGATCTGCGGGTGATGAACGCCGACGCGGGGGTTGCGGTGCACACCGGCGTGCGGGTGGTGAACCTGCGCCCGGGCGAAGGTGGCGAGCGGCATCGCTTCACCGTGGAGCTCATCGCGGACGGCAGCAGCTTCGATGTCGAGGCCCGGTGGCTGGTCGACGCATCGGGGCGGGCGCGGGTCCTCGGTCGCGCGCTGGGCGAGTCGCGGACCGACATCGGCCACGGGCTCGCGGCCGCATGGGGGCGCTTCGAGAACGTCGTCGACCTCGACGATCACGGGCCCGAGTGGTGGCGCGGGCGCGTCCGCCACACCAGCCGCGCCCTCTCGACCACCCACTTCATGTACCCCGGCTACTGGATCTGGTTCATCCCGATCGCGCGCGGTGTGGTCAGCGTGGGTGTGGTCTGCGAGCAGGCAAAGTTCCGCGACCACTGGCGCACGATCCCGGGGTTGGTCGACTTCGTGCGTGGCCACGTTGCGCCCGGATCGCTGCTCGAGGGCGCGCGGCCGCTCGACGCGATGGGTTACAGCCGCGTGCCCTACGGCGGCGGTCGCTTCTTCTCGCCCGACCGGTGGGCGCGCGTCGGCGAGGCCAACGTCTTCAGCGATCCGCTCTACAGCCCGGGCTCGGACTTCATCGCCCTCGAGAACGACCTCACCACCGAGCTCATCGCCGGCGAAATCGGCGGCTGGAGTCGCACCGAGCTCGATGAGCGCGCCGGGCTGTTCGACGCGTTCGTGAAATTCCGCTTCGACGCGACAATGCTGCTCTACCGCGATCTCTACCCCACGCTCGGCTCGTACGCGCTGTACTCGCTCAAGTGGGATTTCGACATCCACGCCTACTACAACCTCTGGTACCAGTCCTACGCGCTCGATCAACACCTCGATCCCACCGGGCTCCGCGAGCAGCTCGCGCTGCGCGGGCCGGTGCTGACGCAGATGGCCAATTTCTCGCGCCTGTTCGCCACGGCGGCGGCGACGATGCGGGCGCGCGGGGACTACTTCGATGGCAACCTCGACGTGTACTCGCACCCGCTGCGGGCGATCGACTTCGTGCCCGAGGTCGGGCGTCCACGCCCGCGCAAGCAGATCCTCCGCGCGCTCTCGGCGATCTCGAACGTGACCCGCGGCAAGGTGGTGGCGCTGCTGGACGGCGATCGCGAGCGCACGCGTGAAGCGTGGCCGCTCGGCGCGTTCATGGTCGAGCGCGATCTCGCGGTGGGCTGAGGGCAAGGCGCGGGGAGCGTCGCCGTCACTTGCCGGCCCGCAGCGCCGCCGACAGCAGCGCGCCAGGCAGCTCGCGCACCAGGCTCTCTTGCACCGCGTAGTCGACCTCGATGGTCTTGGCGTCGAGCTTGCGGAGGCGTCGCTCGAGCATGAACTCGCGGATCGGGCGCTGGAATTCCGTCTCGGCCATACCGATCACCCGAACGCCAGGCAGCTGCGGCGTGAGGGTGCCGCGCAGCTGCCCCCCGCGCACGTCGAAGTCGCCGTCTACCGCGAGCGTGCCGCCGGTGATGTCGATGCCCATGCGGCCGCGCAGCAGATCGTTGAGCTCGCTCAGCGGCAGCGGATCGAGCTGAAGTCGCAGCGCCGCGTCGAGTGGCACCGCGCCCGGTGAGAACTCGGCGACGACGGCCAACGGGCTGAGATCCATCACCTTGGCCTGCGCCTTCAGCCGTGCAGCGCGCAGGACCTTGCCCGCGCGCGCGCGCCCGAGGTTGGTGGCGCTCAGGTCGATGTCGCCGACGTAGAGGCTCGTCGGTGGG
>Ga0105045_10005912_pt1 | contig 10807 bp, 11 predicted proteins | sample MAT02_FD_78089 | JGI IMG/M metagenome (GOLD analysis project Ga0105045, IMG submission 78089) | Freshwater microbial communities from Lake Fryxell liftoff mats and glacier meltwater in Antarctica - MAT-02 (megahit assembly) | ecosystem: Environmental > Aquatic > Freshwater > Ice > Liftoff... | reverse complement strand
TGGGCATCTTTTGATCAATCGTTTCTCATTGATAGTTAAGACTATCAACTTCGAAACGATTGTCAAAATCAGCCTCATTATCTTGCATGAGTTTATGCTTTTATTTCTTGGGTTTGGTATAAGAAAGTCTAAAGTCATCCATCAAGTTAGGCCTGTGACCAATCCCAAGCAATGACTTGAGCAAGTGAAGTCGCTTGATGACGCAGCATCATTAAACGATCAAATCCCACCGCAACTCCACAACAGTCAGGCAAACCTTTTTGTAAGGCGTTCAGAAAAAACTCATCTAAAGGTAAGCTATGTTTGCCTAAAGCTTGGCGCAAAACATTGGCTTCTAAAAAACGCTGGCGCTGCTCTTGGCTGTTGGTCAGTTCGTGATAACCGTTGGCTAACTCAATTCCTTGATAGTAAATTTCAAAACGTTCAGCAACTTCTTCATTATCATGCCATCTTTTTTTAGCTAAAGCAGCTTGACTAGCTGGATAATAAGCCAGGATAAAAAGCTCGTCTTGGCCCAGTTGAGGTTCGACCACAGTTCCTAAGATAAGATTAAGTAATGCATCTTTTCCTTCTTCCTTAATAGAAGGATAAAAAGGAATAGAATGCGTTTGTATGTAATAAAACAAACCGTCAACGTCCATTTGCGTATAATCGATCCCGGCATAGTGCATTAAAGCTTGGCGATAACTGAGTAGACGAGAGGGGATCTGGCCCAGAAATAGTTGAATAAATTCAACTGTTTCTTGAATGAGTTGCTGGAGTGTGAAGCCTAGGCGATACCACTCTGCCATAGTAAATTCAGGATTATGTTTCGTCCCGTATTCGCCATCGCGAAAGACATGTGAAAGTTGGTAGATATCTCCCATACCTTCAGCAATTAAACGTTTCATTCCATATTCAGGTGAAGAATGCATATAACGTTTTTCGTGATTTTGGTAATTCACAGAGATTAAATCGATATGGGCATCAACGGGCGCGCCAATAGTGATGATGGGGCAATCTACTTCAAGCACTTGAAGACTATCAAAAAAAGATCGGGCTTGCTTAAGCATATGAGCCCGATCTTTTAAACACTGTAATTTATCTAAATGAGTCATAAAAGAAAAAATAACTATTTAATTGACACGTGAAACATATTCGCCGGTACGTGTATCGACTTTAATTTTCTCGTCTTGCTCAATAAAAATAGGCACCTGAATTTTTGCGCCACTTTCTAAAACAGCTGGTTTCATGACTCGGCCGGAGGCTGTATCACCACGAGCTCCAGGAGAAGTCTCAATAATTTTCATTTCCATGAAAGTTGGAGCTTCTACATTAACAGGTTCGCCATTGTAGAAAATAATTTCATAAAGATGATCATCGAGCATCCATTGGCCTGTTTCTCCAACACTTTCATTAGAAATAACAAGTTGTTCGAAAGTTTTTTCATCCATGAAGACGTATCCCTCACTTTCTTTGTAAAGTAAGCGCATTTGTGATTCTGACACATCAGCTAAATCAATTTTATCGCCAGATTTATAGGTACGCTCAAGAACTCGGCCCGAAAGTAGGTGCTTCATTTTGATGCGATTGATTGCTTGCCCTTTTCCAGGCTTAACAAATTCATTGATGATAATTGTGTAAGGAGAACCTTCAATTTCAACCTTCATTCCAGGTTTGATTTCATTCGTACTTGCTTGTGCCATAATAAGAACCTTATTTAAAAATAATGAAAATAAGAGTGTAATAAAAACCCCTAGAAAAGTCTAGAAATTTAGGAGCGAAATTTGATTTCTTAATATTCCTCAAAAAAATTTTCACCTTATAAGAATAGAGTTATTTGTAATTGTCCGCATGCGTTCATTTTTTTAGGTTTTTGGATAGGATAAAGATGTCATGCCCATCTAAAAAAATTGACGTTTTGTAGTGTTTTAAAGTTTTTTGTCGCTTTTATCAGTCGCTCGCCTGCTAGTTAATTAACCTTGCTTTTCACTCGAGTTCAAACGGGATTAATCAATCTACCAACCCTACAATAAATTGACGGTAATTTAATTGCTTGGTAGTCTATTAGCGTAAATATAAACAAGGAGTTTAAAAATGTTAAATACAGTTTCACTACACAATTATACTAATGCGATACCTTCTAATATTGGTGGGGCTTTATTAAAAGCAGGTTTGTTCGGTTTTGCAGGTGGTTGTGTATTTACTTTATGTCCTTATGCAGGTTTAGCCTGTGCGGGTTATTCTATGATTGCAACATTGGTTAATGCACTAGTGACACCTTTATTTCAATCTGATCATTTTCACAATCTAAATTTGGGTGCAAACTGTGCCCGAGATATTTTGTCTCTTGGGATAACTTTTGGTTGCAGTGCTTTTATTGATGGCGGGTTAAGATTGAGTGCTTATGTAACAACAAATCTCATGTTCAACTTTGTACTCAACGTTTTTGATAATGGAAGATCTGTGAAAGAGGCAAAAGTCGTGCGTGTTATGGTTGGTTTTTTGATCTAGTTAAATTTGAAGACCTAAATCATAAATTTTTTGGGTCTTCTTTTGCATATTTGATATAGCTGTCTAAACGATTAAACCATCCTGCTCTCCATCGACTTTCTTTGCGTTCAGGCGGAGCTAGCAAAATGCGTTGATTTAAGACACTTTTAGCGGCATTTATAAATTCTTTAATTGTTGCGACATCGGTGGATGTGCCTTGCAAGGTTTCGAGTACTTGAATCAGTCCCCAGTTACATCCACAATAACTTTCAATTTTTGAAGCACCTGCGCCTTTAAAATTCAAATAATCAATTAAAGCATAAAGTCCACCAGGCGATAAAGTCATGCGTGTAAATTGTGTCGAGATCTTTTTTTGTTTATCTAATGGTAGGCTTTTAATGAGCAAAGGAAAATCTTTTTGTAAGCTTTCCACCATAAACAGCGCTTGCATTTCTACATGGTGATAAAGCCACTCTCGTAGTTCTGCCATTTCAGATCCTTGATAAGCACATTTAAATGCCTCTCTATTTTTCCAGGGACAGCCTACTTGATTGTTTAGAAAACTGGGCGGTGAAATGCCTTTTTTTTGTAAAAAAATAAGAAGTTCAGGAAATTTTTCTTTAAACGGACCTGTTTGTCCAGTGGGATACCAGATAAAATGACCGATGCCAAGAGATATAAACTCCTCACCTTCATTCCAAGAGGTGAGGCCAGCTTTTTGACCATTACACTCATTATGCCAGATTAATTTTCCAAGTTTTTGAATTTCTAACTCATTTATTTGTAGATGAGGCTGTAAATCAATTTCTCCTAACCCATATCCCATTAAAGCTAAAAAAAGAAATCCTAGACTTATTTGAAGTTTCGCCATGTGATCCTAAAGAAAATAGAAAGTGTTTAGAAACTTTTTGGATTTTATTAAAATTTTTTTGTTTTTCAATTTGTTATTAAAATCCGATGACAACTCTGTTGACTTAAAATTTTAAATTTAATAATTTCAACTCTTTTATATAAAATAAGTTTGATAATGTGGTTTAAAGAATACCGAGATTATAAAATTGATGAGGCTTTAGTCAAGGAAAAGATTTGCTCAGGACGTGGGTTGACTGGTTGTGAAATGCACGAAATTAACGGGTGGGGAAATACCCTGCATCAGCCTAAAAAAAAGCGTAGGGGGGGAATCAGTACTCTGATTATCAATCTCTTTTCAAAGAAAAAAAACGATGGCTGATTCAAGATCACTTCATGGTAATCATACATGGGAACTCATTTTAGGATATTATTGTTGTCCAAAATGTAGTTATATTTTTGCAAATCAAAAACCTTTTGAAAATCGCTTTGGAAAACTTCATAAAATTTTAGAATGTCCTCACTGTCAATTTAATTTTACAGTGTCAAAAAAATAAATTGACGAATTTTGCTTTTATTTCATCTTTAATACCAAACCCGAGAAATAAAAGCATAAATTCATCCAACCTAATGGGCATCTTTTGCTCAATCGTTTCTCATTGATAGTTAAGACTATCAACTTCGAAACGATTGTCAAAATCAGCCTCATTATCTTGCATGAATTTATGCTTTTATTTCTCGGGTTTGGTATAAAATTCCATTTACAAATGATAATTAAAAAACATAGGCCCAAGAAATGACAAGCATAACTCCAAACATAGCCTTTAACGCCATTCAAAGTACAGTTTTAGAAGATGTCACAGCTTTTTCATCAGTCCCTCTATGGATTCAAAGTACTGTCAATTGGTTACAAAGAACAAATATCTCTGTTTTTTATCGCACTTATAAAATCACGACTTATATTAATCCAAGAGACGCTGTATTAGCCGGTGGCGCTATTTATTCAGGCGCAAAAGTTTTAGGGCTCTCCCACTACTTAAAAATAGCCATTTATATTAAATGTGCGTTAGAGCTGTTTGAAAAATATGAAAAATTAAGCGAAACTTTTCACTCTTTGAAGGACGCCTATTATTTCAGATACCCTGCTTTTAAAATGAAGACATGGGAATTAGAAAATGCGACAATTTGGCCTGCCTTTAAAATTTGGTGGGAAACTTCGGCTGTCGCTTATCAAAAGCAAATTGCAAAAGTTATTGTATGTGTGTGGCACCTCTTTGTCGAAATATTTAAGTTGGGTTTTTATTTAAGAGACCTCTATTTGCTCACGCAAAATGATCCCACCATAGAATTTTATGCGTGTTCAGACCTAGCTAATCAACTGAATCAAGATTGTAATGATCTAGAAAAAAATTTAAGTTTAGTTGTTGAGCAGTTTCGTTCACGTGAAGCATTGGGTAATCGTTTAATAAGAAAAATTGGCTTTGAAAAGGATATGAGTACTTCAATCAACAACTTTATCAAAGAAAATCCTCAACTTTTAAAGGAATTGAATCAACAAGTGGAAGGCTTTAAAGAAGATTCGCGCACTATTTTTGGAACGGGTGCAATTCGCATTTCTATAGGAAAACATCGCCGCCGATTAATCTCACAAGAACGGTTCGTTCCTTATCTGGGACAACCTAAAGTCGATCAATATTTTCACAAAAAACATACAAGAATTTGAGCGGTTATTGACGAAAGTAGAATCTTATCTTCTATTTAAATTCGTTGATTTTAAGAGAGATCGAGATTATCATCATATACAATAAAACTAACATTTCGAGTCTTTTTTAACCGGAAAAAATTATGTTATTAAAACAAATCCGTCATCAATTTTTGAATTATTTTAAGGACAGAGGTCATTCTTTGATTCCTTCATCTCCCGTTATTCCACACGATGATCCTACTCTACTTTTTATTAATGCGGGTATGAATCAATTTAAAGACATCTTTTTAGGCAAAAGCCATCGAGATTACACTCGAGCCACGACAAGCCAAAAATGTATTCGCGTGGGTGGAAAACACAATGATTTAGAAAATGTGGGCCACACCAGTAGACATCTAACTTTTTTTGAAATGCTGGGTAATTTTTCTTTTGGTGATTATTTTAAGAAAGAAGCGATTCGCTTTTCTTGGGAAGTTTCTACAGAAGTTTTTGGGTTTGAACCTGAAAAAATTTGGCCTACCGTATTTTTAGATGATGATGAAGCTTTCGAGCTTTGGACTCAATATGTTCCTGCAGATCGTATTACGCGTTTTGGAGAAAAAGAGAATTTTTGGATGATGGGTGACATTGGGCCTTGCGGACCTTGTTCAGAATTATTGTATGATCGGGGTTCCCAGTATGGTTCTGGTAGAAATCCTTTGGAAGATCCGGCAGGAAATCGTTTTTTAGAATACTGGAATTTGGTTTTTATGCAATATAATCGCCAATCTGCAGGCCAAATCAATGCATTGCCTAAGCCTTCTATCGATACGGGTGCAGGTTTAGAAAGAGTACTCAGCTTGAAAATGAATGTCGATAGTGTTTACGAAACGGACGTATTAAGAAGTATTATTTCAAAAATTGAACAGCTCAGCGGGATAGAATACAACATCACTGAGCCGCGTTCTTCAGCATTTCGAGTGATTGCTGATCATCTGCGTTGTCTAGCTTTTGCCATTGCAGATGGTGTGCAGCCTAGTAATATTGATAGAGGGTATGTTTTAAGAAAAGTGCTGCGACGTGCTGTCCGTTATGGAAAACAATTAGGTTTAGACAAACCTTTTATGGCTGATATCCTTCCTCAACTTATCTCTTCAATGGGAGAAGATTATCCAGAACTTATTCAAGGTCAAGATCGTATTTCTGAAATATTAACTGTGGAAGAAGAAGCATTTATACGTACCTTAAAACGGGGTGGAAACATCCTCAATCAAGTTATCGAAAAAGCTCAAAGCCTGGATAAAAAAATCACGGGAGAAGATGCTTTCAAATTAAAAGATACGTATGGCTTGCCTTATGAAGAAATTGTTTTAATTGCAAAAGATACTAATTTGGTCATTGATCAGGATCGGTATCAAGAATTAGAATTAGAAGCCAAACAGCGCTCAAGACAAATGCAAAAAGGCCTTCATCAAGAGGTTTCTGAAAACATTTATGCCGATCTTTTAAGCCAATATGGAGAAAATAAATTTTTAGGTTATTCACAAATAGTTGCCGAAAGTGAAGTCGTTGGTATAGTTGTTGATGGTAAATTTGTTGAAGGGATGGTTGAAGGGCAGGAAGGTTTGATCTTTTTGAAACAGACGCCTTTTTATGCTGAAATGGGTGGTCAGGTTGGAGACACCGGTGTTTTAGAAGGGGATCACCAACTTTTTGATGTGCAAAATTCTATTGCCCCCTATAAGGGTTTAATTGCTCATAAAGGAAAATTACAAAAAGGCTCGATTCATCTTGGAAATCCATTAACAGCCAAAATCGATCGTAAAAGGCGACAAAAAATTGCTAACAATCATACGGCAACGCATCTTTTGCATTGGGCTTTACAACAAATATTAGGTGAACATATTAAGCAAGCAGGTTCAATTGTAGATCCCCAGCGTTTGCGTTTCGATTTTAGTCACCATAAAGCCCTAACTTTTACAGAAATTCGTCAAATTGAAAATCTCATCAACGAAAAAATTCGCGAAAATTTACCTGTTAAATCTTATGAGATGAAATTTGAAGAGGTTCAAGGCATCGCCGAAATTAAACAATTTTTTGGTGAAAAATATGGAGCTCAGGTTCGCGTTGTAGACATTGATTATTCGAAAGAGCTTTGTGGAGGAACACACACGCAAGCTGTGGGTAATATTGGACTATTTCGTATTGCCAAAGAAAGTAGCATCGCAGCTGGCATTCGGCGGATCGAAGCTGTGACTGGTCATGAAGCTGAAGAATTAGACCGGGGTTATGAAGACACTTTAATTGAAATTGCGCACAATCTTAAGGTTCCTGCAAGTCAGTTAAAAGAGAAAATTGATAAATTGCTCGAAGAAAATAAACTCATGAGCCTGGAGTTAAAAGACATTCAGAAAGAAAAATTGAATACACTTGTAGAATTTTTAGTTTCTCAAAAAGAACAAATAAATGGCTGTGAAGTTGTAATGGCAAAAATAGCTGTGTCTATGGAAGAGTTAAAATCTTGTATGGACGCAACTTGTGAAAAATCAAAAGCAGATATGGTGATTTTAGCAGCTGCTTTTCCAGATAAATGTCAAATCATGGTTCGCGTTAGCGAGGGTGGTATCGCAAAAGGGCTTTCTGCCCAACAAATTTTAAAAACAATCATGCCTATTGTTGATGGAAGTGGTGGTGGAAAAGTAAACATGGCGCAAGGGGGAGGGAAATCTCCTGAAAAGATTGAAGAAAGTTTTGCGGCAATTCGTAGCTCGTTATAAACACAAATTAAATAGAGAAGAACATTTACACAAATAGTGAATATGTGGGCTATTTGTGTAAATTTTTTTCTTTTAAATATCAGAAATTTCTAAAATTAAATTCACGCTAGCTCGAATTTGCACTAACCCTTCTTGAATACTGGGTTCATAGCTATTTTGATTATTTGCTTTTGCAAGTGCAAAACGTGGTAGCTGTGGGTTTGTTTGATCACTGACATCGATTACTTCTGCTAATAAAACTCCAGCGATTTTAACTTTCGTCGCTAGAGCAAGGGCATTTGCATTTTCCAAAGCATTTTTTGCAGCAGCAGCAATGGCTTCTTCGCGGTATGACTGTGGATTAACATTATTAAAAGCTAAGGAATTGATTTGATTCACACCCCCTTCTACCACTGCGCCAATTATAGCATTCTTTAAATCCAATTTTCGTGTTTTAATAGTTAAAGAGTGGTGAACACTATAATGGTCAATTTCTGCACGTTCGTGGTCTTTTTGAGGCACACTGTAAACGGGCTGAATTTGATACTGACTTGTTTGATATTCACTTTCGCTAAGACCAATTTTATTGATATTTTCTAATGTTTTTCTAATGCTCTCATTATTTTCTCTAACAGCTTCTTTAGCATCTTTATTTTCAGTTAAAATATCGACAGTGATTTCCATTTGATCTGCAGGTTTTAATACTGTGGCTTCTCCCCTCACTATAATTTGAGGAATATTAGAAAACCTCTCTTCATCTGCATGAAGTAATGAAGTTGCGAATAAACTACATAAACTTAAAAATAATAGACGTTTCATTTTTTTCTCCAGGTATTGTATCAATTGATTGAATTAAAATTTTTATATAACATAGCAAAGGTTTTTGCTGAAAGTTCTCTCGCATAAGTCAGATATTTGCTGATAAATTTCTTAATTTTAAAAAAAGTATTGAGAAAATATTCATTAAAATAATTTTAAACACTTGCGTGTTTTAGAATTTTAAAAATGTATCTAGTAAAGTAGAAAAAGTTTTATTGATTATTTCTACGTTTTGTAATAGAATTGTGAATTAAATTTTATTTATTATTAATAAAAAATTAAAGGTCATAATAAATTATAAATATAGGCTACGTGATGAAATGTGAACCCTGTCAGTTAAGTCATCTACAAAAATACTTTATTGAGCAAAATGATGATGTTAACCGTCCTGTTTTAGGTCCGTTATACGCTCGTGGAATTGGACCTTGGGTAGTATCGGCAGAAAAAATTTACAAAGCAGTAGTCATTATTTTTGAAGGTCTTTTCAAAATGGTTGCATGTCCTTTTGTGTCCATAGGTCTAGTTCCTGTAAATTCGATAAGAAAAATGCAGGATAAACAAGCGTTAAGCAATCCCTTTTGTTTTCAAAAGGAAGTCGATCATCTTTTCCGAGGTATGTTGAAACTTTCTGAAGTTCCTCGTATTTGTTTTCTGCATTTAGCCGATCCCAATCTTTTGCTGGTAGATCAAGGAATAGTCAATGCTGAACTTCAGCAAAAGTTGCAGGCTCAACATAAGCAGATTGAAGAACAACAAGAGAAACTTGAAAATTCACAAAAATTAATTGAATCATTAGAAGGTGAAAGTGGAAACCTTCAAATAAAGTTTAAAGAAATTTATTTTTATTTGACTGGCAAAAGAAGAAAGTTTTCTCCAAAGTTGATAGAGAAGTTTGACGCAGGTATTGTAGAAATTAAGGAACACTTAGATAAAGCTCATCGATTCATTGAAAAATTGACTAGCGATTTAGCTAGTAAAAAGACCGTTGCTGCACAAATTGGTAAAAATTCTGAGAAAAGTAAAGAAGTTGTTGTCGATTTAAACGCTCAGTCTAGTTCGCGGCAAGCTAAAAGTAGAAGAACTCAACCTCAACCACGAGGGATTTCTACTGAAACTCGTCCAACAAATTTCAGTACTATTACTAAAGAAAGAGAAAAAAAAACTAAGGGCAAGGGATTATCTCAATCAAAAAGAACTCCTCTTTTAAGTAAAGATCCATTACTTGAAAATTTAAAGGCTGCCGGTAAAAGAATTGATGAAATAAAAGCCGCAGAAGCCAAACGTACTGAAAACAAGCAAAAGTCACCTGAGCAAATAAAAATTGACAATTTAATTGAACTAAAAAAACAATTTGAGTTTCGTATAGAAAATGCAGATGAATTATCTAAAGAAGAATGTATAAAGCTTATTGAAGGCTTTAAGATAACAAAGGCTCCAGACTTTTTTACTTCGACTATTGAAAGTGCTTATGTTAAGGATAAAGTCATATCAGTCGATGATTTTTTAGGTTTTTTAGACTTTAAAATAGGAGTCCTGCAAAGACAAAATGAGAGTTTTGATGATTCTGCAGAAAAGTTAACAATCGATTCCGATATTCTTATTGAAATGTGTAATGATTTATTAAAGATTGTAAAGGATCCTAATAAATAAACTTCTTTTTAGATTAAATTTTTCTATTAAAGCCATTTAAATTTATTTTTAAATGGCTTTTTTCTTTTTTTCTCTTACATATTGGTTTTTCGAATCTATTTTTAAATTTTTCCTTTAAAAACTCAGAGGCTGGGAAAAAAAGGATGGTTAATTAGTCATTCCTTTGACCAAAATTAATTTTCAAAATTTGGTCCCCACTTTTTTTAAGGATTGGCCTCTTTTATGACCATATTTTTTCTAAAGAACCCTGTTCACGTTACCTATATTCTCTCATTACTTTTATAAACTCCACGATCTAATCATATTATGGACAATAACAAAAAGACACATATTTGAAGCCGCCTTGGATATACCTCGAACAAAAAACTGTTGTAATCCTCTATTTCTCGCATTTGCATTAACGCATTCAGAAGTTGCTGCACGATTTTTATAGATTTTCTTAGATTCTATTTTCCCCATATTAATGCGCCATTCTTTAACATATTGACTATCAGTGTCTTTTGGTAAGTAACTTTCCGGGTTCATAGAGTTTCTGGGGGCATATAAATCATACATTCAGGGTTTATTTGGGCAATTT
>Ga0105045_10005908_pt1 | contig 10809 bp, 4 predicted proteins | sample MAT02_FD_78089 | JGI IMG/M metagenome (GOLD analysis project Ga0105045, IMG submission 78089) | Freshwater microbial communities from Lake Fryxell liftoff mats and glacier meltwater in Antarctica - MAT-02 (megahit assembly) | ecosystem: Environmental > Aquatic > Freshwater > Ice > Liftoff... | reverse complement strand
TTGGAGCAGGAACATCTGATCCAGAAAACAATCCAATCGATTATACTTACGGTGCGCCTTCGGTAGCAGGAACAGTTGTAACTGTTAATGGAAACGGAACAATCACTGTAACTCCACCAACAGGATTTATTGGTACAATAACAATTCCTTTCACGGTTTGTGATTTGAGCCCTTATCCTGTGAATGTATTGTGTGATACAGGAATTATTACCGTAATCGTTATTGACACAACAGGCGGAGTGAACAACCCACCAGTTGCAAACAATGATTTAGTTACAACACCAATTGATACGCCAGTAACGGTTAATCCATTGGCAAATGACTTTGATGTTGATGGAGACAATTTGACGGTAAGTATTTTGAATTCAGGAAATCCATTGAATGGAACAACTACGCTGAATCCAGATGGAACAGTAACATTCAATCCAAATCCTACTTTCACAGGAAATCATATTATTACTTACGTAATTTGTGATGATGGAGTGCCTGTGTTGTGCGATACTGCCCAAATTATTATTACAGTAAGTCCTGTCGTTGACGAACCAAATGTTGCACCAATTGCAGTTGATGATTACGCAACTACACCTGAGAATACACCAATTTCTATTGTCGTTTTACAAAATGATTCAGATCCAAACGGAAATGATTTAGGTAATCCAACAATCATTGATGGTCCAGACAATGGAACGGCTTCAGTGAATCCAGTAACTGGGGAAATTCTTTACACGCCAAACCCGGGCTATAATGGAACAGATATATTGTATTATGTAATTTGTGATAACGGAAACCCAGTTTTATGTGATACAGCAATGGTTGTTATAAATGTTATTCCAACCAATGACCAACCAAACGCAGTTGATGATAATTACGTGACGAACGAAGATACTCCTCTAGATTTGATACCAGCTCCAGCAGAAAATGATACAGACCCTGATGGAGACCCTTTAACGGTAACTGTTATGAACGGCGTTTCAGTTGTGATTGGAGTTCCTATTACTGTTCCTAATGGAACTGTAGTTTATAATGGAACTGTTTATACATTTACCCCAGAATTAGATTTTGTAGGCGAGATTTCATTCCCTTACGTAGTGTGTGATGATGGAAATCCACAAGGATGTGATACGGCAACAATTTTCATAACGGTATTGCCAGTTACTGATACTACAACGATTACGATCCCTGAAGATAGTGTGATTGTAATCTGTACAGAAACATTGACAAACTTTGGTAATTTGCCGGTTACTTCGGTTTCGATTTGTGGTAATGCTATAAATTGAACATTGGTGTTGGATTCTGTAACGCTTTGTTATACTTACACTCCAGGAGTTAATGATACAATTGGTGATACATTATGTATTATCACTTGTGCTGGAGCATACTGTGACACAACGATAATTATAATCGACATCATACCAATTAATGACAACATAGTTGCTGTTGATGATGATGTAACAACAGATTCAAACACTCCAATTGTTATTAGCGTTTTAGATAATGATTTTGATACAGATGGAAATGTTGACCCAACAACCGTTGTAATAATTACACAACCAATGTTTGGAACAGTAGTGGTTAATCCAAATGGTACAATAACTTATACTCCTGACAGTCTTACCGCATGTGGTTCTGATAGTTTTGAATATGCAGTTTCTGATGATGGCACGCCTTTACCCGTAACTACGGATACAGCAACTGTTACAATTACAATTATTGATAACGTTGCACCAATCATTACAAACTGTCCAGGTGATATTATTGACACGGCGATGATTAATACATGTTGGAGACAGGTTTATTGGCCAACGCCAGTTGTGACGGATAACTGTGGTAACACAAGTTCAAACGTAACAATTACTTCAACTTTCCCTCCAGGGTTCGTGTTTCCAATAGGCAATACAGTTGTAACAATTACTGCGACAGATGTTGCGGGTAACTTTTCAACGTGTACGTTCACAGTAACGATTGTTGATGTCCAAGCACCAGTATTTAATTCTTGTCCAGTAGGTCAGACTTTAACTAGTACACCAGGTGCATGCGGCGCAATTGCAACGTGGCCAATTCCAACAGTATTTGATAATTGTCAGGCAACAATATCTGTCAGTTCATCTCCAACGACTGGTTTGGTGAGTGGTAGTGCATTCCCAGTAGGTACGACGACTGTAACCTATATAACCACTGACCCAAGCGGTTTGACTGATACGTGTACATTTAACATCACTGTAACAGATACTGAAAGTCCGGTGTTTACGAATGTTCCTACGAATATTATCGTTTACTCAACATCTGCGAATTGTGATATTCCAGTATCTTGGACAGAGCCAACGGTAACGGATAATTGTGCTGTTGACACCGTAATTGTATCTCCAGCAAATGGATCGATATTTAGCAGTGTTGCTCCAACAGCAGTTACTTACACAGCAACTGATGTAAATGGCAATGTTTCGACATATACTTTTACAGTAACAGTTTTGGATACGATTTCACCAGTTTCTGTTTTTTGTCCTAGCGACACAACAGTAGGAAATAATCCAGGATTATGTGGTGCTATTGTTAGTTGGCCAATGCCAGTAGCAACAGACAATTGCGGAAACGTTACTTATACCTTAACGAGTCAATATGACATGACGGATGTTATTCCGGTTGGGCAAAATATAATTACATATAATATTGCAGATTTAGCTGGAAACACCATTTCTTGTTCATTTAATCTAACTGTTTTAGACATTACGGCTCCAATTATTACAAACTGTCCTTCAAATATTATTGACACGGCTTCTATTAATTCATGTTGGACACAGGTTTATTGGCCAACGCCTATAGTTACAGACAACTGTGGAAACTCGGTTTTAAACGTTTCAGTTACATCGAATATTCCTAATGGATATGTTTTCCCAATTGGTGATACGACAGTTACAATCACAGCAACTGATGCTTCAGGTAACTCTTCAACATGTACGTTCACAGTAACGATTGTTGATGTCCAAGCACCAGTATTTAATTCTTGTCCACTAGGTCAGATTTTAACTAATACACCAGGTGCATGCGGCGCAATAGCAACGTGGCAAGTTCCAACAGTATTTGACAACTGTCAATTTACAACAACAATTACTTCATCTCCTACCACAGGATTAGCGAGTGGTAGTTTATTCCCTGTTGGTACATCGACAATTACATACATAACTGTCGATGGATCTGGTTTAAGTGATACATGTACTTTTACAATAATTGTATCGGACACTGAATACCCTGTAATTTTAAATAGCCCAACAGACCTTACAGTTTATATTTCTGAGTCAAGTTGTGAAGTAGTAGTAACATGGGCTGAACCAACTGCAACAGATAACTGTGGACTTCAATCATGGAACCCTTCTACAGGCGGTACTTTCTCAGTAGGCGAAACCTCTGTCTCACATACAGCAATAGATATAAATGGAAATATCACAAGTGAAATGTTTATTGTGACTGTCTTAGACACAATTTCACCAGTTTCTATTTCTTGTCCAACTAACATTACAGTGGCAAATGACCTTGGCGTTTGTGGAGCGGCAGTTAATTGGCCGTTGCCAGTTGCTACTGATAACTGTGGAGATGTAAATTATACACTAGTTAGTCAATATGGTCCGATGGATATTATTCCAGTAGGCACATGGACGATAGTTTATAGCATTGAAGATGAATCAGGAAATACTCTAATGTGTGAGTTTGATGTAACGGTTGAGGATTCGGAAGCACCGGTTATCGTTGGTGGTCCATCAGTTAATGTGAATGGTTGTACTAACTCTCTGGTGAATTGGCAAGAGCCAACTGCGACTGACAATTGTAACGGATCTGCTGTGTTTACGGTTACTTCTTCTCCAACTCCAGCTTTAAATAATGGGGACGTGTTCCCTATCGGAACAACAACGATGACTTATACAACGGTTGATAGTTCAGGAAATGTTTCAACATTTACATTCGATGTCGTTGTTGCACCAGCACCAACAGTTTCTATTGCAGGAGCTGGAAGCGTAACCTTGTGTAGAGGTGAAAATGCTTCAATTTCGGTAGAAACGCCTTCACTTGACTATACGTATTCTTGGTCACTATATAATTACGTGATTGGCACTGGTCCTAGTTATACATTTGAAAGTGTTACTGAAAGTGACAATGGCTTTTACTCTGTAACTGCGACAGATACAACTGGTTGTACTGCGCAAGCGACAACACAAGTTATTGTGGGCAATTGTGGAATCATTATCCCTGAGGCAATTACGCCAAATGGTAATGGTCAAAACGATGTGTTCTTCATCCAAAACTTAGATGCTTATCCAAACACTGAAGTGATTATCTTCAATAGATGGGGATCTGAAGTGTTTGAATCTAAAGACTACAAAAACGATTGGTCAGGAGTTTCTCAAAACAAGTTAAATGTGGGAGGAAATCAATTACCTGAGGGTACTTACTTCTACGTTATCAAGCTTGGAGGTAAAGAACTAGACCCTGGTTTTGGCAAAATTTATAAAGGTTACGTATATATCAAGAAATAGAATTTTAAATAAGGCCTGTAGGATTCATTCGTGAGTCTGACAGGCATTAATAAATTTAGAAATGAAAACAATTAAAGTAATTTTAGTAGGATTAGTCCTTTTGAGCTCTGGCTTGTCGATTGCACAGCAAGATGTACAGTTCACGCAGTACAATGACAACATGCTTCACTACAATCCGGCGTATGCAGGAAATCGTGATGTTCTAACTGTCACTGCCTTGCATCGCCAACAGTGGGTTGGTATGAAAGGCGCTCCTATGTCAACAACGTTGGCTTTGCACACACCTTTGAAATACGAAGCAATTGGTGTGGGAGTTAGTTTGTTGAATGATAGAGTAGGGCCATTAACTCAATCATGGATTGCGGGGGATATTTCTTATACTTTAAGATTTGGATCTACTTCCAATAGCCGAAGATCAGCTGATGACCCAAGACTTTCTTTCGGGGTTAAAGGTGTTATGAATATGCTAAACGCAGATTTGGATCGTCTTCAAACAACAGACCAGAATGATGTTGATTTACAAAATTACAATAATAAAATGGGTGCAAATGTCGGAGCTGGAGTTTACTTCCGTTCTAAACATTTGTTTGCTGGAGTTTCAGTGCCAAGAATTTTAGAGCCAAATAAAACATCTTTAACTACCGCTTCTCAAACTCGTCAACGTCACTATTACGCAACTCTTGGTGGGATAATTGAAGTTAATCGCCAGCTAAAGTTACGTCCGACAACAATGGTGAAAATAACGGAGAATGCTCCGCTTGCTATTGATGGGTCATTGGCGTTTATCTTTTATGATAAATTGTGGTTGGCGGGAAATTACCGTTTACTTGAGAGTGCAGGTGTTTATGTACAATATCAAATTTCACCACAGTTCAAAATAGGATACGGCTTTGATATTTCAACAAATAGTTTGGTTCGTTTTAACGCAGGAACTCATGAAATCTTGTTGAGCTATGATTTGCGACGAATGACGAAGGGGGCAATCGTATCTCCAAGATTCTTTTAATTTGACAAAGTAGAAAAAACGGCAACCATGAAAAAAATAGTAGTTTTGATAGTGTTATCATTTGTTTTTCAGTCATTTGGTCAACAGAACAGACTGAACGAGGCAAATGCTTTTTATAACAAGATGGCGTATTTTTACGCCGCTCAGGCGTATGAAGATGTCTTAGAGCGCAGTAAAGATTCATCTTTAGTTGCGGTGAAAATCGCAGATTGTTACGATAAAATCGAAGATAATGAAAAAGCCGTTATTTGGTACAATTATTTAAGTAGCAATACCCAGTTGACTCAAAAACAATTGCTTAGATCAGCTGTTGTTCGTCGTCAAGTTGGAGATTATGCTGGATCGATTGGACAATTGTCTCAGTATGAAACGAAGTACGGAAGAAATGATGTTACAAAGCAATTGATTCTAGAGCATGGCGCTTTGGAAGGCTTACAAACAGATGATGGAACATTTACCGTTGTTAAGCAAGACCCCGCTAATACGCAAGCATCAGACATGGGAGCAGCTTATTACAAGGATAACATGATTTTTGTTTCTTCAGCAATAAAATCCAAGTTTGCAGCTGATGACACTTATAGTCGTCAAGCAAATAAGTTTTATAACATTTATACATCTACTTATGATGCTTCTGGTAACCTGTCAAAAACAAGAAAACTAAAGAACACGAAGTATCACGACGGCCCTATCATTTATGATAAAACAAATGATGTAGTTTATTTCACACGAAACAACTATACAGATCGCAAGAAGCAAACGGATGTCAATAAAGTGATGCGTTTGAAAATTTATCAAGGAAAATTGGTGGATAAAAAGGTAACAGAAGAAAAGGAATTGGGAATTAATAGTGATCAGTACTCAAGTGGACACCCAACAATTTCCGCAGATGGTAAAACGATGTTTTTTGCATCAGATAGACCTGGAGGATTAGGTGGCTCGGATATTTATAAAGTTACTATTAGTCCTGATGGAACAACGGGTGAACCAATAAATATGGGTCCAACAGTAAATAGTTCATTAAACGAGTTTTTCCCGAATTTACATACTGAGACAAATATGTTGTTCTTTGCATCTGAAGGTCATATTGGCCTAGGGGGTTTGGATAACTTTGTTGGGCAAATGAATGATGAGCAAACACAAGTTTTAGGATTGAGAAACCTTGGAGCTCCAATGAACTCCCGTTTTGATGACTTTGGTGTGATATTAAATCCAGAGTCAACGTACGGTTATTTTGTGTCAAACAGAAATAGTGGTAAAGGTGATGATGATATTTATGGTTTTAAATTGAATAAACCGATTGCAGCACCTTTGGTTTTGGAAGGTGTTGTAACTGATGCTAATACAAATGAAATTTTGCCAAACACAGTTGTTGTTTTAAAAGATGAAAACAATAAAGAAATGGCATCTACAGAATCAGACGAACTTGGTGTTTATAATTTCGGCCTAGATCCAGCAAAATTGATGGATTATAAATTGACGGCAACAAAAGACAGTTTTATCGATGGTGCGAACCAATTTACAACCAAAAATTTACCTCCAAATACACGCGTGATAAATCGTGATTTGACATTGGCAAGAAAACCGATGCCAAAGGATGGTGATAACTTAGCATTACATTTTGTAATAAAAGACAAGAAAACAGGTTTACCTATTCTGGGCGCTCAATTGCGTTTATATGATAATGTTACTAAAAAAGAATTAGTAAATGTTGTAACAGACGCTAAAGGAGATTTTTACCTGCCATTGAATTATAAGAAAATTTACGACGAACTTTCATTTAATATCTTGGCGGATAAAGATGGATATGCTCCGAAGCGCGTTTATTACAAAAGTGTTTATGAAAAATCTGGTTTAATTGAATTGGAGGATTACATGGAAAAAGAACAAGATGTAATTTTTACAGATGGATCTAAAGGGTTTGATATTAACCCAATTTACTTTAATTTGGACAAATATAACATTAGACCTGATGCAAAGATCGAATTGAATAAGATTGTTGCGATTATGAATGATTATCCTGATATGATTATAGAATTAGGTTCACATACGGATTGTCGTCAAACAATGTCGTATAATGAGAGACTTTCGTCAAATCGCGCAAAAGCATCTGCGGCATACGTTAAATCTAGAATTTCGGATCCAGCTCGAATTTATGGAAAAGGTTATGGCGAAACACAATTAGTCAATGACTGTGGATGCGAGCCAACGAATGAATCGAGTTGTTCTGATGAGCAACATCAAATGAATAGAAGAACAGAATTCAAGATTATTAAAGTTGGATCTCCGAGAAACGGTGTTAATCCAAACACGAATTACGTTGTAGATAACAGCGATGGAGGCTCAAAGGTGGTGACAAACGTATATAAACCAAACACTTCAAACACTTCATACACATCAAGTGCTTCAAATACTAAGGAAAATTCAACAACGGCTTCAAGTTTCAGTGCTCCTGCTAGTTCTACTACACAAACTAGAACAACGCAAAGCGCAACTTCTATTTCAGCATCAGGAGTGAATACTTATATAATTAAAGATGGTGAAACGCTTTATAGGGTATTTGTGAACACGGGGGTTTCTGTTCAAGAACTAAAGCGATTAAATAATTTACGATCTAATACAATACATGTAGGTCAAGTTTTAGTATTAAAATAGGATCAGTATAAATAGTAAGTGCAGCAATCATCGGTTTACTGTTTTTTATAATGACGACTGTTTTTGGAATGTTACGCTATGAGATCCCATCTATACCAGTAATATATGGTAAGGAATTTATGAGGTAGATGCAAATGCTTTACGAAGTAAAATATGCTCTATAATTTAATAAATGCATTAAGGTTTGTCTTGAAATAGTAGTTTCAATTGTTAGACAAGTTAGGTAAGAAAAGGCCGCCTCTATTATAGAAGCGGCCTTTTGGTTTTGAACCATTTTGAGTGATTGTTAACAATTCTTTCTGAACAAGTTCTTATTTACTAAAAAGTTCCTCCCTGTTAATAGTTTAATTTTGAAAAAAAATCGCTTCTCATTGCCTTACGTTTTATTAAATAGTCAACACGAATACTTCTAACTATTATCAAATCAAATCAATAATTTTTCTTGAAAGCCCTGTGTTTACTCTTACTAGAGTTAGAACGTAACTATTTTACAACTTGAAACGTAGAAAGCAATAGAATTAATATTAAACCAACAAATTATGAATTTGATTTACGCAACGAATTGGCATTTAAGATTTTTGATTTTAGTGTTTGTGCTATCAGGCAATAATATAAATGCACGAACAGTTGAGAACATAAAATCCTTAGAAACGGAAAATGGCTCAGTGTTGTCCAATACAGAATTAGACATAAAAAAAATTATTTTGCTAATTGATAGTGTTGTTGACTTATCGAAAAGTCAACAAGTGTTATTAACTGAACATTTTATTACGAAGAAGGAATTTTTCTCAGGCTCTGATTTGTCAGAAGTAAGAAAGGAGGCGGTCTTATTAGCATTCAGACAAGATTTTGAAAATATATTATCTCCCGCTCAACTAGATTTACTAGCGCTGGATATAGTCCTTTGTGAATTGATATATAGTAATTATTAATATAATTAAGGTATAGTATGAATTACTTCTCTCTAAAAAATATTAAATTTCTAATTGGAATATTATTAATATTTAGTTTTCAAAAAAGTTTTGCTCAGGCTACATTTGCTGCAAACCCAACAAATGCGGAGATAAATACTACATTGGGTGGTATAGGTTTAACAATAAGTGGTGGTACATTGCTCAATGGTAGCAGGGCTGATCAAATTGCTGTTTTCTCAAATGGTATAGCTGGAGCTTCTCTGGGTGTTAGTATGGGAGTTTTCTTTTCCACTGGAAATGTTACTCAGAATTTATCTAACCAAAATGTTAACAGGGCTCAAAGTGATAACCCAATGGGTGGGGCTACTTATTCAGATCCTGACTTATCTGCGATCGATCCCTCTGCTATTAGAGATAATGTCGTTTACAGTTTTACAGTTACACTAGGGGCGTCAATAACATCAATAAGACTTTCTTATCAATTTGGTTCGGATGAGTATCCTGATTATGTTGGTTCATCTTTTGATGATAATTTTGGTTTTTTCGTTTCAGGTCCTGGTTTAGCTGGAACGGTAAATATGGCACGACTGCCAAATAATAATGTAACTTCCATAAATAAAGTAAATTCTGGAGTTCAAGGTGTTGCTGGTAACTTTAATGCTGCTTTAGACTTAACCCAGTCGGCATTTTACATAAATAACGGTCACACGACTACAGTAGCGGGAAATGGACGTTATGTTGAAAATCCTGCTGTGCAACCAGGTCCATTTCCAATTTTTGCGGAATTTAATGGAATGACAACCCTAATTAATAGAAATTTAACAGGTCTTACGCCAGGAGGAACATATACATTTAAAATTGCAATTGCTGATGCTGGAGGTGATGCTCAATTTGATTCTGGAGTTTTTATTACACAACTAATTGGAATTAATGCGGCTGATGTTTCAGTTACAAAAACGATAAATAATCCTACACCAGCTATTGGGACTAATGTTGTCTTTACTATAGCGGCAGCAAATTCGGGACCTGACAATACTGTTGATGCTATTGTAAATGATCTTTTGCCTTCAGGTTATACATTTGTAAGTGCAGTTCCTTCAGTGGGAACTTACAATAGCACTACAGGAGTATGGAACATTGGTGATTTGGATATCGGACAAACTCCAACCTTGCAAATTACCGCCACGGTCAATGCAACAGGGGTATATACGAATACCGCCACAATCGCAGCATTTGATCCCGATAATAATAATACTAATAATTCAGCCTCAGTCACACCAAGTTGTGTTGGGCCTGCTGTTCCAATTGTAACGGTAACTCAACCAACGTGTGCAGTTCAAACTGGAACAATTGTTTTTACTGCTCAGCCAAACGTTACTTATAGTGTAAATAATGGAATAACTTACCAAGCAGGCACAACCTTTTCTAGTCTTTCGCCTGGTTCTTATATATTGCGTGTACGAAGTACAATTAACCCTGCTTGCCCCACACTAGGAGCAACAGTAACAATCAACGTAGTTCCAACACCACCATCTGTTCCAACGGCAACGGCAACACAACCAACATGTGTAGTTCCGACAGGAACGATTGCGTTCACGGCGCAAGCAGGGGTGGAATATAGTATTAATAACGGAACAAGTTACCAAGGACCAGCTACGTTTTCAAGTTTAGCGCCAGGTTCTTACATACTCAGAGTGCGAAGTATTGCAGA
>Ga0105045_10005907_pt1 | contig 10809 bp, 10 predicted proteins | sample MAT02_FD_78089 | JGI IMG/M metagenome (GOLD analysis project Ga0105045, IMG submission 78089) | Freshwater microbial communities from Lake Fryxell liftoff mats and glacier meltwater in Antarctica - MAT-02 (megahit assembly) | ecosystem: Environmental > Aquatic > Freshwater > Ice > Liftoff... | reverse complement strand
ACGAATTTCCCGTTGTTGTTTACCATTGATAACTTACCCCGATGCCTTCCTCGCCATCCTCTAAAGCAACTATCCAATACGTCGCATCTTGCTCTCGAACGATTTGATGTTGAACACCAGGAGCGGCTCGCAGTCTCAGCTTGGATCGAGTCGTGCAAATTCCCGATCCGTCTTCTTCGGTAGCGTCATCGACGATGACTAACCAAAGTTTTTCAAACTCCTTCAATACGTTGCTTTCGGAAGACTGAATCTTAACACGGCGTAGAAGTCCTCCTTCCGCAGTTCCAGAGATGCGGTCTTCTATTTTGTTCATTCCAATCGAGTAACGAAAGATGGGCACTCCTTCTCCATCGATACGATAGCCTAAAAACTTTGGCATTAATTCGTCACCCGACAGCCGAAATTTGCCCTCCTTGTCGGTAGTAGCAAAACTTGATAGCGGGAGCAGGATTCGATTTTTACCTAAGGGAGTTGCGGGGGGGGCAAAACGGTCGAACCAGGTCCCCTGCGCGTTGAGGAATCGGCCTTTCCAGATCTCTGATAAACGCAATCGTTTGGCGTCGAACGCGAAGTGGATTTGCTGTGGCAGCCCGACCGCAATCGCATGAGTTCCCGCAGATTGCGAGTCCATGAAAGTCCGAAGAAGAATTGGCTCATCTTTCGGGATGAGCTCGAACGATTGCGACTTGCTCAGTTCCAATTTTGCGGGAAGCGGTTGATCTTTCGCGTTAAGATAAGCCCAGATCGAATCGATTTGACGAGCGGTATCACCATCGAGAATATGTGGAACCGAACTCTTTCCATCGGGGAAGAAAGTGGGCATCCGAGTGTTCTTTTTTAGACTTGCTGGGTTGCGAAGGAAAGATTCAAACCACTCGCGATGGATGCGAGCGTCGATGCCGGCAAGATCGATTCCTATGGTGCCCGGGAGCGAATCGCCGCGAAACGTATGGCACTGAACGCATCCCGAATCCATAAGCTCGCGTCCAGCGTTCAACTCACTCTTGGGATCCAAAGGTTTGGCGTGTGGTACCGTTTTTGCCCCTCGATCAGACCTGTCGGCTCGAACCAGGGCGGCCGCCAATGCTTTGGATTGGTCGGAAAAGATTGGCATGCGAGCAAGAAAATGCGGGCGAACGTCTCCCTTCCCTTCGAGAACTTTCTGGAGCCATTCACGATTGAGCTTTCTACCAACATGATCGAGCGGCGGTGGCATACGCCCTTCATCGCCAATGTCCACTTGTTGAACATTTTCGAAGTACGCCCACTGATCGGGCCCGACACCGCCGCGACCGTTGCGTTCGTGACAAGCGTAACAGTTCAGCTGCAGCATTGTCAGCGACACCTCATCGGACGCTTGACTGACCAGATCCGCTGGATCGGATTTCGACTTGAGAAGCGAAATAGCCTTGAGAATGTCAGCGACCTGTCCGTCGCTTAGCCCGAATCGAGGACTATTTGTTGTGGCATCATCTAGACATCCTTTTCTTTTCCCCGAAGTGTCAATATCTTTCAGTGCGATCGACATTTTTGGCTTCATGTCCGGCATCGAGTGGCATTGAACGCATTCAAGCCTTTCGAAGTATTTCCTTCCTGCAGCAACTAACGCTAGATCGACAGTAGGAATCGTATTCGAATCATTCAGGGCAGGGCGGGTTACTGCGTTTTTCGGCTTCGAATGGGTTGGGCTTATAATTAAATATGCCGCGATATCTGCAGCTTCGTGGGGTTGTAGTTTGAGACTTGGCATTCGCCCAGCGGGCCGAACCAGATGTGGTTCGATCAGAAACATGGACAACGATCGGAGGCTGTACTTATCGGCGATGCTACTCATCGGAACCGGTCGAACTTTCTCGGGGAGCGCTAATCCCATCTCTTTGAGCTCTTCGGGCTCTAAACCAAGGGCGGCAATCTTGCTTTCGATATCGGACTTCGTCTTTTTCGCAGGTCGAAACGCCTCATCAATTGCATGACAGGCAACGCATCCGATTTGGTGATACATTGATCTCCCTCGCATTGCATCTCCTTTTAGCCAGAACTCATTCGAGACAGGGCTCACCCCAGAAGCGATAATTGTTGGTTCGACAGCCAATTCGGATGAAAGATACGCAACAAGTGCATCGACAGCAGTCTCACGCTCGGATTCGGATATGAGGTGCATGAGGTGGGGCATCGTCCCGCTAGGTTTGACTTCGCTCGGGGAGGTCAAGGAATTTCGCAGCCATTCGCGACGCAAACGATTACCGCTACCCTTGATCACTGGCCCGCCTTTCGGGCGAAGGCTATCGTCAGCCGCATGACAGGCTGTGCAATTCAATTCGGTCAGCAAGATTCGCCCTGCAAGATCGTCCGGCTTTTCTTTTGTCGCGAAGAATCGATCGTAGCTAGCGACGAAAGGATTTTCGGCCAAGGCGGGCATGGTGAAGCAGGAGAGCCCTAAGCCAAAAATCATCCAAGAAAAAAATCGCATTTGGTCGACCATTGAGGCATTCGTTAACTTTATGGACAGTGGAAGCCAAATGATGAAAAGAGGCTGCAGGCGATCGCGGACAAGCTAGGTATCTTGAACCTTAGTATAGTTTCCAAATGAATTGCATGTGGAAGCAATGTAACACGGCTTTCCAAGCCGTGATTCGCCGTTGCGTAACCAAGGTGTGTGTCAACATGACAACTCGAAGCGCAAGAGAGGGGCACGGCTCGGAGAGCCGTGTATTTATAGTAGTAGGCACATTCCATGTGCCGTCCGCAATTCAAAAACCTATGGTTTTTGAGGCTATGGCAAACGGAGTATGCCTGCTACTCTAAGGGTGGCTCGTAAGCCTTAATCGCTTCCTGAGTATGGCAATCGTCTGCGATTTGGCTCAGGCTTTCGGTAATGGTCCTCGAACCATTCGGTTGGGAGCCCGTGGTAGTTTATCGTGTTACTGCGTGGGCACGTTGGCTGCTGCCACTGTTCATGCTAGAAGTGTTACGACTGGCTAAAAGGTAAATCTCGCTAGTCGTTAACCTTAACGACAAAATCATGGATGGCAAAATTATTAAGCATTCGTCTTATTCATGATTTTACCCAAGGTGTTTTTGTCTTAAGCAAAGCAAATCTTAGAACAAACCAGGCAAAAGTCGTGACCGAACTTTTTGCATGTAGTTTTGGTATTCAGGATCTTGGCTAAGTAACCGTTCTTCGGCCAAGATGCGAGGGATCTGAATTGAGTAGAGAGCTGCGAACACGCAGAAGTTCCAGATGTGCGGATTTAGCAATAGGAACCCGGTGTGCAGCACGACGTAGCCCATGTAGATCGGGTGCCGAACGAGTCGGTAGGGACCTGACATGCATAGTCCTCGATTGGCAGCAACCACACCGAAGCGTCGTCCCAACGTGAATTTGGCGATGAGCTGGATGGATACGCCGAGGATGGTTAGCAGTACGGCGAACTGGCTAAATGCGTTTCCATTCGTGGGGAAGGGACGTGCCAGCAGAGACAAGCAAGTTGCAGAAAAGGCGAGAGCCCAGTCGGTCGGTCGGAGCGATATATTTTGAGTTCTGCGTCGAAACATAACCATAATGACCATCATCGTTTCGGTGAGCAGGACCATGAAGTCCGAGATCACGACGCTTTGCCCGAAGCGAAGGGCCGTACCGATCGAAATCACCAATGCTTGAAAAAAACTACCAAACAAAGCCAGGATCACAATGCGTTCGACGGCGTCCAGGACTTTGGAGCGGACGGCGGGAATGGACCACCAATTTCCCCAAACTTCAGAACATGCGAAAGTAGGGTCTTTGGTCAGGTTGGTGGTTTGCATGATTTGGGTCGAACCAGTGCTTTTCAGGACAGGAGCATTCATTTTGGCTCTGAAAAGTTAGCTCGCGAATCGGATCCGGAATAAGATCGCGTCGGAAATGATTAACCAAAACTCAAGGATTTGTCAAGAATCGCCGAATGTGCTGAATATGCCGGCGCTTTTCGGTCCAGTTTTGGCTTCAACTATTCGAAACGCCAGTTACACTATCGGCTTGTCAATATTTTTATTTCAGTACTTCATTCTCGATATCCCATTCGAGGGAGGTTGTTTCGGTGGCTTCGGGCAAATATCTATTTACGAGCGAATCTGTATCCATGGGTCACCCAGACAAACTGGCGGACCGCATCTCCGACAGCGTATTGGACGCCCTTTTGGCACAAGATCCTATGAGCCGAGTGGCTTGTGAGACCGTTGTGACGACTGGACTCGCATTGATTGTCGGCGAAATCACGACCAAAGCGATCGTGAACTACTCGGATATCGTTCGCCAAGCGATTCTCGACGTTGGTTACGACGACGATGAAACGGGCATTTCCGGTAGGACTTGCAACGTCATGGTCGCGTTGGACCGTCAAAGCCCTGACATTGCGATGGGTGTCGACAGTTCGGCCGACAACAAAGACATCGGCGCTGGTGACCAAGGCCTCATGTTTGGCTACGCTTGCAATGACACACCTGAACTGATGCCTCTTCCGATCGCATTGGCTCACCGAATTACCAACCGATTGACCGAAGCTCGCTTCAGCAAAGAAGTTAATTGGCTTCGACCCGACTCCAAGAGCCAGGTTTCGGTAGCTTACGAGGGGTATACACCCATCGGAATTAATAACGTCGTCGTTTCGACTCAGCACGCGCCAAGCGTTACACACAAAGAAATCCGTGAATTCGTTATCGAAAAGATCATCAAGCCGTGCTTGCCACCAGCGATGATCAAGGACGATATCACCTATCACATCAATCCAACTGGTAACTTCGTAGTCGGTGGCCCGCACGGTGACAGCGGTTTGACTGGCCGTAAGATTATCGTGGATACCTACGGCGGATGGGGACGACACGGCGGTGGAGCATTCAGCGGCAAGGATCCAACCAAGGTGGACCGATCTGCAGCGTATATGGCTCGCCACATTGCAAAGAACATCGTTGCTGCAGGACTTGCGGACCGGTGCGAAGTCCAGCTCGCTTATGCGATTGGCGTGAGCAAGCCGGTAAGCGTTCGCGTCGACACTCAAGAATCCGGCAAAGTCAGCGACGAAAGGATCTGCGAAGTGGTTCAGACGTTCTACGATTTGACCCCGCGCGGAATCATTGAATACTTGGATCTTCGACGTCCAATCTACAGCAAAACCGCTGCGGGTGGCCACTTCGGTCGTTCTGAACCAGAATTCACTTGGGAAAACACATCGAACGCTCCTAAGTTGGCAGCCGCAGTGCGTGGCTAATACTCCAATTGTTTAGCTGAGTGCTTCATCCACGTTGATTTGGGGTAGCGGAACTCGCCAAGAGTTTCGGGGTTCGTCTGAAATCCTAGCGGTGAAGTTGCCAAAAGCCTTGGCGGCTTCCGCGACGATTGAAGCATAAGCAAGTTAACTAGAAAAACTTACCACTGCCCCGAGTGAAATCGGGGTAGTGGCGTTTTATGGGACTAATGTCCTGATCTTTTGTTTGGACGGGACGATGATCCTATCCTACTCTCGGCCTGAGGCTCTATTCTTTCGCATGAAACCTCAAAAAAGTTTTGCTTCGAGCGCATTTGCTTTTGCCAAGATCGCAGTTCTGCTAGGGATCGTTGGTTGGTTGATTTCAACGTTTCCCAAAAAAAACTGGGACGCTTTGGTAGAGCAGGACAAGAACTGGTTCTTGCTTGGTCAGGCGTTTGTGATTGTTCTCATTGCCCATTTGTTTAGTTTTTGGCGATGGCAGATCTTGGTCCAGGCAATCGGAGTGCCGTTTACGTTGTTGGCGGCAATACGCCTGGGGTTTCTTGGGACGCTCTTGAACTTGGTCAGTGTAGGCTCCGTTGGTGGAGATGTCTTCAAGGCGATTGAAGCGGCCCGCAAGGCAGAAAAGAAACGGGCCGAGGTGGTCGCTTCTGTCTTGGTGGATCGAGCTCTTGGATTGCTCGCGCTCGTCATCGTCGCTTGCATTGGGCTATCCATTGCTCCTAACTTGTCACCAACGTTAAAGTGGATTTGGCTAGGTGCTATTCTTTTCAGTAGCGTTGGCCTAATCGTGCTCGCATTGATTGTCGTATTGGGGCATCGCATTCCTATCGCACAGCTCAATCGCATTCCAGTTGTGGGCCATACGCTTCATCGAGTTGCACACGCGTGCATGGTTTTTCAGGGGCGTCCGATGTTGGTTTTGGAGTTATTGGGCGCGAGCTTGATGGTGCACTTTTGTTTTACGATTGCTTGTGCATTGATTTCCAATTCGCTTTACGACGCGGCTCCTACGATCGCGGAGCATTTCATGGCAATACCGCCTGCGATGGCAGCGGCAACATTACCGCTGACGCCTGGCGGAGTAGGGGTGCAGGAGTTTGCTATCGACAATCTATTTCGGGAACTACCGAATCTGCCTGAAGATTTTTCGGGCTTGATCGTTGCTGGGGTGTTGCGCGGCTTGTTGATCTGCGTTTCTTTGGTTGGCGCGGCGTATTACTTTACTGGTATTGGCGAGAAGTGAATGCTATGCACGTTTTAAGCTTTCCCGGTGCTTTTCATATTTGTATTCGTACTCGTACTCGCTCGTTCAACGCATTCGAGTACGAGTACGAGTACGAGTACGAGTAGGAGTAGGAGTAGGAGTACCATTTCATTGAGTACGAGTACGAACGGGTATCGAAATGTTGATAAAGATGTGGCTTTGAGCCCCTTAGCGCGTTATGGAGTTAGATGGCGACCGATCTGGCTCAGCCCGTCAAGCACCACATGGCTTACCAACTCGGCGGGCTGAACGATGTGCGGCATCAGCAAACCTCCGTCTCCTCCAGATACGATAACTTTGATCGCTTTACCATTCGAGCTCTCGCTTCGATAGCGTTCGACTAGATGCGATGCACCGCCCACCAAGGCAGCATTGACCCCTGCCGAGATCGCTTGCTCTGTGTTCTTTCCGGGCAAGGCGGGAAGTAGGTCGACGGCATGGTTTCCTAGCCAGGGCAACATATCTGTCCCTGCCGCTAGCAACTGTAGTGAAAGTCCCAATCCAGGCATAATTGAGCCACCTCGAAAAACTCCCGCTGCGTCGACCAGATCGACGGTCACTGCCGTGCCAGCTTGAATAACGATGACGGCCTGCAGTGCGGTTCGAAATTTGTTGACGTGGCGGTGGGCACTGTATGCCGCTAACAGTCTGTCCACTCCGGTCCTGGCAGGTGCTTCCACATCGATCGTCATTGGGATATCAGAGTACGTCACCACTTTCGGGTCAAGGCTGTGCCCGCTCTTGCAAAGACTTTCTCGGAGTTGCTCGAGAGCGATTCGTTGCACGCACGAAACAAGCCACGATTCGTTTGGATAAGCTTCGAACTGCGAGACCAGCCAGTCGAAAGCCGATCGATCCTCCAGTTTGCACCAACGCTGGTCCGGTGCAGCTTCTTGTTCGGGAGAGGGCTTGTGAAGATTGGCGACGGCGGCCGCCCAGGAAAGGCGATAGACTTTTTGATCGCGAAACAATTGGCCATTGGCAACTCGCGACGCACGCAAACCGCTGTTGCCAATGTCGACCAGGATCATTGCGCTGCGGCAGCGAGTTCCGCGCTTTGCTCAGCGAGTAAAGTTGCGATCTTATTGACCAGGATGTTGAGGTTTTTTCCCGTTACAGCGCTGATAAGCAAAATATTCTTGCGGCCTAGATTTTCGCAAAGCATCTCGTGGACTACTTCCGCGTCTGGCAATTCTGCTTTGGTAACTGCGAGGATTTCAGGTCGACCAGCGAGATCAGCGCTGTAATCGGCTAGCTCCTTGCGAATCGCATGATAGTTACTAATCGGATCAGATTGGTCCATTGGCATCGGTTCGACCAAATGCACCAAAATACCGGCTCGCATAATATGTCGCAGGAAGTCGTGTCCAAGCCCGAAGCCTTGTGCAGCACCCTCAATGAGACCCGGAATGTCTGCCATGACGAAGTTGCGGTCCATATCCACTGAGACCAAGCCAAGGTTTGGAAATTTGGTTGTAAATGGATAGTCTGCAATTTCAGGCCGGGCTCTGGAGATTCGGCTCAAAAGTGTGCTCTTGCCAGCATTTGGCATTCCGACCAGCCCGACATCGGCGATAGCTTTGAGTTCGAATACCAGTCGGCGTTGTTCGCCTGCACCGCCGTCGGTCGTATCGCGTGGCGCTTGGTTGGTCGATGATTTGAAGTGGGTATTTCCCCAGCCACCGCGGCCACCGCGAGCCGCTACGATTTCATCCCCTGGATTCACGAGATCACGAAGGATCATTCCGGAATCACGGTCCATTAGTACTGTACCGGGTGGGACGACCAGAATAAGATCTTGGCCGCTCTTGCCATGGCAGTCGGAACCTGTTCCTGGCGTTCCGTTTTCTGCTCGCCAATGTCGTTGGTGTGCGAACTGCACGAGGGAGTTTACACCTGCTTGAGCTCTGATAATGACGCTGCCGCCACTGCCACCGTCGCCGCCACATGGGCCGCCACGCGGTACGTGCTTTTCGCGGCGGAAAGCCATGCAACCGCTCCCACCTTTACCTGAGATGGCTTCAATTTCAACGCGGTCAACGAACATAATAGAGATCAGATCTTGGCAGATACCAATGGGCTGAGCTTAGAACCCAGCGCTAATTTAAAAAGAACCGTTCAATCACTAAGCAGATTCAGCGATTTTAACGTTGATGCGACGACCTTCTTGATCGAAAAAAACGTTGCCTTCGACGAGCGAGAATATGGTGTAATCCTTGCCCATGCCGACGTTGATCCCGGGTCGCCATTTGGTTCCAACCTGACGGATCAAGATATTGCCACAAATTACCTTTTCTCCGCCGAATTTCTTTACACCGCGACGTTGTGCGTTGGAATCGCGACCGTTACGTGTGGATCCCTGACCTTTTTTATGTGCCATTTAAAAGCCTATGCCTAACTACCTGTGCCGAGTTGGAATGTCAAAACCAGCAAATTTTTTCCGCTAGCGAGGGGAACCAGTTTACCGGTAAATCCATTGATAATCAAGACGTTCTTTTAAGTTGAACTGATCAAGCATGTCTCGCATTCGAAGACTAGCGTCGAGAACTCTGATTTGCTTATCTAACTCTAAGACTTCTAAAGCAATATCCTGAGCCTTTTCCTGTTGATCGAGAGCCAAAAGCCGCTTAAGTTCGCTTTTTCCTAGTTCCAGCTTTGGAATCAATCCACTTCTTCTCTCTTTCAAGATTGCCGTTTCGGCAAAGCCAGGCCCAGGATATGCAGGCAGTCCAAGCAAAATCCTGTCTTTCGACTCATCGATCGAGTCGCCTGGCCGCCAATGGTATATTCGAAGCGTTTTTCGGTCGAAATTCTTTTCCCCGTCTTCGTCGATCCGAATCTTGTAGGCGTTGGTCAGGCCGCGCACATCGACGGCGAAGAAGTCGAGCTTTGGATCGACGTCTGTCCAGGTCGCAACGCCCCAAACCGAGTTGTCTTCCCCGAGTGTGCTGGCTTTAATATCGACCCTGCCAATTTCAATATGATCAAGCAGCGGCTTTCCGATCCGCTCTTTGGCAGCAATCGCATCGACGGCCGTTGGCAAGATCTGAGCGTCCAAATTGAGCTTTCGCTCTTTGCTTAACAGGGCGAAACGGGAAATGAATCGAACGGATTCAAAGCTTACCTTTTCAGGCGGCGTCGGAACGTCGGCCGCAATTTTGGGGGATAGGTCTTCCCCTTTGTAGCGAACCTTGTAAATCATGTACCAGACAACTTTTCTCTCGAATTTACCGTTGCCTTTAGGAATGTCGACTTCAATCAGTCGGACCGGTTTGAAGGAGAATTCGAGCCCCCAGACTTCGTGCCGCAAAATGATGTCTCGCGACAAATTGAGCAGGGTTTCGCTTGGCGAAGCGTAGTGCGGCTTGTTTTCCGGGAAATCAGGTGCGGCCCACTCTAGCTCAGGGTGCTTTGCCACAAAATCCAAATCGAATGGACCGAGGGCGGTATCTTCAGAATCCTGATCGGGACCTATAACTGTCATGACACCACTTGCAAGCTTGCGAGGTGCCAAACCAGGAGCAGTCGCAGCAACCTTGGAATCGCTTGGAGATCCAGACTGGGCAGGGGCGAATTCAGCGTGCCCAATGAAGACAGCGGACATCAAAATCGATTGAAAAACCCAGGTTTTCACAGTTTATGTTCCACACGGGAGCAGACGAAGGAAAGTCGGCGAACTCCGATAGCAGACCAAGTTCCCAACAAAAACATACCCGGAGTATAATTCGAGGCGGCCAACCGCGCAATCGAAAACTCCGGGATAATGGAATTTTTGGAATTCTAAGAGAGGAACAAAAAGGTGGGGGTGAATAAAGAGGCTATTTTGCCCAAATCCCCACCTCAAGTTTATTTCTTGCGATGTCGGATCCTAGCACGCATTCGCCTCTTCTTACGACCAACTTTACGACGACCTCGACCTGTTTTCTTTACACCCACGAACAAATGCTCCTAAATCAACGGCGAGAAACCATGTGTTTCCACCAGGCTGTGACAAAAAAACTACTCATGTCGCCGCTAAGACTCAAAGGATCACCGCGCCAACCAAGCTGCGTAGCGTAACACAAAACGCCAGTTTTTGACAAGTCCAGGCAGGGAGATTGCGAATTTCCTAAGATTTTGTGACGACTATTTCTTGGGGGTGGCATTTGCTGGCACATTGTCAGTCGCATATCGCCAGTTTTTGACATACCAAAGCAAGTCGGCCATCTCCGCGACCGAAATTTGCGACTCGATCCCCTCGGGCATCAACGATGTCCCGGAACTCTTTAGCTCGTGAATCTCGGAACGATTGAGTGTGGT
>Ga0105045_10005906_pt1 | contig 10810 bp, 9 predicted proteins | sample MAT02_FD_78089 | JGI IMG/M metagenome (GOLD analysis project Ga0105045, IMG submission 78089) | Freshwater microbial communities from Lake Fryxell liftoff mats and glacier meltwater in Antarctica - MAT-02 (megahit assembly) | ecosystem: Environmental > Aquatic > Freshwater > Ice > Liftoff... | reverse complement strand
GCTAATCGTAGGTGCAGTTACATCTGGACTCGAACCTATAACAGGAATATCTGCTTCGTTTACTGCAACTGCATTTACAATATCGGTTGCAATCGGCACATCATCATTAATCGTTATCGTTAGTGTTTTACTAACCGTATCTAAGTCGGCATCAGTAAATGTAAAGGTGTACACCAAAAGGGTTGGTTCAGTCACAGTATTGTTAAACGGATTATTCAAATTATAAGCATAACTACCCGTTGCTCGATTAATAACCAACGTATTGCCCGCAACATCGGTTACGGTTATGGTTCCTGAACTGATGCCGGTTGAACCGCCCACTAACGTTACATTGGTAACGGTACCACCATCTGCACCAAAAATACTCGTAGTCCCATTGATTAAAGTACCCGACAGGACTTCTGGCGAACCGGAACCATTAGAACCTTTGGTTTGAATTTCGGCTTCGGTAATGGCCATTGGGGCAAAATCTATGGCCACAGGACGATCATCCCCAATATACACGGTAATATTACCAACCGCTGTTTGTAAATTAGTGCCAGTAATAGCATAAACAAATTTATCGGTAAATATTTCTTGTGCGGCATTTACATAGCCTGCACCCCAAACACTTTGCAAATGTAACACTGCATTATTTAAGGTGTAGGAATAGTCGCCATTGGATCGATTAAATTCAAATACGTTCCCTTCTGGGGTGGTCAACGTTGTTACATTTTGCACAGATGTGCGATCTTCAGAAGACCCAGCGCGAGCTGGCACGTTGAAAAACACGTCCATTCCCAAAAGACCAGAACCTACACTAGCAGCACTATTGTTGTTAAAGATACTGGGGGTGAAAATATTACTTTGAATAATGACATTAGCTTGGGTATTAAGCAGCGTTTCACTCAGAGCGAGTTGTTCACCCTGTCCTTGCGAACGAATAAAGATGGGTGGTGCTCTAGGACCCTCAGACGTTAGATTTGTGGTTGGGGTGGGTGCTACAGAATAGGGGTAAGCAAAGCCTGTATCAAATGATAACATTTGGGGTTGTGATTGCACTTTAAAAAGTTCATTAACATCTTCGCTCTCAAAAATATTACCCCTACTTAATAAGCGCTCAAGTGAAGTAACACTACCCTCGCTTCCGCTTGAGATGCTCCTACCGGCGTCTGAGCCCCCTTCTGTTAAGGGTACGGCAAATAAGTCTTCGAATTCTAAGTTTAAAAAGTTATTCCCTTTGTCATCGGCGCTGGCAAGCGCTTTTTTCACTTCGGCTAAAAAGTCTTTTTCACTCATTTGGGCATAAGAATGGAATGCTTGTTCAAATGAAACAGATATTTCTTGAACGGGAGTGGAATCGGCGTGAATATCAACAAACACATCATGCATTGAGGTATCGATTTCAGAAAGTAGCTCCTCACCGAGCACTTTTTGCACAATCGTCGCCGTCGCAGCTTCTATGTCTTTATTAGCTTGTTCTGGGTCTGTCCCTTTACCTGATTTGCTTCCCTCATTTTGTGATTTTGTCACCATTTGGTTTAACCACCCTGCTGGATTAAAATCGTGTACATACAGACAACAATTATTTTGTTGCCTAGATAACAAAATTATACGATTGTGCCAGGCAGCATAATTGGACAAAGGTACTATTTAAGATAAAAAATGATCCAAACCTGGTTTTATCCCCAAGAAATAGCCTTATGGGGAAGTACGCCTACGAGGAGCGTATTATAATGAGTAGAGAATGGATGATTTGGTTCAAGGACGGAACGGCTATTTTGCTGCGCTCAAACTTCCTCAAACTGCTATTTTTAACGGTCATGCTGGGACAGGCGGCTACTGTATTTGCGGCACCAAGTACCGCTTTGCAGCCTATTCCTGAACCCCAAATGCAAGGCCCTGTCAAAATTGATCTTGGCAAACGTCTTTTCGAAGAACCCATGCTTTCAAAAAATCTCTCGACCAGTTGTAGCAGTTGTCATCAACTAAAAAATGCCGGAGTTGATAATTTACCACGCTACTTAACGATGGACAAAAAACCTGGGGCGGTGAATACGCCGAGTATTTTCAATTCAAGCCTGAACTTTCGACAATTCTGGGATGGGCGTGCTAAAACGATTGCTGATGTCGTTAATGATCATGTTAGTGATAAAACCATATTTGATAACAACTGGCCATCCATTGTTGAAAAAATCGGGAAGAATACACTTTACGACAACGATTTCAAAATAGCTTATCCCGAAGGTGTAACGCAAGAAACGATTAATGATGCTTTAAAAAGCTATATCGACAATCTGTTAACCTCCAAATCAAAGTTTGACCTTTATTTAAAAGGTGATAAAACAGCATTAACCAATGACCAGTTAAAAGGGTATCGCTTATTTAGAAAATATGGTTGTGCTACCTGTCATCAAGGCCCTAACATTGGCGGTAATTTATATCAACGCATGGGTGTTTATAAAAACTACTTTGCTGATAAAGGCACTATTGAAAAAGCTGATTTGGGTCTTTTCAATGTTACTGGAAAGGAAGAAGATAAATTTTATTTTAAAGTACCCTCTTTAAGAAATATTTCGTTAACAGGGCCTTACTTACATGATGGCTCGGTGAAAACGCTTCCCGAAATGATCCAGATTATGGGTGTTTATCAGGTGGGCCAACCTATTCGGACTGAAGAGGCCGATAGTATTGCGCAATTTTTACAGTCATTGAATGCTAAGCCGCTTGAACGATTAGTAAACACTAGTGAGGAATAAGCTGCAGTCATGAATTTAAACGATCGAACCAAAGTCAATGTTACCCGCGCACTGATCGCGAGCATTGTCGTTTTGATTGTTGCCATTTATTATTACAGTGAAATTCGTCCGTTTGAATATGAAAATTATGAAGCCAACCTAAATCAATTACAACGGTATGATGCCGAATTAAATGAAGCCTTAGTGCAAATACGATTCGGTATTAAAAAATATTATACCCCGATCGATAAAGCTCTCAATGGAGTGCAAAATACTTTAGAAATTTTAAAGACAGAACAAGCAAATGAACCTAACACACAAATTCAAAAAGATCTGCTTGCCTTAGAAACAGCTGTTCTTAACAAAGAAATTCTGACCAATAAGTTTACACGTCTCAACCCTATTTTGATTAACGCTATTTACCAATTCTCATTTATTATGGCTGAGCTCATCGAAACACAAGCTAGCACCCAGGTGGTTGAAAGTTCTAACTTGCCAGAGCAATATACGCAACTCTTTAATGCTCAGTTCATGGATAAATTGAACAATTTATTCCGCGGCATTTTAATTTATATTAACCAGCGCAATGAAGAACGACAAAAATATTTATTCTCTTTAGTGGAAGGGATCTCAAAATCGATGCAAGAAATCAAAGCTGATCCTACAAAATCTAGCACACTGGATGTTGATATGGACAGACTTGCTCAATGCTTGGCTTATGCGAACAAAATTTTGGAAGTGCAACCTGAAATATCTAAAATTGATGAGTCTTTTTTTGAAGTGCCCGTTGTACCTTCAATTAGCACTCTGGGTGTCGGTTATAAACAAGCTTTTGATAACTATCGGACAAGGTCTTACACTTATCGAATTTTGTTATATATCTTAGTTTTTGGTTTATTACTGATTGTACATTGGGCATTTAGACGATTAGCAGAAATTAACCGTCAATTAGAGCAACGCGTTGCCGATAGAACGAAAGAATTAACCGTTAAAAATGCAGACTTGAATGAAGCACTAGGCGATTTAAAAGAAGCGCAAGATCAACTCATTATGCAAGAAAAAATGGCTTCAGTGGGTATGTTAACAACCGGTATTGCCCATGAAATTAAAAATCCCTTAAATTTCGTCAACAACTTTTCAGATTTATCGATTGAATTGGTCAACGAATTACAGGAAGAACTTACCGCTAATAAAGACAAATTGGTTAAAGATGCTTTTGGTATGATTGAAGATATTCTGAACGATCTTAAAACCAACTCTGCCAAAATCAAAGAGCATGGCACCCGTGCTGATAATATTGTGAAGAATATGTTGATGCACTCCCAAGAATCGGGTGTACAAAAAGAAATGATTGATGTGAAAGCGCTGCTGGAAGAAAACTATCAAATCGCGCTGGAAAGTTTCCGCGGCACCCAAGGTAAGTTCGATGTACTATTAGACAAACAATTACCCTTTAATCCGGTTATGATTTTGGCTGTCCCACAATCGATTGGTCGAGTATTTATTTACCTAATTGACAATGCGCTCTATGCCCTAAAAGAAAAGAAAAAAAGTACTGCCCCTGAATACCAGACAACATTGCTGCTTAGCATGGTACAGGTTGATAAAAGCATTGTGATTAAAATTCGAGACAATGGTACCGGTATTCCCAAAAAGAATGTGGACAAAGTATTTGAGCCCTTCTTCACGACTAAACCGACCGGAAAAGGAAATACAGGTCTTGGTTTATCCATCTGCTATGATACAGTAGTAAAACAGCACAAAGGTGAGCTGCGTGTAACCTCTGAAGAGGGTTCATTCACGGAGTTTACGGTGATACTACCTATCAACGCCAGAGTTAAAAGCTAATTTGGTAAATGCATGAAGAAGCCCCTGATACAAAACGCATTACGACTGATTGCTAGCACCATTATGGTTAGTTACCTTGCAATTTTTCCTGCGGCATTATTTGCTGGGTCGAACCCTGCCGCGCCGGAGGCAGGGGTACCACAATCTGCTCCAGGCGATAGTGAGTACACACCCGAATCTCGGGAATATCATTTGAAGGCGGCCTTTTTGCGTTATGTTGCCCGATTCGTTGAATGGCCAGAAAGTAGTTTATCTGAAAGCGCCATTAACATCTGCGTTCTTGGTCAAGTAACTTCTTTTGAGGGTCTGAACTCGATTAATAATAAAACGGTTGGCGATCGCACGTTAGCCGTTTCTAAAATTAGCAAAATTGATGATGCCTTTAATTACTGCCAAATTTTGTTTGTTACCAAAACAGAACAAGAGAATGTAAAGTCCATCCTTGCTGCAATACAAAATAAACCTATTTTAGGTTTTGGGGATGTGGACGGTTTTGCCGAAGCAGGTGGTGCGATGAATTTCTATATCGTTAATAATCGCTTAGCGATTATGACGAATTTACCGGCTGTTGAACAAGCGGGCTTAAAAATTAACCCCCGCATGTTACGTTTAGTGACCATTATCCCGCCGATTGATCAATCGAGCTTTGATAAAGGACCACCCCCGGAAGAAGCCGCACCGAAAAAGAAATAATAAATCCCTCGCTCACCGGCGCAGAGCGCCAATAGCCCACTTTCGTAAAGGGCGCGGCGAACGAAGTGAGCGGGGGATTTAGGTATTTAGAAATTTATTACTGACCCGCTAACGTGTCATCCAAAATAATCGCTTCAACCAGATCTTCCACCCACTTCTCACCCTTGTTTAATTTAGTACTTTTAATCACTTCATGTTGAGCAGCATTGCGCACCACTAAAGCAATACAAGCGTAATCTAAACCTAGCTCTCGGGCTAAAGCGGCTTCTGGCATACCTGTCATACCTACCAAATCACAACCATCGCGAGCAATACGTTGAATTTCTGCAGCAGTTTCAAGGCGTGGCCCTTGTGTAATCGCGTAGGTCGCTTTGGCGGAAACGGGAATGCCTAACTTCTCAGCTTGACGCAGGATCTGTTGGCGGAGTTTTTCACTGTAGGGTTCTATAAAGTTCACATGCGTGACTTCAGATTCACCTAAGAAAGTATTCTCACGACCATAGGTATAATCAATGAGTTGATCCGGAACCACCACGTCACCCGGTGCAAACATATCGATAATACCGGCAACCGCTGCGGTTGCGATAACGGTTTGCACACCGGCATCACGCAAGGCCCAGATATTCGCTCGATAGTTAATTTGATGTGGCGGCATCGGATCGAAGCTACCACGACGTGGTAAATAAACCACTTCTTGGTTGCCTAAAATCCCATAGCTTAAGGGTGCTGAAGGTTCACCATAAGGTGTTTTCACACTCGTGCTATGGGTAATGACTAAATTTTTAAGGGAGGCGAAATGAGAGCCCCCAATGACAGCAATTTTATTCATTTACTCTTCGCATTCACCTTTTATGCTTTGTTGCCTACGGGTTCTCGCAATCCTCATGTAACAGATTACACTCCGGCTGCTCGCTCCTTGGAGCCTCGCCTAAAAGTTGACTGCTGTGAGTATCGAAAATTATTCGTCTTCTTTGGCAACCTGGAATATGCCAGGCGCATTGCGAAGATAACCTTGGTAATCCATACCGTAACCGTAAATGTAACGGTTTTCAACGATAATGCCCGTGTAGTCGGCCTTTTGTAAACCAGACTCAGGACGATTTACTTCTTTATCGACTAACACCGCTGTTTTAACAGAACGTGCGCCTTGCTCTTTGCAAAAATCGATAATGCCAGCCAAGGTAATGCCGTGATCTAAAATATCGTCGACAATTAAAACAGTTCTGCCTTTTAATGACAGCCTAGGTTTTACAACCCACTTGAGTTGCGAACCCACCAATTCATCGCCATAGCGTGAAGCATGGATGTAATCCATTTGCAGTGGAAAATCGAGCAAGGTTAACAGTTTGCCGGTTAAAACCACACCACCAATGAGAACGCAAAGAACGATAGGGTTCTCATCTTGAAGGTCACTGTGAATGGCAGTTGCCATGTTTTTTAAGGCGTGCTCAATTTGCTCAGATTGATACAGACATCTTGCACGTGAACTGACACCTTTAATTTTTTCAGGTGCGGTCATTTCTGCCATAATCAATGGATTACCCCTAATGCAAAAACGCTATACATTATTAGGTTTTTTGCATGACTGCAACTTTATTACGAATGCGCCTCATGGCTAACTAACTTATCAAGGACGGCATGCGCACTTTGCCATGCTGGTGATCCCGATAGGGACTGCCAATCAGGTGTTTCACCCACTGCCAACAAGCTTAATCGACGTTGTAGGGTCTTTTCATCTGCTTTATCGGTTATCGCGTCTAAGGTCTCAATCGCTCCTTGCCTGTGATTGCACACCAATAAATAATCACAACCTGCTTCAACGGCACGCAACGCTCTGTCGGCATAAGATCCCATGCCGGTTGCACCACCCATCGATAAATCGTCACTGATAATGGCACCATTAAAGCGTAATTGCTGCCTTAAAATGGTTTGCAGCCAAAAAGGCGAAAAACTAGCAGGAAGCGGATCCACTTCTGAATAAACAATATGCGCTGGCATAATAGCGCTTAATCCCTGTTGAATGACTAAACGAAAAGCCATCATGTCAGATTCAATATCAGCCATCGGTCTTGCATCAAAGGGTAAGCCTAAGTGTGAATCTAATGCTACCGATCCATGGCCTGGGAAGTGCTTTCCTGTCGCACGCATGCCGGCTTTAGCCATGCCCTTGATATAGGCATTAGCTAATTTTGCAACTGTTTCTGGCTCACTGTGAAAAGCCCTATCACCTATAATGGCACTGATGCCTTTATCGAGATCAAGTACTGGCGCAAAACTTAAATCGACTCCGACTGAACGCACTTCTAACGCCATTAAAGACCCCAGTTTTTCAGACATGGCAAGCATGGTCTGTAGAGAATTTGGATTGCCTTCTGAGGATTCTCTGATTGCCCGTAATTTTGGAAGGCGTGTCATGCCTTTAATGAACCGTTGCACACGGCCACCTTCTTGATCGACACATAATAATACATTCGAGCGAATGGCTTTGATCTCTTTGGCCAAGGCTGCCAACTGCGCTGGACTTTCATAGTTACGACTAAAAAAGATCACACCACCGACATTGGGATGTTGAAGAATTTCTTTATCTTCTGCCGTTAAGGATAGGCCTTCTACGTCGAGTAGAATGGGGCCAAGCGAAGTTAATGTAGTCATGCTTTATCCTCGTATCAGTACTGGCGTTCTAATAGGAACGCTATCAAAAAGTTCGATAATATCGGCGTTGCGCATCCGAATGCAGCCATGTGATGCAGGCGTGCCGTTAATTTTTTCATCAGGACAGCCATGAATATAAATGTAACGCTGCATGGTATCGCAATTGTTTAAACGATTTTTTCCGACTTCAAGACCACTTAACCATAAAATGCGTGACAAGATCCAATCCCGATGGGGATATTGTTTTGCTAATTGAGGTGAATAAACTTCGCCCGTAAAACGACGACCAATGAAGACCGCATTGCGTAGTTGATTAGCGCCAATTTTGGCGCGAATAATATGTCTACCACGAGGGGTTTGCTCACTACCTTTCTTTTCGCCAACGCCTTTAGCTGCCGTTGAAATAACATAGCTTTTGATACACTTTCCCGCATGCATACAATGTAATTGCTGAGTAGCGATGTCAACGATAAGTTCTTGCAAAACGCGTTTCCCAAAGAGGCAAAAGACTATTTTCGCAGAATCAGCCGGTTGTGCAACTGCTTTTAGGTCTCTATAGTCTAGGTCGTCTTTCAACAGGAGTATTTTATGAAAGTTAGTCTTAAAAAATTGTCCGTCATTGTGGGTCTATTAAGCGCAAGCATCGCGAATGCGCTACCGGGTCAAATCACCTTAACGAATCAAACCCCGCTATCATTAGGCACTTCGATTGCCGGCCTACCAGGCCAGCCGATTGCCCCTAATTCAAGTAGGTCGGCAAACTATTCTTTGGTCAGCATGGGCTGCTTTTATGGCAGTGCTTTAACCAATTGCCCGATTGTCTTTACTGATAATGCAACGGGTGCCAGTGTTGCAACCGTCCATATTAATGTTGAAACCGCGACGTTAACCCAAGCACCCCATTTTCATGGCACCTATGCTGATGAATATGAAGTGACCGGGTGGCAAGCATCGCCTCTTTCCTCTATCTGCATCGTGAAAAAAGACCATAAAGTAAACGTCGCTTAATAATTGAGCAAAAAAAAGCCCCTTTTCAGGGGCTATTTTTGCAACTTGATGCTCGAACCAGTTTGGTTTTAGGCTAGGCGCCAAGCCCTCGAACAACAGGAGTGTACTTTAGTACATGACTGTCTGTGAGATGGGCGAAATCAACAACGCCTAAAGCCAAACTGGAAAGAGCATTTTAATCGACTAATTCTTCTTCTCTAGCATGTACAGTAGCTGGCATTTGAACCTTACGGTTAGCCAACATTTCTAACCAAGCCTTTAGTTCTTCGCATTGGCGTTGAGCAAGCTTCGGATCTTTGAAAGTATGTGTCAGTAAGAACATACCTTGAACACTGGAGATCAGGTTTAAAGATAAGCCTGGTGCTTTATCTTCTAAGCCTAAAGCTCTAAATTGTTCTTCAGACCATTGCAAAATATCATGCAATAATTTAGCTGCAAGATCAGATAATGGGCCACCTTGTTTGCCTAATTCTTGGCATAAGCCACCAATTGGACAACCAAAACGAGCCGTCACTTCTAAATGTTCTAAACTGTATTTAACCAGCGTCATTAATCGAGCGAGAGGATCTGATATTTCAGACCAAGACGCTAAGCGCTCTGACCATTCAGCAGCTCTTTTTTCGATCACGGCAATGCCAATTGCCTCTTTAGTCTTAAAATAATAGTAAACATTACCAAGCGGAACATCAGCTTCTTGAGCAATGTCAGCTAATGTTGTTAAGTTGAAGCCTTGTTGGTGAATTAATACCTTTGCTGCTTCGATGAGTCGTACTCGTTTATCAGTTTTCCGTGGCATAACGTCCATAATCCATTTTTTTGTTGGGATAAACTTCAATCCACTTTATCGTTGCCGATCTACATCCATCCACTTACCTACAACAACTATGGTCAGTGATTTAAGACACTGACCATAGCCCCTTTCGTTAAGCGCATCGCTAACTTAACAGATTATACGAAATCGTATCGCATTTGGATACCCAAAATATTAGCACTTCCATCATAATTGCCAGCCAATCTTGCTTCAGTAGCAGGTGTAAATGGAGCAGCCGCTCTCATAGGCGCGCGTTCGTTAAGCGATGCGTCTCTGAAGAATAAGTGAGCATAGCCAAAGTCAAAGCGCCAGCATTTATTCAGGGTGTAAGCCGCACCAACCGATAACCAAGTACGATCTTCATCAGGAATACGTGCTGTACGAGTTTCATCTTGAGTTGGTGTTTCATCAAAGGCGATACCCGCTTTGAGTAACCACTGGTTATTTAAAGTATAAATACCACCTAAAGCAAAACGCCAAGTATCTTGGAAGTCTTCTGTGGTAATCGTATCAAGGCCAAGTCCTGCGCCGGGGGTGAAGGAAAGCGCCAAGCTATCGAAACGGCTCCACTTAGTCCAAGCCACGTCAGCCGTTATTGCAATTTTGTCTGTAAATTCATGGTAACCACTTAATGTCCATGATTCTGGTAACACAACGCGTGCGTTAACACTTTGCAGGAACATTGGCAGACCAGCAACGGGTGTTAAAATTTCCGCTGGGCCCTCGGCATGGAGATTCACTTTAGAACGGTAGTTTAAACCTACGCGCGTGGTGTCACGCCATTCATATAACATACCTGCGTGCCAACCCCAACCCCAACCTTGTGCATGGTTCTTTTGGAAACCATCGGTTGCCACATTGCCATTACCAATACGTGTTTCTAATTTCGCTTTAGCCCAAACTGCGTCAGGACCAAAACCAAAAGAGATGCAGCGCCAGGGTTGATAAGAAATACTCGGGCTGAAGTTCAGTGTTTCAATAGATGAGTTGGTCGCTACATAACGAGCGATACTATCTCTATCATATTCAGATTTTAAGCCAAACGGTGTTGTTACGCTGAAACCAAAGACAAATTTTTCAT
>Ga0105045_10005905_pt1 | contig 10810 bp, 9 predicted proteins | sample MAT02_FD_78089 | JGI IMG/M metagenome (GOLD analysis project Ga0105045, IMG submission 78089) | Freshwater microbial communities from Lake Fryxell liftoff mats and glacier meltwater in Antarctica - MAT-02 (megahit assembly) | ecosystem: Environmental > Aquatic > Freshwater > Ice > Liftoff... | reverse complement strand
GAGCGACCCCAGTTCTCCGTTGCGCAGGAACTGCGAGAGCGCCTGCACATCGGAGCGGAAGCGATGATTGTGCGCGACCTGCAGCACGAGATCGTTCTTGGTCGCGGCTGCCAGGCAACGCTCCACGCCGCGCACCGAGAGTGCGAGCGGACGTTCCGACAAGACGTGCAGCCCTTTGCGCAACGCACTGAGGACATGCGGTTCGTGCAGGTGATTCGGCGTCGCAATGACGACGGCGTCGAGCACGTCGGAGTCGAGCAGCTCCTCGAGATCAGTGAAGACGTCGGGAATGCCGAACCGATCGGCCAGCGCGCGCGCCTTGGGTCCGTCATTATCACACAGGGCGACGAGCTGCGCACCGCGCATCTTCGACAGCACCGGAATGTGCGTCAACTGGGCGATCGCGCCCGTTCCCACGACTGCAATGCGCACGCCGTCCTTCATGCATCCTCCGGAGGTCTGATCACGCGGCGATCGGCGATCGCCCGTTGCTCACTCGGCGAAGCCGACGACGGTTCCGGGGTAATAGTGACGCAGGATCGCCCGCACATCGTGCCCTGCCCGCGCACGACCGATCGCTCCCCACTGGCACATCCCAACCCCGTGTCCGTTGCCGCCGCCTCGCAGCACCACACCGGACACCCGCTCGCCAACCCGCGTCTGCTTGTCCACCTCAAAATACGTACTAAACAGAATCGCGCCACGCGCATCGCGAAATGCGCTGCGGATATCGTAGCCTTCCAGCGTCACTGTACCGCGGTCGGTGCGCAGTACCAGTGTACCCACGCGACCGCTGGCGGTACGACGCCCCACGGCGACCGACTCGACTTGTGGCGCGGTCGTGCCACTGGCACCGCGTGACCCGAGATGACGCACGATCGCCTGCCGCAGCAGCGACTCGTCGTACGTGACTTCCCACGTGTGCCGCGGTGAGATGTCGCAGAACGCGCGCCCCGTCCGTGGATCGACGTCGCTGACACTCTGCAGGTATCCCTGATCGGAGCCGCCGCGCCACACTTCGCTCGGCTGCGCCGATTGTCCCCCACAGCTTGAAGAATACGGCCCGTCCACCACCGCACCGTTGTATCGCAGCACCAAACCGCTGGTCGCCGCAATCGCGTTGTCCACCACCGGATGCTCCACCGAGACGCCGCCGTACACCTGATGCTGCACGGTGGCCGTCATGTGATACCCTGCGGCCGGGACGCTCTCAGCGGACGGCACGCGCATGTACGCGTAGCTGCGCGCCGCGATGGCCTGCGCCTGCAGTGCCGCAGCGTCACCGGGCGCGCGCGTCCCAAGCTCCAACGGCACCACGCCACGCAGGTAGTCTTCGACCGACAACCGATTCACCACCAGCAGCCCGGCATTGCTCGCCGAAACCCAAAGCTCCCCGCGGTACCGCTTGCCATCGTGCAGCACCACGGCGCCGCGATTGCGAACGCGCAGGACAAACGGGCCCTGACGCCATGGTGTGGCGTCGCCGCGGCCACCCGCCAGACGCATTGTCTGCCCCTGACGCTCAATGCGCCACGCTTCGCCGCCATTGCCGCGCACAAGCACTCGCTTGCCACCCTGTTCGAGTACTTCGAACGCCCCAATACCGGACACCGGTGCTGCGGGCGCCCCGACCGCCAAGGCGATCCAGGCGATACGGTCGCCCATCTCAAGCGTAGCGGCGGCTGTATCGGTGATGATTCCGCCCGACGGGTAAACAGTGGCCACGCGCTCGGGCCTGTGGCGTGGTGCGCACGAAACAAGGGAGGCCGCGACAGCGCCGATGGCCGTCACAGTAGCCCACGTTCGGGCGCCGCGCCTCATGTCACCCGCTCAGCGCCGCAGCGTGCGTGGTGGCAACCGCCATCGCCGAATCGAGCCGGTCGAGCGTGGTTTCGATTTCCGCGTCCCCGTGCGCCGACGACATGAACCCTGCCTCGAACGCCGACGGCGCGAGGTACACACCACGCTCGCGTGCCGCGTGAAAGAATCGCTTGAAGAGCGCCGTGTCCGAGGTCTTGGCTTCGTCAAAGTTGGTGACCACTTCGTCCCGGAAAAAAAAGCCCCACATCGAGCCACTGTGCGCGGCATTGAACGGCACACCGCGGCGCGCCGCAATTTCCCGCAGACCAGCCACCAGGCGTGCAGTGCGCATTGTGATGCCGTCGTGCACGTCGCGCGTGAGTTCGCCCAGTGTGGCGAGCCCGCCGGCCATCGCCAGCGGATTGCCCGATAGTGTACCCGCTTGATACACGGGCCCAGTTGGCGCAATGCGTTCCATGAGCGCGCGCGAACCGCCATAGGCAGCCACAGGCAAGCCGCCCCCGATGACCTTACCGAGGGCGGTCAGGTCGGGGGTCACACCGAAGCGCTCCTGCGCTCCGCCAAAGGCAATACGGAATCCGGTCATCACTTCATCGAAGACGAGCAAGGCGCCGGTTTCGTCAGCGATACGACGCAATCCCTCGATGAAGCCCGGCACCGGCTCGATATATCCTGCATTCCCGACAATGGGCTCCAGCAAAATCGCGGCCAATGGGACTTCTCGCGCGATGCGTTCCACCGCTTCGAGATCGTTGTACGCGCACGTGAGGGTAAGCTTGGCCAACGCGTCGGGCACGCCCGGGGAGTTGGGCAAGCCGAGCGTGGCCACGCCCGACCCTGCCTTCACCAGAAAGCTGTCCGCGTGGCCGTGATAGCACCCTTCAAACTTGAGCAGGTGATCCCGACCGGTGACAGCACGCGCCAGCCGCGCAATACTCATCGCCGCTTCCGTGCCACTCGAAACAAATCGCATCATTTCCAGATGCGGCATGCGCTCGGCGATGCGATCGGCGAGTTCGACTTCGAGGCCGGTGGGAATCCCGAAGCTCGTGCCGTAGTGCATCACCATGTTCAGCGCTTCCATTACCGCTTTGGGCGCATGGCCCAGCACCAGCGGGCCCCACGAGAGCACATAGTCGAGGTACTCGTTGCCATCGACGTCCCAGATGCGCGCCCCGGCGCCGCGCGCCACCACGAACGGCTCGCCGCCCACACCGCCAAACGCGCGTACCGGCGAGTTCACACCGCCCGGGAATCGTGTGCGTGAATGCGCCATGATCTCGGCCGATCGTGTATTGTCGAACGCCTCGACGGGTACTCCGCCCGCTGTAATCATCGTCCGAAACTCCCTACGCTTGATGGCATAAACGTGATGGGCAACACGCGGCCCTGCCGCACCTGCTCGCTCGCGCGTTCGGCGCGTTCGGCAACGCCCCGGAACGTGGCGCTGAAATCGTAGTCGTCAATCACGTCGTCAATGGTGACATCGAGAAAGCTGCCGATGGGCAGACCGGCCGCGATGTCGGGCGGCACATCTACGTGTACCACACCGTCCACATCATCGGCCTGCCATGGTGCACGCGCTTCCACGTAGCCGTCCGCATCCACGCGCTGCACCAGAACACGCGCGTCGCGTCCAAGAAAGCGTTCATACATCTCGGTGGTGATGCCGCGCTGCAGTTCGTACAGACGTTCCTGCCGCTCCAGCTTGAGCGACTCGGGCACGTTGTCGTCGAGCAGCGCCCCGCGCGTGCCTTCCTGCGGCGAATAGGTAAACACGCCCACCCGATCGAAGCGCAACTCTTCGAGCAGATCGAACAGCGCGTTGAACTCTTCGTCGGTTTCGCCGGGAAAGCCAACAATGACGGTGGTGCGAATGGCGAGATCGGGCACCGCCTGTCGGTACAGCGCCACCTTGTCACGCAACATCTGCGCGCGCTCCGGACGACGCATGCGCGCCAGTACCGCGTCGTGCCCATGCTGCATGGGCATGTCGAGATAGCGCACAATGCGCGGATTGTCCGCAATGACCTGCAGCAGGCGCGGTGTGATGCCGGCACCGTACAGATACAGCAAGCGCAGCCATGGCAACGTGGTCTCGCGCAGCAATGCCTCGAGCAACTCGGGGAGCGCGGTGCCATCGCGACGGTCGCGCCCGTAGTGCGCCAAATCCTGCGCCACCAGATTCACTTCGCGTGCGCCCTGCATCTCGAGTAGCTGCGCTTCTTTCACCACGTCATCGAGCGCAAACGACCGATGCTTGCCGCGCATGAGCGGGATCGCACAGAACGCGCACCCGTGATCGCATCCTTCGCTCACCTTGAGGTAGCGCACTGCGGGCTGATCGCCGGCAAAAAGCCGCACACCGGGATGCTCCACGAGCGACCCGCCGAGCAGGCCGCGCGCCACGAGTTCGGGCACGAGCCGGTCGGATTCACTCGTGCCAAGAAACACATCGACCTCCGGCAGTGCTTCCTGCAGTTCACTCTTGTGCCGCTCCACCATGCAGCCCACAGCGAACACGGCTTGCACCTGACCGTCATCCTTGAGGCGCGCGGCTTCAAGAATCGTGTCGAGCGATTCTTTTTTTGCAGCATCAATGAAGCCGCACGTATTGACGATGATCACATCGGCGCTCGACGCATCGTCCACCGACTCACCACCGTGCGCGACGAGATCAGCGCGATAGCGTTCGGAATCAACCGTATTCTTGTCACAGCCGAGTGTAAGAACTGAGAAGCGCATCCGGCCGCTCATCGGAAGTTGCCGAACAACAACTCGACACCGAACTCTTCGCCGCGCAGAAACTGCATCGCTTCCTGCAGGTCATCTTTGGACGGCGACGTGACGCGCACCTGTTCGCCCTGGATGGACACCTGCACCTTCTTGAGCTTGGCGCCCTTGATGGCGGCGGTGACCTTCTTGGAGGTCTCGCCGTCGAGCTCGGTCTTGAGCTTGATTTCGCGCTTCACCGTATCACCGCCGGCCACCTTGATGTCGCCGACATCGAGATTCTTCACGGGAATGCCGCGCTTGATCAGCTTGGTTTGCACCACGTCATAGAGCTGGTGCATCTGGAAGTCGCTGTCGGCCACCAGCTCGAGCAGCGCATCCGATCGTTTGAATTCGACCGCCGCCTTCGAGCCTTTGAAGTCGTAGCGCTGCGCGACTTCTTTTTGCGCCTGATTGATGGCGTTGTCGACCTCCTGGAGGTCGACGCCGGTGGTGATATCGAATGAGTATGTAGAGGCCATGCGGAGTACGGAGGATCAGCCGAGGAAACTCTCGAGCGCTCGCGCGCGGCTGACGTGGCGCAGGCGCGAAAGCGCCTTCTCCTTGATCTGCCGCACGCGCTCACGCGTGATGCCGAGCAGCGTGCCGATTTCCTCGAGGGTCATCGGCTCGTGCACGTCCAATCCGAAGTATAGCCGAAGGATCTTCGCCTCGCGCTCCTTGAGCGATCCCAATGAGTCTTCGATGGCCTGGGTGAGCGCTTTTTCGATGGTCTGCTCGTCGGGCGTGGGGCTGACCGTATCGGCGAGGTAGTCGAGCAGCCTGTTGTCCTCGCCGGGCGTCATTGGCGCATCGAGGCTGAGGTGCACCTGCGAGATGGACATGGTCTTGGCGACCTCCTCCTCGCTGATGTCCATGCCTTCGGCAATTTCAGCGTTGGTGGCTTCTCGCCCGAGTTCCTGCAGCAGCGCGCTGGCCCGCTTGCCGATGCGATGCAACGTACCGGCGCGGTTGAGCGGAACGCGCACGATGCGCGACTGCTCGGCGAGCGCCTGCAGCACGGCCTGCCGGATCCACCACACCGCGTAGGAGATGAACTTGATCCCCTTGGTTTCGTCGAACTTGTGGCCGGCGCGAATCAGGCCGAGGTTCCCCTCGTTGATGAGGTCGGAAAGTGAGACCCCCTGATTCTGATATTTTTTGGCGACCGAGACGACGAAGCGCAGATTGGAGCGCACCAGTTTATCGAGTGCTTCACCATCGCCAGCGCGAATGCGTCGTGCGAGATCGGCTTCGTCTTCACGCGAGATCAACGGATACTTGCTGATGTCGCGCAGGTATTGATCGAGTGAGCCGTCTTCGACTGCACGCTTGCGACTGGTTGTGCCATTGGCGCTTCGTGAACGCGCGGGAGCACCGTCGGCCTTCGGCGGCCGATGTGCTGGAATAGCCGAGCCCCGAGCACGCAGCAACGCGGGCGACGCCATGTCGTCGGCCCCGTTGTGGTGCGGGAACTCAGCGGATGCGCTCTCCAAGCCGCCTCCATCGAATATTGGTGAGCCAAGGCGCCGACGTACTGGAGTCGGGAGCGTAACTGTAATACACGAGCACGGGTGTGCCTCGCATGAGAGAATCCGGCACAAAGCCCCAGTAGCGACTGTCGAGCGAGTTGTCGCGATTGTCGCCCAACACAAAGAAGTGTCCGTTGGGGACCACGAGCGGTCCCCAGTTGTTGCGCGACGGGCGGTATCCACGCGACGCGGCCGGAGCGGTGGCCGCCGCACTGGCGGTTCGGACCAGATAGCTGCGCTGCCATCGAAAGTCTTCCGCGACCGGATCCATGCCCGGATCGGTGTGCACGACATACCGCTCGTCTTGTTCCACGCCGTTGAGCAGCAGGACCCCCTGCTGCATGGAGACGGTGTCGCCGGGAAGCGCGACCAGGCGCTTGACAAAGTTTTTGGTTTGATCGGTGGGCCATTCAAAGACCACCACATCGCCGCGCCGCGGCGCACGGACCGCCGGCAGCCGCAAACTCGTGAGCGGAATCGTGGCCCCGTACACGAGCTTGTTCACCAGCAGGAAGTCACCCACGAGCAGCGTACTCTCCATGCTGCCTGACGGAATTTTGTAGGCCTCGACGAGCACCGCGCGCAGCAACAGAAACAGTGCGATGGCGGCGGGGAACACGCGCATCCATTCGAACAGCCAGCCAACGTGCAGCCGCGACGTGCGGCGATTGGCCGCACGCAGCGCGGCCGCCCGCAGTTCAGCGTCGGCGGCCAGTGCACCGGGCGCCGGTGCGAACCGCGCCCCTTCGGCGACGTCGGCCCCGACGGCGTGTGCCGCATGCACGCCAATGGCCGACGTGTCCGTTGACACGTCTGGCGTCTGCTTGGCGCTGTGCGATGTGCTGGAACGATCCATGACCGACGACCACCGCTCGGGAGGGAACTACTGCACGGAATCAAGCGCCACCTGCAGGGTGACGCAAGCGGCGGAACCAGACGTTCCGCCACTTGACGAACGACACGTCAGTAGTTGTCGATCTGCGCCCGCTGCAATGCACCGGAGTAGTCGACGTAGCCCACTTTCGTTTCCGAATAAAACTCGAACACTTCCCAGCCGCCTTCGCGATGCCCGTTGCCGGTGTCCTTTACACCACCAAACGGCAGGTGTGCTTCCGCGCCAATCGTGGGCGCGTTCACGTACGTGATTCCGTTGTCGAGATCCTGCAATGCACGAAACGCGACCGTCACATTCGACGTGTACACCGACGACGACAAGCCATACCGCACCCCGTTGTTCACCGCGAACGCTTCCTCCGCGTCTTTCACGCGAATCACCGAGAGGATCGGTCCGAAAATTTCTTCCTGCTCGAGCCGCGAGCCCGCGCGGACGCCGCTGAAAATCGTTGGCTCGAAAAAATATCCGTGTGCGAAGGCCGCGTCCGACGGACGGACACCGCCACACAACAACGTCGCCCCTTCCTCGCGACCAATCGCGACATATCGCTCCACCTTCTCACGCGACGCCTCGTGCACGAGCGGACCCACGTCGGTGCCCGCGACACGACCGTCACCCAGACGCAATGCCCGTGTCCGCTCCACCAGACGCGTCAACAATTGATCGTGAATTCCATCCTGCAGAATCAGACGACTGGTCGCCGTACAACGTTGCCCCGTGGTGCCGAATGCGCCCCACAGTACGCCGTCAACCGCCAGGTCGAGGTCGGCATCGTCAAGCACGATCTGCGCGTTCTTGCCGCCCATTTCCAGCGACAACCGCTTGTGCATGCGCCCGCATGTTTCACCTACGGCCCGACCCGTTTCGGTGCTGCCCGTAAACGAAATCAACGGCACGTCCGGATGCTCGACCATCGCCTTGCCCACGACCTCGCCCATACCGTGCACGAGTTGAATCACTTCCGGTGGCAGCCCGGCTTCGAGCAGAATTTCCACCAGCGCGTGCGCCGCGTGCGGCACGTCTTCAGCGGGCTTGAACACCACGGAGTTTCCGCACAGCAGCGCCGGAAACATTTTCCACGTTGGGATCGCCATCGGAAAGTTGAACGGCGTGATCAAACCGGCCACACCGATCGGTCGGCGGAAACTCATCGCCCATTTATTACGCAGTTCGCTGGGTACCGTGTGGCCGAACAGACGTCGTCCTTCGGTCGCCGCGTAGTACGCCGTGTCGATGCCTTCCTGCACATCACCGCGCGTTTCCGCGAGTGGCTTGCCCATCTCGCGTGTCATGAGATCGGCCAACGCTTCCTTGCGCGACGCCATCAGGTCGCCGACCCGACGCAGCACATCACCGCGGGCCGGCGCCGGCGTGCGCTTCCACTCCGCGTAACCGCGCCGCGCACTCTCCACGGCGCGTTCGACATCCGCCACGCCCGATGCCGGAAAGCGGCCGATCAGGTCACGAGTGTCGGCCGGATTGCGATTCTCAAAGTATGCATCGGTGGATGGCGCGACCCACGAGCCGCCTATGAAATTCTTGAAGTCAGACATCTACTCGCCGTGTTATATGATTGATGGGAGAGCGCACTCAGGCGCCGGTGCCGGACCGCGGGTCGGCGGCACCGGGCGATGGGATGATGGCCGGCGCGGGGGGCTCGGCCTGACACGTCCAGCGGGCCGGCCGGTCGAACGTTGCCTCGGCGTAGCCCACCCGCGGCAGCACTTCCCGCGCCACGAGTGCAACGCCGGATGCGAGCACGAGCATCGACAATATGTGCGCGCGGCCGAGACGATGACGCCACGTACCGAAGGCACTCCAGAGACCGAGCAGGCCCACACCACCGCCCGCAGCGACCAGGCCCACGAGCGGCATGCCGCAGCGCGCCGGCCATGGCCAGAACCAGACGCCGACGCCCGCCGTCACAGCCACGGCGAGTTTCGTGTACGCCCAGATCGGGGACTTGCGGGACGCGCCCAGTGCAGTCGGCACCGCCGTGCCCGCCGACCGCGGTGCCACGGCCGCTACACCACGCGGCATGCCCGTGCCCGTGGGCGGCGCGGGTGGCAATAACGCTTCGTCGGGTATCGACGCGAGCTGCTTGTCGATCTTGGCGAGTTCCTTCTCCCAGTCGCGCTGCGTCATGGCTGGCGGAGTTGAGGCGCGGATATACAATGGCGTGTTGAACGAGGCTTCGTCACGCCGGCGTCGCTTCGCGCGCGAGCGCGTAGCGCTCGATTTTCTTGTACAAGTTGGAGCGTGGCATCGCCAGCGCGCGCGCTGTTTCCGACACGTTCCAGTCGAACGCCCTCAACTTCGCGAGGAGGAATGCGCGCTCCGCCGCATCCTTGAACTCCTCAAACGTTCGGCACTCCGTGAGCGAGCCGAGCCCGCTCGGCTCCACCACACGCTTGCCGGTGAGTCGGTCCACATCGCTCACGGCAATATGCGGTCCAGCGGCCAGAATCACGAGACGTTCCACCGTATTGCGAAGCTCACGTACGTTGCCCGCCCATTCCAGCTCCGAGAGTCGAGCCAGCGCGTCATTGCTGATGCCGCGTCGCGGCAGCCCATCGCGTTGCGCGAACTGTTGCAAAAAGTACACGACCAGCGGTTCAATATCTTCACGTCGCTCCCGCAACGGCGGCACCACAATCGGCACCACGTTCAACCGGTAATACAGGTCTTCGCGGAATCGACCATCCGCGATCTCGCGCTCAAGATCTTTGTTCGTGGCCGCGATCACGCGCACGTTCACCTGCACCGGCTTATTCCCGCCAATGCGCGTCACGACGCCATCCTGCAGCACGCGCAGCACCTTGGCTTGCGCGGACAGCGCCATGTCACCGATCTCGTCAAGAAAGAGAGTTCCACCATCGGCCTGCTCGAACTTGCCCGCACGATCGGCGATCGCGCCGGTGAACGAGCCCTTCAGGTGACCGAACAGTTCGCTCTCGATCAACTCCGACGGAATCGCCGCGCAGTTCACCTCGACGAACGGTTTGCGTGCCAAAGGTGAACCGCGATGCATCGCCCGGGCGACCAGCTCCTTGCCCGTCCCGTTCTCGCCGGTAATGAGGACCCGCGATGGCGTGGCCGCCACCTTGTCGATGCGCTCCAACAGCGCGCGAATCACGTACGACTTGCCCACGATTTCGTATCGCGACTCAATCGTTTGCCGGAGTCGGTTGTTCTCCTCGGACAGATCGGCCTGCACGAGCGCGTTGCGCAGCAGCAACAACACCCGGTCGGTGTCGAGTGGCTTCTCGAGAATGTCGTACGCGCCACGCTGCGTGGCATCGACCGCCGTCTGGATCGTGGCGTGTCCGCTGATCATCACGACGACGGCGTTGGGGTCGGCCACGCGCAATCGCGTCAACACTTCGAGCCCGTCAAGACCGGCCATCTTGACATCGAGAAACACCAGATGCGGCTGAAACCGCTCGTACTCGGCAAGGCCGTTTAACCCGCTGTCGGCCGTGCGGACTTCGTAGCCCTCATATTCGAGCAACTGCCCGAGCGCCTGGCGAATGCCCGGTTCGTCATCAACCACGAGGATGCGACGCGTCGTCATGAGCAGCGACTACCGACGTTCAACACGATACACCGTGATCCGCCCGCGCGAGATGCGCACATCGCCGACGTACGGCGGCATCGCCACCGGATACCCGTCCTGCGTGATTGCATCGCCCACGAGTCCACGGCGCGTCGCGCTGATGAGACGCGGCACCAACGGGCGCGGCACGCTGAACGCACCCACGACCACCTCACGGATGCGAAACTGCGCTCG
>Ga0105045_10005904_pt1 | contig 10812 bp, 12 predicted proteins | sample MAT02_FD_78089 | JGI IMG/M metagenome (GOLD analysis project Ga0105045, IMG submission 78089) | Freshwater microbial communities from Lake Fryxell liftoff mats and glacier meltwater in Antarctica - MAT-02 (megahit assembly) | ecosystem: Environmental > Aquatic > Freshwater > Ice > Liftoff... | reverse complement strand
TTTAAAATGGAAAAAACTTTCACGCCATCTGCCACTGCTGAAAGCTGGAGCATGAGCACCAGTCCTATCATGTTATTGGCTGCCCACAAAGCTTCGCTGGAAGTATTTAAAGCCGCAGGTTTTGATAACCTATTAGAGAAAAGTAAAGCCTTAAGCGACTTTCTATTTTTTGCGCTCAACCATATCAACCAGCCCGACCAAAAATTCTCCATCATTACACCACAGGATGCCAGCCAACGAGGTTGCCAGGTTTCTATTTCGGTTAATGAAAATGCCAAAGCCATTTTTGATACGTTGATGCCGCTGGGAATTTTTGCCGATTGGCGGGAACCCAATGTAATCAGGGTTGCGCCGGTTCCGCTTTACAATAGCTTTGAAGAAGTATTTATTTTTGCGGATACATTAAGGCAACTTTTAAATAGCTAGTTGGATCATAAAAATAAAAAAAACTCCTTGAAATTGCAGGGAGTTTTTTTCTGATTTTTAAAAATGATAAGTTAGTGTCGGCGTGTGTGATATAGCTTCAAATGTAGTTACAGAAATCAGGTAATATCCCTGTACCCGAAGCCTAATATCAAATCGGGTATCAATTTTTTTAAAGTATTGAAAACTTGTGAATCCCCCCCTCTAAAGAATTGGAATTTTTATAATTATTTTCGGCAATTGCCAAATAACTTGCCCAATTTTCAATGTTGATAGTTTGCTCTGCATCGTAAATAAGTACAATACCCATGTCAACTTTGAACTTACCAGTATTTCCCAAATAACGTCCATACCAAGCTGGAAAATTTTATTAATATGCCTTAATTTAAAATCCCGGATATGGATATCCATATTACTTATAGATCCCTCATAATTTTTTTTTCCACTATTCACACTTCTCCGGTATGCAAACGAGATTGCAGATTTTTTTTCAGGCGATAACTTATTTCGGCACCTGCTATTGAGCCAAGAAAATTTTTCTTATACAAATATGTTTTGTTTGCCGGTCCGCTTGTTTCATCGTAGGAGCGTACAAAAAAATTACCATTCAGCCCGTAATCAATTTGCAAATTAAATTTACTGTTTACTTGTGCATTACTTTTAAAAAAAGGCAGCAAAAAAATATTCCCAAAATAGTTTTCATATACTTTTTATTTAAATCCAACCTGACAGTTGCTCGCTACCCAGTTGGACGCTTGTTTTAAAAAAATTGCTTCTGACGTTGAATGTGAACTTGCATTTCCAAGATATCGCAATCGCTTCTTGGTGATCTTTTAAATATATTTATTTTTTGGGAATATTTAAAGGCAACTTTTAAATAACTGAGGATTGTAAACAAACGAGTTACATTTTGCAATTAACTTTGCGGCATGACCAGACAACACCTCATCGATCAGATACAACAAAAGAAAACCTACCTCTGCGTAGGACTGGATACGGATCTTGCAAAAATTCCGAAGCATTTACAATCCCACCCCGATGCTATCTTTGAATTCAATAAACAGATCATTGATGCTACCAAAGACCTTTGCGTAAGTTATAAAATCAACACTGCCTTTTACGAAGCAATGGGCCTCAAAGGATGGGAGGCCATGCAAAAAACAGTAGACTATATTCCTGCAGAACATTTCACAATAGCTGATGCAAAACGGGGAGATATAGGCAACACCTCTTCTCAATATGCCAAAGCATTTTTTGAACTGATGAATTTTGATGCCATCACTGTAGCGCCATATATGGGCGAGGATAGCGTACGTCCGTTTTTAGAATATGAAGACAAATGGACCATTGTATTGGGCCTTACCAGCAACAAAGGGTCGGATGATTTTCAAAAATTATTAGTGACAAATAAAAGCGAACAGGACCTGCCATTGGTACCGGGTATTGTTGATCCATACCGACCTGCATTTTTATACCAGCGTGTGATTGAAACGATTGCAGGATGGGGTACACAGGGTAATTTAATGTTTGTAACAGGCGCTACCAAAGCCGCCGACTTTGCAACCATCCGCAACATGATTCCCGATCATTTTTTATTGGTGCCGGGCGTGGGTGCACAGGGCGGCAGTTTATCAGAAGTTTCCAAATACGGACTGAACAAAGATTGTGGGCTGCTGGTAAACGCCAGTCGTGCCATTATTTACGCCAGCGAACAAGAAGATTTTGCAATGGAAGCAAGGGCCATTGCAAAGCAGTACCAGGTGGAGATGAGTGCGTTTTTATAATGGCTGGATAATTGGATTGTTGAATTGTTTTATTGCTACATTGTTATATTGTTATATTGCTTTATTGTTTTATTCCTTCTGTTGATGGAGAAAATACACAGGCTCCACCAATCCTGAAAAGAAAAGCTTTTAAGGATTATTTAGCGGGCATTAAAGCTTTGGTCAACAACGTTGCGTCATTTATCCAGTCATTCGGGACTCACTTGTACATTTAGTTCTTTGGGCATCAACTAAGCGAACAGTTTTAGTTAATCGACAATATCTGCAAAGCATTAATTTCTTAACCCAACAATAAAACAATCTAACAATCCAACCATCAACCTGCTATTCACATCCCCCACCTAACCTTTCCCATCGAAATTTGATGTTCAATTATTTGCCTAATTTCTTCTGGCCGTTTGGTTCCGATCAATAAAAAAGTACCGTCTTTAAATTCAAGTTGTAAGCCCACATTGCAGGAAGCAGATGTATTGATTGCCCGGTTAGTTTTATGAGCACCAATCCGGATGCCGTATCCACCAAACTCGTAAAAAGAATTGTACTCCCGCATATAAACATCGCTCAATTCATTCCATTCGACGGTAGTAATCTTTTTTTGAAAAGGATAAAAACGATAATGAATGCCGGCATCATCGATGCTAGTTATTAACCGGATGGAAAACAGGAAATATAGAAAGCTAAGTGCTGCAAATTCTATTAAAAACAAACTGAGGTTAGTTGCAGGGTTAGGGCCAAATGGAATACCGAAAATAACCTGTTGAATAATGGCGTAGAGAAATAAAATATTTAGCGCCCCAATGGCTGCCCAGGCATACCAGATACTAAAACCCTGTATCTCATTAAACACTGCTCTATTCATGTCAATTACTTTTAGTTACAAGGTTATAATGATTTATTCAATACCGATTGAATGACGTCACTCAACTGTTGCGCCCATTTGAAATACTCTTTACCGGAAGGATGCAACTGATCATGCGCCAGGAAATCAGTATTGTTTCCATCCTGCCGCTGCGAAGTTGTTACGTCAATAAAATGCGTTTGAAAATATTCGGCCTCCGCCAGGCAGATAAAATTAAATAAATCAATTTCGGAACGGATTTTTTCAGTTGGTTTATTTACAGCAAAAGGCGTTACACCCCAATCAGGAATACTCAGCACAATTACATGATTGGACTGCCCGCCTGCCTTTTGTATGGCCTTCTCCAGCAACACCCTAAAATGCCCCCTGAATTCGTCTGCACTCATATCCTGGTATTGGTTATTGACCCCAATCAATAAACTAACAAAATCGTAGGCAGGCTGTAGTATCGTTTCATCAATGGCCAGGTTTAAGTCATCCGTTCGCCAGCCGGTAATTGCTATTATTTCCGGTGCATAAAATGGGATGTTGGCTTTTCGTAATAACTGAACCGTTTGATAAGGAAAGCTTTGGTCAATCGCTACCTGCTCGCCAATTGTGTAGCTATCGCCCAATGCGAGATATGAATGTTTCATACCTAAAAGTAATTAAAAAACCGCTTTGTTAAAGCAGCTTTTTAATGTGAATTTATGCTGGTACCAGCAATTTTAGTATTGCCAATAATGCTTGATAAAAAAAGTATTAGTTGGTTACTGCTTTTATTTTTTGCCAAAGGTTATTGTCGAACCCTGAAACTGCAAAACTTGGGTTTGCCGGGTCTGATGCATCGCCCATTCTTATGACAACCATGTTTTTACCTGGCACCACATAAATGCGTTGATCAGAGGCTCCCATTGCAGCATACATATCAGTTGGTGCATTGGGCACCAGTGTCCCCACAAAAACGGATTGCCCTCCGGGCACCATATAACTCGTTTTACCATTTAACCACCATAAATAACCATAACCGGGATTTATACTTTGCGATGTGGAAATGCTTTCATTGAAAAAAGTTTGATTGATTACTTGCTCATTATTCCATTTCCCATTGTTAAGCGCAAGCAATCCAAACCTTGCCATACTGCGGGTATTACTGTTATAAATTTTAAATATAAACCCGTTATTCCAAAAGCCTTCCATTCCTATTTTATTTTTCAATTTTGCATTAAAGTACGATTCAAAAGTCTGGTTGCTGGCTGCTGCCACTACATCCATTAATTTTTGAAACACATTGTGATACGACCATCTTGTACCTGCATCAGCCATATAGGTTAAGTTTGAAGTAATCACCAACTCACTGGAATCATTGAGGCCCGAAGTCATAGTAAGCAAATGCCTTGATGTTATTAAATTTTCTTTGGCTAATGGTTCCTTTGTCCACCTTGTACCTAAATACTGAGAAACGCTGGTATTAATATTAAGTAAGTTTTCCTGCTGGGCTATTCCTGTTGTGGTTGCAACCAGGGTTTTACCTGCACTATTCCATGGCCAGGTAGCCCTTGGGGTGTGCCCGTTAAAATATTCTTCCATTACAATTCTTCCATTTATAAGAATTAGAAATGATTTGGTATTTTTTTGAAAAAGATAATCTTTGAGCGGTTGAATAGCACTTTCGTTCCATCCCATACCAGAAATAGCTTTTCTTTCCCAGACGGTATCCGTAATTGAAGGAAAATACATGGTTTCATGAGTACCATGTTGTGATTCTTCTTTATTACATGCGGAGAATAGGATCGACAATAAGATCAGGATTCTAAAATATTTCATGAGTTTAACATTTAAGCTATCAGACTTGCTAAGTTCCTAAACGTTTAAACCTTGCTATTATTTTTCTCCAATTGACTGATCCATTTTCTGCAAATTGCCAATGGTATTAAACCAATTATTCCAAAGCTACAATCAATGATAACATGAAATAGAGGAATATGCCTGATGGGTGCCGCAATAAATGCCAGCGGAATAATTGCCAGGCAGGCCAGCATGGCCCAATCAATAATCCATTTATTTTTTACCGGATCTTTTAACGGACCAATAAATGCCATAGCAATTACAATGTGTGCAAACGCCAGCCAGTCGTAACCATAAGCAAGCATAGGATATTTTGCATTTGTTTCTACCAATGCCGCATAGACATCCTGCAACCATTTTTGGGCAAATGCCGGCACTAGAGATGGATTGTTTAATAACCAATGTAATTCCGTTTCTACAGGAAAAGCAGTAACACCACTTAATATTAAAGCGATGATAAAAAAAATAATTAGGAGGCGGATTTTTTAATAAGTTGCATAGATTATTTTAGATATTAGCAATGCCAGACCAGGGCAAGATACTTATTTTGTCATCCATCATATCATTTCTACTACCACCGTGTAACAAAATACCTTTACTATTGTGCTGGTACTTTTGCCAGTACTTCAATCCTTGAAAATGGCTGCTGTCTGGCTTTTTGGTTGCCTTTATTTCTATTCCGATTGTTTCATTGTTCTTTTCCAATATTAAATCTACTTCATTGCCTGCGCTATCTCTAAAGTAATGCATACCGCCATTGATACCGGAATTTACCCGATTCTTTTTTATTTCGGTTATAGCCCAGTTCTCAAAAATGGCACCATAACTATTGTGCTTTGCCAAAGTTGCCTGGCTGCTGATATTTAATAGAAAGCAAAGCAGACCTGTGTCATAAAAAAATAATTTAGGGCTTTTAATGATACGCTTATTTAAATTATTGTACCAGGGTTGTAAAGTATAAACTATATAGCTGCTTTCCAGCACGCCCAACCATGCTAAAATAGTTTTTGTGTCCACACCAACATGCTTTGCCAGTTCATCCCTGTTCAATATTTGACCGGCATAATTTGCGCACAATGAAACAAAACGATTAAAAGCAGAAAAGTTGGTAATATTTCTAAGCAGCCTTACATCTTTTTGCAGATAAGTTTGTACATACCCGCCCATCCATTTTGAAGGATTGAGCTTTTCATTCCATATTTCGGGATAACCGCCGGTAATAATATGTTGGTTGATATTGTCAGTTGCCAGCTTTGCCTTTTGCAATTCAGCATAAGAGAGCGGTAATAATTCTAAATAACCTGCACGACCAGCAAGCGATTGACTTATCTGCTGTTGAAGTAAAAAATTATTTGAGCCAGTTAATATAAACTGTCCCCGTTTAGTATTCTTATCAAGCATCCCTTGTAGTTGCCTGAATACATCCGGAACCCTTTGTACTTCATCTAGTATTGCTCCCTTTGCATATTTTTTCATAAAGGCTGCAATATCAGCATCTGCATCTTTTTGTTGTGCGGGGTTTTCAAAACTAACGTAGGGTTTGCCTTTAAACAATATTTTGCTTAAAGTAGTTTTACCACTTTGCCTTGGTCCGGTGATACAAACTGCCCTAAACTGAGTAAGTGTATATTTAGCATCATCTAGTATTTGCCGTTCTATCATACGATTCCATTTTTACAAAAATATGCAAAAATGGAGTACAATTCCATATTTACATAAAATTGCAAAAATGGATTTTTCGGCGGTAATGCAGTAAAATCAGTGTTATTTAATGGGGATACAAGCAGAAAAACTGCCAGTAGCGGCTGTCCACCGAGAATGAATTTCATAAGCCAACCCTCCGGAAGCAATGGCCGGATCAGTTATCAATAGTTTTTAAAGCCCGTCTTTTGTTGTACAACCGGCTACCAAATCAAAAATAAAAATGCCTTTCAAATTACCATCATCCCCAAAAGTTCCGGATACTTTTAATTTACCTTCATAATAGAGGTGACGGATATTTGCCATGTGACCTTCCTGAATTTTAGCTGCGGTAACAGAATCCTGCGTACGATTCTTGCCTTCTGTAAGCATCACAAACCAGTATTGCTTTATTTTATTTTAAGCTTCGGCTTACTTGCAGAATCTTCCGTTTGCTGGTTAAAAACAGGGCTTAAATTGATCATTAATACACCGATTAGCGGATATTGATATTTCGTAATTGCATATTTTATTAAAAATATTTTTTGTTATTCAATTCAATAACAAGTAATACATAAAAGCCAGATGCTTTATCTTTGTAACCGCTGCCATTCTACACTACGATAAAAGTTCAATAACGCACTAAAAGTACAAGTGAGTCCCGAATGACGGGATAAATGGCACAACAATGTTGACCAATGAAATTTAGCTGGTAAAAAAATTGTCTGTTAATTTCTGAAATTTCCGGTACCATAATGTAAAACCCGGCTACTTTCATCAACATTGCCTAAACAAAAAAAAGTAAACAATAAACAATAAATTTTATGGCCGCCAAAACAGACAATTTTCAATCGCCCGATTATTTTAATGTAGATGAACTGCTAACCGAAGAACATATTATGATCCGGGAAAGTGTTCGCAGTTATGTAAAGAAAGAGATTTCGCCCATCATTGAAGACTATGCGCAAAGGGCAGAATTTCCCCAACAAATTATAAAACAACTCGGCGACCTGGGCTGCTTTGGCCCAACAGTGCCGGAGCAATATGGCGGTGGCGGATTGGATTATATTAGCTATGGTTTGATGATGCAGGAGCTGGAACGTGGTGATAGCGGTGTTCGTTCTACTGCAAGTGTTCAAGGTAGCCTGGTGATGTTCCCTATTTATCAATATGGCAGCGAAGAGCAGCGCAATAAATTTTTACCCAAACTGGCAAGTGGCGAATGGCTGGGCTGTTTTGGACTGACAGAACCTGACCATGGCAGTGATCCTGCAGGTATGCTCACCAATTTTAAAGACGATGGCGATCAGGTGATTTTGAATGGCGCCAAAATGTGGATTAGTAATGCACCTTTTGCACAAGTGGCGGTGGTTTGGGCAAAGGACGAAGCGGGCGATGTTCGTGGTGTGATTGTAGAAAGAGGAATGGAAGGATTTAGTACGCCGACGACGCACAGTAAATGGAGTTTACGGGCAAGTGCAACCGGAGAATTGGTTTTTGATAATGTGAGGGTGCCAAAAGGAAATATTTTGCCCAATGTAAAAGGATTGAAAGGTCCGCTGGGTTGCTTAACGAAGGCCCGCTTTGGTATTGCCTGGGGAGCAATTGGTGCGGCAATGGATTGTTATGACATTGCGTTGAACTATGCAAAAGAAAGGGTTCAGTTTGGAAAACCGATTGCAGGTTTTCAATTGCAACAAAAAAAACTGGCCGAAATGGTAACCGAAATTACCAAGGCGCAATTATTAAACTGGCGCCTGGGTGTATTGATGAGCGCAGGAAAAGTGACGCCTCAACAAGTGAGTATGGCTAAGCGAAACTCCTGCGAGGTGGCTACTAATATAGCACGAGATGCACGCCAGATGCTCGGCGGAATGGGCATTACAGGCGAATACCCCATCATGCGTCACATGATGAACCTCGAAAGTGTGATCACCTACGAAGGCACACACGATATTCATTTGCTGATAACAGGGATGGATGTTACAGGGTTGAATGCGTTTAAATAGGAAGCCCCTGCTCCCCTGAAGGGGAAACCTAGGAAGGGTCAGTATTTAAGATTCGCACAACTTTTTGAGGGTTGGGTTTTTGATCTAAAATTTGGTTACAAACATTTGTATTTCATAGCATCATCGTTGTGAACTTGTTCTGTTATCCTTTTCTTTTAGTAAAAGAAAAGAGATAACCTCACTTGTGTTTTTTGATCTTTTTTGAACGTCTGCGAGATCTGGATACTTCAATTTTAAAATTTTCAATTTGAATATAATGAACAGCACTACAAATTCTGATACTACAAAGAACCCCCTTTGGAGGGCAGGGGGGCTGGTTGCTGTCATCGGTGCCGGCACCATGGGCAATGGCATTGCACATGTATTTGCGCAAGCTGGTTTTGCAGTTACGCTCATTGATGTAAGTGCTACTCAATTGGAAAAAGCATTGGCTACCATTGGTAAAAATTTAGACCGGCAGGTTTCAAAAGGCAGCATTACAGCGGATCAAAAAACTATCGCCCTTAATAACATTACGACCGCTACTGATATTGCAACTGGGGTAAAAAATGCTTCGCTTGTTGTGGAAGCAGCCACAGAAAATATTGAGTTGAAATTATCGATCTTTAAGCAAATAGATACGGCAGCTCCGGCTGATTGTATTTTGGCTTCCAACACTTCTTCTATCTCCATTACAAAAATTGCAGCAGTAACCAAACGACCAAAGTTGGTGATTGGGATGCATTTTATGAACCCGGTGCCGGTAATGAAGCTGGTGGAAATTATCAATGGTTATGCTACCACAAAAGAAGTGACGGATTCCATTGTTGAATTAAGCAAACAATTAGGAAAGATCCCTTGTGTAGTAAATGATTATCCGGGCTTTATTGCCAATCGCATTTTAATGCCGATGATCAATGAAGCGATTTATAGTTTATACGAAGGCGTAGCTGGTGTAGAAGCTATTGATACGGTAATGAAACTTGGTATGGCTCACCCGATGGGCCCCTTGCAGTTAGCCGATTTTATTGGCCTGGATGTTTGCCTCAGCATTTTAAAAGTATTGCAGGATGGCTTTGGAAATCCCAAATATGCACCTTGTCCGTTGCTGGTAAATATGGTGATGGCGGGTAAATTGGGCGTTAAAAGTGGAGAGGGATTTTATGTTTATACTGCCGGAAGTAAAGAGTTAGTGCTGAGCGAAAGATTCAGTTAAAAGATGGTAATTTTAATTAAATGAATTCAACAACAAAACCATACGATAATGACCGCATTTTTTGGGATGTGGACGTAGAAAATTAGACTTTGAAAAAAAAGCTGCTTTTATAATTGAAAGAGTTTTTGAAAGAGGGGATGTGGAAGACATCCGTATGTGCCGGAGATTTTATGGCGATGAGAAGATTGGTGAAGTGCTTTTAAATGCGAAATACCTTCCCTTACGAAAGCTTTATTTAGTAAGTGCTATTTTAGATAAACCATTAACTGCTTTCAAATGCTATATACTAAGACAGTCGAATCCCGAACTTTATCCTTACTGAAAAAATTAATGTCTATAAATGAGTTAAAGGATTTTTATCTGGTTGGGGGCACTGCATTAGTTTTACAATACGGGCATCGCCTCTCAATAGATTTGGATTTATTCACAACAACGGGTTATTCTTACCGGGCAGTTGTTGACTGTTTGAAAAAGGCTTTTGGAAACAATTTTTAGTAAGAAGAAAAGGAATTTAATTTTGGCATTTTTTGCTTTATAAACAATATAAAAGTTGACTTAATAAATTACAAACACCAGCAAATTGATGAAGGGATTTTTGAAGAAGGGATAAGGCAGTATTCTTCGAAAGACATAGCCGCAATGAAAATACAGGCCATATTAGGAAGAGCGAAAAAAAAATATTTTTGGGGTTTGGCCCAGCTCCCTGAAAGATATTCCGTTTCCGAAATCATTTCCTATTATTCAAAAAAATTTCCTTCACAACAATTGCTTATTTCAGTTCCACGGGCGATCATTTATTTTGATGAGGCGGAAGAAAGCGAAGACCCGATCAGCCTCAAAGGCGAAACCCGGAAATCGGTTAAGAAGATAATTCAGCAAAAAGTAAATGATTATTTGAAGTAGCCGTTGCATTGACACCTTGCTTTCTCTAAAAACATTTTTTACATTCGCACAAAAAAATACAGATGACTGCTGAAGTAAAAGCAATCGATGCATACATCCGTAAATCTGCTGATTTTGCCTAACCCATTTTAA
>Ga0105045_10005903_pt1 | contig 10813 bp, 9 predicted proteins | sample MAT02_FD_78089 | JGI IMG/M metagenome (GOLD analysis project Ga0105045, IMG submission 78089) | Freshwater microbial communities from Lake Fryxell liftoff mats and glacier meltwater in Antarctica - MAT-02 (megahit assembly) | ecosystem: Environmental > Aquatic > Freshwater > Ice > Liftoff... | reverse complement strand
GGAAGAATAGTCGCCCCCTCGTCAATCCGTGCGGTTTCGTCTCCCCGATCGTCACCAATTCTCCGTTTCGCGTACTTCGGCGTTCCATGTCAGGGACGGGCGTCGGGCCGCGAGGCCTACGGGGTGGTGTTCGCTATGACGCGCGGTCCAGGCGAAGCGCCGTCGATCGTCGGATTCGCCTCCACCGCCGGGCCACACTGGTACGATAGGTCATCGACCGGCCCCGACGGATGCCCACTTTTCAACGAGGGGATCGAAGGCGCGCTTCTCCACGGGTTCGTCCGACGGTGGCATGTATGGGTTACGCCGAGCAAGGGTTCGCGGCCGCTGCGTCGATCCTTTCACCGTGAACGCCTTTACTAGTTCGCGCATGGTTGACGCCTGTGCGTTCAGTTCTTCGGCGGCGCTTGCTGACTCCTCTGCGTTGGCGGCGGCACGCTGGGTGAGCTCGCTCACCTGCTCGACGGCGCGACTGACTTCAACAATCTGATCACGCTGCGCGATGCACTCCGAGGCGATGTCGCTGACCACCGAGCTGACCCGATCCATGTCGGTTGTGACCGCGCCGAGGTGATGCCCAACTTGTGTGCCCATGGTGACGGAGTTCGACGCGGTGACCACCGTCTCTTCTAACAAGGAGGACGTCTCCCGTGCCGCTGCGGCGGCACGAATCGCCAGCTGCCGGACTTCATCGGCCACCACCGCGAAACCTCGACCAGCATCGCCCGCTCGAGCGGCCTCCACAGCGGCGTTGAGGGCGAGGAGATTCGTCTGAAACGCAATTTCGTCGATGCTTTTGACGATGTGCACGGTCTTGCGCGCGGAATCTGCCAGACGATGCATGGCAGCGTCGAGCTCCTGCATGGCGACGGCACCATTCCGTACCCGCTCGCGCGCCGCAAGCGTGATATCCCGTGCCTCGCTCGCATACGTTGCTGTACGCGACGTGGCGGCCGTCTGCTCCTTCACCGCCGCCGTAATTTCTTCGATTGACGCGGCTTGGGCCGACGCGCCGTCGGCCAGCGATTGGCCACCGCTTGCGATCTGATTGGACGCCCCGGCGATCTGCTCAGAGGCCACTTCTACCTCATGCAGCGCCCCGGAGAGATTCGCGAGGGCATGGTTGACCGAGGCGGCGAGCCGGGCGTGATCGCCGGCGAACTCACCAGCCACGCGCCCTGACAGATCGCGTGCGGCTGCGCGCTCCAGCACCGCGAGCGTGCGCTCGACCGGCACGCGGATGGCGTCTTGTGCTTCGTTGAACTGCCCGAGGAGGGCGCCGAAAGCACCCGGGAACGCCTGCGCATTAGCCGACGCACTCAGCGATCCGGCTTTGGAAAGACTCACGACGCGATCCGCCTCGATCATCATCGCTTCGATGGTCTGCGCCGCGCGTTCGTACGATGCCAGCGCCCCCTTCGTGCGGTCGATGATCGTGTTGACGCTCTCGCCAAGGGCTCCCAGTTCGTCGCGCGACTGCACGTCAACAGGTACCGTCGCCACACGGATACGCGCGGACAGATCGCCTCGTGACAGGCGGTCTGTGGCATCGAACAGGCTCTGAATACAGATGCCCGACAGCGAAGCCAGACGGGCCTGGACCTCGCCGATCGCGCGCGCCACGCGCTTGGCGATTGCATTGGCCAGCAGCAGCGCCAAGACAAGACCAACGATGAACACCGAGACGGCGAGCGTTTGACTTCGTGCGCTCTCACGTTGCGCCGCGGCGGCAAGACGCTCGGCAAAGGCTGCCTCGGCTACGACCAATGAGTCGACCGCCAGCGCCGCCTCGTTCATGGCGAGACGGAGAGGGCCGCGCAGCACCGTGAACATTTTTTCGCTTTCACCGCGCTCGGCGAGTAGAACCAGCAGGTCGATATGCGGCGCGGCGGCCAGTAGCTTCTTTTGGAACCCGCGGGCATACAACGCGCTGAGCGAGTCCGGTGCGCTTACCAGCGTGGTGCCGAGCGAGTCGACCGCGCGGCGGGCCGCAAACAGCTTCGCCTTGGCGGAAACCCGCTGGGCTTCGTCGAAGGCGACGTCGCGGTATTGGACGCGGATCTTTTGGATCTCGCCCTGCAACGCCCCCGCCGTGGCGACCGGAAGTAGCGCATCCCGGTAGATACGATCGGCAGCGCGACTAGCGGATAGGCTTGAGAAAAGTGCGGCTGCGAGACCGAGAAAGCCAGCGGCGGCGAGGACGGCCGTACCCGTGGCCAATTGAACGCGGAGCGGATAATTCGACAGCGATTTCAACAATCGGTGCGCCTTGCTTGACGTGTCGCGCCACCGGCACGGTGTGTCGCCACGTTGGTTGAGCTTCTGCGAGGACGATCAGCCGACGTCGGCAAACCGAATCCATTAGTTGTATATTTCGGATGTAGGACTGGGATTCCTAAAATCCGCGGACTAATCGTTACGACAGCGTCCGCGAGCTCGGCGGCCGGGACGACGCCTGAGTCGCGGCGCTCGGACGCCCTGCCCGATGCGCGACAACCCACTATCTCCCAACGTGTTGCGCATCGGCCTTCGCGCTGGGACGGGTGCGGCTTCCGTCTCGGGTCACCAGTTGGCGTGGCGAACGGGTTAGTTTACGGGTCTGTCCACGCATCGCCCCTTCTAGCAAGGCACACCGTTGCAACTCAGTCACATCCGCAACTTCTGCATTGTCGCGCACATCGACCACGGCAAGTCCACCCTCGCGGACCGGCTGATCGAGAAAACCGGCACACTGCAGAAGCGCGAAATGAAGTCCCAGGTGCTCGACACGCTCGATCTCGAGCGTGAACGCGGCATCACGATCAAGCTCAACGCCGTGCGCATGAGCTACAAAGCCGGCGACGGGCAGAACTATGAGCTGAACCTGATCGACACGCCGGGGCACGTGGACTTCACGTACGAGGTGTCGCGATCACTGGCGGCGTGCGAAGGGGCGATCCTTGTGGTCGACGCCTCGCAGGGTATTCAGGCGCAGACGCTGTCCAACCTGTTTCTTGCGATGGACGCGGGACTGGAGATCATCCCGGTGCTCAACAAGATCGACCTGCCGGGCGCTGAGCCGGAGCGTCGTCGTCAGGAAGTGGTGGACCTGATCGGCTGCCGGCCGGAAGACGTGCTGCAGGTAAGCGGCAAAGAAGGCACAGGCGTGCCCGAGTTGCTCGAGGAGATCGTCAGGCGTGTGCCGCCACCCTCGGGTGATGTAACGGGTCCGTTGCGCGCGCTCATCTTCGATTCGTACTACGATAAGTATCGCGGCGCCATTCCCAGCATTCGCGTTGTAGACGGCGAAATGCGCAAAGGCACCAAAATCACGTTCGGCGCATCGGATAACGTGTACGAGGTAGCCGAGGTTGGCTACCTGCAGCTGCGTCAGGTGCCAACCGAGGTGTTGCACGCCGGCGAAGTCGGCTACGTGCTCGCGGCCGTGCGCTCGGTGCGCGAAACACGCGCCGGCGACACGATTTTTGATCAGAACAATCGGGCCACCGAAGCACTGCCTGGCTATCAGGAAGTGAAGTCGTTCGTGTTCGCGGGCATTTATCCCACGGACACCACGCAGTACGAAACGCTGCGGGACGCGCTCGAAAAAATGAAGTTGAACGACGCGTCGCTACAGTACGAGCCGGAAACGTCCACCGCGCTCGGCTTCGGCTTCCGCTGCGGATTCCTTGGCTTGTTGCACATGGAAATTGTGCAGGAACGGCTGGAACGTGAGTACAACCTCGATCTGGTCACCACGGTGCCGAGCGTGGAGTACCACGTGCTCAAGACCGATGGTACGGAACTGTTGGTGGAGAATCCGGCCCTCATGCCGCCGGCCGTGGTGATCTCAAAGGTTGAAGAGCCGTACGTGCGCGCGCGCATCATGTGCCCGACCGACTATATCGGGCCGATCATGACGCTTGGCATGGAGCGGCGTGGAGTTTACAAGAATCTGCGCTACCTCGACACGGTGCGTGTGGAGCTCGACTGGGAGTTTCCGCTCGGCGAGATCATTCTCGACTTCTTCGACAAGATGAAGACGGTCAGCCGCGGGTACGCGTCGCTCGACTACGAGATGCTGGAGTATCGCGAGAGTGATCTGGTGCGTCTCGACATGCTGATCAACGGCGACGCGATCGATGCGTTCTCGGTGATCGTGCACAAGGACAAGGCGTATGAGTGGGGCCGCAAGGTCGCCGAGAAGCTCAAAGAGTTGATACCGCGCCAGCTGTTTGAGGTGGTCATTCAGGCGACGATCGGTCAGAAGGTGATCGCGCGGGAGACCGTCAAGCCGCTCCGTAAGGACGTGTTGGCGAAGTGTTACGGCGGCGATATCTCGCGGAAGCGCAAGCTTCTTGAGAAGCAGAAGGAAGGCAAGAAGCGGATGAAGCAGGTGGGGAGCGTGGAGATTCCGCAGGAAGCATTCCTGGCGGTACTGCAGGTCGACTGATCGGGGCCTCGGTGATTTCCGCGGTCCTTCAGACCTCCTTTCTTGGTGATATGATTCTCACCACGCCGCTGCTAGCGCGGCTTGGTACCGAGGGGGAGGTGCACGTGGTCGCCACGCCGGCCAATGCCGGCGTATTGGCGAATCATCCGGCGGTGACGTCGGTAATTCTGTATGACAAGCGGGCATTGGACCGCGGGTTGGGCGGTCTGCGGCGCGTGGCGGCCGCGCTGCGTGCTACCGGAGCCACTACGGCATATCTCGCTCAGGGATCATGGCGCACATCCGCCCTCGCGCGCCTGGCGGGGATTGAAGCGCGCATCGGATTTGCTACGTCGGACGGACGCTGGTTCTATACGCAGCGAGTGCCGTACGATCGTGACCGGCATCATGCACAGCGGCTCTGGATGTTGGCCTCGCCGGCGGGCGGCTCCGATGAGGTGCCGGTGCTTCGCCCGGCGCTTTATCCGAGTGCCGCCGACGTTGCCCGGGTGGATGAACTGCTCGAAGCAGCCGGCGTGCACCACAGCGAGCGGCTCGTGGCGCTCGCCCCGGGCAGTGTCTGGGCGACCAAGCGCTGGCCGTCGTATGCGGCGCTAGCGGCCGATCTCGTTGCGCAGTGGTCCGATGCGCGGGTTGTGGTGCTCGGTGCGACTGGCGATACCGCGCTGGCGGCGGCGATCGTCGCGGCGGTGACGCAGCAGGGCGGCCGGCCGGCGCTCGACACAACCGGTCAGCTCTCGTTGCTCGGCTCTGCCGCTTTGCTTGCTCGATGCGCCGTACTCGTGTCGAACGATTCGGCGCCGTTGCACCTGGCCTCGGCGATGAACACGCCGACCGTGGCTCTGTTCGGCCCCACGGTGCCGGCCCTAGGATTCGGACCGCTGGCGGAACGGCGGCAGGTGATCGAAGAGTCACCGCTGGCCTGTCGCCCGTGTCACGCGCACGGGCCCATAAGGTGCCCGCTGGGGCACTGGCGGTGCATGCGAGACATCGCGCCGTCGCGGGTCGCGGCAGCTGTGGCAGCTGTCAGTAGCGAAACGCCAACTTGAGACGACGCCACCACTGCTCGTCGAACGCTGATGACGCCAGTGGCGAGCCGCCGGATGCGTCGGCTTCTTCGCCATGGCGGACGACCACCAGTTCGAGACTGGGGATGACGTAAATTTTCTTGTCCCCCTTGCCGAGTGCTGCCACGAGATCGGTGGGCGCGGAGGCGATGAGAGGCCCCTGCTGGGTGGGCAGCATATATGGTCCGGGGATCCGGTAGGAGGCGCCGCTGTTCAGCCACCAGAGCAGCCCGTAGTTGGCGTTGTCGGGCGACGCGCTCCGCCACGAGGACGCGTACCATGCGCTGTCGGCGAGCACCTGCGTGTCGCCCCAGCGGCCGCGGCTGAGCGCGAGCAAGCCGAATCGCGCCATGTCTCTGGCCGTGCAGCGGAGTATCCAACCCGGCTCTCCGGTATCGACATTGAATCGCCACGAGGCGCCGCTCATGCCGATTTGGTCGAACAAGAGCGTTCTGGAGAGCTCGGCGATTCCCTGTCCACTCGCTGCTCGCAGCACGGAAAAGAGCTGGTAGTACGCCGGGTTGTTGTAGTAAAATCGAGTTCCCGGCAGCGCGACCGCTTTGAGCGAGTCATCGAGGCCAGACGACATGCCGAGCAGATGGCGTACGGTGATGCGCGACTCGGTGGTGACGCTGCGTGACCAGCCGACGCCGAGATAAGCGCTGGCCACCGTATCTAAACGAAGGCGGCCCTGCCGAACGAGTTCACCCGCCATCGCGGAGACTACGGACTTTCCGGCGGAGGCAATGATGGAATCCGTCGACGTTGTCCATCCGCGCCAGTATCGCTCGGCGACGATCCGTCCGCGCCAGACGATCACCACCGCCGTGCTGCGCTGTTGTCCAGCCCAGTTGAGGGCTTCGGAGAGCGCGGAGGTGTCATAGCCCAATCGTACGGGCGCGATGGTCTCCCACGCGGTGCTTGCCGTGGGGAAGTAGGCAGCCAGACTGCGCGGATCGCCCTGCGGCGGTGCGACGAGGGTATCCGGCCCGGGGGCGGGGGCGGTTGGAGTCGCTCCCCCGTGCAAAGCGGAATCGCCGCACGCTGCGAACGCGGCGAGCGCGAGAGGGCACCAGAGCCGGCGGCTGGCGGAGCGAGAACGAGACCGTGTCATGTGTCGTCAGACGACAAGGCGCGGGTTCCGTTAATCCAGGCGCTGTCGTGTCGGGTAGCGCGCGAGCTAGCGGCCAATCGACCGGACCGCATTATCTTTTCCGGCATGTCAGCCTCTCCGGATTCCCAATTTATTGTCGGCGTCGACCTCGGTGGCACCAACATCGTGGTATGCGCGATCGCGCGTGATGGCTCGCGGCAGTTCGGCCTGCACTCCGAGCCCACTCACTCGCACGAGGGCTCCGAGGGTGTGATTCAACGAATGGCCCGGATGGTGAACGCTACCATCGAGGCGACCATGCGCGAGGCGGGAGTGCCGCGCAGTGCGATGCTTGGGGTCGGCGTAGGGGCGCCGGGCCCGCTCGATCGGAAGGCGGGTGTTGTGCTGGTGGCGCCCAATCTCAATTGGCAGAACATCCCGTTGCGCGATCGGATGACGGAGCTCACCGGGCTACCGGCGGCGCTCGACAACGACGCCAACTGTGCGACGTATGGCGAGTGGTGGATCGGTGCCGCCAAAGGGGCGCGGAACGTTATCGGCATTACGATCGGCACGGGGATCGGCGGGGGCATCATTCTCGACGGCAAGCTCTATCACGGGTCGAGCGATGTCGCTGGCGAGATTGGGCACACGACGATCGATCAGACGGGGCGGCGGTGCGGCTGCGGCAACTACGGCTGCCTGGAGGCGTACGCCTCGGGCACTGCGATCGCCGAGCGTGCGCGCGAGGCCTTGTCGTTTGAGCAGGCGTCGATGCTGCCGGATCTGGTGGATGGGGACATCGCGCGGATCACGGCCGCCACGGTATACGCGGCGGCGGCACAAGGCGACGCGGTGGCGTTGGAAATAGTGCGGGACACCGCGCGCTTTCTTGGCACCGGCATCGCGAATTTACTCAATGTGTTCAACCCGGATTGCGTGGTGGTGGCCGGGGGCGTGACGCAGGCCGGTGAGGCGCTCTTTGGACCGTTGCGCGCGGAAGTCCGTCGTCGCGCGTTCAAGCCGGCGGTGGACGCCTGCCGCATCGTGCCCGGCATCCTGCCCGGCACGGCCGGTGTAGTCGGAGCCGTGGCGACGTTCATTGCCCAGTCCACCGGAAGGCCGCCCGCATGAGTACGCGAAAGCGGAGGGTTGGGGTGATCGGCTCCTTTGTGTGGGACGTGCTGCACGGCCGTGACGGGCGCAGCGTGCCGGTGGAGGAATGGGGCGGCATCACGTATTCGCTTTCCGCGTTCGATGCGGCACTGAGCGATGACTGGGAGATCGTGCCGGTGGCGATGGTCGGCGACGATCTGGTAGAGCGGGCCCGCCTGTTCTGCCGTGCGCTGCGGCACATCGCGCCGGACGCGTCGCTGATCGGCGTGCCGCATCCCAACAATCGGGTGGAACTGCGTTATCTCGACGACGAGCGGCGCAGCGAGCATCTGACCGGCGGTGTGCCGGCCTGGACATGGCTTGGCCTCAAGCCCGTGCTCGACGCCGCGAATCTCGACGCGTTGTACATCAACTTCCTCAGCGGGTGGGAACTCGATCTCGAGACGACCCAGTTGCTTCGTGCACACTTCGCGGGGCCGATCTACTGCGACCTGCACATGCTGGTGATGGCGGTGCAGGCGGACGGCTTGCGTGTGGCCCGCCCGCTGCCCAACGTGGCGGCGTGGTGCGAGTGTTTTGACGTGTTGCAGGTGAACGAAGATGAAATGGCGATGATGGCCCCGGACTCGATGGCGCTGGCTGCGACGGCGCTGGCGGCGGGCGTTTCATGCCTCTGTGTGACGTTGGGGAAGCGCGGCGCGGTGTACGTGGCAGCGCCGGGATTCGTGCGGTTGTCCGATCTGCCCGCAGTGCGAGGTCACGGCTCATCGTTATCCACATCGTCACGCGGCGGCAGTGGCGCGTTGGGTGCGCTGCGCAGCGGGCTGGTGCCGTCGGTGCCTCCGCGTATAGACGGGGCCGGCGATCCTACGGGCTGTGGTGATGTCTGGGGCTCTACCTATTTCTCCCGACTGCTCGCGGGTGATATGTTGACAGAGGCGATGGCCGCGGCGAATCGCGCGGCGTCGCGCAACGTCGAACATCGTGGGGCCACCGGCCTTGCGCATCATCTTCGCGGAGAGCTCAGCACTACGTGACGACTGTCATCAGCGTGCCGCCATCGCTCGACGAGCAGAGCTTCGAGCAGGTGTTCGAGCAACTGGCGCCGATTCCGGAAGGTCAGAAGATCCTCGTGGACGCGCGCCATGCGCGCTGGGCGTCGCCATACGGCCTGACGGCGCTGTTGTGCGTCGCGCAGTCGCGACCGGATCGGATGGGCTTTGCCGTCCCCGAACATCCGGACACCGTGTCGTATTGGTCGCGCGCGGGATTTTTCCGTCACGCGGCGGAGGTATTTGACCTGCACGGTTCGGTGCCGCGCGCGCGTGAGACGCAGGAATCGGATGTGCTGCTGGAGATCACGCCGATCACCAAGAGCGATGACGTACACGGCGTGGTGGGCCGGATTCAGCAGAAAGCGGCGGACATTCTGCACGGTCAGCTGAATCTGGACACGGCGATCACGGGCGCGTTCGGCATGACGTTGAGCGAATCGTGCCAGAATATTGTGGAGCACGCGGGCCAGGGTGGCTGGGTGGCTGTGCAAACGTACAAGTACACGCGTCGGCTGGGCCGCCGCGTGGTGGTGATCGCGGTGTGTGATGCGGGCGTGGGGTTCCGAAAATCGCTGGAGAGCGCGCCCAATCACCGGCGGAGCGATCGTTGGGATGATGCGATGGCGCTGGAGGACGCGGTGTTACGCGCGATGAGCCGGTTCCGTCACGGCGATGCAGGGCGCGGCCAAGGGTTGGCGGGTATTCGTCGCTTCGTGGGACGCTGGGATGGCAAGCTCTCGGTGCGCAGCGGCACGGCGCGTATTGCGATCACGCCGCCCTGGGACGAAGACGTGCCGATGACCGAGACGCTGCCCTTTTTCCCAGGCGCCCAAATGCAGGTCACGATTCCCGAGCGGCTTGGCGACGCGGCGCCCCGCAGTCGCCCTGCTGCATCGGGTGCACCACGCTCACGGAGCACGCGATGACGGTGACCATTGATGTTGGGATGGTGCTGCAGGGGACCGTCTGTGATCTGTACTCCAATCTCGTTACGCGTCCTACCGGCGCGGCGGTTCGCCACGCCATCGAGCGTCAGGTCAGCGAGATTGCGTTTCCGGTGGTGACCACCATCGACTTTTCACGGGTGAACCTGCTGGATTTTTCGTGCGCCGACGAGATCGTGGCGAAGTTGCTGTTACGCTATGCGGACGCGAACGGGCCACGCGGATTTCTGACGTTCCGCGGTATTCACGACGGCCATATCGATCCGATTGAGACGGTGCTGGAGCGTCACGCACTCGCGCTGGTGTCGTGGCATGAGGGGAGCGCGGAGCTGTTCGGACAGGTGGACGCGGACGAGCGCGTGCATTGGGACGCGGTGCGAGATCACGGCCCCGTGTCCGTGGAGACCGTAGCGCGGGTATTAGACGTGTCCGCCCCGTTTGCCGCAGTGCAGCTGAACCGCTTGCATGACCGCCGCCTGGTGATGCGACGTACTGACATGTTCACTATTCCAGGTACGGTCGTGGCCACGCCCGACGATCGGCCGTTGAGGGACTCGCTGTGACTGAGCCGATCCCCACCCGTAAGCTCGGGATGTTCAGTGGCTTCGCGCCCCCGGTACAGGTTGTCGGATTCATTGCCAGCCGGAAGGGGGATGCCGACCGTGGTCCGATGGTTCGGCTGCGTGCCGATGACGCGCTGGTCCGTTTGGTCTCGGCGGGCGAACTCGTCCGCGTGGTGTCGGCGCGGCGCTCTGAGTTGGCCGTGCTCGAAATCGACGACTCGCTGCCGCGCGGAGGCGCCGTGCTGCGCGACGTCGCGGGCGCCGTGGTCTCCGAGGTTGTGCGGATTATCCGCCTCGACACCGACTCCCGTCCTCGTGTCTGAGAACGCCGTGCCGCTCGAGACGGCGCTGCCGGATCCTCCGCTCGGGCCGCCGCGTCGCGCGTTGTCGCGGGCGTCGGTGGTGGTGCACGGCGGACGTGGGGCGGGCGCGGTGGGCGACCCGGTGGTGACGCCGCTGTCGCAATCCGTGACCTACCGCATGGCTGCGGGCCCCGACGCCGAGATGCAGTACACCGGCTCGGGTAATACGCCCAACTTGCAG
>Ga0105045_10005902_pt1 | contig 10813 bp, 13 predicted proteins | sample MAT02_FD_78089 | JGI IMG/M metagenome (GOLD analysis project Ga0105045, IMG submission 78089) | Freshwater microbial communities from Lake Fryxell liftoff mats and glacier meltwater in Antarctica - MAT-02 (megahit assembly) | ecosystem: Environmental > Aquatic > Freshwater > Ice > Liftoff... | reverse complement strand
GCAGGAAGCGATCGGGTTCCACCTTGAAGGGCTAGACTCCGAAGGCTTCCCGATTCCCGCAGCACACAGCGAAGCGGAGTTGGTAGAAGTTGGTGCATAAATTTGGAATCGCCTTGCGATCAGTCAAACCGGAGAGGATCCCCGAACATGGGTGTACGCGATTGGTTCGTCGTCGGAACTCGGCTATTCGGGCTTTGGGTTCTCTGGACCGGCTTCAGTTTCCTCAGCATCGCCGTCGAACACAAACTCGATATCGAACAACCCCGCGAACACAATCACGGCTTTGGCACCTGCGTGATTCAAGTGATGTGGCAACTCCCGTTCGCGTGGTTTCTACTGGCGAAAGCCGAAGGATTTGCAGCGTTCTTGTTCGACGGCCCGCCTCCTCCAAATGCGGCGGATAAAGCTGAGCAATCAGGAGAAAGCGAATCGTGATCTTATAAGCGAGAACGCACCGGATGCTCGAAATTGAAATTCATGAAAGAATCCTTTGCTTCCTCGGGCGTAATTAAAAGAAGCACGCTCACGGAACTGAGATCTTCATCCGAAAGTACGTCTAAGTGGTGCCAGACATCGTCGTGGCGGTCGGATAGGCCGACGCCTTGAAATGAGTCGTCGATGATCCGAATACGAATGGATGCCGAGTTCTGGCGATACACTTCGATAATCGAATCGGGGTGCAAGCGTTCGTATCCGCCCAAAGCTGCGGCAATCCGTTTGGTTTGCGAATCCGCTTTTCCTCGTATTTTCATCGCCATGATTAAATGCTCCTCTCGATCCATTCCATGATAACACGCACGGATTCCATGAACACTTCCGCATCACGGAATTTGGCAGTTCGCGATTCGTACCGCCCAGAGACTTTCCACGTTGTGACCCTTGCAAAAGCTTGTGAAACGACCCGCGGAAATGTACCGCCCGATTGGAAGTACTGGGCTTTGAGCGATTCGAAATCGTGTCCTTTTTCACCGCGGAACTGTTTCGGCGTTTTCGACCTTGCGATTATCAAGGCTTTCAACATGCATTCGACACAATAACCGGCAAGATAAATGGCCCCTGTCGTGCGTTGGGCTTTCAGCAGTACCTCGGCGTCTTCAAAACGTTGCTTTGCGGCGCGGTAGAATTGCCGGGCATCAGGCTGTTTGGGAAATGCCATAAGATTCAACATAAGAACCACAGTGGGTTTTCAATCCGCCAATCCGGCACCCGCACGCCACCGCTTCCGCCAGTTCGTCGCCGATTCCGGATTCCACTAGTAATCCCTAAACACCATTTGGTATTGTGATTGCGCTGGCGTTGCCTCTCGAACCCCGCGCTGGCATTGGGTTTGCTCCGTAGTTTCCGGGCCGATGGTCTGCCCGCAAGGCACAATGCCGATGGTTCACGAACCGCTCGCACCGCACTATGAACCGCCGAAGACGTTTTCGATCCTCGTGACCGACGACGACTCCGGTAGCCGCACGACTCTGGCGAGTCTGCTGAAAGATCGCGGCTTCGCCACGACGACCGCATCGAGCGGCGAAGAGGCGATCGAGATCGTCCACGAACAAACCATTCATTTGGTGCTGTTCGATATGCACATGCCGCGGATGACCGGGTTGGAGGCTCTCCAGCAGGTGCGGTTGTTCAACGAATTGCTCCCCGCGATTCTGGTAACGGCCGACGCCAACCGCGAAGTGCTCCGCCAAGCCCTCCAGGCCCACGTATACAGCGTGATCCCGAAGCCGGTGAACAAGAGCATTCTGTTTCACACTTTGGCCCGTGCCCTTTTGCAGGTGTACGGCAAAGACCCCGGCGTCCCGCCGACCGACGAATCGGGCCACGGCCCACAACCCTAAACGGAGAATGATTATGGCGACGAAACTGGTTCCCCTCAACGACAAGATCGTGGTCGAACGCCTCGAAGCGGAAGACAAGTCCGCCGGCGGAATCATCTTGCCGGACACGGCCAAGGAAAAGCCCAAGCAAGGGAAAATCCTTTCCCTCGGCGAAGGCAAAACCCTCGAAAACGGCAAGCGGGCCAGCTTCCAAGTGAAGGTCGGCGATAAGGTGCTCTTCACCAGCTACGCCGGTTCGGAAGTGACCGTCGAAGGCAAGGAATATCTCATCATGACCGAAGACGACATCCTCGCCGTGGTGGGGTGATCGTCGGGTGTCGGTTCAATCGGGCTTTCTACGGGGGCAATCGCCCCCGTTTCTATGCGCGGCGGTGATCCTTTCATGAACCGCTTCTCCACGAGCTGGTATAAGCACCATGCGACTACAGGAACTAATACGAGGCACACTGCTCCCGCCGCGTAGAAGGAAGTGTAACCCCTGTAGCTCATCGGCAACTGCGTTTCGAGTGCGTACACGATACGCATCACCGGTATTTGCACGAGGTATAAGCTGTACGAATAATCCCCGAACCAACCGAACAAGTGAATCGACCGCGATTCCGATTTCCGCAGCGATGGGGCGATGAAATAACCCACGACACCGAACGAACCGATCGAGAATACGAGTTGGTGGATCGAGTGCCCAATCGGGTGAAGTGCTAGTAGCATTCCACCCGAGAATCCGGCGAACACGACAATCAACGATGTTCTCGGGGCGATGAAACTCCCCTTCGCGCACTTCTCCGCCAGAAGCATCCCCAAAAACCACTCGAAGTAGCGGCACAAGAACAGCCATTCCAACGGCGGCTTCATCAACTTCTCCGCACCGACTAACGCGGGGACGAGCGAGAGAAGCAACTCGATCGCCAGTAGAAACATGGCGATTCGACCGAAACCCCAACTCCGGCAAGCTCGTAACAATAGCGGGTAAAAAAGGTAGAACTGCAATTCGAGCCAGAGCGTCCAATAGACGGCATTGATAATCGTCGCTTCCGGTTTGATGGCGAACAAAAAGAACGCGTCCATGCCGATCCAAACGGCACCCGTGGCTTCGAGGAAATAGTGGAACGTGATACCAGCTTCCCCCGGCGGGCTTTCCCAGCAAAAGTTCATCGCGAAGAACCCGAGACCGGCCAAGAAGAGGCTCGCGAAAAACGCTGGGTACAATCGCCAAAAACGGCGAGACGCAAACGAGCGTTTATCGAGGCCATCGTGCCCCGTTTTTTGGAATCGCCTCGCTTGGGGAAGGTGAATGCAAAAGCCGCTCAGAACGAAGAACAGACAGATTCCCGCGTAGCCAAAACCGAACAACGGCATCGTGAGAAGCACTTCGAGCGGCAACTCGGTTGCACTCGGCAGATTCGCGCTCGGCGAGCAATTTTGCAGGTTGGCCGTCGGGAAATACGCGCACCACAGGTGGTAGGCGAGTACCCACAATGAGGCAAAACCCCGCAAGGCGTCGATGGAGCGATACTTGGTCATGGCGGGAGTAACTTAGAACAGGAGTTACCGCGGCGTTGATCCTTTCTATGCGGGGTTGTCCGTCTTGCGCCACTTCGGTATATTCTCCTTCTTCCAAAGGGCGCGGATTGTACCGCCTTTGCCGAAGGCGAGAATTGTAGGGCATTTCCACCATGCGGTTCACCCTGATCGACCGAATCGACGCCCACCAGCCGGGCAAGTTCATCCGGGGCTGCAAGTTCCTTGCGCTGGGCGAAGAATACCTCGCCGATCATTTCCCACGCTTCCCGGTGATGCCTGGCGTACTGATGCTGGAATCCCTTACGGAAGCCGCGGCGTGGCTCTGGCGCAGCACGAACGGCTACCGGCACAGCGTGATCGTATTGCGGGAAGCCAAGAACGTGAAGTACGGCAACTTCATGCAACCGGGCCGTCGGATGGATGTGGCGGTGGACATGGTGAAGGAAGAAGGGGCTTGGGCGACTTTCAAAGGGAAAGGCTTCGACGAAACTGGAGCCGCCACCGTATCTGCCCAAATCGTTCTTCACGGATACAATTTAGAGGAACGCGGCCCGGCGGGAGTCGCAGCGGATGAGCAACTGCGGAAACATTGGATCGCCCGTTGGGCGCTGCTCACCGGGGCATTGAAACAGTAGGGTGGGCACTGCCCACCGAACGAAGAATGGTGGGCGATGCCCACCCTACATAAGGCGTTGAAATACATTATGAACGAACAGGTCGCAATTGTCACGGGCGGGAGCCGCGGTATCGGCAAGGCGTGCGTATTGGCACTCGCCAAGGGCGGAGCGAAGGTCGCGTTCGTCTACAAAGGCAGCGAAGCTGCGGCCAAGGCGCTCGAAATCGAGGTCGCCGGAATGGGCGGCACCGCCAAGGCTTGGCAGGGAGACGTTTCCGACCCGACCGCGGCGGATCGTATCGTTGCCGGGGTGCTGGCGGATTGGGGCCGCGTCGATATTCTGGTGAACAACGCCGGGGTCATTCGCGATGGCCTCTTCGTACGGATGGAACTCGACGCTTGGAAGGATGTGCTTTCGACCAACCTCGATGGCACCTTCCACTTCTGCAAAGCCGTCTCGAACCAGATGGTCTTCAAGCAGAAATCGGGGCGGATCGTGAACGTCTCCAGCGTCGCAGCGGAGTTCGTGAATGCCGGGCAAACGAACTACGCGGCCAGCAAAGGGGCGATTAACTCCTTCACGCGGGCCTTGGCGGTGGAACTCGGCGGCAGGAACGTGACCGTGAATGCCGTGGCACCGGGGTTCATCGAAACCGATATGAGCGAAGCCGTGCGGAACAAGGCGGGCGAACTCATCCGCAAGATGATCCCGCTGAAACGCCTCGGTAAACCGGAAGACATCGCCAACGTGGTCGCCTTCTTGTGCAGCCCCGCCGCCGCGTACGTTACGGGCCAATTGATCACCGTCGATGGCGGGTTGAGCTTGGGTGCCAGCGCTGCTTGATTCGTATTTGTTCCCCTCTCCCGCCGAGGGAGAGGGGGGTCAGACCAACAGAGGTTTATCAGGATGACTCACGACGAAATCTTCTCCAAAGTCAAGGAAATCCTCGTCGATGCGCTCAGCGTCGACGAAGACCAAGTGACCCCCGCCTCCCGCCTCCAAGCGGATCTCGATGCGGAGTCGATCGACTTCCTCGATATCGTGTTCCGCCTCGAACGCGAATTCGGCCTGAAAATCGACCGTAACGAACTCTTCCCGGAGTCGATCTTCGCGGGGGATCCGAAGTTCCTCGTGAACGGTAAGATCAACCCAGCCGGGTTGGCCGAACTCCGCGAAAAGATGCCCTTCGCGGACGTGGACAGCTTCGCCAAGGATCCCGAGTTCACCAAGATCGGCGATCTATTCACCGTGGATTTGATCGTGAAGTACATCGGTTCCAAACTTCCCGGAAAGGCATAGCCGATGCGCTGGGTCTGGATCGATCGATTCACCGCATTCGAGCCGGGGAAATCGGCCACGGCGGTGAAATGCCTCAGCCTCGCCGAGGATTACTACGCCGAGCACTTCCCCGGCTTCCCGGTAATGCCCGCGCCACTCATTCTCGAGGGGTTGGCCCAAACGGGTGGCATCCTCGTGGGCGAAGCCAACCAATTCCGCGAGAAAGTGGTTCTGGCCAAGATCCCCTTCGCGAAATTCCAACGCGAAGCCCACGCCGGGGAAATGCTCACATACGATGTTGAGATCATCGATCTTCGGCCCGAAGGGGCGGTGGTGAAATGCCGGGCCAGTTGCGGGGCGGATGTCGTGTGCGATGCGGAGATTTTCTTCGCCCACCTCGATCAAAACCGTAGCCAACAAGTGTTCGGCGACGATAATTTCGTATTCAGCGGCGAGTTGAAACACTTGATCGGCACGGCGAAGTCGCTGCCCCCGGCACAGAGTTAAACGGAGCCGGAAGCGCGAGCGACGGTAAAGGAAACCTTCGCTCACACTTCCGGCTCCGAAAAATATGGGATCGCAATGTCGAAACGACGGGCCGTATTCACCGGGTTGGGCGTGCTGAGTTCGATCGGCACCGATCCCGCCACGTTCTGGCAAGCGCTCGTCGAAGGCAAATGCGGCATCGCTCCGATCAAGGCCTTCGACACTTCCGCGTTACCCTGTCGCATCGCCGCCGAGATTCCCGACTTCGACGCCAAAGCGTTCATCCCCGCAAGCATGAAGTCGGTGCGGAAATCGCTCAAGGTGATGGCCCGCACCATTCAACTCGGCGTGGCCGCATCCCAGCAGGCGATGGAACCGCGCGGCCCGAAGAAAGGGGAAATCGATCCCTTCCGCTTCGGCGTCGAGTTCGCCTGCATGATGGTCGCCACGGAACTCGAAGATTTGTCCAAGGGTGCCCAAACGAGTTGTGAAGGCACGCCGCCCATGGTGAGCCTGCCGATTTGGGGCGTGAAGGGGATCCCACTCGTTCCCCCGCTTTGGATGTTGAAGTACCTTCCAAATATGCCCGCCTGCCACGTGAGTGTAAACTACAACGCCCAAGGTCCGAATAACACGATCACGAACACCGATGTTGCCGGGTTGCTCGCCCTCGGCGAAGCTTTCCGTTTGATGGGCCGCGATGCCGCCGATTACTTCCTCGTCGGTTCCTGCGATTCCAAAATCAACCCCGTGAGCTTCACCCGGCACAGCCTGTTCCACGAACTCTGCCTCCGCAACGATTCCCCGGGTGAAGCCCTCCGCCCGTTCGATCTCCATCGCGATGGCAGCATCATCGGCGAAGGGGCCGCCGTGTTCGGGTTGGAAGAACTCGAACATGCCCGCGAACGCGGGGCCACCATCGATGCGGAACTCCTCGGCTTCGCCAGTGGATTCGATAAGGGCAAGCAGGGATCCCGATTCGCCGGGGTGATCCGCACCGCCCTTAAAGAAGCGGAAATTGAGCCTGCGGATGTGGATCACGTGAACGCCGCGGCGTGCGGTTCCAAGGAACTGGATGCGTGGGAAGCCCGAGCCATTGGCGAAGTGTTTGGAACGAACGTTCCGGTGTTCGCCCCCAAGGGGCACCTCGGGGATACCGGAGCTGCTGCCGGGTTGCTCGAACTCGCCGCGAGTACCCTCGCCCTGAAGCACGGCCAACTCCCCGGCACGTTGAACTCGGCTTCGCCAGACCCGGCCTGCCCGATGCGAGTCCATACGGGCGCCCCGCGGCCGGTTACGAAACCGTATGTGGTAAAGACGAGCTTCACCGATCGCGGCCAATGCGCGGCCGTCGTCGTGAAGAAATGGGGATGAGTTTTATCCGAGCCGGAAGCGTGAGCGACGGATAACCACCGTCGCTCATGCTTCCGCCTCCGAAGGGGAAAACAGCCATGCGACGTCGAGTTGTGATTACCGGGATGGGCGTGATCACACCCCTCGGACACTCCGTGCCGGAGATGTTCGCCAATCTCCTCGCGGGGAAAAGCGGCATCGGGCGTATCACACACTTCGACGCCGCAAGCTTCCCCACCAATTTCGCGGCGGAAGTGAAGAACTTCGACCTCGGCAAGTACCTTCCGAATGCGGCCCGCTTCATCAAGTGCGGGGTCAATACTCGATTCGCACTCGCCGCGGCGAAACAGGCCCTCGAAGACGCGGATCTCTCGGAGAATTCCAAGATCGATCGTGCCCGGTTCGGTGTGTATCTGGGAGCCGGGGAAGGCAGCGAAGATTTCTCCGCCGTGATCACCGGCGTCGGGCGAAGTTGCGATGCGAGCGGTTACAAAGTCGATCACGCCAAGTTTGCCGCCGTGGCACGCGGTTTGCTCGACGGTGCCCGCGAAGCCGAACTCGAAATGAACACGAGTGCCGGGCACGTGGCCCACGAATTCGATCTGGCCGGGCCGAACTTCACTTGCCTCACGGCCTGTGCCGCGAGTGCCCAAGCCTTGGGGGAAGCCGCGGAAATGATCCGCTTCGGCGATGCCGACCTGATGCTCACCGGCGGCGCCCATTCGATGATCCACCCCTTCGGCGTTACGGGGTTCAATCTGCTCACCGCGCTGAGCACCCGGCGCGATAGCCCGCAGACCGCCAGCCGCCCGTTCGATGCCAACCGCGATGGATTCGTGTTGGGGGAAGGCTCCGGCATGGTAATACTTGAAGAACTCGAACATGCGAAGGCCCGGGGGGCCAAGATTTACGCCGAGTTCACGGGCTACGGCACCACCGGTGATGCCCACGCCATGACCGACCCTCACCCCGAAGGCCGCGGAGCCGTGCGGGCCATGCAAGATGCCATCCGCAACGCCGGGCTTCAACCCTCGGATATCGGTTATATCAACGCCCACGGAACTAGCACCCACGCCAACGACGAAGCCGAAACCGCCGCAATTAAGACGGTTTTCGGAGCCGCGGCATACAACGTGCCGATATCGAGTAGCAAGAGCATGCTCGGGCACTTGATCGCGGCCGGCGGAGTTGTCGAACTCATTATCGCCATCCAAGCGATGAGGCAGGGCGTACTCCCGCCGACGATGAATTACGAAACCCCCGACCCGAAATGTGATCTCGATTACATCCCCAACGCTGCTCGGCAAAAAGCCGGGGTGAAGCATGTGCTCAGCAATAGCTTCGGCTTCGGTGGACAGAACATAACGCTCGTGGCCAGCAAGTATTGACGAACCCAACCGGTCGCGCAGATTGGTATTGTGATACCCATTGTAACGGCGGATACTAAGCGATACCGCTAGGAATAATCGAAACCTTGTTGTTCATCGGAGCGGATGCCGATGATACTCCCGAAAAGGGTAACTTAACTCCGGGGTTTACCCGTGGCCGATTGGATGATCGTACTCTGTAGCGTGGCTCTGTGCTTCGCGGGCCTTTTGGCCTTCGTGGTCGTGGGCAGCCATTACTATTACCGATACAAATTTCTCGATCAAGTCGTGCGGATCTTTCAAGAAAAGCCGCTCTTCGTCCGCCCGCGCGGCGAAGTAGTTCCCGGTTCGGAAGATGTCACGTTCACTACATCCGATGGGATTGCCCTGCGGGGTTCGTACCTCCGTGGAGAAGGCAAACGCCGCGGCGTGATTCTTTTCAATCCCGAGTTCGGCTCGAATCGTTGGTCTTCCGAGTTGTACTGCGCCAAGCTCCGAGACACCGGCTACGACGTGTTCACTTACGAACCTCGTAACCAAGGCGAAAGTGCGAACGATTCCAGTTACGCCCCGCTCCAATGGATCACGGATAAGGATTTGACCGATGCCAGCGCCGCCTTGGCGTATTTGAAGAGCCGACCGGATATGGATCCCCGCGGCCTCGGCATTTTCGGCATCAGCAAAGGTGGCGGCTTGGCGATGCTGCTCGCCGCCGAGGATCGCACGGTGAAGTGTATCGTCACCGACGGTGCCTACGCCACCTACCTCACCGTCGTGCCGTTCATGCGACGCTTCGTGGCGATTTACAGCCCCCGCAAGCGAATTCAGGCGCTCGCCCCAGATGCCCTCTACGGCGCCATCGGCATGGCCGCGATCCGCAAAGTGGCCAAAGCCAGGAACGTCCGCTTCCAATGGGTGGAATCGGAGGCCAAGCGGATATCCGTGCCCGTGCTGATGATCCACGGCGAAGCCGATTCGTACATCAAACCGGAAATGGCCAAGGCTTTGTTCAACCGCGTAGGTGCCCCCGAGAAAGAATTCTGGGCGGTTCCCGGGGCCAAGCACAATCAGGCGTTGAACGTCGCCCCGTTGGAATACGCCCAACGCCTCGTCGATTTCTTCGACGACCACTTGGGTGACATCCCCGAAAGCCGAATCGTGCTGACGAAGCCTACGGTAGTTCCAGTACCGGAAGTACTATCGCCCCAAGTGTTGGCAAAACTCTGATTGCCGAGGCTCGGACAAAGAAAAAAGGGGACAGGCCAATGCCCGTCCCCTTTTTCATTCCCGGTTGCCTCACCCCACATACGCTCCGTTCGCGGCCCAATTCGAGTTCCACATCGTTCGCAAGACGCTCGGACTGCCCGTTCCGGTGGCCACGCTCTTGCCGTTGTAGACTTTCAACGTGCCACTCCCCGGCCCGATCGGCATGGCGATGATGTCATCGCGGCCGTCGTTGTTCATATCCGCCGAGGCGAGTCGAACGCCGGTGCGATAGTTCGCATCCCCGGCCAAGAATTGGGAGATCAATTTGGGCTGATTCGCCAAGATCGAACTGCCGCTGTACACGCGGGCCAGCGGCGTGTTATTCGCCCCCGCCCCGGCCACGAGATCGGCTTTGCCATCGCCATCGATATCGGCGAATGCGATGCTCGCGGCACCGTTGAACCGGGAATCGTACACAATCACATCCGCCGCGAGCTTCCTCGGCGTTCCCGCCGCGATGCTCTTGCCATCCCATATGGCCACCGTGTTGCCGTTGGCGACCGCAACATCTTCAAAGCCATCCGCATTCACATCGCCCAATGCGAGATCGCTCGCCGCTTGCCCGGTGAGTTCGGCCAAGAGTTGCCCGTTGGCCCCGCTGAACACGCGGGTTTGCCCCGTGGGCAACGACACCGCAATATCGGCTTTGCCATCGCCGTTGACATCGCCCGCCGCAACGTAACTTCCCGCGCGGTTCGATGAATCGAAGGCGAGGAAGTTGAAGGTCATCGAACCGGTGCGACCGTCGAACACCCGCACGTGCGGAGAGCTGCCCACACCGGCGAGCGTAATGGAATCGTTGATGCCATCGCCATTCACATCGGCCGTGGCAGTGCGCACTCCACCCTTGAACGTAGCGGAGTAGGCGAGGCCGCTCGCCACGAGACGACCATTGGCGTCGTAGGAGCTGTATGTGGGTGTGGTACCCGCATCGCTGCCGAAGGTGAATTGCGCTCCGGCTTTCGCCACCGGTGCTACTACGGGGGTTACCACAACCGGCGGTGGCGAAATCACTACCGGGGGCGGAGGCACCACAACCGGCGGTGGCGAAATCACCACGGGAGGCGGGGGCACCACAACCGGCGGG
>Ga0105045_10005900_pt1 | contig 10814 bp, 13 predicted proteins | sample MAT02_FD_78089 | JGI IMG/M metagenome (GOLD analysis project Ga0105045, IMG submission 78089) | Freshwater microbial communities from Lake Fryxell liftoff mats and glacier meltwater in Antarctica - MAT-02 (megahit assembly) | ecosystem: Environmental > Aquatic > Freshwater > Ice > Liftoff... | reverse complement strand
CAGAAACGTCACCGGAAGCCCTGCGATCTCCATCCGCACTTCAATGACATCCCGCGTCGTTCCGGCAATTTCAGAGGTGATCGCCGCCTCTCGCCCGGCAAGCTGGTTCAGAAGCGTCGACTTTCCAACATTCGGCGCGCCGACGATCGCCACCTCGAACCCGTCGCGGATCAGTTCGGCCGCAGTCACGCCAGCAGCTTCACGGCCAAGTTCAACCGTCAATCCATCGATCAAGGCCAATACTTCGGGGGATACATCCACCGGCACATCCTCGTCGGCGAAATCGATGGTTGCCTCCAAAAGCGCGCCCGCCCGGATCAGGTCGCGCCGCCACTTTTCGACGCGGTTGCCAACCGAGCCGGAGAGCACCCGCACCGCCTGCCGCCGCTGCGCTTCAGTTTCGGCGTCGATAAGGTCGGCTAGCCCTTCGACCTGAGCAAGGTCAAGCACACCGTTCTCTAGCGCCCGGCGGGTGAACTCTCCGGGTTCGGCAAGCCGCAATCCGGGTTGCTCTGACAGGGCCCGCAGCACCGCGCCGATGACAGCAGGGCCACCATGAACCTGAAGCTCGACCACCGCCTCTCCGGTGAAACTTGCGCCCTCGGCAAAGCACAGCACCAGCGCTTCATCCAGAAGCTCTCCACCCCAGGTCAACCGCCGCAGTCCGGCGATCCGGGGCGTGGGAAGGCTGCTGCAAAGCGCCTCACCTGCTGCAAGGGCCGCTGGCCCCGAGACCCGCACCACGGCAAGCCCGGACCGCCCTCGCGCCGTGGCGGTGGCATAGATCGTATCCATCGCCGCCTGTCCTTTGGCCCGGTCCGGTCAGCTGTTCATCGAGTCGAAGAAGTCCGAGTTGGACTTGGTCTGCTTCAGCTTGCCGATCAGGAATTCTATGGCGTCGGTGGTGCCCATCGGGTTCAGGATGCGACGCAGGACGTAGGTCTTCTGCAGATCGATCTTGTCGACCAGCAGGTCCTCTTTCCGGGTGCCGGACTTGAGGATATCCATCGCCGGGAAGACGCGCTTGTCGGCAACCTTGCGGTCCAGAACGATTTCCGAGTTACCGGTGCCCTTGAATTCTTCAAAGATCACTTCGTCCATCCGGCTGCCGGTGTCGATCAGCGCTGTCGCGATTATGGTCAGCGACCCGCCTTCCTCGATGTTCCGGGCGGCACCAAAGAATCGCTTCGGGCGTTGCAGGGCGTTAGCGTCCACACCGCCGGTCAGAACTTTACCCGAGGATGGGACAACCGTGTTGAACGCCCGACCCAGACGGGTGATCGAATCAAGCAGGATCACCACGTCGCGCTTGTGTTCGACCAGACGCTTGGCCTTTTCGATCACCATTTCCGCCACCGCTACGTGCCGCGTGGCCGGTTCGTCAAAGGTCGAGGCAACGACTTCGCCCTTCACCGTGCGCTGCATGTCGGTCACTTCTTCGGGGCGTTCGTCGATCAAAAGGACGATCAGATAGCATTCCGGGTGGTTGGTCGCGATGGAATGGGCGATGTTCTGCAACAGCACAGTCTTGCCGGTGCGCGGCGGCGCCACGATCAACCCGCGCTGACCTTTGCCGATGGGCGCCACCAGGTCGATGATCCGGGCCGAACGGTCCTTGATCGTCGGATCCTCGACTTCCATCTTGAAACGCTCATCAGGGTAAAGCGGCGTCAAGTTGTCGAAGTGAACCTTGTGCTTGGCCTTTTCCGGGTCGTCAAAATTGATCCGCGTGACCTTGGTCATGCAGAAATACTTCTCGTTCTCCTTGGGTGCCGCGATATCACCTTCGATGGTGTCGCCGGTCCGCAGGGAAAACTGCCGCAAGATGTCAGGCGAGACGTAAATATCGTCTGGACCGGGCAGATAGTTTGCGGCCGGACTTCTCAGGAAACCAAAGCCATCCTGCAGCACTTCCAGCACACCGTCGCCGCCGATCTCCCAGCCCTCTTCGGCGTGCTCTTTCAGGATCGAGAACATCATCTCGCCCTTGCGCATCGAGGGCGCGTTCTCGATCTCCCATTCCTCGGCCATGGAAAGAAGATCGGCCGGAGTCTTGGCCTTGAGTTCAGCGAGGTTCAAACGTTCGACGGTCATGGAATACCTTTGGCGGATCGGCCCTGGTAAAGGGCGGATCGTCGCAAGTCGGGAACGGGAAGCGCGTTGGACCGGACGGCCCTGCAAAGCGCCGCATATGCGCTGAGGGTCGATAAGTCAACCGATCAGAAGCGCGTGATCGCCGCGAATACAATCACGATCATCAGAACAGTCGGAACCTCGTTCATCATCCGGTAGGTCCGCCCGCTTCGGGTATTGGTCCCGGACGCGAATTCCTTGCGGCGGGCTGCCAACCAGCCATGGAACCAGCTCATTATCAGAACGCAGGTGGCCTTCACCCAGGGCCACCAGTCCGACCAGTCGACGACGCCTGGGGTGAACACCAGGGCCAGCCCGAAAACCCAGGTCGCGACCATCGCTGGATTGATGATCGCCCGCAACAGTCGGCGCTCCATGGTCTGGAACATCAGGTCGGTCTTGCTGCCACTCTCGACCTGTTCGACGTGGTAGACATAGAGCCGGGGCAGATAAAACAATCCCGCCATCCAGGCGATGACCGAAATGACATGCAGCGACTTGGCCACCAGATACCAATTCGCCAGAAATTCCGTGATCATCGCGCTCATCTTGCCGATCTCTTCTTTCTATTAGAAAAAGTATATAGAAGAAATGATGATGATGTAGGGCCTGTGTGTAAGGGAACAATGCGATCTACCCACAGTAACGCTCACAGGCAGATGGATGTGGATAAAGACGGGAAAACTCTGATCCTGGGAAAAAACCTGAAAATAAATACTTTTATTTCAATATTTTACCGGAAATCCGGGTTAAAAAGAACCCACAGCGACCGGTTACATCGATCAAGGACGGAAATAATGTCCCATCCCCCGTGACAAGTCAGCGCACAGCGGGATATCTCTGTCCGGGCTACGTCAAAACTGGCCACTTGTCCCAAGCTTCCCATCGTAACGTCAATTCCGCGCCTTCCACCCCAAAGAACAAACCAGGGATACTCACAGACTTACCCATGACCATCGTCCTCGCCTCCACGTCGCCGATCCGCCTGCAGCTATTGACTGCTGCCGGCCTTTCGGTCACGTCGGTCGCCCCACGGGTCGACGAGACATCGATCCGCGACGCGCTGGTTGCCGAGGGCGCGCATCCCCGTGATATCGCTGATGCACTGGCCGAGATGAAGGCCCGGAAGGTGGCCGAAAGACAGCTGACAGATCTGGTGCTGGGCTGCGACCAGATCCTGGAAGCTGACGGCAGGATCTTTGCAAAACCAGAAACCCCCGATCAGGCCCGCGACCAGCTTCACCAGCTGCGCGGCAAGACCCACAAGCTGCACTCTGCCATCGTTGCCTATGAAAACGCCTTGCCCATCTGGCGCCACACCGCCGAGGCAAGGCTGACTATGCACCAGATCTCCGACGACTATCTTGACGCCTACATCAGGAGAAATTGGGACAGCATCCGCCACTCGGTCGGGTGCTACAAGATCGAGGAAGAGGGGATTAGGCTGTTCTCAACCATCGAGGGCGATCATTTTACCATTCTTGGCCTACCTCTCATGCCGCTGTTGGCTTGGGCAGGAACACGGGGCATGATCCCCCGATGACCGACCACCCACGCATCCCGCTTGCCGGCGTCATTGGCCACCCGATCGCCCACAGCCGCAGTCCGGCGCTGCATGGCTACTGGCTACGGCGCTATGGGTTGAACGGGCATTACACCCCGATCGACATAGCCCCTGGCGACTTGGCCGAACTGATCCGAACCTTGCCCCGTTTGGGTTTCGTCGGGCTGAACGTTACGATTCCCCACAAGGAATCCATCCTGCATATCGCCGACATCGTCACCGACCGGGCGGCGCTGATCGGGGCTGCAAACACGCTGATCTTCCGCAAGGATGGCAAGATTCACGCTGACAACACCGACGGGTCAGGCTTTGTCGCCAACCTGCGGCAGAGTGCGCCGCACTGGGCGCCGGCGTCAGGCCCCGCTGTGGTCTTTGGTGCTGGTGGAGCCGCCCGCGCTGTGGTTGCCGCATTGATCGAGGTTGGAGTGCCGGAAATCCGCCTGATGAACCGCACGCGGCCCCGGGCCGATGCCGTGCGCGCCGATTTCGGTGCAAAGGTCCATGTTCACGACTGGATCAAGGCCGGCCACCTGATCGAAGACGCGGCGACGGTCGTCAACACCACGTCACTTGGCATGACCGGCAAGCCTGATTTCAGTGCTCCGCTCGACAGGCTGAACCCAGGGTCATTGGTGACGGATCTGGTTTACACTCCGCTGAAGACCCGGTTCCTGATCGAAGCCGAAGCGCGCGGCGCGACTGTCGTCGACGGACTTGGCATGCTGCTGCATCAGGCAGCGCCCGGATTCGAACGCTGGTTCGGCGTCCGCCCCGAAGTTGATGAGGCGACCCGTCAGGCCGTGCTGTCGGCATGAGCTTTCGGCTTGGCCTTACCGGGTCGATCGGCATGGGTAAATCAACCACAGCCGCAATGTTTTCCGACGAAGGCATTCCGGTGTGGGACGCGGACGCCGCCGTGCATCGGCTTTACGCCCCCGGACAGCCCGCTGCCTTGGCCATCGCCTGCCTGTTGCCCGGTGCGGTCGATTCGGATGGTGGGGTGAACCGGACACACCTCAGGGGTCTGATCGGTGAAGACCCGACCGTTCTTGATCGCATCAATGCCGCTGTTCACCCGCTTGTCGCCGAAGACCGCGCCCGGTTTCTGGCTGCAACTGCTGACGCGCCGATCGTGCTTCTGGACGTGCCGCTGTTGTTCGAATCCGGCATCGATGCCGCTTGTGACGCCGTGGTCGTCGTTTCCGCCCCGCCCGAGGTCCAGCGCAAGCGTGTCCTGATGCGCGGCGTGACCGAGGCCGAGTTTCAGATCATCCTGTCCCGCCAGCTTCCTGATCCCGAAAAGCGCGCCCGTGCGGATTACGTCGTTCCAACAACCGACTTTGATGATGCCCGGTCTGCGGTCAGGGATGTTCTGGCAGATATTCGCCGCCGGATAGCCCAAGATGCGTGAAATCGTCCTCGACACCGAAACCACCGGATTTGAACCCGCAGACGGTGACCGCATCGTCGAAATCGGCGCGGTCGAATTGATGAACCACCTACCCACGGGGCGCACCTACCACCAATACATTAACCCCGAACGCCCGATGCCAAAGGAAGCGTTCGATGTGCACGGCCTGGGCGATGACTTCTTGCGCGACAAACCGGTCTTTGCCCGCATCGGGCGCGCATTTCTGGATTTCATCGGTGACTCGCAACTGGTGATCCACAACGCGGCCTTCGACATGAAGTTTCTGAACTTCGAACTGGATCGCGCGGGCCTGCCGGTTCTGCCTTATCCCCGTGCCACCGACACCCTGATGATCGCGCGCAGCAAGTTTCCGGGGTCTCCTGCGTCACTTGACGCCCTGTGCCGCCGCTTTGGCGTCGACAACTCAAAGCGGGAAAAGCACGGCGCGCTTCTGGATAGCGAGATTTTGGCCGAGGTCTATCTGGAGCTTGTCGGCGGTCGGCAGCCGGACCTGGTCCTTGCCAGCGTCGCACCAGCGCCTTCCCGTGGGCCTGCCGGCGACACAACCTGGCGACCCCGCCCAAGGGCAGAGCCGCTGCCCGATCGGATCACTCCGGACGAGACCGCCGCGCATGCCGAGATGGTCGCCGGACTGGGCGAGGCCGCAATCTGGACAAAGCCAGGCTGAGACCTCAGTTGACCTTTTCGGGTGCTGCCTTCTGGGCCTGAACGCGGCGGGCAAGCTCTTGCCGGTAGAGGGCCATGAAATCGACAGTGTCGACGTTCAGCGGCGGGAAGCCGCCATCCCGTGTCACGTCCGAAATGATCCGGCGGACGAAGGGGAACAAAAGACGCGGGCATTCGATCAGAAGCAGGGGATGAATCTGATCTTCGGCCACGCCGTCGATGTGGAAGGTCCCGCCATATTCAAGCTCAAGCAGGAAAAGAATTTCGCCGTTTACCTTGTTCTTCGAGGTGACCTTGAATTTGGTGATCACTTCGAACTGGTTGGCGACCGGGCGCTTGCGCGCGTCAAGGCTGACGGCCACCTGAATGTCGGGCTGAACCTCGCCACCGCTCAGGCCTTTTTGCACAACAAGATTTTCGAACGACAGGTCGCGCACATACTGCGCCAGCACCTGCATGCGGACCTGAGGCGCGGCTGCGGTACCGTTGCCTGCCGGGTTTTCTTCGGCCATGACTGAACTCCTTCGGAAAGTTGCAGCGTTCCTAGCAGGTCGGAACTGCGGCCTCAATGCCAGAGCCTATTGCTTTGCCTTGCCAGAGTCAGCGTCAGATGCTGCCGGCGCAGAAGAATCGCGCCATTCGCCGTCAATCACGACACCTTTCGGTCTGATGACGCTAGCAACCTGCAGTCGCCTTGCGACAAGCCAGATCGCAACGCGGCGGAATGGCTGAATCAAGAGCAAAAGGCCAATCGCGTCGGTAAAGAACCCGGGAAGGATCAGCAGTACGGCAGCAAGCAACACCAGAATACGGTGCGCCATCGGTGACTGGGTGTCGCCGAATTCGGCCATGTTGCGGCTAAGCGAAGAGACGCCAATCGTTGCCACGCCCTTCAGAAGGATGACACCAAGGCCTGCTGTAGCCACAACCCAGGCTAGAGTAGGCCAGAGGCCGATCGCGCCGCCGATCACAACGAACAGGCCGATTTCGATCAGCGGCACCGCCAGAATTACCAGTAGAACCCACATCTCGACGTTCTCCAGGGCTCCTGCGGCCCATCCGCAGGTAGACTTCGCCCGGTGCCCAACCTACATAGAGTAATCATGGGCGCAAGCCTTCAGGTTCTTCCTACCGTTAGAGGCACGAAATGAATGGGACTTTGATCCAACTCCTGGTTCTTGCCGGGATCGCGATCTTTCTGATCCTCAAGTTGCGGTCCGTGCTCGGCACCCGCGACGGATTCGAAAAGCCGTCGATACCACTTGAGGAACTGCGACCGCGCGTCCGCAGGGATTTCGAGGTTATCGAAGGCGGCCCCGACCGCGACATCACCGATCACGTTCCCGAGGGGTCGGAGTCGGCGCTGGCCTTGGCCGAAATGAAAAAGGCCGAACCGTCATTTACGGTCACTCCGTTTCTGGACGGCGCACGCGGCGCTTATGAGATGATCCTCATGGCATTCGAACGCGGTGATCTTGGCTCGATCAAGGATTTCCTGTCCGACGAGGTCGAGGGAACCTTTGCCGAAGCCATCGCCACACGCGACAAGGATGGCCTGACAGTCGAGGCGAATTTTGTCGGGATGAAAGAACTGGCGCTGCAAGAGGCGACCTTCAACGGCGAAAATGGAACGGCCGAAATCGCCGTGCGGTTTGTTGGCGAGCAGACCTATGTCGTGCGTAACAAGGCTGGCGAAGTCGTCGAAGGCAACACGCGCGAGATCAAGCGTCAGCGCGACATCTGGACCTTCGCGCGCAAGATGGGGTCGGACGACCCGAACTGGCTGCTTGTCGCTACCGGCGACTGACGTCTTGCGATGCGGGGGCCCTTGCGCATCCTTGCAATGGTGGTGGCCATGACGGCCACCCCTCCTGCATACGCCGAAATCCTGGACTTCGAAGCTTTGGACGGTTGGCGTGAAGACAATCATGTCGAGGCGCTGACGACCTTTCTGCGCACCTGCGATCTGATCGACCAGCCAGACTGGGGCCCGATCTGTGCCACGGCTGCGGACGTGCCGCGGGACGACGCCTCTGCCCGCAGCTTTTTCGAGCTTTTCTTCAAGCCCGTCGTCGTTGGCCAGCCCCCGGCGCTTTTCACCGGCTACTTTGAGCCCGAGCTGGATGGCTCGCGTACAAGAACCGGCCGCTTCCAGTATCCCCTCTACCGACGTCCGCCGGAAATGCGCGATGGGGCGGTGTTTCATTCGCGTGAGGCGATCGAGAACGGCGCAATCGCCGGTCGCGGGCTGGAACTGGCCTGGCTTGACGATCCGGTCGACGTCTATTTCCTGCAGGTTCAGGGCTCGGGCCGGATCCGGATGTCGGACGGAACGGTTGTCCGTTTGGGCTATGCGGGGGCGAACGGGCACGCCTACCGGTCCATCGGGCAGGAAATGGTGCGCCGGGGCAGCCATTCGATGGATCAGGTCTCCGCCCCCGAGATCGCTTCCTGGGTCAGGAACAACCCGGCGGCGGGGCGCGACCTTTTGCACACCAACCCGTCCTATGTGTTCTTTCGCAAGATCAGCACCCTGAATGCCGAAGACGGCCCTATCGGCGCAACGGGACGGTCAATTGCTACACTCAGATCGGTTGCCATCGATCCGAAGTTCACCCCGCTGGGCGCGCCGGTCTGGATCGAAAAGGATGGAAGCCGCCCGATCCGGAGCCTGATGATTGCGCAGGACACCGGGGGCGCGATCAAGGGCATGCAGCGGGCCGACATCTTCTTTGGCACCGGCGCGGATGCGGGCGACACGGCAGGCAGGATCAAGGACGGCGGCCGCATGGTCCTGCTTCTGCCAATCGACCGCGCATTCGCCATGCTGGAAGACGGCTGACCGGAATGCCGCGCCGCCGGTCGCTTTCGTCCGAGGAACAGGACCTTTGGCGCGCGTTCACCCGGACCGCGCGGCCCCTGCATCATCATCCGCCACGACCGACCCACTCGCCCGAGCCTGCCTCACCACCAGTCCAGCCGCCGCTTGCCCATGCAAAGCCGCGACTGACGCCGTTCCTTCTGGGGGAACGCCTCCAGACGCCCGAACGTCGTGCCCTCGTCCCCGGCCTGCCGCAAAGCCTGACTGAGGCCCCCCTGCGGATGGACGCGGGCACCCATGCCCGGATGCAGCGCGGCAAGCTGACCCCCGAAGCGCGTATCGACCTGCACGGGCTGACCCTTGCCGAGGCGCACCCCGAACTGGTCCACTTCATCCTGAATGCACACGCGGCCGGAATGCGTCTGGTTCTGGTGATCACTGGCAAGGGAAAGCTGCGCGAGGATCACGGCCCCATTCCCCAGCGCATCGGCGCGCTGCGCCATCAGGTTCCGCAATGGCTCCGCCTGCCGCCACTTGGTCCGACGGTTTTGCAGGTGACCGAAGCGCACCTGAAACACGGTGGATCGGGCGCTTACTACGTTTATCTCCGCCGACGGTAGGGTTCCGCCCTGTCGGACTTGGCCGGGATCACTCCAACTCCCGGGCTTCGCTGACCAGCATGACCGGGATGCCATCGCGGATCGGAAAGGCCAGATGGGCGGCCTTGGAAATCAGCTCCTGCCGTTCCGCGTCATAGGTCAGCACGGCATGGGTCACCGGACAAACCAGCGCCTCCAGCATGTGGCGGTCGGCGGGTTCGCTCATTGCAGGATTTCCTCATCACCGCTGCGAAGCGCGAATTCGATCAGGGTGACCAGCGTTTCGCGGCGGGTTTCCAGCGTTGGCGCCTCCAGCAGGGCCTGTTTGTCTTCCGGTGAAAACGGGCACAGCATGGAAAGCGAGTTGATCAGCAATTCCACGTCCGCGTCCTTCAGGCCGCCCCAGTCGGTGGCGAGGTCCATCTTGGTAAAGTAGCGGGCCAGAACCGCCATGAAGGCATCGCGCCGGAACCCGGGATCGGTCTCGGTGGGGCCAAGGTCGCGGGCAAACGGGGCCCAGTCGACAAGGCAACGCCGGTAAGGGGCAAAGCCCTGCACTTCCTGCCTAACCCGAAAGCGTGACGCGCCCGACAAGGTCACCATATAGCGCCCGTCCTCGGTCTCGGAAAAACCGGTCAGTCGACCGGCACAGCCAATCGCCTGCAGTCGCGCTTCGCCCGCCGGGGTTTCGCGCGGCTGGATCATGCCGATAAGACGATGCTTGGTCTTCAGGCAATCCTCGACCATCGCAAGATAGCGTGGCTCGAAGATATGCAGGGGTAGCCGCGCCCGGGGCAGCATGAGCGCCCCTGGCAACAGGAAGATCGGAAGAGTATCTGGAAGATCGGCTGCATGTATCATGGGCACAAGGGTAGCCCGGGTTTGGGATCAGGCAAATATCATTGACGACAGACGACGACGACCGGCAAGCACAATCGGATCCTGCGGCTTCAGCGCCTCGAAAATCGTGAAAAGCTGCGTCTTGGCGGCACCATCGTTCCACTCGCGGTCTCGACGGAAAAGCTCCAGCAACTGATCTACCGCTTCGGCGGCTTTGTCGGCCGCAAGCAGGGCGGCGGCCAGATCGAACCGGGCCTGATGATCCTGCGGATCCGCCTCGACCGCGGCGCGAAGCTCGGTCTCGGGACCTGCGTTGGCGGCTTGTTTTGCCAGCTCTAGCTGTGCGCGGGCGGCGTCCAGATCCCTGGATTTGGCAATCGCGGCGGGGGCTGCGGTCAGGAATGCTTCGGCCTGATCAAGGTTGCCAAGCGCCAGATGCGCGCGGACAAGGCCGCCATAGGCCGCTGCGTTATCCGGCTCTTCGCCCAGAATGGCGGCAAAGGTTTCCACCGCGTCGACAGCGGCACCGTCTGTCAGCATCTGCTCGGCAGCTTCCAGCGCGTCGGCAAGACCGCCGTCCCCGGCAAGCGCAGCGGCACGGTCAACAAACGCCTTCAGTTCCGATGCCGGAACCGCGCCCTGAAACCCGTCCACCGGCGCGCCCTGCCAGAAGGCATAGACCATCGGGATCGACTGGATGCGAAGCTGTGCCGCGATGCGCTGGTTCTTGTCGATATCGACCTTGACCATCCGCACCTT
>Ga0105045_10005899_pt1 | contig 10814 bp, 8 predicted proteins | sample MAT02_FD_78089 | JGI IMG/M metagenome (GOLD analysis project Ga0105045, IMG submission 78089) | Freshwater microbial communities from Lake Fryxell liftoff mats and glacier meltwater in Antarctica - MAT-02 (megahit assembly) | ecosystem: Environmental > Aquatic > Freshwater > Ice > Liftoff... | reverse complement strand
CTGTTGCAATCTGAAAACAGTGCTGATAGTTTGGTTTGGTAATTTTGCCATAATTTAAATTTTGAGTGACAAATTATCAGTATAATAGCACTTCAGGATCGCAAATCAGTCTGTCATAATTTATTTAAGCCAAAAAATTATATGTGGGTAGAGATAACAGCACTAAATCAGATTCCCGAACGGGATATTTTGAAGGTAAAAGTTGAGGAAACTTCACTGATTTTGAATCGCCAAGGCGCAAATGTCACTTGTTACCGCAATGCTTGCACGCATTTAGATTATCCGATCGATATGGGTAAGGTTGATAACGGGATCATTACCTGTCCGTTTCACAAATTTAGGTTTGAGTTAGATACTGGTAAGTGTTTGAATTCACCGGATTCGCTGGAATCTTATCCGGTAAAGATTGAGGGCGATCGCGTTTTTGTCAATATCGATTAGTCATAATTTATATGATGTTCGCTTGATTAGCCTAACAAAAATGGTTTGTAGCGCGGACTTCAGTCCGCTCTTAAAATGCAGCCTAACAAAAATGGTTTGTAGCGCGGACTTCAGTCCGCTCTTAAAATGCGGACTAACAAAAATGGTTTGTAGCGCGGACTTCAGTCCGCTCTTAAAATGCGGACTAAAGTCCGCACTACGAACCTTGTTTCTGCGACAATTTAGGCATCCTCACCGATTGAAGAAGAAACCCGGTTTCTGAGTCGCGCGTTTTTCAACTTACCGTTTTTGCGCGCCGCTGACGGAGGAAAATGGCCAAAAGCCCGATCGCCCCAACGATCAAAAGCAGCCATTCTTCCGGTTCGGGAACCCCAGAAACATTCAAAGGATTGCTAGGTTTAGTCAACTCCTCCTTACCAGATTCTACCTCGCGTTCAAATCGATCGTTCTTACCTTCCGCCGCCTTTAGCTGCGCCCTTTGCTCGTCATTAACCAACACAATCATCGAAGAATAGGGCGTGACGACTTTAAACGTTTTAGCAAGCGAGTGCATCGCATCCAATTGAGTCAATTGATTAGCAGTTTTCTGCTTGCTAAGTGCCGTTATCAACTGCCGCGCAGCTATCGCTTTAAAACCTTCATTTTCATCATTAGTTATTTTCGGAACCCCTGTCGCCACCTTCGGAGTTTTGGCATAACTCCAAGCATAACCATCAACAACATTAACTACAGATTTCCCAGAAGCTGTCATCGTCGCCACTCGCTGCATTGCTTCTTTGATATCGGTAGAAACTCCGCCGCCACTATCTTGAATCACCTTTAAAGTAGCGTCGTCATAGCCAGGGGGCAAACCTCCCAAATGCACTGTCCATAAAGGTGCAGCTAGAGAAACGCTGGTTTTGCGATCGTCCGATAACTCGTAACTGTGGCGATCGCTCACCAAGAATACAGTATCATAAGTGCGATCGGCGCGCAACCGCGCAAACTGTTGCAGAATATCCTTAAGTTGAACAGTACCGTAAAACGTCAACTTTCCCACATCAAAACTGCGTAAATTTTCCACCAACCTCGGCGGCATCCCCGCCGCACTCGACACATATAAATCCACACTATTTGTGGCTAAAATATTCTTTTTCAACCAATCAAAAGTCTCCTTAAGTTCTTGAGTTTCCGTCGCCATACTCCGAGAAGTATCCAGTACCAAAGCTAATTTTTTAACGTTTGGTAAAAAGTAATTTATATCAATCAGCGGCTGAGCAGAAACACTATTTTTGCCTGGTAAATTCGCTAAATGCGGTATTGCTTTTGGCGGTGCAACTGCGGGTAAAAACGCTGGAAGCCAAGTTTCTTTTGCCTGCTTACCCTTGTATTTAATCTCCTTTCCAGCGATAACTCGGCGAGTATTTTGATTCCAAAAAATATTGCGTTTTTCAGCCAAAATTGGCATCGCCCAACCCTGTGCTTGTCGCAGGACTTTGTAAGTCAGCCACAAGTGCATTTCCTTTGGCCCGTCAGTTAGCCCAAACTCTCGTTGAGGCGGAACAGGAAAAGCTCGCAAGCGATATTGTTTCGGGCCAATTTGTTCCAGCAAAGCCGGATCTACCCTTTCTACCACCTGCTGGTTGTAAACTTGCTGGGCGGCACCTCTGGGCGACACAGTAAAAGCAAAACGCTTTTGCAAATCCCCAGTATCGCCCAGCCAAACTCCTGTAACTGCGGCGCTTTCCGGCAGAGAAAAGTAATAAAATACTTCTTGCAAGTTGGGCGTTTGATTTTTGTAAACTTCGTAGATTTGAACGTCAGCCCAATCGCCGTTTTCTTTGACTGTAACTTCTTGGGAATCCAACCATACTTTTTCCTCATTGACATTCAGCAAACCAGCCTTAGCTTCTTCCCGGTTAGATGTTGATTGCACCGCGTGTTTTACTGCTTCTGTGTCACCTTTTTGAATTTCTGTATCGAAGAATCCAGCGTAAAGTTTTTCAGCTTTTTTGACATCGGAAGTAGAGCCTTGATACAAAAACGGCGACATTAAAAAGTTATAGCTGTTCTGCACGCTTTTAGCTGCTTTGTCAGGCAAATTTAAAGTATCTTTGTACAGCGAGTAAATGTGGTTATTTTCTCCCACAGTGCTGAGGTAGCGGTAAGGAGACAAATAGGCGTTAACTAAGCCCGATCGAATCATATCAGACTTGGCTAATAAAGTTTGACGCGCCGTCTCATTGGCTGCGGGAGTTTCCAGAATTTTCATTGCTTGAATTTGCGGCTGCTGCTGCAAAGCTGCAAAAATAGCCAGCCAAGCTGCCATCACTCCCAAGCAGCCCGCGATTGCTTGATTTTTTCCGTATTGCGAAGCAAAACTGTTTAATATTTTGCGCGCGGATTGGATGTAGAGAAAGCCGTAAAGCGAAGGCATTACCACGAATAAGCTGGAGGTAAAACCAAATAAAATTAAGGATAATGGCAGCCACCAAATTATCTCAAATGAACTGTACTTGAAAGATTCGATGAGTGGTGTCACCCAAGCAAAACTAAAAAATCCAACTATGATCACAGTTGCGACGGGCAGTGCGTAAAACATCAGCAATGTGGCTGCCCAAATGCCAACTAGCAACATTAAACTGTGAACTCCTAACTGTATCCAGGCAATTTGTTTGTTGCCAATTAATCCAGTCATATGGTGCTGTTTTCTTTCAGCATCTTGAGATGTTGAAATGTCTTGAATAGTTTCTGTTTTTCCCAAATATCCGTAGAGTATATCTACTAAAAATCCTGCGACGCACAATCCTATTGTCCAAATAATTTGAGAACTAGGTGGATTCAGTTCTCGCAGCAGAAATAACCTGATTGAGCATAGCAAAAATAAGGGCGCTTCTACGCCGTAAAACAGACGCATTAGCTGCAATGGTTGCTTGCGAAAACGCTTGTTGAATCCGATGATTGTAAATACTGTCGGTACTGCTATCAGTGCTGTTAAGGTTAAGGCAAATTCTAGGGGGATAATTCCGTCTATTGTGGCTTGGATTAACGGGATTGCCAGGTAGGGCAAAATTCCCAGATAAACAATTGACAAAAATGTCAGGTTCCACAGCCAAAAGATTAGCTGAAAAACTATGTTCAATGCCAGCTTAATTTTTTTCATTTTTTGCGGTTGTTAAGCTATAATTAACGGTGTTATGTACGTTTTTAGCAAAAGATTGGACTTCGGAACTTTCGGGGTTTACGGTATTGTCAAAGAGAATGGAAACTAGCACCCAAGTATGATTTTTGTGGTTGATGTCGCTGCGGATTCGCGCTAAGAAGTTATCGGTTGTTTGCTGGGAAGATTGCAGCCAGTAGGTGGCAGATAGTTGGTTGTCTTTGACAGACAGCCAGCGCGCTATGATGGCAGGAGTTAGCTGTTTTCTTTCTATGCGGTTGACGGGGATGCCGCTGGCGATAAAGCACAACTCTGGTGCGTGATAAGTCTGCCAGGATGTGCTGGCTACGGTTAGCATGGAACCGCGCAAGTTACCGGAGATAAATCTATTTTTTTCTGTTTTGGTGTCTGGGTAGTTGCCGAAGAATTTTTGTTCGCTGGGATTCAGCGGGATTGGTTCAAATATGATTTGTTCGGGAAATTTCAGGGGGGCGATCGCTACTTTTTCGCTTTCTACGTGATACAATTGAGAAATTGCTGCCAAAACAGCGACTGCCGCAATTAGTCCGGCTTTGGCTAGAGGCTGATTTTTGAGGATTTCTGCATCTTGTTGCGACTCAAGATTAATTTGTTTGGCTTGGGAAATTTTCGGTATTTTTTGCAGCATCAACCAACTCAAAAAACAAGCGCTAACTAAACCGACTATTCCCAGGGGTACGTGCAGGATTTCGGCATAAATTGGCTGTTGAAAAACTTGGGCAACTAATACTAATACGACTACCCGCAAAGCGTTAGCCGAAACTAACATTATGAAGTTTAGGGCGCATACTGCTAGCCATTTTAAACCCAACTTACGGCTTTCTAACCAGGTAGCAGCCAGCAAAAATAGTGTCCCTACTAAGAGGGTTTTAATGCCGCTGCAAGGTACGTCTACTTGAGCGATGCCGTTTTCTAAGACGATGATATCGTAGGAAGAAATAGCCCCGATTTGGAAAACTGAGAGCAATTTTTCTACTACCTGAGCTGTCAGCACTCGCGCCGGCAAACCCAATCCGTTGTTGAGCTGACTGTTGAATGGTAAAATACAAGCCAGCAGCCCCGCGATTGGCAGGTTTTTTCGCCAAAAGTTCGGCTCTACCATTAAGCCGTACAGCCCGTAGGTTCCGAGGATAAATAGCAGGATGGTAATTTGTTTGATGTCAATTATGCACCCTGCGGCGATCGAGCAAACGCTCGCACCCAACATTAACACCAGCGGATAGCGCCTCAAAACGAATTTGGGGGACAATGCGGGCGGGCGATCGCCCGAAATGAGCGATCGCACTACTAATGCTACAATCAGAAAACTAATTACTATCTTGTACAGTGCCGGTACCTCAACAAACGAGGATAACAGCCACTTAACTGCCGAAATATTGGCCAAAAACCAAGTGAGCGACAGTAAACAAGGAGCTAGCCAAACCAAATTAACCGCCGGATAAGGAGTAACAGAATCGGGAATTCCAGAATCTGGAATATTGGTGCGCTGCATGATACCGCTTGACCTTCACGTTGGTGACATCTTAGCTCAGCAACATTGGTAATGCCTAGACCTATAATTTAAGTTTTGTCAAGCTTTTATTTTTTCTACAGACAAGCTAGCGTTATAATAATTTTAGCGGAGGTAAAAATGAGCGAAAAAAGTCCGGGATACAAAATTGTTAGCGATAACCGACAAGCGCGCCATCTCTATGAAATTATAGAGACATTTCAGGTGGGCATCGAGTTGAAGGGAACCGAAGTTAAATCTATTCGGGAAGGAAAAGCGAATTTGCGGGACGGATATGGCTTAGTTCGGAACGGCGAACTGTGGCTGATCAACGTTCATATTTCGCCTTGGAGAAGTGCTAGCAACTATTTTAATCACGAGCCGAGACGCACTCGCAAATTGTTGATGCACAAGCAGGAAATTCGTAAACTAATCGGCAAAGTGGAAGAAAAAGGTTTGACTTTAGTGCCGTTAAAAATGTATTTGAAAGGCGGCTGGGTCAAACTCGATATCGGTTTGGGTAAGGGGAAAAAATTGTATGACAAGCGCGAAGATTTGAAGAAACGCGAAGACAAGCGGGATATGGAACGCGCGATGAAGCAATTTTAGTGATTGGACGAACCCTCTCAAATCCTTTAAAGAGCCTGCTATTCGAGCTTGCGACACAAGAATTATCGTTTCTGTCTGTTAGTAATTAGTAGACTTGAGTTGCATAAATATTCGCTCTGTTAACTGCATATTTCAAGCGGATAAACACTGACTGACGCAGATGCATTCAATGTTATCTGCGTTTGAGTGCAACTCAAGTCTAGTGATTAGTGATTAATGATTAGACTTGAATTGCTCTTCATTCTCTTTCTGTTATTGAAATATATCTGCGGTTTTCCCATCGATGGAAGATTTATAGCGGTTCTCAAGCGTGGTGAGGATAGCCCAATGCCCTGTTTGGCCAATGCCCTGTTTGGCCAATGCCCTGTTTGGCCAATGCCCTGTTTGGCCAATGCCCTGTTTGCCCAATGCCCAATGCCCAATGCCCAATGCCCAATGCCCAATGCCCAATGCCCTATGCCCTATGCCCTATGCCGTTCGCGTACCTGACTTTCTGAGACTCGGCTATATGCAATAAGTCTATTGTCGATCGCCCCACAACTAAGTATTATTACTCACAACATCCGTAGCGGTCAAGGCTCTTTCTCCTTTCAGGCTTAGGGCTTCCGGCTTCTTTCTGGCTTTTTTCTTAAACTATCCGGATAGGTGGTGGAGCCCCGCGAAGAATCAACCTATGCTCGAATACATCTAGGTAGTGGCAGCATTACGCCATTCGGCTGTGGAGTTGCAAACCAGAAATGAGAAATAGGCTCAAGCCTAAATCAATTCATAAGATGATGATGTCATGAGGGTGGCAATGAAATAGGGCAAACAAATCATCACTTAACTAACAGTGAAAATTTGCCAAAAACGACACCATTAGCTAATATTTTTAATGTCATGAAACAGCTAGGGAAAAAGTATCACCAGTCAAAGTGGGCGGCCTTCCTGCTCATCCTAACAGTAGGTTTTGGTGGTTGGCAATTTGGGTTGCCGGAACTCGCATCACTGTTTAATAATAGAGGCTTGGAAAACTACAAAGCCAATCGATTGGCCGATACTCAACAAGCCTATGAGTTGGCGCTCGTTGTAGACCCCAAAAGCCGCGCAGCTCTTTACAATTTGGGATGGCTTTGCGAAGAGGTGCAAGATTTGGAATGCGCCAGAGGAAAATATCTGCAAGCTGCCAAACTAGGTCTGCCTGCTGCTTACAGCAATTTGGCGAGATTATATATTCTTGATAAGAAAAACTATGCTGCTGCGGTTCACTTGCTGTGGCAAGGTTTGAAAGTAGCTGAGGACGATCGAGTTAAATATACTTTACTTAAAAACTTGGGATGGGCGCGGCTGAAACAGGCTCGATATTCAGAGGCATTGCAACATCTGGATGCAGCCACTAAGCTTTATAGTGAAGGCCCAGCAACTTACTGCCTGAAAGCGCAAGTCCTAGAAGGGATGAAAAAAACGAAGGAAGCGCTACCGCAGTGGAAAATTTGTCTAAAGTATGCGGATTCTCAGGAGTTCGACGAGGATATATGGATAGGAATGGCACGTCAACGATTAAAAGAGGAAAAAACAAACAAATGAAACGCACAGTTTTGCTTTCATCAACCATACTGGCAATTATCACAGTATTGCAGTTCAGTCAAGCCTCAAAAGCACAGCCCACTCCTGCAACTGTTAAATCTACAGTCAATGAATCATCCGAAACGCCGTTCAGCTCGAATCAGTCAACGTGGCGGCGTTGCAGAGATAGAGATGGTGGAAATTATCCGTGCCCGAGATTCGTCATGCCTTCGGAGAGCGAAGAATAAAAGTTATTTTCCAGAAATTTTGTAGGGTGTGACACCAGCACTTTACATTGGCAGGTATGTAGTATGTAGTAATTTTATGTAGGGTGCGTGCAGCGCGCACCCTACTATCGATCGTGGCTGTGCTCGTACAGCCGTCAAGTAATATCATGTCCGTTCGATTGAAAACAATAAAATTGGTTCGTAGTGCGGACTTTAGTCCGCAATCTAAGAGCGGACTAAAGTCCGTACTACGAACCGTTTTTGTGATGGTAATTTACTGGAGATGATATCAACAGCTCGAAGAGCTCCTGCAACCGGCGAGCTTCGGGGACAGCATTAATAAAGGAAACAAATGCTTTTTGCAAAACAACAGATGTTCTGTGCCAGCATTTTTATCTACTCGCTGTCTGTCAAAGCTGAATTTTGCTGATGCTGCGAGCTCCTGTAAAAACTAGCAATAATCGCCACCATCAACCACCACAGCATATTAACTTCTGGTCTGTACCAAACAGTATCGACAAAACCGTGGGCCATCATGCCGGTTAAAGTTGCGATCGCCCCAATCAACCAAAACGCTTGATTCGATTTGAGATTTGGGGACGCTTCCTCTAAAGTAGAGATATTAAATTGCGCGTCTCGCAATTTTTTGATCTGCAACAAACCTTGATTGACGGTGACAGTCATCAGCCACAGAAAAGACATTAAACCGATAAAGCCTGTTTCTACGGCAATTTCCAGCAGCACGGAATAAGCGCTCAAAGCGGTGAATTTCGGCCTCATATAAAGCGGATAAACTTTATTAAAAGCTGTGTTGCCGGGGCCAATTCCGAGAATTGGCCGATCGCGAATCATGTCAATCACCGCATTCCAAACATTAATCCGAAAATTGTTGCTGCTGTCGCCGCGGCCGACAAACATACTCGAAACTCGATCGCGCAATGGCGCCACCAAAAGCACTCCCAAAATTAACGCACCAGCCAAACCTCCCAACCCTAACGGCAGGGCCCAAGTGCGCCAGAACCGAGGCATTAAAGGGCTGTACCAGTACCAAAGCAGCACTAAAAACACCACAAGCAGAGCCACAAAACCGATCCAAGCACCCCGGCTGTCTGTGTAGCGCAAACACGCGCAATTCACCACCAGCATCGTCAAGGCTAAAAGTTTTGTTCCCCATCCTTTCCACACAAAAAGTGCGGTGGCGCTTAAGGCAATTGCTGGCAGCAAATAGGAACCGAGCAAATTTGGATTGCCCAAAAAGCTGTAAACGCGCGTGAAATCGGCTTGAGTTGAAGTCGGATCGTTCCAAGTAGCTAATGGCGGCACTTTATCAATCCACTGCCGCACGCCGTAGAAACTGACCACTAGAGCGACATTCAAATATACTGCAATTAGCCAGGATCGCAGGCGGGGGTCTCGCAATATCCGCGCCATGAGGGCAAAAAACAGCAAATACAGCGTTAGCTTGCCCCAACCGACAAAAGCGGCGGCTTTCACTGGCGACATGGCGGTGGCTACGGTGGCAATGCCCCAGTACAGCAGTACCAGCAAGTGAATGGGTGTGAGGGCGATCGCGCGATCGTCAGAAACAGTCAGCAGCACCCAAAATGCTGCACCAGCAGCCATCAACAGCCCCACCAAGGCATTGTTGACAAACGGGCCCATACTGAACGTCAAGGCCAGCAAACCAAAACCCAGGGGCTCCGCCCACTGCATCAGCCAGCTACTTTGTCGCCAACTGCGCGCATTGCCGATCGCCCAATTCAATAAATAACTGCCACTTTGCCACTGAGAGAGCGGCAAATTTACCAGACTTAACTGTTGCCAAACTGAATTCATTTCTCTTTTATATTTGTACTTAGTAATCGGGAATCGGTCATTGATAATCGGTAATTGGTAATCGGTAATCGGTAATCGGTAATCGGGGAATTTAGCAATTGGGAAAGGCGCAATTCTCCCCCCCTCCCCCTCTCCCCCTCTCCCCCTCTCCCCCTCTCCCCCTCTCCCTTCCTTCTTCCTTCAGAAACCTTCTTCCTTCAGAAACCTTCCAACAACTCCGTAGCATTAGTGCAGGGGAGCCAGAGCGCGTAGCGATATCCAGATTCCGGGGTGCCTTGAATCGAGAGTTGGCCGCCTTGAATTTCCACCAACTGGCAGCAAAGCAGCAGCCCCAATCGTTCCCTAGCCCCGTAACCAGCTAACGCCGGTGCGGTATCCGCGGCATTCTCGGCCACCAAAGCCGCCAACTCAGAAAACGCGAGCGTTAACCGCTGGGCACTCTGTGTCTGTGTCGTTAGTTGCGGTTCGAGTTCCGGGGAGGAGGTTTCGGAGTTCGATCGCCAACCGCTACCTGCTGTGGCTTTCAACAAGTAGTCGGAGTAGAGTTTAGCATGGGGCAAACTTTCTCCCAACCAAGGATGAAAAACCCAAACTCCGATATTGATACCGTCTTCTTTCCGAGAAACGTGGACTCGAATCACGCTACCTGCCCCAGCGGATTGAATAATGCTAAAAATTAAGTGGTGCAGCATTTGCTGAACTTTATCCTTATCTGCCAGCCAGATGCGCGGCCCGGGCCCGATCGAGAAATTAATTTCTTGCTCTCGCCTACTTGCCGCCGGCGACAGGGTTGTCACAACTTGCTGACACAAACCTTCTATATCGACTGCGGTTCGCTTCAAGGTAAAAGCCGATTCATCGAGCTCTGCTAGTTCCAAAATTTCTTCAACTAGCGATCGCAAACACCGACTGCTGTCTTGAATTACGTCGATATATTCTTTTTGCTTGCTCGTCAACGGGCCGTAAATTTCTTGGCTCAACACGCTCGCCATGCCGATGACAGAAGTGAGTGGGGTGAGCAATTCCTGCGCTAAATGACTCAGGAGTTTTACCTTAATTGAGTTAGTAGACAAATCGATAGGTTTGTTATTCATCGGTTATTTTTTTGCTTCATTATCGAGTGCTTAATGTCAGAGGGAGTCCTGTTAAACAATTATAATTAAGTTGGTAGCGAGGACTTTAGTCCTTAAAATATTAAAAGGGCGAGAGCAAACAACTTTATTATGATTGACAACTCCCCAGCCCTAAAGGGACGGGGATTCATAAGACCATAATTTAAGTCTTACGGGTGCTGACAAATCACCCCTACCAACTCCACTGAGATCGAGTCCAAGTATTGTTGCTACTTTACGGCCAATGTTTGCAGACCCATTGCAGTCTGCATTGACTAGCCACCCCTTCGCTGTCCGATACAATCCACGTTTAATTCTTGTTCCAGAAGCTTTCCACCCTTCGGGTTTCGCACCGAATTTAGGCAGTTCGTCAGCAT
>Ga0105045_10005898_pt1 | contig 10815 bp, 7 predicted proteins | sample MAT02_FD_78089 | JGI IMG/M metagenome (GOLD analysis project Ga0105045, IMG submission 78089) | Freshwater microbial communities from Lake Fryxell liftoff mats and glacier meltwater in Antarctica - MAT-02 (megahit assembly) | ecosystem: Environmental > Aquatic > Freshwater > Ice > Liftoff... | reverse complement strand
TGCTTAGGATCGAGCGGGAAATAAGTGTCCGGTACCATTTGCCAGGAACTGGCCCTTCGGGTGCTTCGCACAAATGGTACCGGACACTTATTTCCCGCTCATTACTTAAGCCGATCATTTGGGCGTAATTAGGACAATCGGCGATTCCATTTCGCTGTCCATCGCCAGCCAAGCGTGAACCATTTCACTTAACCTTGCGGGATGCTCACCCGCAAGGTTTTCTTTTTCGGACGCATCCGCGGCGAGATGGTACAGCTCAAACGGTTCACGAGTTGCCGTGCGTATAATCTTCCAGTCGCCAACTCGCAGTGCGGTTCTCCCACCGCCCATGCGCCAATAAATTCGTTCGTGCAGGTCGCTGCGTTTCTCTCCGGTAAAGTAGGGAACGACGTTCACGCCGTCGAGCGATTCAGCATCCGCTACACCGGAGATTGCCAAGCAGGTTGATGCGATGTCAACCGTCACGATCGCTCGCTTTTCCACGGTCCCCTGCGGAATCGTCCCCGGCATCGACCAAACCATTGGGACTCGTATACCTCCTTCGTAGAGATCGCCTTTGCCACCGCGAAGCGGAGAATTGCTGCTTGTCAACTCAAGCGTTGGTCCGCCGTTGTCACTGAAAAATACGACAAGTGTCTCTTCGACCGCATCACGCTTTTCGATCGCTTCACGAATCTTCGCAACCCCGCGATCAAGTGCGACCAACATCGCCGCGAAAATCTTTCGCTGAGGATCATCAATGCCGTAGATCCTTTCAAGATCTGCATTCATCCCTTGCATCGGACTATGCACGGCGTTGTAGGCGACCACGATGGCAAACGGTTTGTCTGTATCGTTATCCGACTCGATGAAAGCGACCGCATTGCGAGTAATGGCATCCGTCAGATATTCTTTTTCGACGGCGGTCTTTTCTCCTACCATCCAAGGGTTGTCTTTGTCGTAATTGGGTTCGTTGCTGCCGGTGTAATTACCGCGAAAAATATTCCCCTCTCGCTCGAACTCACCTTCAGGCAATTGCCGAGTTCGAACCATTGTTTGGACATCGTCGTAAGGTGGGCCCGGAACGAAGTAGTGGCCTTCTTGCAAGAATCCTGTGAAGTAATCGAAACCGCGCATCATTGGATGCTTCGCTTTGGACGCGCCAAGATGCCATTTGCCAACGAGGCCCGTTCGATATCCAGATTCCTTTAGCTTGCTGATAAACGTTGTCTCCGTTTGAGGCAATCCAGCCGTATCCGACAAGTTCTGAGCTCCGATCGGATTCATGTCATAGCCGAATCGGGCTTGATATTTGCCCGTCAAAAGTCCGGCGCGTGATGGACTACAAAGTGACGAGGTCACATAGCCGCTGGTACACCGGACGCCACTTTCAGACAGGGCATCGATTCCCGGAGTCGGGATCTGAGGGTTGCCCTGCATTGCGGTTTCGCCGTAGCCAAGATCATCCGCGATAATGATGACGATGTTGGGGCGAGTAACTGAATCGGCAAGGACTTCGGACCACATGACTGTCGTCAAGACACAGGCAAATAGAGCGATCGTCTTCATATTCAATCCGAGGCAATAAGGCGTCGAAGTTGTTCCGCAGGTGTAGGCAATGAATTGAGACTGTCCGTTCGTTCAAGACAGTTTTGCAGGGGCAGCGTCACCGATCCATCGCCGCGAAACACGATACCAGAATGATGCAGTCCGGGAACGGAAGCAGGCAGACAAAGTTGATTGTTGATAAAGACCTTGTCGCCAATGCCGATCACGATGGATTTGCCGCCTCTTCGCTTGTGTGTTTCGCCAAACGGAGAGAAATGGATTTGAATCGCATTCTCGTCCAACGGTAGCCGATACGGTTTCGGATCAAACCGCGATGCCATGACGCTGCGTACCGTGACAGACTGATCGAAAGAAAGAATTGCGGCACGAGTGACCGAATTCAGCTCGCGAATCATTCCCAATATCGTTGACCAAATGATCGGTGAAGTAGCGCTGTCTTCCGAAAGCGGTGCAACGAGAACGACAAAATAAGTTGACGCCTTGATGATCTCTGTCACCGCTGCGACCTCTTCAGAGATGCGAGTCTGCGGCAAAAAGCGATTGCTAACCGCTCCTCGCAAAGTAGCCAGTTTCGCCGGAAGCTCGTCGTCGTCTTGCCATCGCTGAATCGTTCTTATCTTTTCGATTCGAGTTTCGATTCTCGGCCAGCTGGACGCGACATCGCCGATGACAAGCAACGAGACGTCACGCGAAACGAGCTCGCCCAGCGTCGTTAAGAACGCTCCTTCGCGAGCAAACTCTGCCAACATCGCCGGATTGCTACTCGCCACATGAAGATCTGCGCCGGTCGCCGCCGCGAATTCGCTGACTGCGCGCGACGTTTCAAGATCGATAACATGACCGGTCACGATCACTCGGTTCGCGTCGCGGAGCCATTGCCTGCAAGTCGCTAGATTGGCAGGGTCGTCCGCTGAGCCACCGAGCATCATCGAGGCAATCCGCGAGTCAGCAACATCGCAACCGGTTTTGCCGTTCATCAACTCTGTCGGATCAACATCGTCACAGTGCAGCGGACAACAAGGGCAAACGACAGGTTCGCGAATCATTGTCGAACACTTAATTCTTTGACCAGTTCCACTAACCGAATGACATTTTCCACAGGCGTTTGCTGTAGGACACCGTGGCCGACGTTAAAGATGTGACCCGGACGGCCACCAACAAGATCTAGCAATGATTGCGTTTGTTCGGAAATCAACTCAGGTGAACCGAGCAAGACACCGGGATCCAAGTTGCCTTGAACGGGTCTCTGGTGGCCGATGCGACTCCATGCGACGTCGATCGGAATCCGCCAATCGACGCCGACTATGGTTCGCGAATCGCCGATAAGCATCGGAAGGAGTTCAGGGTTTCCCGTCGCAAAATTAATCACGGGGATACCCGGAGTGATTCCCGCGATGATTGATCGCATGAAAGGCAGTACGTAGGTTGTGTAGTCGCCGGGTGACAAGCAACCGGCCCAGCTATCGAATAACTGGACCGCTTGTGCACCGGCGGCAATCTGATGATTCAGGTAGACCACAACGGCGTGCGATAGCTTTTGCATTAGCGTTGACCATGCTCCGCCGTCGGAGTACATCAGTGCTTTTGTCGCCGCGTATTGACGGCTTCCCCCCCCTTCGATCGCGTAACTTGCAAGCGTGAATGGTGACCCAGCAAAGCCGATGACCGGTATCGATTCGGGAAGGTCCTTGCGAGTTTGGGTGACCGTATCGTAGACGAAACCAAGCGACATAGGGTCTTCTAAGTCTTTGACTCGATCGATATCGCTGGCCGAGCGAATCGGGTTATGAATCACCGGTCCATCGCCGCGCACGTACTCAAGCTCAAAACCAAGCGGTTCCAAAATCGGCAACAGGTCAGAAAAAATGATTGCCGCATCGACACCGAGACGATCGACCGCCGTACACATGACTTCGCTACAAAGCTTGGGCGACTTGCAAAGATCAAGAAACGATTGATGTTCGCGTACGGTACGGTATTCCGCCATGTAGCGGCCAGCTTGTCGCATCAGCCATATCGGCGTCCGCTCGGTCGATTCGCCTCGACAGGTTCGCATGAACAGACTCTGGTTGCTCGGATGGGCCACTCGCATTATTTCCTGATTTACTGACGGGATAGAAAACAAAGACGCACGCATTTTCTTCTTAAGCTTTACAATTGACGGCGAACGCTTTGCGGCTTCAACAACAAGATGTCCCATTTTCGGATGGGCTGGTTCGATGTCGACGACGAAATCGCACTCTTCTAGCATTTGCGTTGTGGTCGGGCCGATCGATGCGATCACGGTGGATCGCAATGCCGCGCGAAGGGCAGCGGTCAGTTTCAATTGTTCGGCCATGCGAAGCATATTGACGACTTGATGAGCGCTGGTGAGCAACAAAACGTCTCGTTCGCCTGCCGCGATCGCCCGCACATTTGCTTCCAGCGGTGCTTCGTCTACTGGGAATTCCCAACCGTAAACGCGAACCGCTTCGACGGTAGCGCCTCTTGCTTCGAGACCTGCGACCAAGCTGGAGTTGGTGATGCCGTACTCCTGCAAGCCGATGACCATGTTGGCAACAGGTAACTCACGATCAATCAATTGCAACAATTCGCGCCACGTGTTCGGTTCGGGTACGCGATAGGTCGGCGTCAAACCGACTTCTTTCATTGCCGCTGCAGGCTTGGGACCGCGAACGACTGTGGGGATATCGGATAAAGCATCCAGGAATTTCTGGCGGTCAATCGATTCTTCGATCGCAGAAAGCAGGAACTTAAATCCAACGCCTGTCAAAAGAATCACGGCGCCCACTTGGCCGGTCATCACACGATAGGCAAAATCGATCGCCGGTCGATTGGGTTTGATGGCGACTTCTCGCATCGAGGGGCTGACGTGAGCGATTCCGCCATGCCGGGTGATTAGTCGGGCCATATCGTCGGCGCGGCGGCTTTCTAGCGAAGCGACCCGCAATGCCGAGAAATCACTGCCGTTATCGTTGGTTGTTTCCAAAACTTGCTTCCGCGTTAAAACAATGCCAGGTTTTTGACTGTGCATTGTAGGCCGCGGCCGGAAACTTTCAGTAGGTCGTCTGGAATCAGCCCCGACATCTCCGCTGAGTCAATGTTTTCCGTCGCTCAATTAAAAGAGTCGCAAAAAGAGCGAGATTTACGACCATGACCGTTTTTCTACAGTCAATTTCGCCCGCCGAGTACCTTACGCGAGAACGGAAAACGGCTTTCAAAAGCGAGTTTTTTCCAAGTTTGGTCTTCGAGCCCGAAGCCGATTCGCCACTCAAAGCAGCTTGTCCGCTTTAGACCCGAACGTCCAGCTTTCCGGCGGCGATTTGCTTCTGCACGGTTGCCGCTTGTTCAACCAAAGCGACCAGAGCGTCGCCCTGCGACCGTTGTGAGTCAAGCTGTTTGGCCGCGACTGCAAATGCAATTTTCGTTTGTGCGGCGTTACTCTTTGACTGAATCAAGTCGCTGATCGCCTGATCGGCAGATATTTCCATGGTCGTCTCCGCAGGAAAAAATTCGAAAACCTTTTTTCAGTTCGGAGCGACTCGAAGCAGGAATGAAATGTTTATCGCGAAAAAATATGAATCGTCTCTGTCAGGGTTGGGTTAGGAGAATTAATCGCTTCGAAGCAAGCGTTGCAGTCGTCGTCGTTGCTGACGCTACGACACATCCTTGGCGACTCAAAAGCGGAATGACTGAAAGAAGTTGCGGCTGATTCGCGACCAAAGCGATGCCGGTTCGAGTCGAATTCGAGCGAAGCCGACGGTGCGAATAGGCAGCGGTTCAGACTGGGCGTCGAGTGCTACGCGAACTTGATAGAGAGTCCGCTGTGGCGTGTTTCGGTTCGAAGAAGCGACCGATGCGTCCATCGGAATCAATCCCGTCGACGTCAGTTCCACGGGACAGACAACAACGGGGGTGGAACCGACTTCGACAACCGATCCCCGCAACTCATTGCTGTGCTCGCAAGGCCGGAGCAGTTCAACGGTCTGTCCCTTCTTGATTAGCGACGCTGATTTTTGATCCACCATTAAAATCGACTCACGTTTGCTCGCATGGCCCACGATACAGGCCATTGTTCCCGCTTCAATCCAAGCTCCTTTGTTTTCGGTGTTGAGTGGCGTCTGTTTCCACGATTCGAGGTTAGTTTCATCGCCCGCGCCGATCACTCGATCGGAAGGAAAAAAGATCGCTCCATCAGTGGGCGTGACGAGCGATAACTTACTAACCTCCGCGCGAAGCAAATCGATGCGTTCTGCCATGCTCTGCTTTGCGGCATCAATGGCGACCATCTGAGCAGTAACTTCTGAATCCGACGATCGCTGAGCCAGAAGATTCAATCCCTGTGTATCAAGTTGTTTATATCGCAATTGGGCGTCCAGTAGATCTGCCTTCAAGACGACGTTGTCCAATGCAGCGACGATATCGCCTTTCTGGACTTGCGATCGCTCCGCGATACTTTCAATCAAGCGTCCCCCAACATTCAAGAAAATTTCTTGAGAGCCCTCAGGCCTGATCGTCATCGGCACGACCAGCGTTCGTGGCAAGGGAACCAAGAACATAGACAGAAAAGCGAGTGCCAAACCGATCGGTAGCACCATTCGCATCGAGCGACGCGGACTTTGAGAGAAAAAACGGGGTGGCTTCAGCGTGGCTTTGGCGACCGGCGAGATTACTCCTTTGGCAAGAAATCCGGCAAGTAAAACCCCGACGATGGCAAACGACAACGCCGACGTGAATTCAAAGACAGCGATCGCAAAAACCGAAAGGACCATCATGCGATACAAACCGCTGAGCAACGCATATAAGGCAAGGAAAGACTGATGTCGATTCGCGTCCCGATCGTCACCGATCAACATCTCTCCCCACAACCAACGACGCGTCGTTCGGTAGAGTGCCGCTTTCGCCTGTGATGCAAGATTAGGGATGCCAATAAGATCAGAGAAAATGAAGTAGCCGTCGTATTGCATCAGCGGATTTCCATTGACGGCGATGGTGCTAATCGAACAAACCACCATTACGATTAACCACCACTGACGCAGTTCCGTGTCACCGGTCCAGAGCCATAGAATGGTCGCGATTGCCGCAATGCCAAGTTCCGCGACAATCCCCGCGGACGAAACCAAGATCCGTTTCCAGCGTTCGGGCATCAACCAAGCATCGGATACATCGCAGTACAGGCATGGCGCTCCCATCAACAACATGATTCCAAGCTCACGACAATCACCACCAAGTGATTTACAAGCGACGGCATGTGCAAACTCATGAGCGATCTTTACCAGTCCGAGCGTAACAAATAATTGCACTAGAGTACGAGTTCCCCGATTCGCAAATGCATTCGAGATGTTGCCCGCGATCTCGTTCCAGTTGATAGCCACAATCAGAGCGGCGATCATTAAAAGCAGCACGTATGCAATGCAAAACGTCTTCGTGAACAACGGTCTCAGGATGGGAAACACAATGTCGAGAACACTGTCTGGCCGCATACCAGGTAAACGAATCGCGAGTAGATTGCGCTGCCAAGTTCGGGCACCCATATCTTTTGCTCCTCCTGGTGAGGCTGTCGTAACTCGAATGCCGGTACCGGAACTCGTGATCAGACGTCGCCGCTTGGCGTCGGCCAAAAAACGTAGCAACGACTCTGGCGATACGAACTTGCTTCGAAAAAGACCCGTGCATGCGTTAACGATCTGTTGCATGCTTCGTTGTCCATCGACCAACTGTAGAATCGCGTATTCGTCTTCTTTGACATATTGCAGGGAACGGAATAAGGGATCCTTCAGTACCCAGTACGCTTGCGTTCCCATCGTCAGACGTTGGCAAACAAGATCGCGCCGAAATCGCAGCAAGCCGTCCGAATGGTCCGAAGGGGAAGGCGAATTCATGGCTCAACTGCGATCGAGATTTTCATGCCCGGTAGTACAGCCTGGTTCGGATTATCAAATTCGACCCAAAAACACACTTCACCATTAACCGGATCAACCTCTGGCATCACAAATACAACTTCTCCCACCAAAGAGATCGCTTGACTCTGATTCGACTGAATTTTTACCTTGGGCAGCGAGCGGAGTTTCGTGGCGAGCGATTGATCAACGAAGCCTTCGGCTCTCAATCGATCTAGGCGCAAGATCTCAATTACAGGCTCGCCGATTTGAACCCATTGACCGGGGCGTCGCAGGAGCTTGACGACGACTCCGTCGATCGGTGCGATTAACTTGCGTTGGGCAACGGTCAGTAATGCAAGGTCCGCATCGCGTGCCGCTGCTTGCGATTTTAGGATCGCGATTGACTGGTCCGCAACGGCTTTGTTGATCCCCAGTCGCGATTGTTGGACCGCAAGCTTTTGTTCCAGCGACGTCGCATCCTCCGATTGAGCTAAAAGTGTATCCGTTTCCCGTTCGAAGGCTGCTTGTTGGGTTTCGAGTTGAGATCGCTCAAAAGCGAGTGTTAGGCCTTCGATTTCTGAAAGTGAAACACTATCGACGAACGACTTTCGAGCCTCAGTCGCGCGGCTTAGTTCGTTGCCCGCGACGGCTTCTGCCTTCTGCGCCGCGCGAACGCGGATGTCGTTCGCCGCTTGACGTTTCGCGATTTCACGAGCGATCATCTGCGTCTTTGCTGTTTGCTCGGTTCGCTCTGCTGTTTTGTTAGCCAAGTCCAAATCGACCGAAGCGGACGCCAACTGCTCGCTGATACGCAACTGGGTTGCCGCGCGCTCGGCTTCAAGGACGGCTTGGTCGTCATCCAAACTCGCCAGGGATTCTCCCTTGACGACATTGTCACCTTCGCCAATATGAAGCAATTCGATCATCCCCGTTGCACGTGAGGGAACATCGATTCGATCGATGGGTACGACGATCAGTCCTTCGATCACCACGTCATCGGCGACGACGGGCAAGGAAATCGATAGGCAACATGTATAAATTAACGATTTCAATACCATGATTGACGGTCCCACCATTCGATCACACCGCGAAACCAGACGAATCCAATGGACCGACGTCCACAATCAACATCCGCCCATACCGTTGTTCCGATCGCATCCGGAATGAACGTATCGTCGTCGAGCGAACATTTTACTCGAATCATCGAACGACCTTGAGGATTCACCTGCGCTGATCCTGCAATCTCGATGACGCGAGCCTGGAGCACTCGATCAGGTTGAGATTGCAGCCGACACGTGGCGCGACGAAGAGATTCCTGATGGTCAAGCAAATAGGAGATGTCCTTATCCGGGACATCAAGTTCAACGATCCAGCCTTCCCTAGGTGAGTATACATCCAACAAGAACTGTCCTTGGGTTACCGGCCGCATAGCAAGTGATTGATCCAAATCCCAACGACTCACGATCCCATCGATAGGACTTGAAATCATCAGCTCTCGCCTCTGGATTTCGACCAATACGAGCTGTTTTTCGAGGCCAGTGATCTGCGTCTTGAGCAATTCTTCGTTGGCAGAAATAGACAACGTATTCGTGGTCTTGTCGCTTTCGCCTCGACGCGTTCCCATGCGGGAGGCTGCCAGGGACGACAGTTGTGTCCTTGCGTTAAGAAGGTCTCCGCGCTGTTGTTCTTCGCGAAGCTCGATCGCAGTGCTTCGCATCACCAGCATCGAATCGCCTTTCTTGACCACTTGCCCCGTCCGAACGGCAACGCCGGTCACGGTCGCGTTGGCAGGGGCAAACAATCGATGACGAACCGCAGGAATGATTTTTCCGTCGGCAGGGATTGAAAATTCGGTGGGAACGAAAATGAGTAATAGAACTGCGAATGTCATTATCCCACCGGCAATCCCGACCTTGGTGCGAAGTCTCCGATCGCCAAATCGCGTTAGTAACTGCGACCCAAGCTGGGTGTCGCGATCAATGGCCGTTAAAGTTGCTTGTTTTATGTGATCCTGAAATAAAGGATCAGACTCGATGCGATTCCCAGTAAACCATTCGGTCACGATGACGGCGACCGCGCTTCGGGTTTCAGCGGGATTTCGAATCAATTGCAAATTCAACCGACGGCAGTTTGATTCGATCAGGTATCGGTCCAATGCTGGCTGCGAAATCAAGTTGAGCGAGTTCGCCTCACCGACCATGAAAAGAAACTCTTCATCGTTCCTTACCGCTTCGTCGCTGAGGGCCTGAAGAAGTACGGCATGACGAGATCGCAGATCGACTGGACTGCCTGCTGCAGTGCTGATCAATGACGATCGATGGGATTTCAACTGAAGGATCGACACTCGATCTGCAGCGACGTGATTTTCCCATGCCTTGGCGATCGCTTGAAACGATTCGCGGAGGTTGGTTCCGCCGTACAGAGCTGCGATCTTTTGCGATTCCGCACCACGGGTTCGGGTGTTCACAAGGGCAATCGCGAGCCGATGGCGTAGATAAACGACGGAGACAATTTCGAGCGCTGCTTTGGCAACGTCTCCCATCAGCTTCCGGCGGGCCGCTTCGTCGTCGATGATGTCGTGGTGCGGATTGAGTTCTAGCGTCAGCGTTAAGGCAATATCGCGGTGCAGCGACTGACTTACGTAAAGAGTCGGAATCGCGTCCGAATGGAGACTCCATGATGCGGCGGGGCTAAGGTCACTCCAGTGGGTAGCCGGCCGATCGGCCGGCGTCGCGTGAGCTTGGGCGTACCCATCGTTGGCAATCAGCCTTTGCGTGCCATTCTCGACGCAGTGAAGGCAACTGGAAGAATCGCACAATTCGTTCAAATCACGGAGCAAACTCCCGGCGAACGACGGCAACTCGCAGTCAACTCGTGTCATCCGTTCCCATTTGAGCACCAATTCATCGGCTCGTTCCCAGATTCGATTTGATGAAAGGGGCGGGGACATCATTGGCATGCTAGGCGTGAGATTTAGCGAACGGAGAGCTTCGGCCTTTAATTTAAATCATAGAGTAAGCACTAAGGCTCAATGACTAAATTCCAATTCACAAATGACGGATAGAGACCGGACTGCCAAGCAGGTAAAACTGTTACGACCGTCGCAAACGTACTCCGATCTCGTTAGCCACTCTCATCTCTATGCGATGTCAGTTTGCTCTTTGACCATTTGACATGACTATTCACAGTTTCACGATCTTGCTCATCTTCGCTTCGATTGCACTCAACGTGCTCAATGCAGGCACGATTTGCAGCGCGGACGAATTGTCAGGGATGACGCATGGGCCAATGGTGGGACGACCCTCGGCGACATCAATGACGGTTTGGGCACGAACGTCCAAACCAAGTCCATTCATGGTTCGGTTCCGGACCGAGCCATCGAAGC
>Ga0105045_10005897_pt1 | contig 10815 bp, 8 predicted proteins | sample MAT02_FD_78089 | JGI IMG/M metagenome (GOLD analysis project Ga0105045, IMG submission 78089) | Freshwater microbial communities from Lake Fryxell liftoff mats and glacier meltwater in Antarctica - MAT-02 (megahit assembly) | ecosystem: Environmental > Aquatic > Freshwater > Ice > Liftoff... | reverse complement strand
GCTTCTTTTTCACCGCAACAAAATCCGGGTGATAGGCTAACGTCTTCACCAGGAATCATGGGAAGCACCACGTAATGATCAGGAAAAACCATTTTGAAAGGCATCCAAGTGCCATTTGCTAGCTGTTCGCGATAATTTGGCATGGGTTCTTCTTTTTGTAAAGCATCTTCAGCATATGTACAAGTTACAATACAATTTATAGAGGCAATTAATATAATAATCCATGAATTCATAATTTTTTCCTTTTTTATAAAATGAAAGTTTACCTGATTTTTTGATTTTAAGAAAAGAAGTTTGACTTTTTTTATTTTAAAATTATAATTAATTTTTTAAAATCAATAGACAAGAAGGCTTTATATGATAACTTCAAGCAGATGTTCATTATTTGATAACGAGGGATTTACTTCTATTCTACCATTTAATCAAGGGAATCCATTAAAAAATGGAGTTTTTAGCGATCATGCAGAAATTGCTTTAAAAGTGGACAATCGCGTCATGAATGTTTGGAATATCAGTAATCCTGAATACCATTGTTATTTTGAATATGGTGACAATCCTCCCTTTCATCATACGGATTTATTTGTGAATAAGCCTTTTGTAGATGAGGTGATGGATAAAGGATTGCAAGATAAAACTAATGATCAAATCAATACGATTGCCACACGTTTTGTTAAAGGGGAAGTAAGTATTCAGATTATTGTTGAAGGGTTTGATTCTTTCTACAAGGATTTAAACGATAAAATTCAAGAGCTTGGAAGTGATAATTTTCAAATCATTAGAAACACAGACTTAAAAGGTAATATTACAGGAATTTTAGTCGACACCTCTAAATTTTCAATTCTTACAAAAGGTGTTTCTTATGTAAAGTATAATGAGATTGAAGACTCTGATAACAAAAAAGAAATGAGAAATCCTTTTGTACACATCAAAGACAAATCAAGCGGTAAATCAATAGTTGTGGTTGGTGTGCATGTCAGCGGTTGTGGATCACAATACCCGAAAAGTGGGCTTAAAACCTTGATGGAAATAATTGAACAAATTTATGAACTAAATTTGGGTAAGTCTGATGTTATTGCAGCAGGCGATTTCAATACACCCCCGATGAACGCAAGGGAAAGTATTATAGAAACAATGAAGCATCAAGCTATTTTGTTAAATGCCCCATATCCAACTCATGCGAATCCAAAAAGTCAAGCCGCAAATTATGATCAGGTTGTAATCGTTCAAGCAGATACAACAATCAAATATGAAATGCTACAGGCTCCTGAAGTATCCGTTGCAAGCCAAAATCTTATTAAATCTATTGAACAAAGTCGTGAGAAGTATTTACGAGATACAATTTGTTAATTAAAAAATTAACAGTGGATGATTTCAGCAGCTTTTGTTTCTTGGGTTTTGGAAACAAAATTCATGTTCTGATCAAACACAAATGTTGTTTTCATCCTGCAAGTTCCCAAAAGATCGTTACTAGCTCTGTCTTTAAAGGTAATTGGTTGTTCAGTAATGTAGTTAAGGCCGCCATCTTTTTTTAAATAAATTGAAATCTCTCTGCTGCACTGCAAGGGTTTCAATTTTTCTGCAAACGTCGGGCCATATTCTGTGACTATAAGATTGTCAGATCCGCTAACCGTATGGTATTCTATTGGAATGGTCCAAGTTGCAGGGTGGGTGTATAATTCTTGTTTGCCAAGGCCAAGCATAAGTTGCATTGTTTTTGCAATTGAGGGATCCATGCCTTTTTCTTCTTCAGCTTTCAATAATCCGGCAATGCTCAAACCCATTTTACCGGCATAACTTTGAGAATAATCAAAGTCGACGGGATCGATCAAAACTTGATTGCTTTTGCTGACATGTTGAAAAAATAAGTTAAGCATATTCTTCATAGAGATGCTATAGAAAGCATCTTTTTCTTCATCATTCTGAAAGCACATATCTCTCATATCCTCATCCAAAACACCCAAAGTCCCATCAACTAATGGTTTTTCAGATGTGTGATGAAAGAGTTTAGTACAACCCATTGATCTCCACATCTCTTCACCACAAACTTGTGGATTACTGATTCCGTATTGAATAAAGTTTTCAACTTGGGTTAAATTATTTTCAGTCTGCAGAATTATTTTTCCAAGTTCAAAGGAAAGCAGACGATTAGCGTCAGGATCTTTGTGAGGTAAACCAATTTTCTTTAAAGCATCGATATGCATCAGTTTTTGATTAGTTGAAAAGATATCAAAAGGAGACAAATGCTCAACTTTGCGTGGAGATAAACGCTCTTTTATATTCTTTGCTCTGGTTCTTTCAAATTTTTCTTCAGTTTTAGCAAAGGTTGTAGAGAAAGCCGTTTTTACTGATTTAATTTCCGATAATGATACACTTCTTTTTCTTAGGGTTCCTGCGTGCGGTTTTCTTTTGATAGGAACGAAATCATCATCATATTTATTTAATGCATTTCTTGGCTCTTTCAAGTCGTTAGTCCAACTCACTACCTTTTTGAGGGGCTTCTCGGAAGAGGAAAGATCATCACTACTGGAAAATGATGTGATGGTATGAGTTATAGTTTTTTCTACAATGAAAATGTCGTTTGAACGTGGCCTAATAAGTTGATCATTTTCCTTGCTTATTTGAACATTTTCAGTAAAAAAATTACCGGAAAGTATGGATCGAGAGTGAGAGTTCTTTGATCTTTTTCGCCCTGGAGATATTTGGTTTCGCTCGAGCTGATCGGCATAGATTCTAGAGAAGTTTAAGGGTTCAACTTGCATAATGATTCTTTATTATAATAGAGTTTTGATATTGAATACTTTCTTGTTGGAGTCTCTGCATACAACATAAAACTCCTCTTATAATTATTGTTGTTCGGTAAATAATATACCATGTTTTTAAAAAAAATCAACATTGTTTTTCTTATTTCATTGTCTAATTTACCTTGGATTGCTATATTAATGCCTTCTTAAACTTTAAAACAGGTTTTAATTTTAAATGAAAATGTATGTACTACTCACTTTTCTTAGTTTAATGAGTGCTTTTTCACTCAATGCATTTCCATCACACAAAGAAACTTATGAGTCCATAGACGCTTTTGCAAATGATTTTGTTAAAAAGCATCAATTGGAACTGCTAAATAAAAGTGGCTGTGGAGAAGGTAAAAATAGCTTGTGGGGTATAAGCGTTGTCTCTTATGAATTAATGACTCTTGAAGAAGGGCGCAAGTTAGCAAGCAACTTAAGCTTCGGGCTTTTATACAGAATGTATCATGATCCTGTATTTGCAACTTACAAAAAAGAGCTTGGCATGAAATGTCACTCACCTGAGCTTATCGATTCAAATATTTCATTCCGCATTGCCTTTTGGGTTAAACATTGCATGAATCGCCCTATGCCCCCGTATGTTGCTCAAATCCGCTTAGAAAAAGGCAATCTTTACTTTCATTATGCCGATCCAACCACTAAACGCTTGCTAGAGCCTATTGTTGAATCATTAGAATCTTTGAATTTACCTGATTATAGATAACATTTTTTAAAAGAAAAATTTGACCATAATGCTCTTCGTATGATAGAAAATGTTTTAAATAATATTAGGAGCTATCATGGAATTTAATGGCAGTCAAATCGGAAGTCTAATAAATGCAAACCAGAGCCAATTTGTTTCACTGTTTCAATCTCGTACACAAAAAGCTCAAGAAGAATTTGTTAATTCCTACAAAAGTTTGCATGACCTTGCAATTGAAGAAACAGAGAAGCTACAAGCATTGTTTATTAAGCCAAGTGAAATCGAAGATAAACTTGATAGCATTGTTGATAGAACTAAAAATGTTTATCAGTTAAGTCTCATAAACAATCAAAAAATGCCTTCAACTAGATATGGTACCCCTTATATAGATGTTAATGAAGGGGGTTTGTTTAGGGTGACAGGGTTTAATCACACTTCAAAGTTACCCCTCTCATGCAATATTTGCGAACATGCAATTTTTAATGCAGCAACCTTTCAAATTAAAAACTTGGAAACAGAACAAAGCATCTTAATTTCTGAATTAGACCTTCATAAAATTAAAATACATGAATATTATTCAGGAGAAGCGATGAAAATTTGCAAAGTTTTAAATTTCCTCAAATAGTTTGAGGCGAATACTCCCACAAAATAAAATTATGCTAAACTTCAATATGAGTCGCGAATGCGACGGCAGCATGTAGCCGCGGGTGTGAACCCGCGGATCAATCCATAAATAAAAAATGAGCTGCGTAAGCTGCGACAGAAAGCAACTGATATTATTTAATTTCTTATTGTCGATTATCCGCAAGTTCAAACCTGAAGCTACATGCGATTGTCGCATTCGCGACCTTAAGAAACCTTGAAATGGTGTCACAAATTAGCTGTCATTTTTATTAAAAAATCTGATCGCAGGATTACTCTCTTCCATCTCAACGCGCTCAACAAAAATTCCCGCATCAAAGCCACCCTTGGCATGGCGTTTCTCAATTCGTTTATTCTCAATGGCTTGCATGAAAACGCCCGAAGCCTTTGATAAAGCATGAATGACTTCCAGAACATCAGCCAATTCTTCTGTCAATTCATCAAAATTTTTTGCTAAATGAACTTCTTTTGCTTCTTCCAAAAGTTTTTCTTTAAGCATCTGTACAAACTCATCATCGACCAAAATTCTTGTCTGAAGCCTTGTTCCTTGTGACTCCATAATCTTAGGGAGTTGATCTCTGATTAACTTTTCCAACTGAATGCTTTTAATTGCCATAATATTTCCTTGATGGCCAAAATAATATGAGATCTATCTTTAATAGTGCTACCAAAATATTGCTACCCAGTTTTTTTCAGTTTTCAAGGATTTGATTTTTTGAGGTAAGTATATTTTTCGAAGACATAACCCTTTGAATTTATTTGAAATAAATATATATTTTATTATCCTTTAACAACTTTCACGATCAATTAAAAAATGTTTTTTAAATGCATAAAGTAAAAGGCCTAAAAGATTCAGATAGGTTTATGCCTTATTTACAAGGCATTTTTATCTGTTTAATTTATTTGATGGGCTTGCTACCACTATGTTTGCAAGCAGAGCATCCAAACATAAAATGCATTGATAAAAAAGATCAAGAAACACTTGAAACCTTTTTTGAATATGTTATCCATCGAACCTCGATTGGATATTCACTTTGCAGTCAAAAACCTTTAGCAACTGAAACTTTTATTGAAATATCTAAGATTTCCAAACAACACGTTCATCATGTACCTAAAATATTTTTTGAGCATTATGGATATTCAATATTATGGAATGGTTGGAAATGTTGGACACGTTATTCGCATTTATTTCCATCAGAAAAATTTGTTTTTAGATTTATACCTAGCTTGAATACATTAGTTTTAATTAATAAACCCGGCTGTAGAAATGTTATTGATGAAAATATAGATTTATTTCAGAAATATTTAGGAATAACACTTACCTCAGAAGAAATTTTTGAAAAAATCTGTTTTCCGATAAATGAAGAACATCTTTTTAAAAATAATTGTCTTTTAGGAATCTTATATGGTTTTGGTCGCAATAATTCGCTAGCTTTCTCCAATCGTTGTTATTTTCTAAAATTAGAAACTTTCGCCAAAACGGATGTTTTTAATCCATTTTTAGGTTATGGATTTATAACTATCAACAATGGAAGAAATGAAAAAGAAAACAAAAAAGTCAAAAAAATGTTTGATGAAGCACAAAAGAAAATACATTTTCACTTTACTCAGAAAAATAATTTTGAAACATTTTTAAAACTATATGTTAATTAGCTTTTCAAATCCAGCCACTAAAACCTTAATCATATTTCTCTTTTGCTCATGAATTTTTAACCTTTATCTATTTGTTAAAATGTTAACTTTTTGTTATGTGTAGCTTAATGAGGTTAATATGGAGATCCCCTTAAAAGTTACAGATAAAGGATTGTATTGCAAGACAGGGGATTTTTATATAGATGCCTGGAAGCCAACACCCCTATGCATTGTAACACACGGACATGGAGACCATGCTTATTGGGGGCATGATTTGTACATCGCATCTGCTGAAACTGTCAAAATTATTAAGCATCGGCTAGGAAAAGATACCCCTTGCCAAGTGCTGGAATACAACAAAAAAATTAAACTTGGCAACGCTTGGGTATCTTTACATCCTGCAGGACACATTTTAGGCTCCTGCCAAATAAGGATAGAAGATTCGAAATCAGTGACTGTCATATCGGGTGATTATAAAAGGGGGCTTGATCCGACATGTAAGCCTTTTGAAGTTGTTGAATGTGATATCTTTGTAACAGAATCAACCTTTGCTTTACCGATCTATCAATGGCAAAAAAACGAAATCATAGAAAATCAAATTTATGAATGGTGGCAGGAAAACGCAGCAAATAATCACCCCTCAATTATTTTTTCGTATGCCCTTGGAAAAGCGCAAAGAGTGATGAACATGCTTGGGAATAAAAGTGATAAAACCATTCATTTGCATGGTGCAATTTATTCACTATCAGAGCTTTATAAAGATATGGGTGTTGCCATGATTCCCTTTACAAAGGTTTCTGAAAGTGCAAAGGGTGCAAGTTTTGCACAAGATTTAATTATCGCTCCGCCCTCTGCGATCGGCACATCCTGGATGAAGCGATTTCCAAATTGTCGAACAGCTTTTGCCTCAGGCTGGATGGAAGTTCGCGGTACCAGACGTCGAAAAGCATTGGATCGTGGGTTTGTACTTTCTGATCATGCCGATTGGAAAAGTTTGATTCAAACCGTTGAAGAAACAAAAGCCACTATTATTTTGACAACACATGGAAGTACTGGAATTTTAGCACAATACCTAAAAGAAGAAAAAGGCCTTGATGCAAGAGAATTAAAAGGTTTGGAAGCTAATTTTGAAGAAGAAGAAGATTAATTATGCGAAAATTTGCAGCATTGTTTGAAAAAATCGATCAGGTTCAATCTACAAATGAAAAAGTTGAGCATATTAAAAATTATTTTGAAACTTGCACCGATGAAGATGGGGCCTGGGCGCTCTTTTTTTTAAGCGGCCACCGTTTAAAAAGGCTGATTGGTGCTTCTGTTATGTTGGAGTGGTGTGCAAATCTTGTGAATATACCGGCTTGGTTGGTTGAAGAGTCTTATGCATCAGTCGGTGATACAGCGGAAACCATCACACTTCTTCTTCCAAGAAATATCAATGAAAACCAAAACGAGCTTTCATTATCTGACTGGATGGAAACCATCATCAAACCCTTACAAAAAGCATCTCTTGATGAAAAAAGAGAAGTGATTCTTTCCTTTTGGAAAACTTTGTCAACTAAAGAAATTTTTATTATGAATAAAATCATAACCGGTTCATTTAGAATGGGAATTTCTAGTTTGTTGACCCTTAAAGCTTTATCTTTAGCAACCGATGTTTCTCGGGAAATATTAAGTCACAAGGTGATGGGGGATTGGCAGCCGACAGCCCCCTTTTTTCAAAGCTTAAAAACAAGCGAACATCATACTAAATTTTTAAATCCTTATCCTTTTTATTTAGCGTATCCATTTGAAGGGGAGTTATCAAGTTTGGGTAATGTTGATGATTGGCAAATTGAATGGAAATGGGATGGAATCAGGGGGCAAGCAGTCGTGGGTGTTGACGAAGCGGCTTTATGGTCGCGGGGTAACGAGCTTATTTCAGATCAATTTCCAGAACTTATCGATGTTTTTAAAACATTACCGGCAGGCACCATTTTAGATGGGGAAGTTTTGGCTTATGCAGAACAGCACCCGTTGCCTTTTGCAGAATTACAAAAAAGATTAGGCAGAAAAAACGTTTCCAAGGCAATGATAGAGAAAATTCCCATTGTGTTTATGGTCTATGACATCCTCGAATATGAGGGGGTAGATTTACGAAACAGGCCAATGAGCCAAAGAAGAGAACTTCTAGCAAGCTTAAATTTTCACACTCCAAAAATCATTCTTTCAGATTTAGTTCTAGGCAAAGGATGGCAAGAAATCTTAGATCTTAGGTTGGAGTCAAGGCAAAGAGGTGTTGAAGGGCTCATGCTAAAGAAAAAAGATTCAGTTTACGGTGTAGGTCGGCAAAAAGGCAATTGGTGGAAATATAAAGTTGATCCGATGTCTATCGATGCCGTTTTATTATACGCACAAGCAGGATCTGGACAGCGTGCAAATCTTTTTACCGATTATACGTTTGGTGTATGGCATGATAACGAATTGATTCCTATTGCTAAAGCATATTCGGGTTTAACCAAAGAAGAAATTGCTGAACTTGATAAGTGGATCCGAAAAAATACAATGGAAAAGTTTGGCCCCGTAAGAAAAGTAACAGCATTTTACGTCTTTGAGCTTGGGTTTGAAGGGATACAACTATCAAAACGACATAAATCAGGCGTTGCTCTTCGATTTCCAAGAATTTTGCGCTGGCGAAAAGAGAAGCCTTTTAATGAATCAGACACGTTAGAATCTATAAAAAAGCAATTTCTTAATGAATAAAGAAAACCTCATTTTAAAATGGATTGCAGATAAACACTGGACGTTTTTCCCATTTCAAAAACAAGCCTGGGATGAAATTCATAAAGGCAATAGTGGCTTAATATCTGTGCCGACGGGTGCCGGTAAAACGTACGCTGCTTTTTTGCCGGCTTTATCTAAACTGCATGAGAAGCCAACTAAAGGAGTATCCATCCTTTACATCACTCCATTAAAGGCTTTGGCAAATGATTTGGAAAACTCTTTAAAAACGCCCATTTTAGAATTAAACTTACCTTACAAGGTTGAGAAACGCACAGGGGATACAACATACGCCAAAAAAGCAAAACAAAAAAAATCACCCCCTGAAATTTTGTTAATTACGCCAGAGAGTCTATCGATTTTATTAACTTCAACCACAGGAAAAGATTTTTTTGCAAACCTTCAAATGGTCATTGTAGATGAGTGGCACGAGCTTTTAGGAACAAAAAGGGGAGTGTTGCTTGAACTTTGTTTAGCAAGAATAAAAAAATGGAATGCAAAGGCACAGATCTGGGCGTTGACTGCAACAATCGGAAATCCTGAACAAGCGGCAAAAGCCTGCGTAGGTGGCGATCGTACAGCTATTATTGTGAAAGCCGAAATGAAAAGGGAAGTGATTATAGAATCTATCTTGCCTGAAGCGATTGAAAAACTACCATGGATTGGGTATTTAGGGATACGGATGTTACCCTATGTGATGCAAAATTTAGACCCTAATGTTGCCACATTGATTTTTACAAATACAAGATCGCAAGCTGAGCGCTGGTTTCAGGCAATTGTAGATTTAAAACCCGATTGGAAACCGATCACTGCTTTATATCATAGCTCAATCGATAAAAAAAGCAGAACACAGATTGAAGAAAATATAAAATCAGGGGTTTTGAAGTTTGTCGTTTGCACATCAGGTTTAGATCTTGGAATTGATTTACCAACGGTCGAAAAAGTCATCCAAATAGGATCTCCTAAAAGTGTTGCAAGGCTGATCCAAAGAGCAGGTAGGTCTTCACACCGTCCATTGACACCCTGTCACATCTTACTTATTCCGACTCATGCATTGCAGCTTTTAGAAATGAAAGCCTATAAAATGGCAATTACTGAACATATCATCGAAAAGCGCTATCCTTTAAAAAAATGCTATGATGTTCTGCTTCAACATATTGTGACTTGTGCAATTGGAGGTGGCATCGAAAAAAAAGAATTTTACAACGAAGTCATTACAGCTTCATGTTTTGAAGATTTAACCTTGCAAGAATATGAAGAGTGTTTGTTCTTTTTAACGACCGGTGGCAGCGCCTTCTCTGCCTATCCTGAATATAGAAAATTGGAAGAAGATAATGGACTACTTGTTGTAAAAGATACCCAGATGATCAGACGTCATAAAATGAATATCGGAACCATTATTTCAGATTCACAGGCTAACATTAAATTGTTAAAAGGAAAACACCTTGGTACTGTTGAAGAATCATTTTTAACGCAATTAAAACCCGGCGATAATTTTTTATTTGGCGGTAAACGGCTAAAGCTTGTGCAATACAGAGATTTAACTGCGCATGTAAGATTAACAACAGATGTGGATACTAAAGCTGCTGTTTGGGGAGGCACAGGCCTGCCTTTCTCGGCACCTTTAGGCAAGCTTTTAAGAAGAGCGATGGATGAAGATGAAGTTCATGATGAAAATAGATTATTAAAGACTATGTTTGACATACAAAACTTTAAATCTCATCTACCCCAAGATAATGAATTGCTTGTTGAAATTGTAAAATCGCGCGAAGGGTGGCATTTTTTTCTGTTTCCATTTGAGGGAAAAACCATTCATGAAGGGCTTGCCCTTTTAATTGCCGACAGGCTTACAAAAAATAGGCCTTCTACTTTGATTATCAGCTGTAATGATTATGGATTTGAATTACTTTCTAACCAACCGTTTAATGAAGAATTGATTACAAAAGATTTATTTGATTGGAAAAATTGTTATGAAGAATTAAAAAGTTTAATTAATCTTCATGAAACAAGTAAAGCGGCCTTTAGGGAAGTTGCAAAAATTGGGGGATTGGTTTTCCAAGGCTTCCCCGGTTCCCCAAAGTCAAACCGTCAATTACAGATGAGCACGGGGCTTCTTTTTGAAGTGCTGGAACAATATGACAAAGAAAATTTACTTTTAAAACAGGCTAAAAAAGAAACACTGAATAAATACTTTAATGAAAATTTGTTTCAAGAAGTACTTAAACGTCTTCAATCGTCTGTATTAGCAATCACGCATCCAAAGAGTTTTACCCCGTTTGCTTTACCTTTATTTGTTGAACG
>Ga0105045_10005896_pt1 | contig 10816 bp, 11 predicted proteins | sample MAT02_FD_78089 | JGI IMG/M metagenome (GOLD analysis project Ga0105045, IMG submission 78089) | Freshwater microbial communities from Lake Fryxell liftoff mats and glacier meltwater in Antarctica - MAT-02 (megahit assembly) | ecosystem: Environmental > Aquatic > Freshwater > Ice > Liftoff... | reverse complement strand
GCGGGTGGACGACCAGTGATCAATGTTGTTTCAAAGGTAATCAACTCTCGCGCCGAGATTGCTTTGCGTATCTCGCTGCACTCCCGCTCGACAACGTGCGGGAGTGTCTTTTCAACTAGCCAACCGCCAACCATGACAACATCACGTGCTCCGTCACCGCGGGCAATGACGCCAGCGGAACGCGAACACGTTCGCCAGGAACTCAACAGCCAACGATTTGTCGACAAGTCACCACATCAAGTTTACGCCACACTTTTAGATGAAGGTAAATACCTTTGCAGCGTCCGCACCATGTACCGCATCCTCGGTCAAAACAAAGAAACTCGCGTGCGACGCGCACCGCGAGAGTACCGTGTTGGCGAAGAAACTTATCACCGAAACAACCGAAAGGCAAAACATCATGCTCGATCAACTGACGATTCACAGTGACCGCGGCTCGTCGATGACTTCGCACGGCGTAGCGAATTTGTTGGGCTCGCTGGGTGTGATTAAGTCGCTCAGTCGTCCGCATGTTTCCTGGCGGCAATCCTTTTTCAGAAAGCCAGTTCAAGACGATGAAGTATCAACCAGAATTTCCTGATCTATTTGGTTGTTACCAGAATGCGTTGTCATTCAGCCGCCAATTTTTTGGCTGGTACAACAACGATCACTACCACAGCGGTATCGCCTATGTGACGCCAGCATCGCTGCATTACGGCCGAGCCGCAGCCAACATCGAGGCTAGAAAAACCACCTTGGACACAGCCTACCAATGGAGACCGGAGCGGTTCGTTAGCGGTCGACCAAGGCCAGCGAAATTACCAACTGCGGTGTGGATCAATCCACCCGCGAAGTCGGACAACGAAAAAGGGTCTTCAGAGTTTGATTGCCCTGAAGACCCACAAGTCACGTCTTTGACGCACCCTCGATCCGATTATCCCTCGGCTGATTGCGTCCCCGCAGGCCCAGTTTCTGTTTCATCGGACAACTTAAAAATATCAAGGCGTACCCCTTTGAACCCCCGAGTCATCCCTGAAAAAATCCCTGGGGTTCGGGGGCTGGTCCCCGACCACACTGCCGCGCTTCCTTAATTGCCAAAATTTGTTGTCTCATGGTCGTTGACACATTCCGATCCGATCCAGCGATGTTGGTCATCGCTTCAGAAGAAACGGAACGGCACCCTACTGACAGCGGAGACAAAAGTCATCAACGCGAGACTGGAACGCTCCGCTAACCTACGGAGAACGATATCATCATAAAACGGTCACACCCACGCGGCGGGCCATTAAATAACTGGCGCTCGCCTTAGCTTTGGTTCCTGCGACGAAGGACGTTTCTGCGGCGAAGAAAAACATCTCCGAAGGTCGTAAGATTTGGCGTGGCCCGGGAAACTTCATCCACTTCCGTTTATTCGCCACTTTTGTACGAGAGATATCCCGTAGCCTACTGGGTGATGGTTTCACCGGCACATCTACGGTTTTAGGGGCACCTTCGTGACGGATTGATGAGAAATCAAGAAATTAGTTTCACAAAAACTGGTGTTGACGTGGCCCCGCGTCTTGGCGACACTTTCCAGTCGCTCGTGGTGTCGTCGCCAATCAATGACGTCGCCGCAAGGATGCAGTGACGGATCGAAATTTGCCCGCCAATGAAGGCTGGTTGACCGATCCAATGGTGGATCGCCGTGCGTGCGGTGATCAACGGATTCATGGCTGACGCGTCTCTTTAATCGGCGTGGCGGCTTGGCCCCTCGAGGAATCGTCGATTGTCCCTCCCCATGGACCTCGACCTGAAAGAACGAGTGCGAACGGCTTCCGACATCGTCGAAGTCGTGGGCTCGAATCTCGAATTGCGACCGCAAGGCCGAGCTTACGTGGCGTGCTGCCCGTGGCACAATGACAAAAAACCGTCTTTGCAGGTCAATCCCCAGCGGCAAACGTGGAAGTGCTGGGTTTGCGATATCGGCGGCGATGTTTTCAGTTACGTCATGCAGCGGGACGGCGTCGATTTTGGGGATGCGCTGAAGACGTTGGCCGAGCGAGCGGGGATCGAAATCCAGTCCGTTCGCGGAAAGAAAATCACACCGGGAAGCCCCGACGACAAGACCGCGTTGCTGGCCGCGGTACGGTTCGCCGCGAAGGCATATCATGAGCATCTCGCCGACGACGATTCCGCCGAAACGATCGCGGCGCGAGAATACTTGGCATCGCGCGGCATCAATGACGAATCCCGCCAACGCTTTTTGATCGGGTACAGCCCCAATTCCTGGTCTTGGTTGATTGACGCCGGACGCGCGGCCGGGCATGGTGCCGAGGTTTTGCGTGCCGCTGGCTTGGCCGTCTCGCGCACCGGCAGCAGCGGACATTACGATCTTTTCCGCGGCCGGCTGATGTTCCCAATCCACGATTTGCAAGACCGTGCGATTTCGATGGGTGGACGAATCATCCCCGGCGGTGATCCAGACAAAGTCGGTGCGAAATACATCAACGGTCCCGAAACGTTGATTTTTAACAAGTCGCGTCAATTGTATGGATTGAATCTCGCCCGCGGCGCGATCACGAAATCCAAAGAAGTCCTCGTGATGGAAGGTTACACCGACGTCATCGCGGCACGCCAAGCGGGAATCGAGCCGATCGTGGCAGTGCTAGGCACGGCGCTCGGCGCGGCGCATATTGAGATCCTCCGCCGGTTCGTCGATCGTGTCGTCCTGGTGCTCGACGGTGACCAAGCCGGACGCAGCCGCGCCGATCAGGTGCTCGAGCTGTTCGTCAACGCAAATGTTGACCTGCGAATCATCACCCTGCCCGGTGGCGCCGATCCAGCGGAATTTGTGGCGGAATACGGGGCCGATGCGCTGCGCGACCTCGCCCAGCATGCACCGGATGCACTCGATCACAAATTGGCCGGATTGATCGATGGTGTCGACCTGACGCGAGACACGCACCAAACGACCAAAGCGATCGAAACGATGTTGCAATTGATCGCCGGTGCGGAAAGTCAAAATCCGCTTCGAACCGGCCAAATGCTGCTGCGATTGTCACGAACGTTCGGATTTCCGGCGGAAGAATTGCGAACGCAACTGAACCGCGCGATCGAGCGAAAATCACAACGTTATCAGTCGCCGAGCCAAGGGATGACCGTTCGCGAAGCCGTCGCACCGGTGGAAATCAAACCGACGAAGTGGCAACCGATGACTGGCGTGGAGCGAGAGTTGCTCGAAATCATGGTCGAGCAACCGGACATCGCCGCCATCGCACTGGAAAACGTCGATCCGTCTTGGTTGGCATCCGATACGTCCCGGCAATTGTTTTCGATCTATCGCAATCTTGACATTAACGGTGGTGACTTAACATTTGCGAGCGTGCTCGGGGCGATTGACGACGAACGATTAAAAAACATTTGGGTATCGCTCGACGAAACCATTGGGCGACGAGCCAACATCGTCTCCACGCCAATGGCAGAACGTTATGAGAACTTGTTAAAGCGATTCGTTTCAACGCAGGCCCGTTTTGACTCGCGTCGCAAATTGGCGCAGTTGGAAAACCATGAGATTAATGATGACGAAGCCGCTCGGTTATTTAATAGCATTTTAGAGTCTCAACGGACTCAGCAAGGCTTGAAACAATAAGTTCAGCGAAGATATGGTTTTTCGCTTCCGCGATTCGGAATGGGTTCCCAATTGAACAGCGTAAACCCGGTGAGCGGCACGGCGCTAGCCGCCGGCAATGACGGCGTGAGGCCGGCGGCTAGCGCCGTACCGCTCACAAAATCTCCTCCGATCGCGAAATGCCGACGCTACCGGATTGAAAGTAAACTTAAATACCAGGATCGCAAGTATTAAAACGACCGCAGGTCGCCCAAAAACTTACATCATCCCTCAAACATTCAAACCAAATTAATTAGGAGAAAAATCTCAGTACCCCCATCGTCAAACATGTCATCATGTTTATACTGTAATCGTCCGGCCCAGCTATCGACCTATCGTAAGGCTTTGACTTGAGAAGACCTCAGGAAAGTCTTGTTACCAAACGAAACCGATCGCGTACTCGTGCATGAAGCGCGATCGACAAACAGGAGGTTTGCCATGCAAGTGATGGATCAACAGCTTTCGGCTCTCATTGCCCAAGGCTCCAAGGATGGATTTCTTTCGTTCGACGCCGTCAACGCTTACCTGCCCGATGAGGACGTCAACCCGGAAAAGCTCGAAGCCCTGATGCTGGCGATCGAAGCGCACGGGATCGAATTAATCGAGGCCGCCGCTCCGGCAAAAACAAAAGCACCCGCTCGCGAAGTTCGTTGCTCCGTTGCGGTTGTCGACAATCAATCCGATGAGGATTTGCTCGACGACGACCTCCCCGCGATCATGACTGCCGACGCCCCAAAGTCGAGCGATGATCCGATTCGCATGTATCTCAGCCAAATGGCTGAAATTCCATTGTTGACCCGCGAGCAAGAAATCTCATTGGCAAAGAAGATTGAGATCACTCGCCGCCAATTCCGACGTGCACTACTCGAAAATGACTATGCACTGCGTGCGACATACGACGTGTTGAGCAAAGTTCACGCTGGCGAATTGCCATTCGACCGAACCATCAAGGTTTCGTTGACGGAGCGTTTGACCAAAGAGCAAATCACCGGACGCATGCCTGCGAATCTGCGAACCGTTGGTGTTCTGATTGAACAGAACAAGATCGATTTTGAATCGATGGTTCGCCGCAGCACCCCGGCACGATTGAAGGCCGAAATCCGTCGTCGGTTTATTCGCCGCCGTCGCAAGGCGTTGCAGTTGGTCGAGGAATTGTCGCTGCGAAGTCGCCGCGTGACACCGCTGCTCGGGCAGTTGGAAAAAATCTCCCGACGGATGAATTTTATCCGCGTGCGATTAGAGGTACTCGGCGCCGATCCGCTGAGCCGCGACGAGGCATCGGATCTGCGTCAGGAACTGCGAGAATTGATGCTCGTCACGCAGGAAAGTCCGACCAGCCTTCATAACCGCGTCACCAAGGCGCGGAAGCATTTTGATATTTATGAAAGCGTCAAACGCCAATTGAGCAGTGGCAATCTGCGATTGGTCGTTTCGATCGCGAAAAAGTATCGCAACCGTGGTTTATCGTTCTTGGATCTTATTCAAGAAGGAAACACCGGTCTGATGCGCGCGGTCGATAAGTACGAGTATCGCCGCGGATTTAAATTCAGCACCTATGCGACCTGGTGGATTCGCCAAGCGATCACCCGCGCGATTGCCGACCAGGCACGCACGATCCGCATCCCTGTTCACATGATCGATGTGCTCAGCAAGCTGCGTCAGGCACAAAAGAAGCTGACCCAGGAATTGCGGCGTGAGCCGTCGTACGAAGAATTGTCCGAATTCACCGAAATCAGCATCGAAGAAGTCCGCCGTGTGATGGACATCGGACGCCATCCGGTCAGCCTCGACCGCCCCGTCGGCGAGGGCGAGGACAGCAGTTTTGGCGAGTTCATCGAATCGAGCGACAGTGACAACCCGGTCCGCTGTGCCGGCAACGGGATGTTGCGCCGCAAAATCGAGGAATTGCTGCAAACGTTGACCTTCCGCGAGCGAGAAATCATCCGCCTGCGATATGGCCTCGTCGATGGATACAGCTATACGCTCGAAGAGGTGGGTCGGATTTTTAAGGTCACTCGCGAGCGAGTCCGCCAAATTGAGGCCAAAGCGGTGCAAAAACTGCAAAGCCCCAGCCGAGTTCAGCGACTCGACGGGTTCTTGAAAGAAGCCGCCTAAGTTCCCGGCCAACTTTGCCGATCGTCCGCTGTGGATCGATCTTTGAATTTATTGTCGATGTGGGTTGCCCAGTGATGAACTTCGCGTCATAATCCGCGACCCACATTTTCTAAACGTCTCCCGCATTTCCGTTTACGGATCCCATGGCACCACGACCGATGAGCAATCGGAGCCGTGCTCGCAAGCGTTCGCGAGTCCGGTCCCGCACCAAACGAAAAGACCCGATTTTTGTCGATGGTCACCGTCCCCGTCCGATGTATGTCGATTACAAGGACGTCGAACTGTTGCGTAAATTGGTGAATCGTCACGGCAAGATCGTCGGTCGACGAAAGGGCGGATGCACCGCCGTCAGCCAACACGCTGTTACCTCAGCGGTGAAACGAGCCCGTTTCATGGCGTTGATGCCATACGTCGGCGAGTAATGTTTCTCGTCCACAGACGCGTCGAGTTTCGAGATACCGACGCGGCGGGGATTGTGCATTTTTCAGCATTTTTCCCGATGATGGAATCCGCGGAGCACGAAGCGCTCCGCAGTCTAGGCGTCTCCGTGATGCAGCCGATCGGCGGTGGCGGTCACCTGACATGGCCGCGAGTTGCCAGTCATTGCGATTATTTGGCCGCGGCTCGATTTGAAGACATGCTTTCGATCGCCGTATCGATTCAGAAGATTGGTGTCACCAGCGTCACGTACGGTTTTGATTTCTCACGAGCTGAAATCAAAATCGCCCGCGGCTCGATCACTGCCGTCTGCTGTCTCTGGATGCCCGGCGAACCATTGCGAAAGACCGAGATCCCCGGTCCGCTGCGAGCTAGAATGCAGGCATTGGCGGTCGACAACACACCGTCTTAGTGCGTGTGCCGCCCATTGCTCCGCGAAAATAGCGCCCCGCAGTCCTTACGCGGAGCAAAAAACGACGATTAAAACGCTGCGATGCTCAACGAATCGAAATATCGATGTTTTCGTCGGAGTTAATTGCCGCTTCCGCGAACGTTGGTGGGCCGATCGCGCCGCGGGCACCGTTGGAAAATCCGTAGCGTTCTGACGGAATGCCAAGCGGATTGCGATCGAGCACGTTGTTTTCGTTGACGTCGTGGTAGACCGCAAAGGCAAATTCTTGAAGATTCGTCGGCACCTCCCAAAGCCCCGAGCACACGCCGTCGACGATCTTCCAACGGTCGACTTCGAAAGCTTTCTCGGGCATGTTGAAATCGTCCGCGTCGACGTACATGGCAATTTTCATGACTCCGTCGTCTGACGCCGCGCCATAGATTCTCAGGGGAATTCTCCGGACATCCGATTGCGTGGCAGTAGGCATTCCTGCAATGCCATCATCGGAGCCTTCGATTTCGGGGATCGCTGGCGGCGTTTGGCTCAAGCGCGACTGGATCGCTCGCGTCGGGCGGCACGCCAAAATGGACGCACCGATCAAACATAGAATTGCGGTGAAGCCGACCAAAAGGTTACCGTGGTTGTCACGCCAGGGGTTGGTCTCGAACGAGTTGACCGGGCGCAGCCTTGATTTGGGATCCCGTTTGTAGGGGTCGCTTTTCGATGAGTCAGGGGTTCGATGGGTCATGGGGTCAGCGGGCTTGCGAGCCGCCGTTGATTGCGAAGGATTCTCCATCGACAAAAGTTCCCGAATGATGGAAGTGATAAGACAGTGCAAAATAATCTGGGCGGAGCAGCATGTCGACGCCGCTTGGCAACACGCGGCAGCAAACGGTGTCTTTTTGTGTTTCGGACACAGAGAGCTAGCCGCTTGTTTGCCGCCCGAACCGTCGTGGAATTTTCGGACTGCACGCGTGTCGCCGATCGTTCCATTGTAGCGGCGGAGGCGAAATGACTAGCGTCCTTGGATACTTCGGCATGCCAGGATTGCCGGATCGTGAAAATGCGTCGGGCTTGGCCAGCGTTACCGTTTATCAATCGGAGGGCCGTAAAACCGACCAAGCATCGCCCGCGATTGCCGTGAATTCGGTTTACAAAAAGTTTCGCTCCGTGGAGGCGTTATGCGGAGCGTCATTTACCCTCGGGAACCACGAGCGTCTGGCGCTGCTGGGGCCAAACGGTGCTGGCAAAACAACAATGATCCGGTGCCTCGCCGGGCGAACGCGGCCCGACGCTGGCCAGATCGAAATGCACGGCAAGCGGTTGCCGGCGACGGGCGGACGCGGGCGAATGGGACTGGTGCCACAAGATTTGGCAATCTACGGCGACCTGACGACGCGCGAGAACTTGGTCGCGTTCGCGAGATTTCATGGCTTAGCGGGCAAAACGTTGCGATCGCGAGTCGACTGGGCGTTGACGTGGACTGGTTTGGGAGAACGCCAAAACGATCTGGTCGGCGGATTTTCCGGCGGGATGAAACGTCGCGTGAACCTGGCGTGCGGGGTCATGCACCAGCCCAGCGTGCTGTTGCTCGACGAGCCGACCGTGGGTGTCGATCCCCAAAGCCGCCAGCGGATTTTTCAGATGCTCGACGAATTGCACGCTGCCGGGACTTCGGTCCTTTTGACGACGCATCATTTGGACGAAGCCGAGCAGCGTTGCGACCGGATCGTGATCATTGACCACGGCAATGTCGTTGCCGACGGGACGCTGGCGGAATTGGTAAACCGAACGATCGGCGCGTCCCGGCACGTAAAATTGCAAATCGATGGGCCGGTGCGTGAACCGATGCGGGGTCCGATGGCGACGTGGCAGGTGACGGGTGATCCGGTGGCGAATGTTTTGGAAACGCGCGTGAACGATGTGGCGGGCCAATTGCCCGGTCTGTTAGAAGGGGTTCGCGATGCGGGTTACGTCGTGCGGAACGTCGACGTGAGGGCACCGTCTTTACACGACGTGTTCCTTCACCTGACGGGGAAAGAGCTACGAGATTGAGAATTTGCTTTGATGATGATTTTCACCGTCATGATGGTCAGCCTTCGTCGCTTGATGCACAACCGCATTGAGATGATGTTGACATTCGTCGTTCCGGTGGCGTTTTTCAGTATCTTTGCAATCATCTTTGGCGGCGGGATCGGTGCGGGATCGACGCCACAGATCAAGGTTTGCTTGGTCGACGAAGTGAACTCTGATCTAAGCCGCGCGGTAATGATGACGCTGCACGAAACCGCGGGTCTGAAATTCGTCAGCGGCAACGGTGAATTAACCAAGGACGAAGCGAAGCAGTACGTTCGGCGCGGCACCGCATCGATCGCGATCCTGCTGCGACGCGACCAAGCGTCGAAAGCGGAGCCAAAGGCGATGGTCGCCGATTTGTTAAGCGACACGTCGGATCAAATTGCCCCGCAGGTGGTTTCAGCACTGGTCATGAAAGCGATCATGGCGTCGATGGCGTCGATTCAAGCGATGTCGAAAACAAACCAGGGCGATGTCACCCAGGCAAGTGGTACGTTGCCAATGGTCGGGCCGATTTCCGTGACACCCATGACACCACCGTCGGTGACGATTGTGGATGTGCTGGGTGCCAACAAGACCAATGGCGTCATCAGCATGTATGCCGCCGGGATCGCGGTCATGTTCTTGCTTTTCGGTGCGACCGGCGGCGGCGGTGTGCTGCTGGATGAGCGTGAAAACCAGACGCTCGATCGTTTGCTGACGACCGGGCTTTCGATGGACGAATTATTGTTGGGCAAGTGGGCTTACCTGACGGCGTTAGGCGTGGTGCAAACGACGGTCATGTTCGCCTGGGGCCAAGCGATATTTGGTATCGACCTGATCGGCCATTTCGACGGCTTTCTCATCATGACGATCGTAACCGCCGGTGCCGCTGCGGCGTTCGGATTATTGTTGGCAACCATTTGTCGCACCCGGGGGCAATTGAACGGATTGTCGGTGGTTGTCGTGCTGACGATGAGCGCGCTTGGCGGATCGATGGTTCCGCGTTATGTGATGAGCGACCGCATGCGCGAGGTGGGACTGTGGACATTCAACGCGTGGGCACTGGACGGTTACGACAAGGTCTTCTGGCGAGACATGCCCGTCGGCGACCTGTGGCCCCAGATGAGCGTCTTGATGCTCTGCGGCGCCGTATTCCTGGTCACCTCGCGACTGCTAGCGATCCGCTGGGAAGCAGATTGAAACTCATCTTCATTACGCGAAAGTTTAGGCGAGCGGAAAGTTTTATTTACCGGTCATATCGAAACTGACCACGGCCTTCAGAGGTTCGACGACCTTGGCTCCAGATTCTTTCGCGCGGAGAGTTAGAACCAATCGGCTAATTGGTATGCGAACGCACTGATTTTGAATTGGCCGGCCAGTGGCAACGCGCGACGATTTCCGTCTTCATCCGCCGACAATCGCATACACATACCGTTCCACCGATTAAGGGATGCCCGACAGGTTCGGCTGCGATTGTGCAACCAACCAGGCCGACAAAGTAGCTTTAGAACGCCATGCCAAATGGCTCTGCAGAGAAGACATGGCTGCTTAGTGACTTGGCTGCTAAGAACGAATCCTCGATTGGCGTTTACTTAATCAAAGACCATCCGGAAAAGTTTTGTCGCAGGTCTTCCCCAGGAAGCCGATGGTGGGCCAACGCAGGTCTCTTCTTTGTCAATTCCGTCTTGTTTTCGATTTCGGTTCCGGTATGATTATCGGGGGATTATCCTGTCCCCCAGCCGAAAAGTTCGTGCGGCTTTCAAATTGTTTCGCGATGAAGGATGAGACGCGGTGTGAGGGGACGGTGCCGGGGAAGCACAAATGAGTCATCCAGGAATCCGTCCTGAATTGCACCGAGAGATTGACGAATGTCGCTATGTTTGAACGAAATAAAACTGCTTCAACTTACCGAGCTGGCAAAGTGCTTGGCATTAGGTCGCATTCAGGGCAGTTGGCGATTTCTATGCTCGACAATCACCGCCCTACTGGTCAGGCGAGTTGGTCAGGCGAGTTGCCGAGGCCAAATCGCAGTTGGTGCTGGCTCCGCGATCCACTTTTTAAATTCGAAACAAGCGGCGACTTCGAACCCGCAACCAGAATTTAGTCAAGTTAGATGCTTTGTGCCCCGATGGAAGCCAGTGTTCCTTTCTCGGTTGGCGGTCGAAGACCGATGCCTCGGTCTGTGGGGC
>Ga0105045_10005895_pt1 | contig 10817 bp, 9 predicted proteins | sample MAT02_FD_78089 | JGI IMG/M metagenome (GOLD analysis project Ga0105045, IMG submission 78089) | Freshwater microbial communities from Lake Fryxell liftoff mats and glacier meltwater in Antarctica - MAT-02 (megahit assembly) | ecosystem: Environmental > Aquatic > Freshwater > Ice > Liftoff... | reverse complement strand
TGGCGGGGTATATCGCAGTTTTGATCGGGGAGCACGGTGGGAACACCTCAAAAATTTGCCCCTTTCACAATTTTATCGGGTAAGTACAGACCTCGAATCGCCTTACAATGTGTATGGTGGCTTGCAAGACAATGGTTCTTGGATGGGCCCATCGCGGAGTCCAAACGGCATTGAAAACCGCGATTGGCAGAATGTGGGCGGTGGTGATGGTTTCTGGGTCTTTCGTCATCCGGTCAATAAAGACTACATCTATTGCGAATACCAAGGGGGAAATTTGCTCCGGTTCAGCCTATCGACGCTCCAGACCAAGGACATCAAGCCTTATCCAACTGCCCAAGATCCCAAGTTTCGCTTCAATTGGAACACGCCGATCCATTTGAGCCACCGCGATCCGCTACGGCTCTATTTGGGCGGCCAATTCCTGTTCCTATCCCAAGATTTTGGCGAATCATGGAAGAAAATATCACCAGATTTGACCACCAACGATCCGGCCAAACAACAACAGGGCAAATCGGGGGGCTTGACCATTGACAATTCGTCGGCCGAAAACCACTGTACCATTTACACGATAGCCGAATCGCCACTAGATGAAAAAATAATCTGGGTGGGTACCGACGATGGCAATGTCCAGATCTCCACCGATGGTGGCAGTGCTTGGCGCAATGTCACGGCCAATGTCAATGCGGCGGGAGTGCCCAAAAATACTTGGGTGAGCCATATTGAAGCCAGTTGGTTTGATAAAAACATCGCCTTCGCGTCATTTGACGGGCACGCCACCGGCGACCAGCAGCCTTACCTCCTCAAAACCAGCGATGGGGGCAAAACCTGGAGCAGTATTGTCACCAGCGATCTCAAAGGGTACGCACACGTGGTGCGGCAGGATCGACAAAACCCTGATTTACTGTTTGTTGGCACAGAGTTCGGCCTGTTTGTCACCGTGGATGGCGGCAAAAATTGGTCCCAGTTCACCAACGGGCTACCCAACGTAGGGATTCGCGATCTGACCATTCATCCTACCGAAAACGATTTGGTGCTGGCCACGCATGGGCGTGGGGTGATCATCATCGATGACATTACGCCGCTCCGCCAATTGACCAAAGAAATGCAGGCCAAAGATGTTGCTTTTTTTGATATGAAGCCCGTCATTCTGCGCAGCCAAGCTGGTTTTCAAGCATTCAATGGGGCCAGCGAGTTTGTGGGCGATAACCCCAGCGAGTCGGCCCAGATTACCTACTACTTGAAAAAGCGCCATACTTTTGGCGATATGTACCTCGAGGTGTTGGACAGCACGGGCAAACTGTTGAAAAAATTGGTCGCTGGCAAACAACCGGGCATCAACCGGGTAGAATGGCGCACCCGGTTCCCTGCCCCCAAAACCGCGACCGCCAATTCCGTGGCTATGGGGTCATTATTTGGCCCCACTTTGCCCGAGGGAACCTACACTGTGCGCTTGACCAAGGGCAAAGAAGTTTATACTACGACCCTCGCTTTGCGGGCCGACCCAAACTTGCCCTACTCGACCGAAGAGCGGCAGCTACAACAATCGACCATGCTCAAGCTTTACGACCTGACCGAGGAACTGGCCTATACGGCCGAGGTAGCGCAGTCGGCCAAAAAACAGGTGGATGAGTTGGCTAAGCAGTCAAAAAAATTAGCCAAGCCGCTCGTTGCCTTTGCCAAGGAATTGGAGGCCCTAAACCAACAACTGGTGGCCACCAGCGAGAGCGGGGGCATCACGGGTGAGCAGCAAATCCGCGAGCAATTGGCCGAAGTATATGGTGGCGTGAGCCGGTTTGCGGGCCGCCCGTCCCAGTCGCAACTGGAACGCGTCGGAACTATTGCGGCTGTTATCACTGCTTACCGCCAGCAAGCGGAAGGGCTAAGAATTGGTAAAATTGCCACTTTTAATGCGCAGTTGAAAAAGGAAAACCTCAAAGAGATCCACGTGAAAACCTGGGAGGAATTTAAGAGCGAAGAGAAGTAGAGTGATTGGTGGAAACAGGCGGTATTTTAGTCGTGACGGGTTGCGTGAAGCCCTAAATTTTGGTCTTTGGAAAATAGTAAGATCGTGACCGTCCAACTTTAAATACCGCCACTTCATAAGTCCCAAAATGGTAGCAATCTTTTTACAAAAACCACTGAAACATGGAAATCGCCGTCTTATTATTTAATGATTTTGAAACGTTGGACGTTTTTGGGCCAGTTGAAATTTTTGGGCGACTCGTGGACTTGTATTCCGTAAACTTCTATTCACTCGGTGGCGGAGTGATAAATAATCAGCATGGAGTGAAAATACTGACAGAGAAATTGGAAACCTTGTCAAGCCAAGCCGAGGTATTTTTGATTCCCGGCGGGGTTGGAACCCGCAAAGAGGTTGACAATAAACCACTTACTGATAAAATCAAAGAAATAGCCAATGGCTGCAAGTACGTGTTGACGGTTTGCACGGGGAGCGCATTACTGGCCAGAACTGGGTTATTGGACGATAAAAATGCGACTACCAACAAACGTTCGTTTGCTTGGGTTGTGACAAACGGAGCAAACGTGAAGTGGGACGAAAAGGCCCGCTGGGCAGTTGACGGGAAATATTATACTTCATCGGGAGTTAGTGCGGGCATGGATATGTCATTGGGCTTTTTGAGTGATCGGCACGGAATTGAATTTGCAAGAAAAGCAGCATTTCAAATCGAGTATAACTGGATAGAAGACAAGGACAATGACACATTTACAGTAGCATAAAACTACTGTTAGCAAGGTGTTGGGCAACGTTGGCCGATGGAAGAAATGGAGCATTTAGCATTCCAACTTACAGTTGGGCTGAATGCAATGTAGTACACCTTTGCTCCAATTCATTTTTAGTCGTGGGCGAAAGAATGACTCTACTTTTGCATCACATAAAAGCAGCGATGGAGGTTGGCAGAAGTTTGGTACTCGACTCGTTCCAAGTTCCGAAAGCCCGCCTTTTTTGCATAATGGGCCAATTCTTCGTGGGTGGGCAGGTACCCATCAAACGTCCCCCATTCAGTCTGTACTTTGATTTTGCGGTTTTGCATGTCTCTGCCCACATAACGGATCTCTAGGGGAATTTCGGCGATGAGCCGGCCAGTGAGGGGCAGTTTTTTGGCCAAATAGGCAATGGCCCGTTCTTGCTCGCTGCGGGACAGTTCCAACACCCCAGACCACATCCACATAAATACATCGGGTTTCTCCTTGGCCTCAAAGCACTTATAATCATCTTGACGGATGGTTACCTCCGGTGGTAAGTGGACTTTTAAGTAACTCACCAATTCAGGGGAACGCTCCAAAGCGACTACCCGGCCCGCGAATCCTTTGCGGAGCAATGCCGAAACCACCCGGCCATAGCCCGCGCCGAGTTCGTATATTACTTTGGCATCCTTAATTTTTGGGTAGATCACATCTACATCAACTGAGGAGCCTAAGCCAATTAAATCGGCAAATTCTTTAAAGCGCTCAACTTTTATATTGCGGTAAAATTCAACGTTGGTAGCGTTCATAGCATTCGCCTAATTCCATAAGGGTAAACTTAACATCTTGATTCTAACAATGCAATAATGGGTAGATTAGGCTACAAAAACGTTGGGTGCGCTTATCTTTGCTACGTAAAAGCCGGACTTGAAACACTTGATTAGACGGTTTTAGTTTGTTGATAACCATTTTCCACACTTTTTCCATCAAACATGATGAAATTATTACGGTATTATTGTTTGCTTTTTTGGGTCATCAGTACCCAACTGACCATGGCACAGGCCAATTTGCTGCAATCTGGCCCAATGGTCGGCTACTCGGCCAAGCGGGAAGCGCTGCTCTGGGTACAGACCACCGCCCCTGCTGCTGTGCACTTTGAATACTGGGATAAACAGCAACCCAAAACCCGATTTAGAACTGACAATTATAATACCAATAAAACCGAGGCCTTCACGGCTCGTCTGATTGCCGATCAATTGGCCCCCGGTGTTCGTTACAACTATGAACTTTTCATTAACAATAAAAAAGTGCCCCGCGATTATCCGCTGGAATTCCAGAGCCAAGTTCTGTGGGAATACCGCACCGATCCCCCGCCGGTGCGCTTTGCTTTTGGCTCTTGCACTTACATCAATGATCAACCGTTTGACCGACCTGGCCGTTCTTATGGGAGTGACTATGTGATATTTAATTCCATCTACCAGCAAAAGCCCGATTTTATGCTCTGGGGGGGCGATAACCTTTATCTTCGCGAAGGAGATTTTGACTCTCGCACCGGCATTATGTACCGCCACACCCATACCCGATCCACCAAGGAACTTCAGCCGCTGCTTGGTTCGGTGCACCAATATGCCATTTGGGACGATCATGAGTTTGGCCCCAATGATTCGGACGGCAGCTATGGGCTGAAAGAAGTGACCACCGAAGCGTTCCGACTGTTTTGGGGCAACCAGCAATACGGAGCAAATACGGGGGGCAAGGGCATCAGTGGATCGTTCAAATGGAGTGATGCGGAGTTTTTCCTGCTCGATGACCGCTATTTCCGCACCGCCAACGAAAACCACGCCCAGCCCCGCCAAATGCTTGGTAAGGCCCAGTTGGACTGGCTGATCAATGCGCTGGCCGCCAGCGATGCCGCTTTTAAATTTGTCGTTATTGGTTGCCAAGTCCTCAACCCGGCAGTAGTGTATGAAAATTATTCCACCTATGCCGAGGAACGGGCCGAGCTGATCCGGCTCATCCGGGCGGCGGGCATTAAGCGGGTGATGTTCCTGAGCGGCGATCGCCACCACACCGAACTTACCAAGCTGCAAGAGCGGCCAGGCCTTTACCCCCTCTATGACTTCACTTGCTCCCCACTTACCTCGGGCGTGTCCTTGTCGGCCAACAACGAACCCAATACCATGCGCGTGCCCAACACGCTGGTGCAGGAACACAACTTTGCCCTCATGGAAATTACGGGCCCGCGCAAGGAACGCAAGCTCAAGATCAGTTTGATGAGCCGCGAGGGCAAGTTACTGTGGGACAAGGAAATAAAGGCCACGGAATTGGAATAGGCCCAGTGCCGTGGCCAGAGATCAATAGCGCCAGCTCCGCAGGTCGGCCCCAGCGGGAGCGGCCCGCTCAATGCGCTCCATGATTTTCTGGACGTACATGGTGTTGTAGCGCAACCGGCTGATGTAGTTGGGGTTCATCGGGTCGCCGTTCCAGCAGTGCTCGGCCCGGTCGCCGTACTTTACTTCGCCATTGTAGTAGGGGCTCTGGGTCTTTTCCAAGAACTCCTCGGTCAGATAAACCGCATTATTGAGGTAATAATTGTCCATATCGCCGCAATAAATGTGCAGTTTACCTTCCAATTTGGGCCCAAGCTTGGCCCAGTCGCGCTGCATGATGTGGCGGAGATCGTAGTTTTCGCGCCAGTAGTTAGCCACGCTGGGGTTTAGTTCGCCGGTCAATTTGTCAAAAATCCGCTCGGGGTAGCCGTCCTTGCCCTGTGGCGAATAGACGGCCTCCCAAATGTCAAACTGTTGGCCCGATCGGCTCTTGGTGCCCAGCACCAGCTCGCGGTGGTTCATCTGTTCGGCGGTGGCATCCACTTGGCCCAAGTAGTTGCGATGACCGGGCCGGGCCAGCTTTTTGAACTGACTGTCGTAAAAATAGGCGTTCTTGTCCTTGTAAATGTCAATCAGGGTGTAGGCCCGGAAGTCGATCGGATCAGGACAGGCCGCAAAACAACCGTTGAACTCATCGGGATAAAATACTTGGACGGCCAGGGCTTCCCAGCCGCCAGTGGAGCCGCCGTAGGTGAACCTGGCCCAACCTTGGCCAATGCCCCGAAAACGTTTCTCGATCTCGGGCAACAACTCATACATAATGGCGTCGCCGTACGGTCCTTGGCTGGCCGAGTTCACGGCGTAGGAATCGTCATAATAAGGAGTGGCGTGCTGAATTTCCACCACCAAAAAGCGGGGAAAATTGCTACTGGTCCATTTTTTGTAAAAACTATGGGCTTCTTGCTGAACAATTTGGTTATACCCACTTAGCTTAAACCGCTCGATGTAGTCAGGCTTGAGGTTGGGATCGGGCGGCTCGACCCGGAAGCCGTCGAAGTCGGCCGGGAAGTGGCCGTGAAACAGACAAAGGGGATACCGGGCCTCGGGGTGCTCATCGAAACCGTCGGGCACCAAAATATGCGCGCCCAAATACATGTCGCGCCCCCAAAACTTGGAAAGTTTTTCGCTCCTGATCTTGATGTGCTTGATAAATTTTGTGTCTTTGGGCGCCTCAATCGGCGGGATGAGTTTGTCCAGCTCAATGGTGATGGTGCCGCCCTTGGCCGGATCGATGCGCACTTTTTTGGTTGTACTGTACAAGTTGCCCGGCTCGGCGTTCCACTGTTGGCCGGCGCCCCGCTCCATCGGCAGTTTCACGGTGTGGCCGGTGGCGAGGTTGAACGTGGCATAGACATGCAGCACGGCTTGCACGTAGTAGTCGCCACTGGGCACTTCGGCCAAACTTTTGATCGGATAGCCGAATACTTTGCCATCCACGGTGGCGGCTTGGCCAGGTTTCCAGTTTTCGACATCAATCCCGAAAGCCAACTGCGTGTCATGCCCATCCTTGAGCATAAAACGTGGCTCCGGGGTTTCTTTGGTGGACAATAATAGGATCAGCCGCCCGTCGAAGTGGGGCTTGCCCTCCGCAGCCGGGCTGGCCAGTTGGCTCGGCTGGTAAGTGATGGAGAATTTGAGGCTGGTCTTTTGGGCCAAGGCTGGGAGGGCCAACCAACAAGCCAGCCAAACCAATAATCGGAGGTAGGTTTTGGGATGCATAAATGAGTGCTTTTAGAAAAACAATGCCTAAATATAGGTGATCAGCATTAAAAAGTGGCTACTTTTAATCGGTTGGGCTAAAATTGGTTTGAGGCAACTATAAAATCAACCAGCCTGATTGATCCGATCAATTCTTTTTAATTAGGGCCGGGTATGCTATCCATCGCGAATTGGATACCCTGTAATGGTCGGAGTGGGGTAGGAGACCGGCCAATTGAAAATCGGGGGAACAACTTTTCGGAGGTGGGTGCCGGATCGCGCGCCAGCTTTGAGACACGGGCAGGCCAGCTCTGGCCGTTAAAAAATCTTAACGGGTAAACCGTTTGCGCGATTGATCCGTTTTGATTTTTGTGGACAAAGCGCATTGCAGCGGCGAGTCCCTCAACCCAAAAACCCAAAAAATATGTATCATTTCAAATATATGTTTGCTACTTTATTGGCAGGGATCGTAATGGCTTCCTGTGCCCAGCAGAGTGGCAAGCCAGCCATCCAGAACAAAGATGTAGCAAAAAACGTTAATCAAAGCAATCAAAACGATAAGAACAAAAACATGGAAGTAGCAACTTTTGGAGCAGGATGTTTCTGGTGTGTCGAGGCAGTATTCCAGCGGGTAGAAGGCGTAGAAAAGGTGGTTTCGGGCTATACGGGCGGCCACGTTGTGAACCCCACGTACGAGCAGGTGTGCGACAAGACCACCGGCCACGCTGAAGTGACCCAGATCACTTTTGACCCGGCCAAGGTGAGCTTTGCCGAGTTGTTGGAGATTTTCTGGAAAACCCACGACCCCACCACCCTCAACCGCCAAGGCAATGACGAAGGCCCCCAGTACCGTTCGGCCATTTATTACCACAGCGAGCAGCAAAAAACTGCAGCCGAAAAGTACAAGCAAGAACTGACAGCGGCCCAAATTTGGTCTAACCCGATTGTGACCGAGATTGCGCCGTTGACCACGTTTTACCCTGCGGAGGCGTATCATCAAGATTATTACAACCAAAATGCCAGCAAAAACTCATATTGCTCGTTTGTGATCACCCCTAAGTTGGACAAGTTCAGAAAGGTGTTCAAGGATAAATTGAAAGCCCAGAAATAAGTTCCGCCTGGCGGGCAAAAAGCAGACTGGCCAAAGCTGGTCTGCTTTTTTATTTGTGCCAAAATACAGTATATTCGCCCAAATTGCGGCCTGCCCAATGGAACTTAGGACAAAAAATCTACAACAACTAGTAGAAGAAAATTATATTTTTGGTTCTATTCTACACTTTTTTGGCATTGATTTCTACAAGTATCCTGATGAGACCTTGGAGAAAGTCTGCGCCCGCCGCCATTTGAGCACCCAAGTGATTGCCCGCGAGCTACAATCGCGCCGCCAGCAAGAGCGTGTTTCACCACTGTCGCTGATGGCTTCCTACCCGGTGGACATGGTGATCGCGTACCTCCGCCAGAGCCACCGCCAGTTCACTCGGCGGCGTTTGCCCTACTTGGCCAGCCTGATCGACGGGGCCAAGCCGGAATTGGTGCCCCAACAATACGCCGACATAGTGGCCGATCTCCAGATTGCGTTTCCACTCTTTGCCGAAGATTTTATCAATCATATTTTTAAAGAAGAGTCCGAGCTTTTTGGGCACATCATCCTGCTGGACGATGCCCGATATGGCCTAGCGGCTCTGTCTAAGGTTTATTTTGCCATGGAAAAGTTATCGATCCAAGATTTTGCCCACGCCCACAGCACCGAAGACGATGACATGGCAGGCATCCGCGAACTTACCAAGCATTATACTACTTCCATACACACCCCGTTGATTCTCCGGGTGTTATATGCCGAACTTCAAGATTTTGAAGCGGAATTGAAAGTCCACGCAGCCATTGAAGATGACCTGCTGCTCACCAAAGCGGCGGTCTTGGAGGCCAAGGTGAAAAAGATGGTGCAAGAAAAAATCCGGCTCAATTGAATAAAGTTGGTTTTGGGCCAAACAATTGCGCTCCGAAACCCATTTCATAAAGAAGAATTTTTTAACTGATCCCCTTCAATATGTACACTGGGCTTTTGCATACCCACACCACGGTTGTTCTGCTGTTTTTACTACTATACTTGGGCAAAACCGCCCTGCTGATGGCCAATCAAAAAGAGTCACTGGCCAAGTTGACCAAAATGACCCGCATCCCCGAGATAGTGATCAGTGCCTTGTTCCTCATTACCGGCTTCTGGATGTTTTTCCAACTTCCCGAATGGAACACCCTGCTGTTGGTAAAAATTGGGCTGGTTTTGTTGTCTATTCCCGTGGCCATTGTCGGTTTCAGGCGGGCCAACAAGGCACTGGCCGCCCTTTCGTTCCTGCTCATTGTGGGGGCATACGGGCTGGCGGAAGTGAGTCGCGCCCGCTCGGCCAGCAAGGCCGAACTGGTGGGAGTGGCCACCGATCCGGCCACTAGCGATTACAATGCGGTGGCCCACGGCAAAGCCCTGTACGAAAAAGGCCTGAGTCAAGCCGCTTGTGTTAGTTGCCACGGGGCCGACGGGAAATTGGGGCTGGTGGGGGCCAAAAGCTTACAAGCCAGCACCAAAACTGACGAAGAGCTGAAAGCCTTGATCCTCAATGGCAAAAACGCCATGCCACCCTACAAAAAAGTGTTTGGGGAAGCTGAAATACTGGCGCTCATTGCCTACGCGAAGACGTTGCGCCAATAAAGTGGCCGACGGTAATTTTTACAATGCCCGTTATTGGCTGCTCTGTTTCAGCATCTTTTTGTTTTTCATGGGGTTCAATATGATCGTGCCCGAGCTGCCCGCTCACCTCACCAGTTTGGGCGGGGAACAGCACAAGGGACTGATCATTGCCCTGTTTACCCTCACTGCCGCCATCTCCCGGCCCTTCAGTGGCAAACTGGCCGATACCATCGGACGGGTTCCGGTCATTGTTTTTGGCATCATCGTGTCCACGGTGGCCATCTTTTTTTATCCCCTTTCCCACACCGTAACCTTTTTTCTCACCCTACGGCTGCTTCACGGGTTTTCGACCGGGTTCACGCCCACTGGGGCCAGCGCCTACTTGGCCGATATCGTTCCAGCCCATCGGCGGGGCGAGGCCATGGGCATTTATGGCACCATGTCCGGCTTGGGGATGGCCTTGGCCCCGGCCTTGGGCGGTTGGTTGGCCTATAACTATGGCATCAATGCCCTGTTTTATACCTCCGGGGTCGTGGGTGGATTGAGCTTGCTAATGACCTTCGGCTTGCGAGAAACCCTGGTGCAAAAACAGCCCTTGACGTGGGCCTTGTTCCGGTTGAAACGACAAGACATCTTTGAGCCCCGGGCGGCGGGCCCCGCTTTGGTCTATGGGTTGTGCTTTTTCAGTTTTGGCGCGGTGCTCACCGTCATGCCCGACATGAGCACTTGGCTGGGCATTGCCAATAAAGGCTGGTTTTTCACCGTTTCCACCATCGCTTCCTTGTTCGTCCGGTTTGCGGCTGGCAAAGTTTCTGACCAATACGGGCGGGTACGCATCCTGCAACTCTCCGCGCTCCTGTATGCGGGCGCAATGGGACTGGCCGCGCTGGCCCACGAGCCGTGGCTGTTCTTTGCTTCGGCCGTTTTATTGGGGCTGGGCATCGGGATGCTGTCGCCCACGGTGCTGGCCTGGACCATCGACGTGAGCGACAACCAAAGCCGGGGCCGGGCCTTGGCCACTCTTTACATTGCGCTGGAAATTGGCATTGGCCTAGGCGCTTGGTCGGCCGGAGCCATTTATGCCAACCAAACCGCCAATTTACCCATTGTCTTTGGCCTATCGGCTCTCTTAGCGCTGAGCGCTTTTGCTTACCTTGTGTGGGCCCAAGTGCTGGGCAAAAAATGATCCGGTGTCTTTACTACCGCGAACCGCCGCACACCTTGGCCACGAAATGTCCGGCCAACAACGATCTCTTCAGCACCTTTAGAAATAAATTCCAGCGCAAATGCTCTGCCCAATCCGTTAGTGCTACCGATTATGGCGGTTTTTCCCGATAAGG
>Ga0105045_10005894_pt1 | contig 10819 bp, 7 predicted proteins | sample MAT02_FD_78089 | JGI IMG/M metagenome (GOLD analysis project Ga0105045, IMG submission 78089) | Freshwater microbial communities from Lake Fryxell liftoff mats and glacier meltwater in Antarctica - MAT-02 (megahit assembly) | ecosystem: Environmental > Aquatic > Freshwater > Ice > Liftoff... | reverse complement strand
TCTTCCACTCCAAAGAAGCCAGGGTAATGAACGTTTTTTGGGAAGTAATAAATGGAACCCTCGCCCTCATTCCGTTATAGGTCCTGGCGTTGAAAAAAAAGTCATTTGAATGCCATTCCCGGGTTACATTCCGAACGTTTTTATCACTCTGGTAAATAGAGAATAAAGATGGCGTAATATGAGGCCGGTTGTTGACACTGATGGCTGTGGCTAAATTGCCATAGATGGGCATGGGCGATTTTTCGGCCGAATAGGCAAAACTATAATCATCCCATTGCCATCCAAAACCAAAAGCCTCATCTTTCCAATTGTGGTCGGAAAAATAGATGTCGCGGTAAGTGCTTAGAAACCGGCCAATTTTGGGTGCGGGCAATGCCGGGTAATTGAGGGAAGGGTCACCTGTCCCCCAAATAATTACATCTTCTCCTTTTGGTGTATACCTGAGCAAGGTACTGCTGTCCCCCAACACCAGCAGTGATGCGAAGAAAGTCAATAATTTGGTTGTGGAAGCGGGAATAAAATAGAGGTGGCTGTTTTTGTCAAACTGAACGGTTTGGCTGTCCAAGTCATACAGGAAAAAACCGGTGAGATGGTTGTCAAAAAATGATCCTGCCCCTATCAGTTTATCCAACCCCCCATACCTTGCCCTCACATCTTGTGAAAACGAATCTAATGAAATAGCTAACAGGATGAAAAAAAGTACTGCTGTTTTTTTAAACATAAATTACTGAATTAATTTTCTTTTTAAGCAGGTGAATTGATTTTTGAGGCCCCCAAAAATAGCCAAGCCCATCCCAAGATAAAAGCTATCCCGCCAAAAGGCGTAATGGCGCCCAATAGGGTGATTCCGGTAAGTGACAATACGTAAAGTGATCCCGAAAAAATGATAATTCCCGCAACAAATAGCCAAGCTCCTTGGGAAAAAGCTTTGATTTTGGGGAAAAGGACAGATAGTATCCCCAACATCAACAGGGCCAGGCTGTGGTAAAAGTGGTAGCTAACCGCAGTTTCGAAGTTTGCGAATCTTCCTGTTTTCTCCAATACAGGTGCCAACCCATGGGCACCAAATGCGCCGAGACCAACTGCAAGCGCACCGAATACAGCTGCCGTCTGAATAATGTGTTTTGTTTTCATCAGTTATTGCGTGTTTCTAGCCCCGAAGATAGCACTTCCGATACGCACCATGGTACTTCCCTCTTCTTGGGCGATCAGGTAATCGCCACTCATTCCCATACTGAGTTCCTTCAAATTCACGTGTGGAGGCAGATTCTCCTGTTTATACTTCTCCATGAGAGCACTCAGAAAAGAAAATTCTTTTCGGATGATGCCCTGATCCTCCGTATAGGTCGCCATTCCCATAAAGCCCGCTATGTGGATATGTTCCATTTTCCGGATGGCATCCCCCAAAAGTATATCGTTCAACTCCTGTTCGTCCAAGCCAAATTTTGTTTCTTCTTTGGCGATGTGGATTTGCAGCAAACAGGAAATTACCCTGTTCGGCTTTTGTCCTTCTTTGTTGATTTGTTCTAGCAAGCGAAAAGAATCCACGCCGTGTATCAGGTGGACGAACGGTGAGATGAATTTTACCTTGTTCCGCTGCAGGTGGCCGATCATGTGCCAACGGATATCATCCGGAAGCAGGGGGGCTTTCTCTGCCATCTCCTGAACCTTGTTTTCTCCAAAATCCCGGATTCCGGCCTCATAAGCTTCCATTATGGCTGAAAGGGGTTTCGTTTTGCTTACAGCAACTAAAAGGCAAGATTTTGAGGTAAAGGTATTTTTTATATGATTAAGGTTTTCTTTTATAGGCATTCTTACTATTTTACTGTTGATTTATTTATCACCTCCGTGGTAATACCTTTTTACTTCAATACAAAGATATGGCGATATTGGGTACATTACTAAAAAAAGGCATTCGATTACGGGAATCATTGGAACAAGAATACGGTGCCCCCGATGCCCTTCAAAAAAATGAACTGAAAAAACTCCTGATCTTGGCGGCCAAAACACAAATTGGTCAAAAATATGGGTTCAAAGAGATTCTTGGCGAATTCAAAAAAAATGATCAGGCCTATTATGAAGTGTTCAAAAACAAAATCCCCATCTACGATTATGAAAAAATATATGACGAATGGTGGTATAAATTAAGGGAAGGTATTCCCCGCGTGACCTGGCCAGGTAAGGTAAAGTATTTCGCATTGAGTTCAGGGACGTCCGGTGGGCCCTCCAAATACATTCCTGTGACCAAAAGGATGGTGAAAGCCATAAGGCGGACAGGTGTAAGACAAATACTCACCTTGTCCAAATATAATCTGCCGGACGACATTTTTCACAAAGGAATCTTGATGTTGGGAGGGAGTACTGATTTGGATTTCAACGGTACCTATTTTTCAGGAGACCTCAGTGGAATTACCGCAAAGCGCTTGCCAATTTGGTTTCAGAGATTCTACAAGCCAGGACAATCTATCGCCAGAAATCGGAATTGGGGGGAGAAGCTGGAGCAGATCGTAGAAAATGCCCCAAAATGGGACATTGGGATCATCGTTGGCGTTCCAGCATGGCTTCAGATTTTGATGGAAAAGATTATCGAACGATATCAACTTAAAGACATTCATGATATTTGGCCCAATTTGGCCATTTTTGTTCATGGAGGAGTGTTTTTTGAACCCTATAAGAAAGGATTTGAGAAATTGCTGAACCATCCACTCATTTATATAGAGACCTATTTGGCAAGTGAAGGTTTTTTGGCCTATCAAGCTTTTCCCAACCAAAAATCCATGCGGCTGGTTTTGAACAATGGGATATTTTATGAATTTATTCCCTTTGACAGGAGGAACTTTGATGAAAATGGGGAGATGAAGGGGGAGTGCCAGACACTCTCCATTCATGAGGTGGAGGAAGGTGTTGATTATGCATTATTGATCACAACCTGTGCGGGGGCCTGGCGGTATTTGATCGGAGATGTTATCCGCTTTGTCTCGAAGGAAGCCAGTGAGATCATCATTACTGGCAGGACCAAACATTTTTTGAGTCTTTGCGGGGAGCACCTTTCTGTTGATAACATGAACAAGGCTATCCAGGCCGCGGAGGAAAAATGGGAAAACAGTGTGCAGGAGATTACCGTTTTGGGGGTTCCGTATGGCAATTTGTTTGCCCACCACTGGTTTATAGGTACGGATGATCCAGTGGATGAAGTAGAATTCACGCCATTTTTGGATCAAACCTTAATTCAGCTGAATGACGATTATGCGACCGAAAGGAAACATGCCTTGAAAGAAATCAGGGTTCATCCCCTACCTGTCCGGGCATTTTACGAATGGATGAGAGCCGAAGGCAAGGAAGGAGGTCAAAACAAATTCCCAAGAGTGCTAAAAGGCCCCAAAGCAGATTCCTGGAGGGGTTTTCTTTCAAAAATGGAATACCTATAACCTACATGTAACTACTAGAAGGAATTGGAATGGGGGTAATCCTGTATCTGATCATCGGTCCCGTTTTTTTTGCACTGATACAGCACAGTATGACCTACGGCTTTCACCAAGCAGTCATCATGGCATTGGGCATACTTATAAGTGATGTCCTTTATGTCGTGATTTCTCATTTTGGTTTTCATTGGCTATCTGCCAATCCGTTTGTCAAAACGGCTAGGGGCTGGGGGAGGAAAGATTTTAATCGGGTTTGGTGTGGCCTCTTTTGGGAAGAAAAACCTTCAGCGACCCAATTCAGGAGGGATATTTGTAAAATCTATTTCCAGGAGAAAAGGGCTTTTGAAAGGATTGAGCTTAAACGGTGTCAATCCCTTCGTATTGCTCTTTTGGATTTCAGTGGCTGGATTGGTAAATGTAAGACGGGATTTATCGGCTTCTGACAAGTGGCTGTATTATGTTGGGGTACTATTGACCGTGTTCACGATAGACGTATTGAAAGCCTATATTGCCAAATACCTTAGTAGGTATATTACTCCCTTGCTGATGCAAAAACTAAACAGATTGGTTGGAATGGTGTTGTTAATATTCGGTATTCGCCTCCTTTATCTTACATTTAAAACGATTTCTTTATGAACGACAGGATTTTTCCATTTCGATATATAGTCATTACTGCCCTGGTTTGGTTAGCGGCAGCTGGTATTTCCCAGGCCCAAAGCCACGAAGGGTTTGCCTCCTTTAATAAAGAGCGTATTTCGTTGGAAAAGCAGGGAATGCTTTTGCTGGCTACCTGGTCCCTGGGGAATTTGGCCTGGGGGGGCATCGGTGCTTCCAATTCAGTAGGGGCAGACAAAGGGTTTCATCAAATGAACATGTACTGGAACAGCGTGAACCTGATTATCGCAGGTCTCGGGTATTACCATACTTTTAAAGAAATTCCAAGTACGGAATTTTGGGAGACGATTGAGGCACAGCACCGGATGGAAAAAATCCTGCTGCTCAATGCTGGGCTTGATGTGGGATATATTGCCGCAGGCCTCTATTTGAATGAGCGGGGTATGCGGTTAGGCCGGGAGCAGTGGCAGGGATTTGGTAAGTCAGTTATGCTGCAAGGTGCTTTTTTGCTTAGTTTTGACCTCATTATGTACGCCGTGATGCGGGATCATGCGGGGGATTTGCCCAAAATTCTTGAACACGTTTCTGTCAGTGGTCTTGGGCTTGGAATCAGGCTGCCGTTATAATCAACAGTGATTCTGGGTTATCAATAAAATATTGCGCTACCCCTAAGTGGGTTACCATGTATTGCATTTTAAATACCGGATTGGGAAAAAGCCTTGACATGCATCTTCGCCCTGAAAGAAAAATCTCAATACATCCCCGACCTTTCAGCTTGAAAGCTGTTTTATTTTTTTTACAGATTATTGTTTGAAAAAGACTATTTAGTTTCAAATACCATTCAGATTTCCCAAGGGAGGACGTTAATTCTTCGAATAAAAAGCTGTTGGTGATTACTTTTTAAGGAAACTTCATTTCTCATACTGATTGGTAAAACAGATAGGATAATTTTTCTAAAATTAGAAACTATTAATTTTTTAAATTATCTGCTTTTAGGGTAAATTTTTTAAATGAATTTTAGATAAAATTGTCTCATAGTGATATATTTAATAATTATTACAATGGACCAAGAATGGTTTAGATAGGACCTGAATAGTTTTTTGATCTACCGTTTACTTTTCCGTTCATGTAAATTGAATTATTTTTTATGGGAAAAAATCTAAAAAAGGCTTTTGTTTTTTGATAAATTTAATTCTACCTTTCAAGCCGATATTGATTGATTTAGTATGCCAAATTGGTATGTTAAAGGATAAAATTTTAGTTTGGAAGAGATTGTAGCGTGAATTGATTTTAACACTTAAAACAAGACAGATTCTATCTTTCAATTTGATATGCCCTTTACATAAAAATGACCTTATTAAACTGCCTCAGGCAGATTTCACATATGGTAAGTTTAATTTTAATCCAAAATAATAATTTATGAAAAACCTCTTACTACTTCTAGGTTTGACGCTACTGACCGCACTTGGTCCGGTAGTACACGCTCAAACCGTCACAGGTCAGGTAACTGACCAAGCCGACAACAGCTCTTTACCTGGTGTTTCGGTATTGATTAAGGGCACCTCCACTGGTACTGCGACCGATGTGGATGGCAAATACAGCCTCAATGTCCCGGGTGCAGAAACTGTATTGGTATTTTCTTACCTGGGGTTCCAGACACAGGAACAAACGGTGGGAAACCGAACCAGCATTAATTTAACCTTACAGGAAGATGCTTCGGAATTGAACGAGGTGGTCGTAACAGCGCTGGGTATTGAGCGGAATGTAAAGGCATTGCAATACTCCATCACCCAGGTTGCCGGCGAAGAGTTTACCCAGGCCAGGGAAAACAACCTGGCCAACCAACTTGCAGGCAGGGTAGCTGGAGTTAACGTGACGAATGTTGCCTCCGGGCCGGCGGGTTCTTCAAGGGTTATCATCCGGGGAAACACCTCTCTTCAGGGAAACAACCAGCCTTTATACGTGATAGATGGATTGCCGATAGACAACACGCAGTTCGGTCAAGCCGGGGTGTGGGGTGGTTCTGACGGTGGTGACGGTATGACCAGTGTGAATCCTGATGACATTGAATCCATGTCCGTCCTGAAAGGTGCCAGTGCTGCTGCCTTGTATGGTTCCCGTGCATCTAACGGAGTTATTTTGATTACTACTAAAAAGGGTACATCCAGGAAGGGCATTGGGGTAGAATTTAATTCAAACGTTGTGTTTGATCAGATAAATAATCAATCCGACCTGCAGAATACTTTCGGTTCGGGGCGTTTTCAGGGAAATCAGCAGACGGGAGCCTCTGTTCGTCCCACTACGGTTCGGCAGGCCTACGACTGGGGCACCCAGGCATGGGGTGAGCGCTTAGGTTCTGGTAATGCCATGTATTTCGATGGAGTAGAAAGGCCATACGTGGATGCGGGAGATAATTGGAGCCGTTTTTACGAGACGGGACAGGCTTTTACCAATAGCATTTCATTGGCTGGAGGAAGTGACACGCAGACATTCCGATTTAGCTTGACCGATCTTCGTAGCAACTCCGTGGTACCCAATGCGGGATTTGACCGGATAAACATGTCCCTATCCACGAATGGTAAATTTGGAAAGCGGCTAACCTTTGATGCCAAAGTGTTGTATTCCAACGAAAACACCCAAAACAGGCCGAGGCTTTCTGACTCCCCTGGTAATGCATTCCAATCCATTTTCGCCTTACCACCAAACGTAAATATAGAATGGGGGATGGGAGATCCAAACCGACTTGGAACCATTCCCGTGGGAACTAATCCTGACTTGTTGAATACATGGGGCTTTGCCGAGAGGGAAGAATACCTCATGACAAACAACCCCTGGGGTCAGAATCCCTATTTTTCTACCTATCAGCTGTCCATAAAAGATATCAGGGACAGGATTATAACTTCGGGTTCTTTGAAATATAATATTACCGATCATTTGTACATTTCTGGACGTGCCGGCATGGATTGGTTTGTCAGGAGATTCTCCAGCCTTACGCCGCAAGGTACTGGATTTGACAGGGGAGGAAATATTTCGGAAGGAAACCGAACCGTTAGTGAGATCAACTTGGAATCCATGCTCGCTTATAACAGGGTATTTGGAAAATTTGGGGTTAATGCATTTGTAGGGTCAAACTGGATGAGAAGAAAAGACGAAACCATTTCTGCTAACGGCCAACGATTTAATGTACCTTTTTTCCACGCCATAAATAATGCGGTAATCCGAAATTATGGCTACGGCTTCTCGGAGTCGGGTATTAATTCCGTTTTTGGATCTGCTGAATTTAGTTATAATAACTTTCTGTTTATCACAGCCACTGCCCGTCAAGATTGGTTTTCTACGCTGAATCCAAATTATAAAAATGGCATATTATACCCTTCTATTGGTGGTTCCTTTGTGTTCTCTGATGCTTTATCCGAATTGCCTAACTGGCTGAGCTTCGGAAAAATCAGGACTTCATGGGCTAGGGTAGGTGCTTCTACAGTCGCGCCTTATCAGACGCTTAATGTTTATTCCCTGCTGGGGGCACCCGCGATAAACTTTGCAGGACAAAATGTTCCCATGGCCTCTTTCGCAACCGCTCAGGGAAACGCAGGGACGATTCCAAACCCCTCTCTGATCCCACTTACTTCCACCGAGACGGAAGTGGGGATTGACGTTCGGTTTTTGCAGAATAGGATAGGTTTGGATTTTACCTACTATTCCCAGCTAAGTACCAAAGATCAACTGAATGCTCAAATCTCAAGAACATCCGGTTTCGGGTCTACCTTGGTCAACTTGGGTGAAATGAGAAACCGGGGTATAGAAATATTGCTCACAGGTACGCCAATTCAAAACTCAAAACTGACTTGGGATGTGTCCTTTAATATTGCCAGAAACAGAAACCGGGTTTTATCGTTGATTCCAGGCACTGAAATCTTAAACGTAGAAGAGCCACGCACCCGCACCGTTTTTGTCCAGCATCGGGTAGACCAGCCTTTTGGCATGCTGGCAGGATGGGTTCAAAAAAGAACTGCTGACGGCCAACCCATCTTCGAACCCAACGGGGCTCCGGTACAATCCGACAGGATGGAAGTGATTGGCAACGGTATTGCGGACTTTACCGGTGGTATCAACAACAGCATTACTTTCAAGGGTTTCAACATTTCGGCCTTGGTGGATTTTAGAATAGGGGGAGATATCTATTCAGGAACAAATGTCAGGTTGTCCCAGTGGGGATTGCATAAGCAAACCTTACCCGGTAGGTTAGGGGAGGATCCACTGACAGTGACTGGGGTTGTTCAAACAGGCACTTCCAATGGACAGCCGGTATATGAGCCATTTAACAAGACATTGACTCCAGGTGAAGCGGCAAACTATTGGGGCAGAATGGGTGACCGGGTACAGGATCATTTTATATATGACGGTTCCTTTGCAAAGCTAAGGCAGATAACCTTTGGGTATAACTTTCCAAAAAGGATTACCGAAAAGACTCCTTTCAATTCCCTGGGATTGTCATTCGTTGGAAGGAACCTGTCCATCCTATGGAAGAACATCGAAAACGTGGATCCCGAGTCGGCGTATTCATCCGGCAATGGCCAAGGATTGGATTTTTTCGGTATGCCACAGACCAGAACCTTTGGATTTAACTTGAGAGCTACCTTTTAAATTTAAAAAAGAAGCATTATGAAACTAATTAATAAAGCACTGTTGCTACTCCTTGTTGCAACCATACCCATGATGGGTTGCGATACGCAAAACCTGCACGATCTGAATATTAACCCACAGGCGGTTAGTGAGATAGACCTGAATTTTATATTTACCGCTGCCGAACTGGGTTCAGCCTCAGGTGGATCTGCGGGTGACAACCGCTATCTCGACTGGCGGACCAATATCGGGATGGGGGCCTATCTTATTCAGCATCTGGCCAACGCCGGCGGCGGAATTGCCCCCGGCGATAAGTATACTGAAAACTTCGAATCAAGTAACGCACCCTTCGAGTTTTTTTATGGTGATGCCCTGAAAAACCTTTCTGAGGTATTGCGTCAAACCGGACCTGGAGGATACGATGAAGGCAAAAAGGTAAACATGAGGAATGCTGCCCGCATCCTTAGAGTATTAAACTTCCACCGGTTAACTGATTTTTATGGAAATATCCCTTATTTTGAGGCTCTTAAAGGAATGGATGGTGTTTTCTTTCCAACCTATGACAAGCAGTCAGTCATTTATCCGGCTTTGTTGAAAGAACTGGAAGAAGCTACGGCGGCGATGAATGCGACCAATCCGAATGAGGGATTTTCCAATTCAGATATTATTTTTAACGGTGATATCACCAAGTGGAAGCGCTTTGGATATTCGCTTATGTTACGCCTTGCAATGCGTGTGTCCAACGTGGCACCACAATTGGCTGCTGAGTATGTCACCAAGGCAGTAGCCGGTGGTGTAATGCTAACAAATGCTGACAATGGCTGGGTACCCATGTCCGAAGGTCCCAGTGTTTGGATCAATCAGAATGGAATTTCAAGGGCTTTCTATCCAGGTGATGGAGGACAGCCTAGTTACCTTAGCAAAACGCTTGTTGACTGGCTTAAGGCAGGCGCGACAACGGCCGCTGAGGTTGATCCAAGGTTGATGATTTTGAGTGGAGGAATCGCCCAATGGTCTGCCAATTCCTGGACTCCTACCAATACCAATCCATTGCAGCAAAAAGGAATGCCAAACGGCTACGATGCGGCAGGTTTGGATTTATTGGAAGGACGCACTGTAGACCAAACGGCTACTTATTCCCGGATCAATTTTCTGATGCTGCAACGACAGGATCCCTACATGCTTATGCATACTGCGGAATCTCACCTGCTGATGGCGGAAGCTCTACAGCGGGGCATTGGTTCAGGCATTCCCGGAACTGCCAAAGCACATTATGAAATGGGTGTGAAAGCAGCCATGCAGATGTATACCCCCTTTGATGCATCGCTGATCGTGACCGACGCTCAGGTGACGGCTTACCTTCAGCGGCATCCATATGGTGTGGACAAGCCTGCATTGGAAATGATTGGGGAGCAGCTATGGGTAAGTAAGATGTTTAATTGGTGGGAAGCTTGGTCTGACTGGAGAAGAACCGGATTTCCGGTACTCACTCCGACCAACCACCCTGCAGGTGTCACGAACGGTGTCATCATGAGGAAACTAAGATATCCTGCCTACGAAGTGGCTGCAAACGCCAACTTCCAATCGGGAGCAACGCTACCCGACTTATTTACCACCAGAGTATGGTGGGATGGTGGAAATTAAAACAACCTATAATAGAATTCAAAACGCCCCGAACATTTGCTCGGGGCGTTTTGCTTTTTACCTTCTTTATCAGATATTATTTTAATGCAGGCCTAAAAATTCCATCCCCTTCCGAACCCATATAGGAACCCCAAATCGGTTTTTTCTTAATTTTAATAGGTAAGTCAATCCGCTTTACCCGCATCCCCAAAAACGACAACAGGTCCGAGTGGCTGAAATATTGACAATGAACCAGATCCAGATATCCATCTCCATCGATGTCCCCAATCCAAGGTGTGCTGAAGATGTTTTTCATCCCCTGAGTTTGATCTATGGTGAAATGTTCCCCTGATTTGAAATCAATGGCCAACAACTTGTTTTCGATCACAAAAGAAGATTGATCTCCGATATATCGGGTGCAGTCAAACTCATTGATGCTGATAATTACCTCGTCCCTGCCGTCATGGTTTAAGTCATAGGCTACGGGAGATGAAAAACCCGTACACCCCAAGGTATCTGAGTACGCAATTTCTCCG
>Ga0105045_10005892_pt1 | contig 10820 bp, 8 predicted proteins | sample MAT02_FD_78089 | JGI IMG/M metagenome (GOLD analysis project Ga0105045, IMG submission 78089) | Freshwater microbial communities from Lake Fryxell liftoff mats and glacier meltwater in Antarctica - MAT-02 (megahit assembly) | ecosystem: Environmental > Aquatic > Freshwater > Ice > Liftoff... | reverse complement strand
CGTGTACATCACGGGGCGCGGCTCGTGGTCGATCGACCAGCAGCGGTACAACTTCCAGTTCGGCGGTCAGATGTTCTGGCGGATCCGACGGGGGCGCATCGTGTCGCCGCTGCGCGACGTGGCCTACCAGGCGGACACGCTGTCGTTCTGGCGCAGCTGCGACATGCTCGGGGGCAAGGCGACGTACCGGTTGGGGGGCAGCATGGGCGACGGCAAAGGCGAACCATCGCAATCGAACGCCGTCAGCCACGGGTGCCCGCCGGCCCGTTTCCGCGCGACCTTGGTCCGCACGGGAGGTGCGGCATGACCCTCGGATCCTCCGCCGCCCGCGCCCTGTGCCGTGCTGTCCTCGCCGAGGCCAGCTTCGGCGACGTGCGCGTCCACGTCCGCGCCAAGCAGACCGGCGATCTGCGCTTCGGCGCCTCGCGTCCCACCACCGGCGGTGACGTCGAGACCCTCGAGATCAGCGTCACCGCCCAACGCGATGGTCGACGTGCGACGGTCTCCGGCAGTCGCACCGATCCCGAGGGCTTGCGCGCCCTGGTCGCGCGCGCCGAGGAGCTCGCCACGCTCGCGCCGGTGGATCCCGAGGCGGTGGGACCGCTGGGTCCCACCAAGATCCTGCGGGTCACGGCGCGCGATCCCAAGGTCGCCGCGATGACGGCGGCGGACCGCGCCGATCTCGTCGGCCAGGCGATCGAGGTCGGCCGCGCCCGCGGTCTCGAGGCCTCGGGCCATCTGCAGCACGAAGAAGTCGCCGAGGCCTTCGCGGATCGCAGCGGCCTGTCGACGTTCCATGTCGGCACCGAGCTGGCGATGACGTGCACGTTCCGCACCCCGGATGGCACCGGCAGCAGCAAGGGCGGCTTCGTGTCCCACGCCCTGGGTGGGTTCTCGGCCCGCGAGCTGGCCGAGCGCGTCGCCGATGTGGCCCTGCGCAGCCGCGATCCCAAGGCCGTCGAGCCGGGCCGCTACACCGTCGTCATGATGCCGGACGCGGTCGCCGAGCTGCTCGACTTCCTCGTCGAGCAGATGGACGCGCGTGCGGCCGCCGAGGGCCGCAGCTTCTTCGCCGCGCCCGGTGGCGGCACGCGGATCGGCGAGACACTGTTCGATCCGCGGGTGACGCTGCGCTCCGATCCCACCTCTCGCGCCAACCCGTCGTCGCCGCTCGCGAGCGACGGCCGTGCCCACGGGCGCACCACATGGATCGACCGCGGCGTGCTCCGTGCGCTCCATGCGTCGCGCAGCTACGCCGCGAAGGCCGGCGTGCCCGCGACGCCCTCGCCCGGTGACATCCACATGGAGGGCGAGGGGCTCGAGCTCGACGCGCTCATCGGCAAGGTCCAGCGCGGGCTGCTCGTCACGCGGCTCTGGTACAACCGCATGCTCGATCCGCGGGGCATCGTCGCTACCGGTCTCACCCGCGACGGCACGTTCCTCATCGAGGACGGCAAGCTCGGCGCGGCGGTGAAGAACCTCCGCTACAACGACGGGCCGGTCACGCTGTTGGGCAAACTCGTGGCGCTCGGCAAGCCCGAGCGCGCCGGCATGTCGACCGGGCGGGTGTGGGTGGTGCCGCCGGTGGTCACCGAGGGTTTCTTGTTCGAGAGCACCTCAGACGCCATCTGACGCCGCGCGGGGGAAGCCGCCGGGGACCGCGCGATGGGCTCGGGGTCATGGGCTCGGAGCGTCGGGCGAGACCACCGGCCAACTGCCGGTGGGCGGCGGATTCCACTCGCGACGCGCGTCGACCAAGCCGGCGAAGGTGGTGTCGGCCATGATGTCGGCGCGGGCGTGGTCGAGGGCGCGCAGCAGGGCTCCGAGTCGATCGTCGCGCAGACCCATCGCGTGGTCGCGATCGAACAGGGCCAGGACGTCGAGGACGCGGATCTGATCGAGGGGACGGGCAGGGATCACCAGCTGCATCGGCTCGGCGGTCTCGATCACCAAGCCGGCGCGCTCGAGGGCATCGACGACGTCGCCGACGTGGTCGAGGGCCACACGAAAGCGCTCACCGATCGCGTCGATGCTGATGCCGACGCGGCGCTGGGCGTGGTGATCGCAGATCGCGAGCATGATGCGCGCGGCCGTGCGGCCGGTGGGCCGCAGGTAGTCGCTGCGCTCGAGCACGTAGCGGTTGACGTACCCCTGCAGGGCGATCGCGCGGTGACGATGGGTCGCGTAGGTGACCTCGGCGCCGAGCAGGATAACCATCCACGACACATACGACCACAGGATGAGGATGGGCAGGATCGCGAGCGATCCATACACGCCCTCGTAGGTCTGCAGCGCGAAGCGGGTGGCGTAGAATCCGAAGCCGAACTTGGCCGCCTCGAGCAGGCACGCCGACAGGGCGCCGCCGGTCGCCGCGGCCCGCCAGTGCACGCGGGTGAACGGCAAGAAGCGGTTGAGCAGGGTCAGACCGGCGATGCCGATGATGAGGGGCGACGCGAGCAGCACGGTGACGCCGGCGAGCAGCGGCGTCGCCAAGCTGAACAGCATCAGCAGCGGACCGAGCGTCGCCAGGGTGTAGAACATCGTGAACTGGCCGATCACGCTGCGGCGTCGGACCACCCGCCAGATGCGGTTGAACGAGCGCTCGAGCGTGGAGAACAGCACGAAGGCGATCACCAAGGTGGCGAGGAAGCCCCACGCGCCCAGGCGGCTCAGCGTCACGTTGCGGGCGAGAGCGAGGGCGCCTCGGGCGAGCTCGCTGGCGCGATCCGTCTCGGGCACGAGGTTGCGGAACAGGCGTTCGACGAGCTCGGCGCCGGCGACCTCATCCATCAGCCCGACCACCATCAGCGCGACGCCGATGATCGGCACGGTCGAGAGCAGGGTGTGGATGGTGAGCAGCGCGGCCATGCCGGTCGCGCGGTTCTCGATGGCCCAGCGCCGCAGCACGTACATGCACAGCAGCCAGACGCGTCGCGCCTGGCTCGGGCGGTACTCGGGTGCGTTGGGGACGACCCGCGCGCGGACGTTGCGCAGGCGGGTGAGCGCCGACGCCGAGACGGCGGCGACCGGCGGGGTCTCGGTACGGGTGGCGGACTCGTCGGCGTCCTGGGCGGTGTACTCGGCCGCGGCGCGCGTGAGCGTGGCGGTGTCGCTGGGGCGGCGAAGGGTGGGATCGCCGGGCCGGTCGGCCCCGCTGCTCGCGGTGTCGCCGTCGGCTGGCGCGTCGGCTGGCGCGTCGTCTTCGGTCTCGCTCGGCTCGTTCGGCTCGGCCATGCTCGCCTCGCCGCGTGCTCGCTAGTTGCGCTCCGCAGTGACCGCGCGCTTCTTGCTGCGCTCGACCTTCTCGCGCAGGGGCTCGGCGAGGGCATCGAGCTCCTGGCGCAGTGCGCCGAGCTGCTGCTCGACCGCCGACACGCGCTTGTCGGAGAGGCCCTCGACCTCCGTCAGCGCCTCGGCGAGCTTGCGTGCATAGCCGCCGGCGCGGACGATCGCGTCGAGCTTGTCGGCGCCCTTGGGTCGCGGCCACAGCATCGGATCGAAGCGCTTGCGCAGCTCGGCGACCGTCTGGCCCTCGTCGAACACCGCTTGCCGAAGCTCCTTGATCACCTCGCGCGGCGGCTCGGGTCCGTCGGGCTTGCGCCGCGGGCGGGCGTCTTCGGGCTCGTCGCGACCCGGCGGCAGACGCATCGCCTTCGACAAGTAGTCGACGGCTTCGTAGCTCGGGATCGTCTTGGCGACGCCGTCCCAGTTGAGCACCTGCGGCGCGACGCGCTCGAGCGTCGAGAACGAGATCGTCAGCTTGTCGACGGTGGGCTTGCGGAGCTGGAGCTCCTCGGCGCAGTAGAGATAGAAATCCTCGTAGCCCCACCCTTCGTGGGCGCGCGAGCGGCGGAGCGCGACCAGCTTGCCGGCGAGCTCGATCCAGCTGCGCTTGAACTGCTGTGCACCGCGCAGCGCGTCGAGCCGTGCCGGCTCGGCGCCGGTGCGCTCGAGTCGGCGCAGCAGTGTCTCGAGCTTGTCGGACGCAGCGGTCATCCCCCGGCGCGTATAGCACCAGGCGGGCCCCGGTGGTACCGTGCGATGCGTGAGTGCGGGGTCACCGTCGGCGACCGCGTTGTGGCGACCCGATGCGCCCACCGCCGCGTCCGCATCGGTCGAGACCCCTATGTCCGACGGCACGGCGGCAGAATCCACGGGAGGCGTGGGTGGGCGGCAGGGCCCAGATGGCGCCGCTGCCCCCGCTGGTCGCAGCGAGACCCGTCCGTTTCGCTTCGGAGCCGACGATCGAACCGGCGTCGACGACGTGCTGCCGCCGGGCACGATCGTCGGCGAGCGCCATCGCATCGTGCGTGAACTCGGCGCCGGTGGCATGGGGCGCGTCTACGAGGCCGAGCATGTCGCGCTGCGCCTGCGCGTGGCGGTGAAGGTGCTACGCGGCGACAGGCGCAGCGGCGATCTCCAGGCTCGGTTTCGTCAGGAGGCCGAGGCGGCGAGCCGCGTCGGCCACCCGGCGATCGTCGGCATCACCGACTTCGCGGCGCCGCAGTCGGGCCTCGCCTACATGGTGATGGAGCTGCTGCGCGGCGAGTCGCTCGAGGATTGGCTCGAACGCCCCGGACGGCTCACCGAAGTGCTGCCGTGGTTGCTCGAGCTGTGTAGGGGCCTGCATGCGGCCCACGCCGCGGGTGTGGTGCACCGCGATCTCAAACCCGCGAATCTGTTCTTGCACCGCGGGACCGACGGACGCGTGCAACCAAAGATCCTCGACTTCGGGATCGCGAAGATCTCCACCACCGATCACACCGCGATCGCGACCGCGGCCGGCACCCTGCTCGGCACGCCGTACTATCTGGCGCCCGAGCGCGCGCTGGGCCGGCCGCTCGATGGCCGCGCCGATCTGTACAGCCTCGGTGTCGTGCTCTACGAGATCCTCACCGGCACGCTGCCGTTTCTCGACGCCAACTACATGGGGGTACTGGTCAAGCACGTCCGGGAGATGCCGCTCGATCCACGGCAGGCTGCCGCCGGACGCGACATCCCCGACGGAATCGCGCAGCTCACGATGGCGCTGCTGGCCAAGGATCCCCAGGCGCGGCCCGCCGATGCGGCCACGGTCGCCGCGGCGATCGAGCGCTGCATGCAGGACGAGGGCGCCGCGATCGCGCGCGTGCTGACGGGGCCGCGGGGCGCGGCCGAGCGCGGCGGCGCGACCGTGGCCATCGACGAGATCAGCGCGCGGCCCACTGCGGTGCCCGGCGCCACGGGGATCGTGGGCGACGGTGCGGCGAGACGCAGTGCGGCGAGCAACGATGCGGCGATCGTGCAGCGGGTGTCGGCGCCGACGCGCGCGCTCGGCTCCAACGGGATGCGCGACGGCCTGCCCCCGGTGAAGCGGTGGCGCGGCACGCCGCTGCTCATCGCCATGGCGGTGGTCTGCGGAGGCGCGAGCGCGGGGTGGGCGATCGCCCGCGGTGGCGCTGGGACAGCCGATTCGGCGCCGTCCGTGGCGCCGGCCGCATCGCCGCCGGCGGCGGTCGCGACGCCTGCAGCGGTGAGACCCGCAGCGGTGACGCCGCCCGCCCCGATCGCGCCCGCGGTGGCGCCTTGGCCCACGCCCGATCCACCCCCGCCGCCGGCGACACCGTCGGTGACCCGAGACGATGGCGCCCAACCGCCGGCCGCGATACCCATCAAGCGCCGCCGACCCAAGCCCAAGTCGACCACGCCCCGCGCGCCCGCTGCTGGCGGCCCGCGTCCACCCCCGCTCAAGTGACGCACGATGATCGCCCGACCCCTCGCGAAGATCCCCGCCGTCGCGCTCGTGTGCGCGATCCTGTGGTCCGCACCGGCTCACGCCGGATTGCGGATCGCACCGGCGTCGACAGCCTTGACCGATACGGCGCCCGCCGCCGCGCCGCCGCCCGCCGCCGCCGCGCCGCCGCCCGCCGCGCCGCCGCCCGCCGCCGAGGCACCGACGCCCGCGACCGCCGCGCCGCCGACCGGCGATCCGAACGACCTCACCGCGCTGCGTGAGCAGGCGGTCGAGACTGCGACGAGCGAGCCGACGCCCGAGCACCATCGCACAGTCGCGCAGCTCGCCGAGCGGGCAGGGGACTTCGCGGCTGCCGAGGCCGCCTACGACGCCGAACTCGCCGCGCTCGGCCCGGACGATGCCAGCGCCCGCGCGCGCGTCAACGACGATCTCGCGCGCGTGCGCGAGCGATCGCGTGGCGCCGTCGCCGACGAGGGCGCGTCCACGCACCGCGTGGCGCTCGACGCCAGATGGGACGGGCCGAGCGAGCCCGTCACCAGCAAGCCGTCGGCCCCTCCCGCTCCAGGCCAGGCCAACCGTGACGATCGCATCGTCCGCAAGTGGTATTTCTGGGTGACGCTGGCCGCTATCGCGGCCTCGGCCGCCGCGGTCACCGGGATCGCGATCAAGGCGTCACGCGACGACAAGCCCGACGCCCTCGATCGCATGGGACGCCTGCCGATGGCGGGTCCAGGCCTGCGGTTCTGAACGTGACGGAGAGCGCATTGCATGGCGTGCGCGGCAAGCTGGCCGGTCTGCTCGCAGCGGCCGGTGCGTGTGCCGGCGATGCGCCGGTGGCCGCCGTCGAGGGTGACGCGCTCGCCGTGATCGACTACGCCGACGGCACGCGCGTGCGCGTGATCTCGCTGCTCCCCGATCTGGTGACGCCGGGCGATCTGGTGCACGTCGTGCTGGAGGTCGAGGCCGCAACGCCGGTCGGGCTCGAGGCGGCGCTGTGGCCGCCGCGGATCGGCGGGCGCGAGCTGGCGCTCGGCAGCGGTGTCGATGCCGAGCAGGCGGCGCGGCCAGACGATCCACGCGTCTCGCGGCAGGCTGTGGACGCCGCAAAGGGGGTGGTGGAGCTGCAGCTGGCGGTCGCCCAGCCGTGGCACCCGCGGACCGCGATGGTCACGGTCTCCCGCCGCGACGGCGACGCGATCGTCCCGGCGATCGCTGGACCGCGGACCCGCGATGGACTCGGCACTGCGGGGATCGTCGACGTCGTCGACACGCCGATCCGCGTCGTCGCCCGCCGCACGAGCGATCCGCCCGTCATCGACGGCGCCCTCGACGAGCCGGTGTGGGAAGACGCGATCGCCTACCTGCTCGGCGACAGCCTCGAGGGTGAGCCGACCTCGGGCCACGCCACCACGGTGCTCTTGGCATGGGATACCACGGCCCTGTACGTGGCCGCGCGGATGGACGACGACGACATCTGGTCGCAGTACGAGGGCCACGACGATCCGCTGTGGAAAGCAGAGGCCTTCGAGCTGTTCCTGTTCGGCGACGCGTCCCGCCGCCGCTACCTCGAACTGCAGGTGTCGCCGCGCGGTGTGACCTTCGACGCGCGCTTCGACGAGTACCGCCGCGGTGACGAGCGCTGGGACGGGCAGTGGCAGGCGGCGGTGACGGTCGACGGCACCGCGCTTCGTCGCGACGATCGCGACCGCGGCTGGGTGGTCGAGATGGCGGTGCCGTTCGCGATGATCTGCGAGCACACCGCCCTGGCGTGTCCGCCGGACGTCGGCACGACCACGCGCATCAACGCGTTCCGCCTCGACAGGCCGCGGCGGGGGCCGCCCACCGCGTCGTCGCTGGCGCCCACGCGGATCCCCGACTTCCATGCTCCCGAGCACGCTGCGGTGCTGGAGCTCGCACCGTGAGCGCGCCACGGAGGGCAGCGTCGCTGGTCTGCCGCGGGTGCCTCGCGGTGGCGGCGTGCCTGATGGTGGCCGCATGCGAGCCTGACGGCGCCCGCGGTGCGGTCTCGCCGGCGGCGATCCGCGACGCGCTGTCGGGCATCGAGCGCACGCCGCTGGAGGTGCGGCCGCGAGGCCCGTGGGCGAGTCACTACGGCGCGGCGCCGAACCATCGGCTCGGGACCGTCGAGGCCGAGATCGCCGGGCGCCTCGCTGCGCTGGGCTTCGTGCCCGACCTCGGGCTGTCGCGGGCGATCCGCGAGCTCGCCGGCCTCGCGCCGCAGCATGCCAACATCCCCGCCGCGCTCACCGACGGCGTGCTGGCCTGGGCCGGCGTCATCGATCCGGCGCCGCGACTGGTCGTGGTCGAGTTCGCGGGTGATCCGGCGCGTTGTCTCGAGCGTCTGTCACCGCCGTGTGAAGACGCCATCGCGAGCCTGGTGGACGGTGTGGCGCAGAGCGTCGCCCGCTCGCCGTCGATGCGCGTCGGCGTGGGGGTGGCCCGCGCGCCCTCGGGGGCGACGCGGATGATGGTCGGCGTGCTCGAGCGCGCCGTCGAACTCGATCCGGTGCCGTCCCGCCTGCGCACGCGCGGCACTGCGGAGCTGCGGGTGTCGCTGCTCGGGGCCCGTCGCGATCCGTCGATCGAGGTCACGCTGCCCGCCGGTCACTCGCGGCGTCTGGCGGGACGCGTCGCCGCCGATGGCACCTTGGTCGCGCCGTTCGCCTGTGACGCGGGCGACGGCGTCTACCAGGTCGAGGTGCTCGCCGACGGCGTCCACGGCGTCGAGGTCGCGGCGATCTTCCCGCTGTTCTGCGGGGTGTCGGCGCCCGCGTCGATCGTCGCCGAGATCGAGCGCATCGGTCCCGAGATCACGGCTGACGACATCGCGTTGGCCAACTTCCACTTCCTCAACGAGCTCCGCGCAGCGCGGGGCTTGCCGGCGCTGCTCTGGGACGATCGCGCCGCCGCGATCGCGCAGGCCCACAGCGCCGACATGCGCGGCGCCGGTTTCGTCGGCCACGTCTCACCGACCACGGGTGACGTCGCCGCTCGTCATGCGCGGGCCAAGATCGCCTCGACGATCGTCCGCGAGAACGTCGCCCGCGGCTACGGCCCCGCCGGCATCCACGACAGCCTGCTGCGCAGCCCCGGCCACCGCGCCAACATGATCGCGACCGACGTCACCCACGTCGGCATCGGCGTGGTGTTCGGGCCGCTCGAGAGCGAAGCGCCCGGATCGCCACGGCCGGTGTTCCTCACCCAGAATTTCCACCGGCCGCCGGGCGAAGGGGCGCCCGCGGCCGCGGCCCTCGTGCCCACGCTGCGCCGCCGGATCGATCGCCTCCGCAGCGATGCCGGTCTCGCAGCGGCGACGTGGAGCGACGGACTGGACGCCGTCGCCGACGAGCTCGCCGCTGCGCAGGCGCGGGGCCGCGCGGCCCCGCGGCAGTGGGAGCAGCGCGTGTTCGCCCAGGGCCACGAGGGTGTCGAGCAGCACCTGGTGGAGAGCGCCGATTTCGATGCGCTGTCGGGGGTGGCTTTGTGGCGACAGCCGGTGCTCGAGCTCGGTATCGGGATCGCCCGCGCGACCGACGGACGCTTCGTGCTGGTGGTCCTCGTCGTGCCCTGATTCGCGGCCGATCCGGCGCGGGCGATCTGGGCGCGGCCCCTCGGCGACGTCGGCACGGTCGCCGGCCCGCGCCAGCTGGTCTATGCTCCGGCGCGCATGCCCGTCCATCCTGCATCGCCCGCCGCCCGCGAGCGTGTCGTCCTCGGTGTCGTCGGCGGCTCGGGTCTATACCGCATGCCGGCGTTGGCCGAGGGCACCACGGTCGAGGTTTGCACGCCGTTCGGGGCGCCGAGCGGTCCGTACACGACGGCCGAGCTGCCCCGCCCCGACGGGCCGCCGCTGGAGACCGTCTTCCTCGCGCGCCACGGCCATGGCCACCGACTGTTGCCCAGCGAGGTCGACTACCGCGCCAACGTCCACGGCTTCAAGCAGCTCGGCGTCACCCACCTGCTCAGCGTGTCGGCCGTCGGCTCGCTCCGCGAGGAGATCGTGCCCGGCCACGTGGTATTCCCCGATCAGTTCATCGACCGCACGCGCGCGCGGGCCTCGACGTTCTTCGGTGATGGCGTCGTCGCCCACGTGCAGTTCGGCGAGCCCACCACCGAGCCGTTCCGCAAGCTCGCCCTGGCGGCGGCACAGCGCGCCGGCGCCACCGTCCACGACGGCGGCACCTTGGTGGTGATGGAGGGCCCCGCGTTCTCGACCAAGGCCGAGTCACACCTGTATCGCAGCTGGGGGGCGTCGATCATCGGCATGACGGCGCTGCCCGAGGCCAAGCTCGCCCGCGAGGCCGAGATCGGCTATGCGGTGCTGGCGTTGGCGACCGACTACGACTGCTGGCACCAGGCGCAGGCGGAGGTGAGTGTCCTGGCTGTGATGGCCACCGTCGCCCACAACGTCGAACTCGCCCAGCGCGCGATCCTCGAGCTCGTGGCAGCCATGCCGGTGACCACCGCCGAACTCCCGTATCCCCGATCGGTCGAGCACGCCACCATGACCGATCCCGCGGAGATCCCAGCGGCAGCGCGCGAGCGCCTCGATCTCATCGTCGGCCACTACCTCTGACGTCAGCTCTGCAAGGACACGAACGCCATGACCGCACCCCACTCCCGCTTGCTCGTCGTCGGTAGCGTTGCCATCGACTGGGTCATCACGCCGAGGGCCGAGCGCCCCGAGGCCGTCGGTGGCTCGGGCACGTTCTTCTCGATGGCCGCGTCGTATCTCGCGCCGGTGCGCTTGGTCGGCGTGGTCGGGCGCGACTTCCCCGAGCAAGCGATCACCGATCTGAAGTGCGCGGGCGTCGATCTCGAGGGCCTCGAGATCGTCGACGGCAAGACCTTCCGCTGGAAGGGCCGCTACCACGACAACATGAACGCACGCGACACCCTCGACACCCAGCTCGGGGTGTTCGCCGACTTCAAGCCCAAGCTGCCGGCGTCGTACCGCGACAGCGAATACCTGTTCCTCGCCAACATCCAGCCCGATCTGCAGCTCGAGGTCCTCGAGCAGCTCGAGCGGCCGCGGGTCATCGGGCTCGACACGATGAACCTGTGG
>Ga0105045_10005891_pt1 | contig 10820 bp, 9 predicted proteins | sample MAT02_FD_78089 | JGI IMG/M metagenome (GOLD analysis project Ga0105045, IMG submission 78089) | Freshwater microbial communities from Lake Fryxell liftoff mats and glacier meltwater in Antarctica - MAT-02 (megahit assembly) | ecosystem: Environmental > Aquatic > Freshwater > Ice > Liftoff... | reverse complement strand
CGTCAGGTGTAGCAGTAATCGTGTAGTTGCCGTTGGCGTCGGTCGTGGTACCGCGATTGGTGCCGCTCACCAGAATGTTCACGCCCGGCAGGCCACCGCTGGCCTGGTCGGTCACTTTGCCCGAGATGCTGGGTGCCTGGCCGAAGACCAGTCCCTGACACAGCAGCAACAGCGTGAAAAGAATTAAAGTAGGGTTCTTTTTCATAAGAGATGATTGGTTTAGAAAGTTGGCTGAGGGGTGAAAGTGTAGGAGTTTAGAAAAGCTTTAAGGATTAAAGTATCAATTGAAAAATGGTGATTAGGTGCAAAAATTAGGTGCTTTTCGGCTGATAGTGGTTTAAAATCGGCAGAATACTTGCAATAACAATTATAGTTATAGTATTTATAAACGAATATATATGATTTTACATAAGCGGAGCAAATATATGTTTAACCGATTAAACAGCCTAATGTTTTTCCTTTTTTTAAAAAAAGTATTCTTCTAATAGGTCAAATTCACGCTTTAATTTGGCGGTTGGACAGTGAATAGTACAAATTTTCAATTGGATGGGAATGACCACATGAACAAGGCAATTAATGATTTTCTCAGGCTACCCCTCGCTAAACGGTGGCTCCCAGTTATCAAAATCAATACCTGAACGGCTTTGAACGAAAAATACCAGGCGGTGAAGGCGTTGAATAGCCGCCGGATATGCACATATCCATGAGTGGTTTGCCAAGAGTGATAGATGCACTGATTAGGCCGACAAACAGCTTGCGGAGCGAAAAGTCCTATTTCTATGGTCAGGTAAGACTTTCTGTGAGGACTAGTGATTTTGTTCGCGAATTACCTCCGGCGAAGCTGAGTTGAGTATATTTGTTGATCGAAAAATAGGTTTGAAAGTCTGCCCGCAACGGGAAAATTTAGCTAAAACACCAAAAGCCATGCCGCTACCTTCCGCTGAAAACCCCGCCCGCCTCACTGGCCTGAGAATTGACCAACCTCGCACCGTCGCGGCAGGCATGACTGCCGTGGCCATCAGTCTCAAAATGGTGGTGGAGGAAGCCGGGCTGCTGCGCGGCAACAAGGCGCTGCTGAAAATGAATCAGAAGGACGGCTTCGACTGTTCGAGCTGCGCCTGGCCCGACCCGGATTTCCACCGCTCACCCGTGGCCGAGTATTGCGAAAACGGCGCGAAGGCTCTGGCCGAGGAAGCCACCAGCAAAGCGCTTTGGGCTGATTTTTTTACCAAAAACTCCGTCTATGATCTGTCGCAGTTAACCGATCTGGAAATTGGCAAGAAAGGCCGCCTAGCCGAGCCGATGTATTTGCCAAAAGGCGCAACGCACTACCAGCCCATCAGTTGGGAGAGTGCTTTTCATAAAATCGCCGAACACCTCAACGCGCTGGATTCCCCGGACGAGGCGGTTTTTTACACCTCGGGACGCGCCAGCAACGAGGCGGCTTTCGCGTATCAGCTTTTTGTCAGAGAATACGGCACCAACAACCTGCCCGACTGCTCCAATATGTGCCACGAGTCAAGCAGCACGGCCCTGAGCGAGTCGATCGGCATCGGCAAAGGGACGGTGATGCTGGAAGATTTTTATGATACCGACATCATCATGATCATGGGCCAAAATCCCGGCACCAACCATCCCCGCATGATGACTGCCCTGCAAAAAGGCAAGCGCAACGGGGCCATGATTGTCGGTGTCAATCCGCTGCACGAAACCGGACTGTTGGGTTTCAACGACCCGCAGACGGTCAAGGGCGTGCTGGGCGTGGACAATAAACTCGCCGAACTCTTCGTGCAAATCCGCATGAACGGCGATATGGCTTTCCTGCAAGCGGTGGCGCGGCTGCTATTGGAAGAGGAGGACAAAGCCCCCGGCATGGTGCTGGATCAGGAATTCATTCAAGACAAAACCCACGGCTTTGCCGACTACGCCGCCCACCTTCGGCGGCAGGATATGGCGGCGCTGGCCGAACTCAGCGGCGTCCCGCTGGTTAAGATCAGGGAAGTCGTCGAGGCGATCAAGCACAAAAAGCGCATTATCATCTGCTGGGCAATGGGGCTGACGCAACACGCTAATTCGGTGGACACGATTAAGGAAATCGTCAACCTGCTGCTGCTCAAAGGGGCGATTAGCAAGCCCGGCGCGGGTACTTGTCCCGTGCGCGGCCACAGCAATGTGCAGGGCGACCGCACAATGGGTGTGTGGGAAAAAGTAAAACCCGAATGGCGCGAAAATATCCGTGAAGTGTTCGACTTCGAGGTGCCCGAAAATGAAGGATTTGATACGGTGAAGGCCATTCACGCCATGCACGACGGCCGGGCGAAGGTGTTCTTTTCGCTGGGCGGAAATTTCCTCTCCGCCACGCCCGACACCAACTACACCGCCCAAGGCTTGCGGCAGTGCAACCTCACCGTCCAGATTTCCACCAAGCTCAACCGCAGCCACCTGGTACACGGTCAGGAGGCGATTATCCTGCCCACGCTGGCCCGCAGCGACGAGGACATCCACGACGGAACCGAGCAATTCGTGACCTGCGAGAACTCAATGGGCGTCATTCAGGCGTCGCGCGGGGTGCTGGAACCGATTTCGGATCAGCTGCGGAGCGAGCCGCGCATTATTTGCGGCGTGGCCCAAGCCACGCTGGGCGCTCAATCGAAGATCGACTGGGAGAGTTACGAAAAGCACTACGATAATATTCGCAACGACATCGCCCGCGTGATTCCTGGCTGCGCCGACTACAACCGCAGGGTGCGCCAACCGGCGGGCTACTACCTGCCCAACGCCGCCCGTCACGGCCTGTTTGAGACCGCGACGGGCAAGGCGAATTTCAACGTGGCCGAGGCCACCGCCCCACAGCCGGGCCCCGACGAATACCTGATGATGACCATCCGCAGCCACGACCAATTCAATACGACCATCTACAGCCTGGAAGACCGCTACCGGGGCGTCCACAACGAGCGCCGGGTGGTGTTCATGAACATTCAGGATATTATCGAAGCGGGCTTTTCGTCGGGCGAGGTCGTGGACATCCACAACGACCACGGCGGCCGGGAGCGCGTGGCCCGGACGTTCGTGCTAGTGGCCTACGACATTCCCCGCCGCTGCATCGCCACCTATTTTCCCGAAGCCAACGTGCTGGTACCCATCGACACCGTGGCGGAGCATAGCAACACGCCGGTTTATAAGTCGGTGGTAGTGAGGTTGCGGAAGGGGTGAAGCGATAGGATAGGCGATCCAATCAGCCTATGTAATTACTCTTCAAATGACCACGCTCGTCCCGATTTGCAATCGGGACGCCGTCTCCTCGCGTTTGTAACGCGAATACCCTCATGCGCGGATCGCACTGAAAACGCGAAGTGACTCAACGCCAGCGGACGACCGTCCCGATTACAAATCGAGGTTAGCGGAGTAGTGAAGTTAGGGAAGGGGGGGAGGCGTAATTAATCCGTGATTTGACGGATCATATACACTTTCCTTTCCAGTTTCTGGGCCAGCAAGTCTAGTAAAGCCTGAAATGCTTTCTTCAAAGAAGGTAACACATTTTTATGTACATCTATAACTACAACGGGTAAGGCCAACGTAGAAAGATTTTGTTGGTATGGAAGGTTCTTGTCCACACAGATAAAAACATCGAAGTCATGCTCGGAGGCCAGCGCCAAGAGTTTTCCATTTTTCACCCCCTGCCAATTCATGTCACGTACTGTATGTGCCTTGTGGGAGGTGTCTATGAACGAATGCCTGAAGCGCACGTCGATATTTTCGTCAAGCAGCACTTTCATTTTATAGTGGATTGGTAGAGTCGCTCGGAAGCCAACTCGATTACTGCTTCGGCTTGTTTTCTGGTTACGGTCGGGTACCCTTCCAGGAAATCCTCCAAAGAACTGTATTCCAAATAGTCAAACAGCGTTTTTATGGCCACTCGTGTGCCGCTGAACACTGGATTGCCACCCAGTATGTCTTTATCCACTACGATTATTTCATTGGTCGAATTCATGAGGTCGCATTTTTTGTTGCAAACAAATATAAGGCTTTCTTCGCGTAAAATGCTTGGTCTATGCTGGTGGCCTACGACATTCCCCGCCGCTGCATCGCCACCTATTTCCCCGAAGCCAACGTGCTGGTACCCATCGACACCGTGGCGGAGCATAGCAACACGCTGGTTTATAAGACGCTGGTGGTGAGGTCGCCGGGGGAGCACTTAACTTGTTAACAATTTTAGTCAGGCAATGTCTTGCTGATATATAAATAGTTGTATCTTGCGTATAAGAGTCCAAATTCTCGAAATCAGTTAGTCCATGGAACAATTTATTGAACTATTCCCAGTTTTAAAAGGAGTTCCTAAAAATGAACTTTGTCTACTCAAAAAGGCAATGAGTATAGTCAAAATTCCTAAAAATGGCTTGTTTATCTATCCCAAAGATACATTGGACACTGTTTATTTCGTAAAAAAAGGCGTAGTTAGGGAGTTTTTTTATGAGAATGAGAATGAGAATGAGAATACTACCTTATTGCTACCCGAATCCCCATTCTATTTCCCGTCCATGTCCTTTTCGGAGGACAGTAAGTCTATTTTCTATGTACAGGCAATAGAAGAAACTGTGTTGGTCGGCTTTGAAAAACGCCTACTCTTAAACCTTGCCAATGAGAGTACAGCAGTTCGTCGGCTTATGTTTGATATCCTAGAAAGACAGGTAGAACTCATGGGTAAGCTTCGCCGTATGCCTTATCAGAAGAGGGCAGATGTCCGGTACCAGCACCTCAATACTATTTTTCCAGGCCTTATTTCACGTGCTCAGGGAAAGTATGTAGCATCCCTGCTAAGCATCACACCATCTTATCTCAGTACTTTGCGCAGTAATCGAAAGCTGTAAGTTGTTTAGAAGGAGGAGCCTTTCACCAAAAAAGGTGATGTTCTTATTTTCGATACAAGCAAAAGAAGTTTCAATACTTAAAGATTATGTTCGTAATTATCCCAAATTCTTTCTTGGTATTATGAGATTTCTTTAAGGGGCCGCTTCTGCTACCTTTGACTCAAGAATCTGCCCAATTTCAACGCCGGCTTGAGAGTGGAAGGATTTGATACCTATTTTTCACTTCAAATTACTTTGTGCGACGAAAATGATGTCTAAGTTTTTGTTCGTGTTCAGGGTTACGTTGTTGTCGATATCAGTTTCGTATGCGTCAACCCAGATCGAAGTTGCTGCTCCTCACACCGAGAGGAGCAAGGCTGAGACGCCTGTCAAACAGGTAAAGTCAGCAACCAAGGCCACCACGAAAGTGGTTGAGAAAACAGCAGAGAATGACGTTTCAGCTTGTTGCAGGCGTTGGTGTGAGGGCATCATTGGAACAGATTCAGGCGGGAATCCAATCTTTATCAGATACTGCTGCGAACAATGTCCAGATGTATAGCCCAAATCAGGTGAGTGTACGAATGATTGAAAGCCGCTTTCCAATTTTCAGAAAAATTTGGGAGGCGGTTTTCTTCAGTTGAGTAAAATACTCTTAAAACACAAAAAATTATGAAAAAGAAAATCTGTGTGCTTCTTCTAGTGAGCATAGTTACAACCGCCGGATACTGCCAAAAAATTAAGGGCTGGGCCAGTTACCAGGTTTCACGAGACCAGATAGTCACTATACAGGAGTTATTTTTTGAACCACGCACGTCTATTTTCGTGAAAAATAACAAGGCCACCCCCCCCGAGACGACCCCTCCTACCACCCTCGATCAATTTCTGAAGAAAGGAGACGATGTCGCGAAAGACGATTACGTGTTTAAAGACTTAAAAACGAATCGTATGAAGTCTAATGAATACCTCAAGAATGGTACGCGAGTGATCGTTGAAGACTCTATTCCAAACTTGGCATGGAAACTCCATCCCGACACTAAACAAATCGGCGGGTTTAAGTGTCAAAAGGCAACCACTACGTTCCGGTGCGCGGATTACACGGGCTGGTTCACGATGGAGGTTCCGGCGGGAGCGGGGCCATGGAAGTTGGGCGGCTTGCCTGGTTTGATTCTGGAACTCCGAAATGAGAACGTGATGGAAGTATACACACTCACGTCCTTGGAATATCCCACCAAGAAGGAAATGCCCTCAATGCCTTCGGTATCACAGGAAAAAGTGTACCTTTCCTATAAGAATTTCGGGAAAGACCAGCGGGAGGAAATGCGCAAACTAGTTGTCTTTCTTAAATCGAGGGCTGACTTCCCTGAAGGAGGAGAAGTCCGGATAGACGAGCGTGAGTGTTACTGAGAGAAATGAGCTATTTGTCGCTTACCGTGATTCTTTTGTTTTTGGCAACATTAGCCCAAGCTCAATTTTCAATAAGCGGACAAGTTAGGGAGGCTAAGACCAAGTCCCCAATCGAGCGTGCTTCGGTGACACTACATGACCAAGCCGATAGTACCATGCTTGCGTACGCCACTACCAATGCGCAAGGGAGTTTCGTGCTGTCTATGAAACAGTTCCCTTCCCAGCCTTTGTATCTCAAGGTGTCATTTGTCGGCTATGGAGCCGTCTACGCTCTGGTACCACCAGAAAAAGATAGCTTACGCAAATTCGACATCTTACTTTCTCCCCAAAGTGTTGAATTGCGAGAAGTAGTGATTGCGACGCGCACTCCGGCGAAAGTCAGAGGGGATACTACGATTTACAAGATGGATAACTACCTCAAAGGGGACGAGACAACGCTTGAGGATGTTTTGAAAAAAATGCCTAATGTGCGTGTAGAGGATAACGGAGACGTATTCTTCAAGGGTAAAAAAGTGAGTAAAGTGATGATTGACGGAGACGACATCATCGGAACCAACTACCAGCTCGCTACCCGCAGTCTAGATCCGACCGTACTCAATGAGGTGCAGGCCATCGAGAATTACTCGGAAAATAAATTGCTGAAAGGCTTGGAAAAAGGTGATGAAATGGTGCTCAACCTTAGCGTGAAAGATAGCCGAAAGCAGTTACTGTTTGGACAGTTAGGGTTAGGGGTTGGGCCGAGAGCGCATAGCGGGGTGGCGAACATATTCTCTTACTATAAATCTCTCAAGAGTTACGCCTCCGTTTCGTCCAACAATGTCGGTATCCAACGCAACGAATCCCCGCTTACCAGCCGCCCTTTCGGTGATAAGGTTGATTGGACTGAATTTCTTGATATACAAACGGTTACCTCACCCAACGGCCTTTTTTCCCGCAACCTAAATGCCTCTTATGAAAATTTTAACCGGGAGCAGAATGGTAGTCTTAACACATCACTCAATCCCAACAACCGTTGGAAGCTGACTTCCAACTTAGCCTTGCACCGAGATCGAAACCAGGCTTTTCGCCAAAATATTACTCGTTTTATTGGAGACAATCCCTTTGAATTCCGGCAGTTCAATTCGTTGGAGCGTAGGCCGGAGCTACTAAACCACCGCTTTGTTGCCGATTACAGTCCTAATGACCGAACTGGTGTGAAAATTCAGAGTTGTTACGAGAACTACAACTTAGTGCTCGACCAGCCGAGCGTGTTTGAAACGGATGTCCTGAACTATTCGATTCCCCAAAACATTCATCAGAGTCGCAAAAGCTTGTATACCAGTGCAGAATTGACTCGAAAGCTCGACGCACGAAATGCCTACGTGTTGGCTTTTCATCAGGGTTTTCGCTCGGTAAGCGAACGACTCAATACCCAATTCCCGATAAATCGGCTTCCGGGAATGTACAACGCTGATTCCATCCGGCTCCCTTTTTTACAGCAGATGAATTATCGTCGAGATGTTCAGCAAGCCCAATTCAAGTGGATCAATGGTACTGAAAACGTAAAGTGGGATAATGGGATAGCTTATACTCGCCAAACCTATCGTATTGGTTTACGACAAAGTTCGCCGAGCAGTCTCGCATTGGTTGACAATTTATCTGTACGCCAACAAACTACCTCTTTCCAGAATAACCTGAAATGGGCTTTTAATCGCTGGGAACTCGGTATCAAGCAACAGTTCGATTACCAAATTGCTGAGTTAGGCGATGTCAAGCAGAGACAATGGCTTTGGCAGAGGAATGCCACGCTACGCTTCAAGGTAGATAAACTATCGAGTTTTTCATTGGGTTATGATTCTTCAACGCAGCCTCTGCTTGACTACCAATTACTTTCCGCACCCGTTATAACTGACTTTCGTTCCATCCAACAGGGTGTAGAGACCATTTTGTTCAACCGTCAAACTCAGTATAGTTTATCTTATAATTATTCGGATATTTTTGCCCGAAAACTCACGCTGCTTATCAGCCTTTTCCGCCTTAGCAATCCAGTTCTCTGGAATTATTCAGCGGAGCTATTGCAGCCCGAACTAGCATTTTCCCAAATCAACCGCACTACGCTCAACGCTACGACTGGGGGCAATATCAATTTAGAGAAACTGATATATTCAGTGCAGGGCAGCGTCAGATTAGATATAAGTCTTCTGTCGAGTACATTTGAGGGCATTGTGAACAATGAGAACCGCCTTAGCCGCAGCTTGATATCATCAGTTAGATACCGCTACTCGTCGGCGTTCGAGTCATCTTTTAACGTAGAGCTAGGGGGCTATTTTCAAAATAATCGGTTTGAGGTACGAGAAAACCGGACGCTCAGGCAATCGTTCCCAACGGCCAGCCAGACCCTCACGCTCCGGTACCAGCCCGAGAATTTGACTGTCAAAGTAGCTGGGGAAAATTTTTCTATCAATCGAAGTAATTACTTTTTCGTTAACGCCAAGGCCAATTATTCCGTCAATACTAAGGTAGGATTGGGAGTCGAAATGAAAAACATCCTCGATACCACAACGTACCGCCAAGTACGGTTCACTAGTACAAGTTACGTCGAAAACAGCTATCCATTGATTGGGCGCTTGTTTCTATTGAGTGCTTCCGTGAGTTTTTAAAGAATAAGTTCATCGAGGAGTTTGCGGATTTTTCTCAATACGGGTTTGTTGCCTGACTTTTTGAGCTTATCAATCCCATCTAGGGCTTTATTTGTGAATTCTACGGAATAAGTCACAGGCCGAGCAACTGATCAAAATCCGCCTTATCCACTTTGGTCGTCTTCCCAGCACGGTACTGCGCTATCCCTTCCTGAATGTCGGCCAATACATCGGGGTCCATGAAATACTTGTCCTTTTCACTCACGGGTGTGAGTACATAAGCCTTTCCTTTCCCTCTCTGAATGATCACCTGTTGGTTGTCATCGGCCAAATCCAGGTATTTTTTTTGATTGTCCCTGAATTCTCGGGAACTGATTATTAACATAACATCAAATTTAGTGTACCATTACAGTACACAATATTATAATAAAAAAGTTGGGTTGGTGTCAAAAAACTTATCTGGCCAGTCGTCATATTCATAAGATGTGGAGTTGGAAGGCTGGTTTTGGTGAAAATTAAACAAGCGAATCTTTAATAATATGTAAGTTTGGGGTCAAACCATCCACCACTCCATGAAATCCATCGTCGTCTATTGCGGCTCCAACCCCGGCAAAAGCCCCATTTACGCCCAAACCGCCTACGCCCTCGGCCAGCACCTAGCCCTACGCAACATCAACGTCGTGTACGGCGGCGGCAACATGGGCCTCATGGGCCGCGTGGCCGACGGGGCGTTGGAAGAAGGCGGCAGCGTCACGGGCATCATCCCCAATTTCTTGGCTAAGCTGGAAGTATCGCACAAAACCCTCACCGAACTGGAATTCGTGGACACCATGCACGAGCGCAAGGCCCGGATGGTGGCCCTCTCCGACGGCGTCATCGTGCTGCCCGGCGGCTACGGCACTATGGACGAGCTGTTTGAAATCCTGGCTTGGTCGCAACTCCGCCTTTTCCACGGCCCGGTGGGCGTGTTGAACACCAACGGCTTCTACGACCACATCATCGCGCACTGCGAGAAAATGGTGGAGGAAGGTTTCCTTCGCCCCGAAAACCGCGACCTGATGCTGGTCGCCGAAACCGTGGAGGAGCTTTTAGACAAAATGACGGCGTTCTCCCAAAATAGGGCAGGAAATAAGGAGCTTGACCGTACGTTGTATGTCGAGAAATGATAAATGATGACGGCGCAGCCTGTGCTATGATGAATTATGAATTATGAGATTTTGATCCGGTATTCCCTCGCCACCCTTTCCTTTTCCTTGCTGGTTACAATCATGAGCTTTTCCCAAGCCCAAAACCCCACCAAGCCTGAGAACTTGGGCAATGCGGTCAATTCGGAATACAACGAAATCGCGCCCGTGATCTCGCCCGACGGCCAGACGCTCTATTTCTCGCGCATCAGCCACCCTCAGAATTCCTTTGGCGATAAAGGAAGCCAGGATATTTGGTTTGCCGAAGCCATTAAAGGCGGCCAGTGGGGCTTGGCAAGGCGACTGCCCGCTCCGCTCAACAAGGAAGAATACAACAGCCTGTACAGCATCACGCCCGACGGCAACACCGTTCTCATTAAAGGTGCCTATAAAAATGGTCGTTACGAAACGCGCGGTTTTTCCACCAGTCAGCGGCTGGCGCGGGGCTGGTCGCCCCCGGAAAAGCTGGACATTCCGGGTTACGAGAAAATAAGCAAGGGGCAGTTCGACTGCGGCGTGTTGTCGAACGATGGGAAGGTTCTGGTGCTTTCTTTTAGTGAAAAAAAGAACAGTAAGGACGACGATATCTACGTTTGCTTCAAGCAAAAGAACGGCTCCTGGACTAAGCCGCAAGACCTCGGCCGGGAAATCAACACCGACGACTTCACCGAAACCACGCCCTTCTTGGCCGCTGATGGCTACACGATTTACTTTTCCAGCAATCGCGCTGGCGGACTGGGCAGCAATGACATTTACTACAGCAAGCG
>Ga0105045_10005889_pt1 | contig 10821 bp, 10 predicted proteins | sample MAT02_FD_78089 | JGI IMG/M metagenome (GOLD analysis project Ga0105045, IMG submission 78089) | Freshwater microbial communities from Lake Fryxell liftoff mats and glacier meltwater in Antarctica - MAT-02 (megahit assembly) | ecosystem: Environmental > Aquatic > Freshwater > Ice > Liftoff... | reverse complement strand
CTGAAGACGTAATGTCGCCGATTTCTTGTGTCAGCGTTCGTGGGCCGAAGTACGGCTGATCACGCAGGGCCGCGAAGCGTTCGATGTTCGAGGAATCGCCGCTACGCCCGCTGCGGCTCGCGGCCAGCAAACCCGGATCGGCAACGAGCGCGGAGTTCACGTTAATATCCGATGCCTGCGTTCCCGTAAAGACTCCATTCAACCCCAGGGCGGTCGTCAGCCCGGTGGTATCCGGGTTCACATATTGCTGGGGCGAAGTACTCGGCACTCGGCCCGCAATGTCGAATCGATAACCACTCGGCGCGACGAGTTGCAGGACATTGGAAGTCGGGTTCACTGCCGCTTGCACTTGCCCGCTGGTGCCGGAGGTGATCGCGCTGGCAACACTGTTCAGGCTGTCGCTGTTCGGATCGACCGGGATCGTAAAGTTCGTCTGCGCTCCAGTCGCAATTTCCGTCACGCTGATGATGACTTGCCCCGCTTGCACGCCGAGCGGTATGGTTTGCGAAACCAACGGTGCAGCCGGGTCGGCGATGGGCCGAGTACCCGTGAGCGATTGAACAGGCCCACCGGCACCGAGACCCGTGGCTTGAACTTCGTTCACTGCGGAGATCACCTTCGTTGCGAGAGCATCGAGCCGGGCGCGCGTCGCAGGGATGTCCGTATTGTACTCGCGCAATCTACCGCTCAGTTCGCCACTGTTGAATCGCAAGGCGCTGCTCGTGCTGGAATCGCTGACGAGTAACTTCCCGCTGGTATCCGAACCTACTTCAAGTTTCGTTGCAAAATCGCCGACTACGAGTGCCGCGGTCGAGCCGATGATGTTGATGTTCCCATTCTCTTGCTCGACTGTGCGGATATCGACTTTCTTCGAGAGTGTATCAATCAACTGGCTGCGTTGATCGCGAAGTTCATTCACCGGCTCGTTGCGGGCTTGCGACACGGCAATGCGGTTGTTTAAGTCCGCAATTTTCTTGGTCGTGCCGTTGATATCGGCAACATCCGCCGAGATCTGCCGACCGATACCGCTCCGGAGTTCGTCAATGGCTCCGCTCGTGAATCGAAACTGTTGCGCGAGATCGGAAGCAGTGGAAACCACGGCCCGGCGCGATGCGGTATCTTGCGGGACTGTGCTCAGCCGTTCGACTTGGTTGAAGAATTCTTCGAGCTTGCCGCCGATGCTACCACTGCCCGAACCGAGTGAGGTTTCAATTTGCTGGCGAGTGGCGAGGCGTACACTGGCATCGGCTTGTTCGGAGTTGCTGCGTTGAATGGCGGTGCGAAGGCTTGGAGCGGAAGCGCGCGAAATCATGGCAATATCAACACCAGCACCATTCGGGCCGGCGGTCTTGCTGACGATGCTCGCTGTTTGCCGGCTGTAACCGGGCGTGTTCGCGTTGCTGATGTTTTGGCCAGTCAATTCGAGTGCGCGTTGGCCCACTCGTAAAGCTGTGACCCCGATAGTGAGTGCGTTCATGGGGTGCTATCCACGGGCGAGAAGGCCGGAACCGGCAGTGCTTCCGAGACGGACACCCGACGGGCCATATCGCCCCGTGCCCGTGGAATCGCCTTCATCGGTGAGGCCGGAAAGGACGCTGCGGAAGTAAGATCGAAGGGAATCGAGCAGATTTGCGTTACGACGTTGCAATTCCAGAATTTCGCCGGTCAGCGTTTGCAGACGATCGCGGATGGAGATGAGCGGAGCGGAAAGTGCCGGGGTGAGTTTTGTAGTCAGCAGCGAAATGCTGATGCCTTTCGCGGGGACATTCAAAAATGTGGCGAGAGCAAATGCTGCTTCTTCGCGCGTGTGGGCACTCTCGGCGAGTTCTTGTTGTAATATCTGATGCTGATGTTGGGCACGGAACACAGCGGGCAAATCGCTGGCGCGCAATGCGCGGTGAATCTCCGCGAGAGCACAACGTGCTTGCAACAGCAAGTTCTCCTCATGCCGGAGCAAGTGGAGCAGTTGATCCGTGAGCGGGGCGGTTTGCGTGTGTGGCATCATGGGTGTTTCCGAGCCGGTGGGCCGGTTCGGCAGCGCGGAGTTGTTGAACTAATGAAGTCGCCAGACCGAATCCGCCGGCATCCGCAAGATGCTTGCTCATGAAGAGATCGAACAGGCCGCCCTGCACGTCGCCAGTATCACCGGCGAACATGCCTCCTTCTTCGTCGGAGGAATTCCGCATCTCTTTCAGGAGCATCGAGAGAAACGTCGCTTCAAACTCGCGGGCCGTCTCGGCGATTCGGTCAGATGCTTTATCGGTGAGAGTGCCCACGGATTTGTTCGTGTTTCCCATTTGCAACGCAGAAATCATGGCATTCCTCCTGAATCGGAAATTTCATGTACAGCCGGAAGCGTGAGCGAAGGATTCAGCAAGACAGTCGCGGGTGCGTCCGGCTAACAAAGAATCCCTTGCTGACACAGCGGGCTAACAAAGAAACCACTAGAGAGCGACAGCAACTCCGCATCACAAAATCTGCAATTCTGCGTGCAATGCGCCGGCTTGTTTCAACGCTTGAAAAATCGAAACGAGATCGCGCGGTGTCACACCCAGCGCGTTCAATGCGCGAGCCACTTCCGCAACGGTTGTCGATTTTGGCATCACCACGAGGCGAGCGCGCTGCTCCTCGGCCAACACTTGCGTTCGCGGAACCACTGCCGTTACCCCACCGCCAAACGCATTCGGCTGCGAGACCTGCGGCGCTTCACCGATGCTGATGAACAGATTTCCGTGGGCCACGGCTGCCGAAGAGAGCGTCACGTTTTCGCCCGCGACCACCGTACCCGTGCGTTCGTTAATCACCACTTTTGCCGTGGAATCGGGCTTCACTTCAAACAACCCCACTTCCGCAAGGAACTGAACCGCACTCTTCCGAGGATCAGCCGGCGGGCAGAGCGAGACGGTTCCCGCATCGAGTGCGACCGCAACTTCCGGGTGTTTCTCGTTGATGGCTTTCGCAATGAGTCGAGCGGTATTGAAGTCGGCATCTTTGAGTAGCAATTGCGATTTGCCGTCCTTCACGAATTGGCCCGGCGCTTCTTTTTCCACAATGGCACCGTTAGGAATGCGCCCGACATTGAGTTGATTCTTCTGAATCCCCGCTGCCTGCCCGGAGACCGCAAAGCCACCCACGGAAAGCGCACCCTGAGCGACCGCATACACTGCACCATCGACCCCGCGTAACGTGGTGAGTAACAAGGTGCCGCCTTGCAAACTGCGAGCATCGTCCATCGCGGAAACGGTCACATCGATCTTGCCGCCCTTGCGCGAGAACGGCCCGATTTCTGCAACGACCATCACGGCAGAAATGTTCGTCGAACGGAGAACCGCTTCCGCTGGTAACGGGCTGAAGATTTGCGTGGTCACACCCAGGCGTTGCAGCATATCCACAGCCACTTGCTGCGTGAATGTGCTACGGCTCCCGGTGCCATCGAGGCCGACGATCAGCCCGAAGCCGATGAGCTGATTGCTCCGCGCTCCCGCGACATCGGTAATGTCTTTGATGCGCACTTGTGCCGAGGCACTTTGCACGCCGAGGCACGCGAGAGCCAGAACCAATATGTATCGAAGCATGAAGGAACCCCCTGGAGGTAAGTTTCAAGTTTTTGTTAGCCCGCAGCGTGAGCAAGGGTGCTGTTATGCCATTTCTCGGCGGACTTACGTCCAATGCCACCAACATAAGCTGTTTGAAATCGCGCGGTCTCAAGTTCGCTAGCTCAGCACGCAAGACTGAAAACCAGCTGTTTCCAGAGCAAATTAAGCCTTTTCGCCTCTCCCCTCTGGGGAGAGGCCGGCGAGCGAAGCGAGTCGGGTGAGGGGTTTTGGAACACCACTCGCTTGCGCTTCGTGCTAGCAAAACCACCCCTCACCCGTTGTTCGTGCTTCGCACAAACAACGGCCTCTCCCCGGCGGGGAGAGGCAAAGTATGTGTCTGCGGCAACTGATTGCTATGACCCTTAAGTTGGTGGCATTGGACTTACGTCCGCCGCTCATAAATCAAAAATCATTTATCAAATGCAACCACCCCAACTGGCTCCGCGAGTGGAATTGTGCAGCAAACCGAAGGTTTGCAAGCAATTCCACGAGCAAGGGGATTGTCAATGGCCACGGCCCTTGACTTGGGGCCTGGGGCAAAGCCCCAGTTTCCCACCTATTACCACGGCCACAATGCATTCACGGCGCGGCCAAAGTAGTTCTGGTTCACGCTGCGCGATTCTGGCCCACGGCCCAAATAGCTCAGCTTCGCGTTCGCCAGTGCCGAAGAGGGCACAATATTTCCCACGGCAATATCGGCCGGTCGCACGATGCCCGTGATGCGCAGCACACGCTCTTCGCCCGCGACCACCCGGCTGCGGAAGCCTTCAATTACGAGGTTTCCATTCGGCAAAATATCGACGACTGTCGCGCCCAAGCGATCGGTGAAGGTGCGCGTGGTGCTGAGTTGAGCGCTGCCGTTAAATCGTCGACGGAGGTTATTCGCGAAGTTGAAATTCAAGGTGCCGCTGCGGGCAACTGGCCCTGCCCCAAAGGTACCCGAACTATCGCCCGCGGAGGTGATGGTGCCCGTGGCTACGTTGACCTTATCGTTCGCGCGCTGCTCGGTATCGTTGGCGGTAGTGGACTCGATAATCGTCACGATGATGAGGTCGCCGATGTTCCGGGCGCGATTATCTTGAAACAAATTCGCATAGCGCGGGTCGCGGCGATCCCAAATGGAATCGGCTCGCACTTCCGCGGTATCGATCCCGATCAAAATCGGCATCGCGAGGAGGCATCGGCGAATGGATTTATTCCAGTTCATTAGTTTGCTCCGAGGTCGATTTCGATCGTGTTCATCGCCGAAATTCGACCGCTGACAATCTTCTTGGAGTCGATGTTCAGCACCTTAATGGTGTCGCCGAGTTTGCCATCTTGTTGCGCTTCACCGACGGTGGAGATGGAGAGCGTTCCCTTCTTCACAACCAGTGAAACACGCTGGCGATTCTTCACGAGGATCTCGTTCAAGGGTGCCATGCGCACCGGCTCCAGCGGCAGAATCGCGCTGGTTTGCTGAAGCTCTTGCCCCGGAACACTCACTTCCAAATGCACCGGGAAAGTCACCTGCCGAATGCTCGGCGCGGAGATCGTCACGTTCATTTGGCAGCGGCCCGGCTTCGGTTGCGCGTTCGGCACGGCCACCACCGAAAGCGTTTCAAATTCATAAACATCGGGCAATTTCACGAGCAGTTGTTGCGCAAGCGAGACGGAAACCTGATCGCGGGTATAAGGCAACTTCTTGCGCAGTTCCGCTTCCGCCGTGAGGACGATTTCTTCCGTCGAAATACTTCGCCGTGCAGCTACCACTTGCGACTGGTGCGCCCCACCGATGCGGAACGATGTCGCTTCGATGCCAGATAGTTTCAGGCGAAATTGAAGCTGCCGCTGCGTGATGGTGCTACTCGGTTCGCGTGCGTTGAGGTCGGTCACATCGAGCGCCGCGATGCGCTGTCGAAGCAGTTCCGCCCCGCCGTTTACATCCGCAATATCCGCGATGCAGACGATCTTCTTCGCACATCGTGCATTGGCTTTGAGGTCGATGCGCACGACATCTTGTGCCGAGAGCAACCCGGTGCCGAACAACACGATCCCCGCGATGATTCCATATTTCATGTCGGTTACCGAATGAGGTCCGTTGTGGAACCGAGCATGTTATCGGCGGTACGAACGGCGCGCGTGTTAAACTCATACGCACGTTGAGCCAGAATCAAGCTGACGAGTTCCGTCACGGGATCGACGTTCGACCGCTCTAGGAACCCTTGGCGAATCAGGCCCGTACCGTTCAAACCGGGTGTTGCAAGAATCGGCGGACCCGACGAACCCGATTGCGCTAAGAGGTTCCGCCCTTCGGCACTCATGCCCGCCGGGTTCGCAAACCGGACGAGTTGTAGCTGGCCGACAATGGCCGAAGCTTGTGGTGCCCCCGCGTTAATCACCGAAACGGTGCCATCGGAACCGATCGAAACTGACACGGCATCTTGCGGAATCGTGATCGGCGGCGAGAGCAAAAAGCCGTCCGTATTCACGAGGTTGCCCTGAGCGTTCAATCGCAGTGCGCCATCGCGGGTGTACCGCAGTTGGCCATCGGGTAATGTCACTTGCAAGAAGCCCTGCCCTTCAATTGAAACATCGGTCGGGTTCTGCGTGTTCACGAGCGCGCCTTGCGTGAACACTTTCGTGATCCCCGCGACTCGCGCACCGCTACCCACTTGCAAACCCGTCGGCACTTGCAGCCCTTGTGAGGCCTCCGAGCCGGGCACGCGCTCGTCGACATAGATCAAATCTTGAAAATCGGCCTGACCCTTCTTGAAACCGTTAGTGTTCACGTTAGCGAGATTGTTCGCCGTGTTGTCGATGACAGTGGTCTGGGCGTTCATGCCCGTCGCACTGGTATATAACGCTTTGATCATGGCGAAAATCCTTCGTGAGGTTCTGTTAGCCCGAAACGCCAATTACGAAGTTGCACGTCGAGTATGAGTTTTCGGTTTTTTTTCCGGGTGGCACCGGTTTTTAACCGGTGTTCTTGGATAAATCAACGAAGAGCACCGGTTAAAAACCGGTGCCACCCGGAAGGGTGAAAACCGCTCTTTTATAGGCACTTTGTAGTACAAAACATCACATGCGCAACTTCAAAGAGCGTCATCGAGGGACTCAGTAAGACCCTTGCTTACGCTGCGGGCTAACGATTATCCTTGTGGGCGTGTGTTCAATTGAACCGATTCCCCGATCGCGCGCAACACCCGCTGCGCCGCATCGAAGTAGCGCGAGCCGATCATCAATTGCACCATCTCGTTCGCGGCGTTCACGTTCGATGATTCCCGATAGCCCTGCAAAATGCGGCCCTCGGTTGGAAGTTGGCCAGCATCTTGCGGCGCGTCGTAAAGCGTCGGCCCGACTGCCGTCAGCTTCTCCGGGTTGGTGAACTTCACCAATTGCACGCGCGTGACCGCTTCACCATTTGCGGTGACGGAACCATCCGAAGCGATGTTGATTAGCGTCGTATCTGGCGGCAGTGTAATCGGCCCGCCTTGCCCCAAGAGCGGGTAGCCCGCCTGCGTGACGATCTGCCCCGCTTGATTCAGATGGAATGTTCCATTCCGCGAAAAGAGTTGCTGGCCGTTCGGTCCTTGCACGCGGAAGAACGTATCCGCATCGCCGAGCGCGAGATCGAGCGGCGCTTGTGTGTGTTGCAATGCGCCAGCTTCAAAATCGTGAAAGACCCCCGAGACGCGCGTGCCGACGATGTCGCCTGTGGGAGGAGTTGCGCGTTGCAGGGCGCGGTCGAATGTTTCGTGCGTGACCCCGCGTTGCCGATAGCCAGGCGTAGTTACATGCGAAAGATTGCTCGCCACGACTTCTTGCACCTGGCTGGCAGAATCGAGCGCGGTCGCGGCCGCATATAAACCCCGAAGCATATTGGTTCCTCTCAGATTGGCTAATTAGTTCTATCGGATCGCTACAATCGGTAAAATTAGTCCAATCGAGAAAATCCTCGCAACAGAAATGCTGAGTTACGAATTGACATTGCGATTTGACTTTTTGTGGTGCAGCCATCTCGGCCATGCTTTTCAGGGTCGTCTCGGCTGCACCACAAAATACGAAAGTGCACTCGCTAACAAAACACAACCCGTTCTAACTGGCACCGCGAGTGGAATAGCCCGCGAGCCGTAGGGTTATGATCTGCTCCGCGAGGAGTGGGATTGTCAAGGGCCGTGGCCCTGAACTGGGGTATAGAGCGAAGACCTAGAAAAACCAAATCACGATTTTGCGCCGATGGCTCGCTGAAGCGGTTGAATGATGTTTGGCAAAACGTGGTCCGTCACGAGTTCATCGAGTAATCGTCGTTGATTGTGATACGATTCCTCGAATGTTTTATACGGTTGTCGGCCCCAGAACTGCCGCAATGTGCAGTACACTGTAATCGGCGATTCCGGAAAATTACCCGTGCGCACCTGATACGCGCTCGTTCGCGTCTCGACGCTGAACTTCGCTTGCAGCTGGCAACCTTCATCGAGTGTCAGCATCAGGTTCGGTTGGTAATTTAACATCCGAGAGCCTTGCAATTTGATGAGGCTGTCGAATGGCCCATCGCTTGCCAGCGCTTCGGCAACCACATCATCATGATTGCCAGAATACATCAAATCAAAGTAGTAGACAAGATCGAGCGCATCGGTATCGAGGCTATGCACCCCCACGTGATAGGGGGCCATATCGAGGAGCTTTTCGTTCTGCTCATCCGCATCATCCATCGCGGGCGGATTGACAAAGCCTGAGCTGAGCCGACGGCCATCAATGGAGACCCAACGATAGCTGCCCGAATCGCGGTCTTCTTCGAGAACAAACTCGTTCGCGTCGCGCTTTTCAAAATCCGTCATTTTCGGGTAGAGCTTGCGCACGGAATCGAAAAAGTGAATGACGGTATCGCGGGCGGTCGGGAGTTCGACCTTGCTCACGAGGTGCATATTGATGCCGAAATCATCGCAGATGGAGCCGAAGGAGTTCATGCCGGGTCCTCTTTTGCTAAATGGGGGGCGAACTAGGAAGTGGGAGCAATCCGAACAAACGGATACTCAAGTGCTTCCATCTCGCCACGAGTCGAAATTCATTCGCGGAGCGTTCGTGCCCTCCCATCGAATTGTAGATCACTCACTCTTCCCCAAGTTACCTTTGTGAAGAATAGAGTCGCAAACTCCGTTTCAAGTTCGCAGTGAGATTTTACGGAATCGGGCCGTTAAAAGACTTACCCCAGATTGAGCCGCAATCGGCCAAACTGGGGTAAGGTAGTCGAATCAATTGCCGGTCTGCCAACAATTGCTCAATCACGCAGCCATGCGTGCGGTTTGCTTTGCTTTGTTCGGCAATCGGAGTTCGGATTTGTCTTGCCATTTGCCTGCATCAGGGGCACCTTGCCACTGTTGCAGCTTAATCGTTGTGATTTGCTCTTGCTCGTCCGATTCCAAGAGTTCGTTGAAGGCTTCCGCATATCCACCGCGGACTTGCGTCGAGGAACGGCCCACATACAACAACGCTTCGCTACCGCCCGTAAACACCGCAATCGCTCGCCAGCCTTGTGCCTTGGCTTCGGTCGTAATAATCATCTGTGCTCCTTCCGTGGTTGTGATAGACCTCATCGCCACCCTCGTGGTGACACGCTTAAATTGTCCGTTTTGACTCCGGTAGTCAAGAGAAAAACCGTCAAAATCTGATTTTCCCTCAAGTTTGATACTCTGAACAGAATTTTACCATTGGCTATTTTTCATACAGCCAACTGCCCAAACATTACACACAAGCCGAGAAATAACCATGAATTCGCCACACCCTACAGTTTCTGATTTACACCAGACTCTCGCTCGGTACGACCGAGAAATCGTCGGGGAAAAATTTCATACGGGCCGCTACGAACTTCGCTATTTCTCCTGGGGAACCGGCGAGCCAGTGCTGCTCGTGCATGGCATGTGCGATACAACACGCTCGTTCGCCATGCTCATGATGGCGTTGGTTGATCGTGGCTATCGTGTGATTGGCTATGAACTTGCAAACGGCAAGGATGACGATGCGAACCTGGGAAATTACCGCCATGAAGACTTCGTTCACGATCTTGTTGCATTGCTGGATCATCTGAATCTATCGGAAACGAACATCATGGGTTCATCGTTTGGTTCAACAGTGACTTTACGCGCACTGGCGATGTTTCCGAATCGATTCCGCAATGGCGTGGTTCAAGGCGGCTTCCCGCGTCGCCCGCTCATTCGTATCGAACGCGGACTGGCACGCATCGGAAGATACTGGCCCTGGCGCATGGAAGATTTGCCCATTCGCAATACTGTCATGGCAAAGCTCGAACAGCAACAGTTCGTTGGTTGCCCCGATGAAGTATTTCAATTTCTGATTGAATGTAGTGGTCTCACGCCGATTCGGGCGGCCTCGCTTCGCGGTTTGATGATCGACACACTCGATTTGCGACCGCTCTTGCCGAAGATTCGTACGCCGTTGCTGATGATCGGCGGCGACCGCGACGCCCTCGTTCCCAAATATCTCGAAGAAGAAGTGATCGCTGGAGTGCCGAGCGCCAAGCGTATCGAATTCCAGCCCTGCGGCCACTACCCGCAATACACAATGCCCGCACCCATGGCCGAAGCTATGGATACGTTTTTTCAGGAATAACAGACATAGGAATTAGCAGTTCAAAATCTTATAGACTTCAGAGTTTCCAGCACGGATCACACGGATTCACACGAATGAAAGGCATAACATTTGGGAAATAAGAATCAATTATTGTTGAGTTTGTATCCCAAAGGCTTTTCATTCTTATCAGTGCACATCTGCGACATCTGTGGCAAATATCTTCAATTGCGTCGGTCCTGACCGTATCTAGGGCGAGATTTGGTTCCAGAAGAAAGTTCTGGAATCAATGCCTTTTCGGGGTCGAATTTGGGAGTGCGACAGGAGTCGTAAGTCGTTGTGGCGCATGGTCATTTCGGAAATTGGGGATGATTCCAGGACTCGACTAAAGGGGGGGGGCGAGGAAGGTGCTGGAATCAACAGGAGCGGCTCGGCCACTCTAAGTGTTTGTGGTAAATACGTCTGAATTTCTTCTTCAACTGCGTAAGTCCTACCAAAAGAAGACCCAGGCTGTTGGCCTATCTATTACCAACATCTTATTTCACCCACGGATTCATGGGGTTTCTGTCCGGAGTCCTGGAAGGACGACGGAGCTTAGCCAGTGGGTGAAGTGAGTCGCGGAGCGACGAACAAACCCCTGGCGCGCTTTCTGGTGCCTGGG
>Ga0105045_10005888_pt1 | contig 10821 bp, 6 predicted proteins | sample MAT02_FD_78089 | JGI IMG/M metagenome (GOLD analysis project Ga0105045, IMG submission 78089) | Freshwater microbial communities from Lake Fryxell liftoff mats and glacier meltwater in Antarctica - MAT-02 (megahit assembly) | ecosystem: Environmental > Aquatic > Freshwater > Ice > Liftoff... | reverse complement strand
TAGTGTTTGGAAGTGTAGTGTTTGGAAGTGCTGGGCGAGATTTCTTTTGCACCACTTCTTCCGCGGTCGATGAGTCGAACCGCATCTGTAGTTGTTAAGGACTTAGGAGTCCCTCTGTTTTTAGAAGCCTTCTTCCATGAATTGCTGAGAAGGAGGAGTAAATCAGCCATCTAAGTCAAGTTACTTGTGGGCTATCTCGCAAAACTGCGAAAATTGTAAAAAATTGTTGTTTTAGAATGTATTGTGTCCCTCTGTTAGATGTAGGAAAGAGACGCGTGAAGTATCGAGTAGAAAAGAAAATTGGTGAATCCATCCTCTCGTTCGAGACTGGCCAATTGGCCAAGCAAGCCAGTGCTTGCGTGATGGTTCAGTATGGTGAAACAGTTGTGTTGAATGCAGCAGCAACTGGCCCTTCGAGACCGGGAACAGATTTTTTCCCGCTTACTTGTGATTATCGTGAAAGACTAGCCGCCGCTGGGAAATTCCCTGGAGGATTCTTGAAACGAGAAGGTCGCCCAACGACCAAAGAAACCCTTACCAGCCGCTTGATGGATCGTCCGATTCGTCCGCTGTTTCCCGAGGGATTTTTCGATGAAGTTCAGCTTCAATCGAGCGTCTTGAGCAGTGATATGCAAAACGACGGGGATGTTCTTGCTATGAACGGCGCCGCTTGTGCGCTGCTGGTGAGCAACCTTCCTTTCGATGGGCCCATCGGTTCGACTCGAGTTGCCCGTGTGGGAGGGAAGTTAATCGCTTTCCCAACCCAGGCTCAGCTGGATGAATCGGATTTGGACATGATTGTCTCGGGCAATCAAAAAGAAGTCGTTATGATTGAAGGTTTCGGTCAAGAGATCCCAGAAGCGGAAATGATGGAAGCGATCTTGTTCGCTCAAGGGATCATTCGCGAAGTGATCGCTTTACAGCTAGAACTGCAAGACAAGATCAAGCCGGTCAAGATTGTGTTCAAAGCGATCGACGATTCGGCTTTGATTGCACAACTCAGTGAACGTTATTACGATCGCTTCAAGGCTGGCAAGCAAACCGAAGGTAAGGCGGCTCGTAACGAAGCATGCAATGAACTTCGTCGTACGGCCCACGAAGAAATGATTCCTGACCCAGCCGCAGAAGGTTCGCTTACCAAGGATGTATTTCATCGTGCATGGCACTCGCTTGAAAACAAAGTCGTGCGCGACTTGATCATGGCTGGTACCCGTTCGGATGGTCGTGATTCGGCATCGCTACGTCAAATCGACTGCGAAGCGGATTTGTTACCTCGCGTTCACGGGTCGGCGCTATTTCAGCGTGGTGAGACCCAAGCGTTGGTAACAGTGACGCTTGGCACAACCCGTGATGAGCAACGAGTGGATGGATTGTTTGACGAATTTAGCAAGAAATTCATGCTCGATTACAATTTCCCATCGTTCTCGGTGGGTGAATGCCGGCCGATCCGAGGTCCAGGACGTCGTGAAATTGGTCACGGCGCGCTTGCCGAACGATCGCTCGAGCCGATTCTTCCAGATCCAGATGATTTTCCTTATACGATCCGTGTGATCAGCGACATTCTCGAAAGCAACGGCTCATCTTCGATGGCCAGTGTTTGCGGTGGATGCTTGGCTTTGATGGCTGCTGGCGTGCCGATCACAAATCCCGTTGCTGGGATCAGTATTGGTTTGATTCGTGACAAGGACGGTCGCTTCGTTCTGCTAACGGATATCCTGGGTGACGAAGATCATCACGGAGACATGGACTTCAAAATCTCGGGTACTCAGAACGGTATTACCGGTATTCAGTTGGATTTGAAGATCGCCGGTATCAGTGAAGAGATTATTCGCGGAACTCTCAAGCAAGCTCGAGAAGCCCGAATGGAAATCCTTCGCAAGATGCTAACATGCATTCCTCGACCTCGTTCGGAAACCAGTCGCTATGCACCGCGACTGCTAAGAACCAAGATCGATCCAGAAAAGATTGGCATGCTCATCGGACCTGGCGGAAAGAACATCCGTTCGATTCAAGAAGATACCGGAGCAACGATCGATGTGGATGATGATGGAACCGTCACGGTCGCTAGCATGAATGCTGACTCTGCCAAGGAAGCCCTTGGTCGCGTCGAAGCATGTACGGCGACCGTTCAGATCGGCAAGATCTATGATGGTACCGTAACTAGCATTCGCGACTTCGGTGCGTTTGTGGAGATTCTTCCTGGTCGAGATGGACTCTGTCACATCAGCGAGCTATCTAGCGGTTACGTTCAAAGCGTCGATGCGATTTGTAAAGTCGGTGATGCGATGAAAGTTATCGTGATCGATATCGACGATCACGACCGTGTGAAGCTGTCGCGACGTCGGGCTCTAGAGGAGCTAGGCATTGAAGACGAGTTCGCTCAAGCCGAAGAAGTCGAAGAATTTGACGAGAATGGTGAACGCGTTGTACGTGCTGAACGTCCTGAGCGAGCCAGTTCCGATCGCGGCGGTGATCGCGGTGGCTTCCGAAGCCGTGAAGGCAGTGGCGGTGGTGGAGGACGCGGACGTGGCGGCCGAAGCGGCGGTGGTGGCGGAGGTCGAAGTGGCGGTGGTGGCGGTCGACGCTAGTTGTCAAACGATTAATATAGCAGCGGCAACTCAATCGCTCTGAATTATCCCAAAAGGTCGTCCCCGCGTGGGGGCGGCCTTTTTTTAATTCCTACATTCCTTCCTAACGATTCACCATCAACATGGAAAGCGAGTAAAAATAGCTGTTATGCATTATTCGCTACTGAAGATTTCCTATTTCACGTTGATACTGGTTGCCATCACCATACCGTTTTGCGTATGGGCAGTCGTTCATATACCGATGGGGTCAGCGGGTATTCATGAGTGGCTTCCAGAAGGACGCCCCGAACGCCAACGCTATGAAAGATTTGTCGAGCAGTTTGGCAACGATCAAATCATTATTGTTTCGTGGGAACAGTGCTTCCTGGGCGACGAAAGGATGCTTACCTTTCGCGAACGTTTGGTCGATTTAGATGAGTCTTCGCAAAACCACTTACCCGTCCCTCGCCTCCCCTACTTTAGTTCGATTGAGTCGACGGAAACGCTTCTCAAGAAACTTCGAGCGCCTCCGCTGAGTCTTTCTCGCAGCGATTCAATCAATCGACTTCAAGGATTCATGATTGGCAAAGATGGGACTGGAGCGGTGCTTATACGTGTCTCGGATTTCGGCGTGGCCAATCAAGATGCAACTGTTTCGCTTGTCTTCGAAGCTGCCGATCGCACACCCGGATTGGATCGTTCAAAGATCATTATCGCTGGGACTGTATACGAGGCCTACGCGGTCGACCAAGCTGCCGAGGCCAGTCTCAAACGACTTGTTTTGCCGTCGAGTTTGCTTGGTCTGATTGTCGCGTGGTTATGTTTGAGGAGTTTTCGGAAAGCCGTTATGGTTCTTGCTCTCGCCGGCGTTGGGCAAATGCTCGCTATTGGGATGGTCTACTACACGGGCAATCGATTTAGCGCGGTGTTAGTAGTTTTGCCGACGCTCGTGTTCATGCTGACTCTTTCCGGCGCGATCCACTTGGTCAACTACTTTACAAAGTGCCAGCAAAAGGGTTTGGCTTATCCAGGCTCACAAGCCCTCTTGATCGGATGGGTACCATCTACCTTGTCAAGCGTGACGACCATCATTGGAATGGGATCCTTGGGTACGAGCGAGCTTTATCCTGTGCGTCAGTTCGGGGTTTTCTGCGCGGTCGGTTTGGCTGTAGCAACCGGTGTTTTGCTACTATCATTTCCAGCCGCCACGGATCTTGTTTTTCGCCGCCGAACCAAAGAGAACCGATCGAGTGTGAGTCCCTCGAAAGATGTTTCAGTTTTTTTACCAAAGACCATGTCGGTTCCTTCATTTTCGCCTCCATCACGTATCGAGTCCTATGTTCGGGCGATCGGAATCAATGCCAGCTGGATATCCGGTGTCAGTATCGCCGTGCTAGTCGCGATGTTTTTTGGTTTAGGTTGGCTCCATGCTTCGTCAAAATTCACTGATATGTTTCCAGAAAGCAGCAAGACGAATCGAGACATGCATTGGTTAGAAATGCATCTCGGGCCGATTGCCACAGTTGAAGTCTTGCTGAAATTCGCGAAAGAGTGCGAATTAAACAATTTCGATCGGATTCGAATATTATCTAAAATCTCTGGAAGGCTTCGGGAAGAGAAAAGAGTCGGGGGAGTGCTATCGGCAGTGAATTTTGTCCCATCTTGGTCTGAGTCCGGGACGATTGCAGCAGTTGGTAAACGCGGTGCGCTACGCCGGGCGATCGACAACACGATGCCTGATTTGATTGCATCACGAATGATTGTCGAGGCGGATGGAGTTCAGACCTGGCGATTAATGGCAAAAGTTTCGGCGGTCGATAGCGACGACTATGGAACCTTGAGTCGTATGGTCTCCACCGCCACTCGGGAAGCGATGAAAGAGATCACAGACGCCAGTATCTCGGTTGAATTCACAGGGCTTTCACCTGTTATGCACGAAACTCAAACAATGCTCTTAAAGGATCTGGGATATAGCTTCGTGATGGCTTTTGCTTTGATTACGCCCGTCATGATTTGGATCACTCGTAGTTTTCTCGGGGGAGTAGTACTAATGCTGCCTAACGTACTGCCTGTCACGATTGCTTTTGGTATGATGGGTTGGCTCAAGATTGACCTCGACATCGCAGGGATTCTTACGGCTAGCATCGCTTTCGGAATTGCCGTCGATGATACGCTTCACTTCGTTTGCCGCTACATTGAGGGCCTCAATCGAAACCTTTCGAAAGAGGACGCGATTGTCGATACGATACAATCCTGTGGGAAGGCGATGATCCACACTACTTTAATATCCTGTGTATCGATGGCACCATTTTTGCTGGCAGAGTTCCTGCCGACTCAACAGTTTGCGGAACTCATGATCGTTATGCTTTCGATTGCAATAATTGGAGACTTGATATTGTTACCCGCTTTGTTGTTAAGCCCACTTGGGAGTTTTATAAGAGCGTCTAAGACTCGGCAAGATTTGGAGGTTTTTTGAAAGATCGCCTTCTTTTACCAGAATTAATGGACGATCCTGCGATCGATCCTGTTGAGCATCGACGGGCTTTGGCTGGCCTTCGACGTATCAACTGGGTTTGTCGTACTGGGAATCATTTAGCCAAAGAAATGGAAGTCATCGCGAAAACGAAACAGCTGAATTTGGTTTCGATTCTAGATGTTGGATGCGGCAGTGGCGACGTTGCGATCTCGGTTACGAGGTCCCTTTCTTCAAAATTTCGATGTCGAACCGAGGGTTGGGATATTAGCCAAACAGCCTGTGATGCGGCGACCGAATCGGCAGATCGGCAATCATGGTTTCTAAAAAACGATGCTCCCGAAGGCAAGGGTAACACGTCTTCGATTCGCTTTCGACAGGCGAATATTTTTGATCCTCCGATAGCACAATTTGACATCGTTTATTGCTGCTTGTTCCTTCATCATTTTTCTGAGACTCAAGCGATTGACGTGATGAGAAACATGCGGCACTTAGCCAAGTTTGCCGTGATTATCGATGACCTTTTGCGCTCGCGACTTGGGATAGTTCTTGCAAAGGTTGGATGTTATGGACTTTCGCGATCTCCAGTCGTTCATTACGACGGTCCCCAATCAGTGCGAGCTGCTTTCAATGCGTCGGAGGTCGTGCGATTAGCAAAGCTGGCAGGCTTAGAGAACGTCCGTTTGACAAAGCATTGGCCCCAGCGTTATTTACTAACTTGGCAACCAGCCCAATGACCGTAGCTGCTACAATCACTCCGCAATTTACTTCCGATTCTTGCCTGAATCAGCCTTGCCTGAGTCAGCTTGATCACTCGGAGTGGGATGTCGTGGTTCTTGGGGCCGGAGTAGCGGGTGCGTCGGCAGCTATTCTTGCGGCTCGAAGCGGATATAGGACGCTATTAGTGGAGGCAAAGTCGTTTCCGCGGGAAAAGGTTTGCGGCGGTTGCTTGAATCGTCGCGCACAGGCGTCGCTAGAGAGGCTTGGAGTTTTGGAAAAGCTCTACAAGGCTGGGGCGGTCCCGATCACTGAGTTACATTTGCGGATTGCAAAAACTTCTGTCGTTTGGAAGATTCCGACTCTGCTAAGTGTACGCAGGTCGACTCTTGATGCGGAACTCGTTCGAGCAGCGGTCGAGGCAGGAGCGATTTTCGTTGACAATGTCAGCGGGTTTGTCATGCCGCGATTGAACGAGATTTCTTCCAGCGATAGGTTTCGGCACGTGACGTTACAGCACTCATCAAGTACCGGAGAACAACACTCGATTGTTACTTCCAAGTGTATTTTGGTCGCCGATGGGCTGACTAGATCAAGCCTTCGCAAGGAAAGTGGCTGGCTAACGGATATCCAGCCAAGTTCTCGCATAGGTGTACAGCGCATGGTTCCAGCAAGCTTGTTTGAGCGGCAAACTATTTCTCGCGGACAACTTCACATGATTGTGACTCAAGATGGCTACGTGGGTTTGTCCCATACTGACGGTAGCTACTTAGACTTGGCTGGTGCGATCGACCCAAAATCGATCGCAAAGTACGGAGGTATCGCAAGGACGATTGATAACGTGCTTGGCAACGGCATTAGAACGCCGATGGTTTGTAGCGTACCAAGTGAAACATTGGGTGATAGCCCAGGTGACTGGTTAGCAACACCCGCGTTGACTCGCCGCTCGAGACAAGTTGCCAGTGACCGAGTCTTCTTGCTGGGGGATTCGATTGGTTATGTCGAACCCTTTACAGGCGAGGGAATGTCGTGGGCGCTCGCTAGCGCTGAGGCCGTAATGCCAATCGTCGGTCGCACTCTCATCTCTCCGTGGGATGCATCACTGCCGCAGCAATGGACTCGATGGGTGCAGTTGCAACAAAAGAGAAAGCAAAAAACCTGTTGGTGGATATCACGACAACTTCGCCGACTAACGATGGCTGCGTGGACTTTACGTCTATGCAACACTATCTACCCGATCCGAGAAGCTCTTATCAAGAAAGTGACATCATGACTCTCTCTACATCCTCCATCGAAGGTTTGAGATCCAATCGGTCGTATCCCGCCAGATTACTGGGTATGGGAACTGCTTTACCGTTGCATTCGATCGCCCAAGCGGATTCAGCACTGATTGCGCAAGAGTTACACATTACTCAGCGTTGGCATCAAGCGTTACCGGTACTCTATCGAAAAACGGGAGTCCACCAACGTGGAAGTGTTTTGTTGAGTGGACACACCGATGGGAGTGCCCCTCGCCAATCGTTCTACAAACCATCCACTCCGTCTAATCCGTTCGGTCCGACAACGGCGGAAAGGATGCAAGTTTACTCACGAGAATCTATGCCTCTACTGTTGCGAGCTTGTATGGCTGCTATGACGAACTCTTGTGCGAGCCCATCCTCCATCACTCACTTAATAACAGTAACGTGTACAGGCTTCGCTGCACCTGGAAACGATCTTCAGTTAATTGAAAAAATGGGATTAAACCCAAATGTGCAGCGCGTGAATGTTGGTTTCATGGGTTGTCACGGGGCAATTAATGCGATTCGTATTGCAAAAGCCATCGTGGAGGCGGACTGCAATGCAGTTGTTTTAGTTGGCGCCATCGAGCTCTGTAGTATTCACCAGCAATATACGGACGATCCACAGCAGTTGGTCGCTAACGCGCTATTCGCCGACGGAGCTGCCGCCATGATTGTTGGCTCCAGGATTGACGATGGTCAGCGTCATAGTTTCGAGTTGGAAAACGGGTTTTCTGCCGATTGGGCAATCACATCCACGTTTTCTCAAATTATCCCAGAAACTTCGAATCTCATGAGCTGGAATATCGGCGACCATGGGTTTCAAATGAGCTTAGACCCGCAGGTACCCGCTTGTATCGAGTCGTATCTCTATTCGGCTCTTTCGACTTGGCTTGGTAACCAATCGCTAACGGTAAGTTCTATCGATTCATGGGCTATTCATCCGGGAGGACCACGCATCGTTCAAGCGTCAGGGGAAGCACTGGGGCTAACGCAAGAACAAATCGCCCCGTCGCTTTCCGTACTTGCCAACCATGGCAACATGTCGTCTCCGACGGTCTTGTTCATATTCGATGAGTTGACTCGAATTAATCCAACTGCAAAGCATATCGTCCTTTTGGCTTTCGGCCCGGGGCTCTGTATCGAAGCCTGTTTGTGTTCCGTCGGCTCGGACGCTTCTTGAGAACTTGATGTCGCGCAGTCATCTCGTTACAACTACTATTCGCTCAGAAAATTGATGAAAATCATTGCCAACGAGTTCGCGACAAACCTATCGACCGTCGGCACCTTCCTTATAAACGGGAATCAATCGCTCTCGTATCGTGTCTGGTATTTCATAAGCTGAGAGGTACGTTTCGAAACTTCTTTCGATTCGTTTTGCTTGGTCAATTACATTTTCCGTTCGACGATCGCGACTTCTTGAGGGGGTAATCTGCGTTTTGATTTTTGTTACTCGACTAAGCTGGCTCGTACGAGAAACTGCGAGCTCAAAATCGGATAGTTCAATCGTGAGGTTATAGATCAGCGATCGATCGCTATCACGACGTTGGATGGGTGCGTATCGCGTGTCGATACGAAGTTCAACGCGATCGGCTTCGACAGAAACCAATTCTGCTTTACTGTCGCTAACGAATCCCTTGAGCTTCTCTGTCACCATCTCACGAAGAAAATTTGTGAGCAATTCCTTGGATACAACCACCTTGTCTTCGCTGGAACCTAACCATCCAAACCACGACGATTTCGCCGCATTAGGCGGCTCGGATGCGACCGACGCGTTTAAGGCACTTTCAACCGTAGCATCGTTGCTCGCAGGAACGGCAATAACTTTGTCGCGACCGGATTGCTTCGCTTGTAAAAGTCCTTGGTCGGCGCGTTCTAGTGCTGAATCGGTATCATCCCCCGGAACAATCTGTGATACGCCATAACTGGCCGTCATGGTTTTGCCTTTTAAGGCATCCAGCGGAGTCGCACGCAACTTCGAACGAATTGTTTCGCCAATTTGTATTGCTGAATTGAGATCGCAGTCCATGCATAGAATAACGAATTCTTCACCGCCGTATCGTGCGACTAAGTCTGTTTCTCGTGATAGTTCCTTGAGTAGGGAAGCGAATACGATCAAGGCTTCGTCACCTGCTGCATGGCCAAACGTATCATTGATTCGTTTGAAGTAGTCGATGTCGCAAATCAATACGGATGCTTGAATATTCTCCAATCGGCACCGATCCACTAACTGTTTCATTTGCCTGTTGAGTTCGCTACGATTTGCAATTTTCGTGAGTGGATCTTGGGTTGCACGTACGTGCAGGTCCAGCATCTTTTGCTCCATCGATACCTGGTCGCTAGCGTCACCCATCAACAATGCACCCCCACGAAGCACTCCGTGATTACCGAAGATTGGCATCGCTTGCGTCTGCAGCATTAGGAGGCGGCCATCTTGCGTCTGGATTCGGTACCGAGCGAGAGATGTTTTGTGAGTTGACAGAACACTCGCTAAAGGACATTTATCGTTAGTTACGGCAACTCCATTTTCATCGCAGAGTCCGATCAAGTCAGGCGTCCAGGTAGTATGAAGAATGGACGAACGATTCAGGCCGGTCAGTCGGGTTGCCGCCTGATTCCATTCTAAGATGCGAAACTCGGTATCAATGAATATGACACCGTCGTTCATTCGATTCATCATGTTTTGATGAAAGACAGAGTTTAGCGATTCGATTGCAGCACTACCGTTACAATCTTGAGTTTCTGGTGTCTGAAATAAATGGACGAGTGTTTTGCTAGGATCGAGAGACCATCGAGCGGAAACCGCTTTCGCCAATTCTTCATTGAAGTTCAAAACGGTATCGCGAAAGCTTAAAACAAGGTCAGGATCGAACTGAGTGCCTCCCATCCGCTCAAGTTCCGCGAGCGACTGTTTTACCGACATAGCCGGACGATAGACTTGCTCGCTTGTCATTGCGTCGAAGGCGTCGGCAATTGATAGAATACGTTGCGCCACTGGTAAATGACCTTGACGTATTCGGTTGGATTGATCGAACCAAACGCCTATTTGTTCGATCGAGTTGAGAACTGAGGAGTCAATATTGGCAGCCTTGAGAATCTCTACACCTACTCGGGGATGGAGATCAACAATTGCAAGCTCTTCTGGCGCTAGGCGGCCTGGCTTCTGCAGAATTCGCTCGGGTATTCCAATTTTGCCTAAGTCATGAAGCAACCCAGTCAGCTCCAGCTTTTCAAGATCAGTATGTTCTACGCCATGGTAGATTCCCCACGCGGAGATACTCTGAGCGACGCGAATGCAATGGGCTGCCGTTGGCGCATGCTTGGCGCGGATGGACAGAAGGAGGCTCGAGTAAACTCCAAGTCGTGAGGCGACACTGGTTCCGCGTTGGTTGTTGGAGGGAACTAAGTTGGTAAGGACGGGAGACGACAGCTCGGAAACGGATGGCCTGGCAAGCAAGAATTCCGATTTTAGATCAGAAAACCCTGGTGTTGTTGAGGTAGCTTCGGCCATTTTGTCATCATTGCGGATTGGTTGACAGCAAGAACCATGTCCAGCTGCGACGGATTTTGTCTTATATCGTTGGAGAATCGTAGGACATGTTCGACGAGGGTCAAAGCAATTTCGTTACGAATTAGCGAACTATCGCTCACTAATGCATCGAATTACGATCGACCGCGACACCCTGGGATGAAAACCGGTTCTCCGATACGATAATCGGTGTAAACCCGTTAGGTCCTACCTGCGTATAATCCGCAGGGTCGTTACTTGCGATATAACTGGTTC
>Ga0105045_10005887_pt1 | contig 10821 bp, 17 predicted proteins | sample MAT02_FD_78089 | JGI IMG/M metagenome (GOLD analysis project Ga0105045, IMG submission 78089) | Freshwater microbial communities from Lake Fryxell liftoff mats and glacier meltwater in Antarctica - MAT-02 (megahit assembly) | ecosystem: Environmental > Aquatic > Freshwater > Ice > Liftoff... | reverse complement strand
TGCTGTCGGGATTGCTCAAACGTAAACACGCTTTTCAGGTGTTCCGTCACAATTTTATGGTTAGCAGTCCCGATTGCTTGGTAGGTTTGTTCTTTTTGTTTCCGGACAAGTGCGGCGGCGGTAAAGCACGCACCTGAGAACAGCCCGTATATTTGTTGAATCAGCTTAACTGAGTTATTTTGATGAGGCCACATTACAGGAGCAAAGCAACCTGCAACAGCCGTCAGAGCGAACCCCGCCATGAGAACCCGCTCCTTAATCAAGAGCGGCTCAAATACATCTTTGTCCCTCGCAAAAGGGTTACTGTGCTGCATATATCCCCACGATTATGCCTATTATGGCTAATGTCCCGAACACGAACGTAGGGGCAAAACCTACTATTGATTGGGTGCGATCAATCACGCCATTGTTCTTATAATAAAGTCCGCACCAGTTGGTAATACCCATCCCGATGATGAACAGCAACCCCAATAGAATCAGAGATATAGCCCCATTGCGAGAAAGAGGAAAAGCAGCCCCAATGAAGCCCAGTAACTGAAAAGAGGCATACCCACAAAAGATTAGCCCGGCGTAGTAAAGATTCTTCATTTACCTGTTACAGGCTCCACAATACAATAGCTACCATTCAATTCTCGCCTTCTGCTGAATCGCTTTCCTGCTTCCGCCAAGTTGTTTTCCGCGTGCAATTGGCAAGCCATATCACAAGCATCAAGGTAGTCTAAATATTCGGTTATTACTTGGTTGATCAAGATGGGATGTCCTACGTAGACGACTTGATATTTCATCTTTGCACCCACTTGTTAAGAATACTTTGTCTTCTTAACCCTACAAATTGATGCTTCATTTCCCAAAAATCTCCGCACTCATTTCATACGCTTTTTGATACCCATCAAACTCAGCTTGAATTTCTGCTGCACCTAACTGATATTGGGCTACGCTGCGAGCATGACCAGCTTCTAGCGTTCTGACGGACTGATCGGCACTCATCATTTTCTTGCTGTAGTCCGTGTTAATCCTTTGAAGTTCTACCAATCTAGCCACCTGCTGTTCGCGCGTTGTGGCTATTTCTTTGCCTAACTCTACTTCTGCATCCAATTGTCCTAACTCCCTTTTTGCTTTAAGAACTTGTGCTATTGAAATTTCAGTCGGTAAGACCGTCTTTGCTCTGAGGCGGCTTTTTGGGTTTCCCATCCCCCCTACTTTTGTGGGGTCATTTCCTATACCCTGTATCTTGCCTCCGCTATTACCTGCAAAACCCCCAAACAGATTCTCTACTGACATTCTTTGATTCCTCCATTGGCTTATTAAAACTAAAAAACAAACACGATATGACAACGATGCCAGTGATTCCTAAAAATACATTAGTCATAATGTTTACCCGCCGCGACTGAGAAGCCACTAATGCCTCAGCTTCTGAAGCCGCTTTTCTGTGGCGATCGCGCTGGTACTCTGAAGTAATTAGCAGCTTCTCAACTACCTCTGGGTCACTTAGCCCCATGTAATTAAAGTCGCCATTCGGCTTCATGGTAAGTTCTATCCGGACTTGGGGTTGTACCTCCTGTATGTTGAGCGGGTCGCGAAACTGCATAGATTAAAATCCCCATTAGAATAAATTGAACAAAGACTGCTGCGGACATCCAGTTTGATGGCCGCAAAATACTAGAAACGGCTATAAGCCTCTTCGAGGATGTTTCCAAGCTCGATGCAAAAGTTGCCCGTGTTATCGGCTTCCCCCTGCAATCTTCCGACCACTAAACTAAGGATATTGGGATTAGCTAACTTTGCCCTATCAACAATACGGTCGGCGGAATCAGTCTCGAATTTGGAATAAAAATCATCAACAGTTTTGTAGAGCTTCTTGCTACCTTGAACTGAGTTGTCAATAACTTCTTTCATGCCAGGGTTCACATTTTGGGACTCAGCCATCTTTTTCTTGCCAGCATTTTTAGCATCAAACTTTTGTCCTTCAGGCGTTGCCAATTTGCCGTTATTCCTACTGGTGACTTCATCAGCAATCAGCGCGGCTTCAGTGTCACTAATAACGGCTAAGTTTGTGAAACCAAGCTCAGTAGCTACACTCTGAATTTTAGAATCGGCATCAGGAATATTGACTTTGATTAGGCGCTTAATCTTTTCCATTCACTGTTTCCTCAATTGGGGCTGGCGTAAATAAGGTGTCTATATATCGCCATGCAATAATTCCGGTAAGCGGAATTACAAAGCATATAACGACAAATAGGGCTGCTGCATTCCAGGATTTAAACTCTATGGTTGGTATCTTCATGTCCCTTCTTAACTGATATCCCCATTAAAAGCCCTCTTACACAAGAGGGCAATAGATAGGTTAGCTTTTGGGGGCAAGTTAGGCAGCTTCTTGGGGTAAAACACGAATGGGACTGGTTCTCTTTTTCTTGCCTTTTTGTGCTTCACGCTCTTGTTTGTGTATAGCTCTTAGCCAGTCAAGCCCACAGTTTATCTCAATGGTGCTGTACCGGGCATTTACTTCAGTCAGTAGACAATCGACTATCTCTGGATATTTTGTTTGTCGATCCTTCCAAACCCAATGCTTGGCTATGTTGGCGTTGCTGACGGTGCCACCCATAACTTTTACCAGTTCTATGACACAGAACTTTTTGAACCCTCTTTCATCTGGACGGATGTCGTATAGCTTTGGTATCCATTTCGCGCAAAATGATTCAATATCCACTTTTGTTTGCAAATTTAGGTAAGGTTGTATGCTAGTACTTGTCATTGGTAGTTTTCCGGGGTAGAATATAACCAATATCGTACACCAACATTGCCATTTTACAATGACAAAGATTTTATTCCTAGATTTAGACGGAACTGTACGCCGCACCAAAAGCGGTAAAACTTTCATCAGTGACCCATATGATCAGGAGCTTATTCCTGGAGTAGAAGAGGCGATCGCCCGTTACCCCGATTGGGACATCATAGGCATCACCAATCAGGGCGGGGTCATGGCGGGGCATAAATCACTTGAAGACTGTATTAAGGAGCAATATCAAACCCTGAAGCTTATACCCCGGATGGAGATGATATTGTTCTGCACCGATGACGGTAGTTCAGTTTATCGTGCAACCCAAAAATCATTAGAATACGCAGTACCCACGATATCTAAGAACTGGCGAGATTACGGCAATTTTAGGAAGCCCAATACAGGAATGGTTGAGTTCGGGCTAAGGCATTCTAGCTTTCTGGGCTGTTACACACAATCACTAATGGTAGGCGATCGCCCCGAAGATGAGCGATGTGCTTTAATGTCCGGGGTCCCATTCTTGTGGGCTTCTGACTGGCTGCAAAGAACAAGCATGGGGATGCACCAGGGGATGGATGGAAAAACAAAAATAGAATTCACTTTATGGATAGACACAGAACATAGCGGTAAAGATATTTTTCCATTAGATCAGATAGTGGTTGGGTGGCAATCACTATCTCAGGAGCTATTGGCTGAGGCGATCAACGAAGAGTACGAGAAGTGGAAAGCGCGATACATAGATGGCTCATGGAGGGTTATGTAATGACTGAAGAAATACAAGGATACCCGGAACAGTGGGTATGGGCGGCTTGCGCTCACGTTTATGGCGATGGAATAGCCCAGCGTACATGGACTAAATACAAGTTCATCTGTCAAGTGCCACGAAGGAAAAGGACTGGCGATAACCTGATTAGTAAAACCCATTGCCAGTGGCTACTAATGCTGGCATACATCAGATTTGAACAAAGAAGCAAAGGCGGCTCTAAACCTCCAGCCGGACAAGGCACTGGCATAACGTTGCACCAGATAGTAAAGCGCCTTAATTCAAGCTCCGTAATGCTGGCAAGTCTCGATAGGGCGCTTGGGGACGCGATCATCATTGAGGGCGTAAAGGGTTCTGACGTTCCGTTATGGCTGCATCGTTGTGTAGGCAAAAGCCGCTCCATACCTACTCTAAGGCGATGGGCTAAGAAGTACGGGCTAAAGTTCTCTACCCACCTGCCAGTGAGCAAGGAAGTGCTAGATAAATTCTTGCAATTGGCTTGATTGCGTGAAATTGTGCCATTCAAATAAAGCCGCTAAAACTGATTGATTTTAGCGGCTTTATTTATGCCAATGCTGCTGTTTGATTACCGAATCGTACTAATAATATTTCGTTAAATCAGGTTGAATTGCCCAATCCACTGGCTTCTATGCTTTTGGCTTAAAATCATGACTACAGCACGATTCAATGGTGCGAGCTTCATTCTCGTGTTTTACGGGCGTGGTGACTTGATTCTAGAGGTTCTTGATATTGGGTGTTGACACCCTAGAATATTCTTGCTATATTGATTGTATTCACACCAATCGGGTCTTCGCCGCACGGAAGTTTAGCCATGAAAAACCAAACAAAACTAGTCAAACAGCTTAAAGGTAGAATCGCCTCCATCATCAAGCTCTGTAAGCTTGGCATCAAAAAATATATTATCTCGTTAATAGACCTAGAACAAGAATTAGAATGCGCTGTGTCCGCTCAAATGCCTAAGTTCATCAAGCCGATGAACTGGACAATAACAGCCCAGTACAAAAGACAAGAGGGTAAGCTGTGGCTTTCGCGTCTGGATGGGATTTGTCCTAAATACGGGTTTAAGCGCACCTTCTTGAGTGCTACTAATATTGAATGGGGCAAATGTGGCATGAAGGTTGCCAAGTTCACCATTGAAGAACCCGGCTACTACCAGGACGTAGAAGGCGATTACATTTGTGTCTATGTAGAAGATGGGGTTTTAACTTATCGCGATTGCTCCAAGCTCGAAATACAGGCGCGGTTTGGTGCTGTGAAAGTTTAAGTTTTGGGGCGGGGTGCGATCGCCATAAATCCGCATATTAAAGTGTTTTAACCAATTAGGAGATGAATTATGTCTGATGCTTTGCGTCAAGAAATTGACCGAGTTAAACGCCTAAAAAGGAAGCTCGAAGATGAGATCGAAATGCTACGTCTTGACTCTGAAGAGGGTAAGCTTCATATCCGAGTAAATCCGGATAAAGAATACCGCGCAAAAGTCGCAGAGGCAATGGTCAAAGAATGCAGTCCAGGTGAGGGGCATGGATGTTATGTTACAAACCCAGTTAGAGGGGTCGTATACCACAGGACTGCTGATGACTTGTATCCTTGGGATGATTCAAATGATTATGCAGTTATTGTGCCTGTAGCAGATTTGTTTGATGAGGCGCATGATTTTTACTTTGAAAGTGATTGGAGTATTGCGGATGTCCCCTACGTAGCTATGGCAAGAACGTATCTGCAATCGCAAGGGGAAGAGATGGAGTCAGATGGTAGCGTCCCCCCGCATTTGACTCAGCAGGTAGTTATCGACTTTGCATATGAGTCTGGGAACAAGAAATGGGTCGAATTCATAGACGACCATAACGCCCTCGCGCTCGAAATAAATATAGAGTTTACGTTGGGTCAAATTAAGAACGAGATCATAATCATGATTTAGCGTAATAGCGGATCGCTACCGCCTTTTTATGCCAAGTAACCCGGATAGCATTTTCTCGTTTCGATGTAGCAAACTAGCAGCTTTCTACGATCAGAACTACGGGCGCAAAGATCGCCACACAGCAGCAAAAGTTCATTTAGGCAATTATCAACACCTACTAATACAATCCATGCCAAAACTAATAAAGCACGAGGCAATCACTATATATAGCGTGATGCCTGCATCATCGAAACAAGATTTGATATTTCGATTAGCTAACTCGGATACCCGGTTGATCCAGAAGATCAGGGGCTGGAGTGAGGTTGAGTGGCTTGCTGTACAAGACGGCTGTGATCGCGTTCGTGGTGATAAATATTCCCCCGATGATCATCTAGCAAGCGAGCTAAAAAGAGTGGGGTTAATCAGTGAATAGTAGTAAGAAAATACAGCCCCGCGCTATAACAATCGCGATTAACTCAGAAGACAAGCAAGCGCTGATGAATATAGCCGCCCAATATGACTGTTTTTGGGGCGGAAAGCCGAATATATCTGAGTTAATCCGTAAGATAGTCACTGGTGAGTTGGCGGTAGTTCCACGGCAACCATCACAAACCCCGACTCAAGCGGTCGAACTGCCAAAAGTCCCTACCTATACAGCCCTATGTCCGCATCCAATCCAGGGGTTTTTAGAAGCGGTAGGGGATTCAGAATCAGCAGCACTAATGGCGATTCATCGGATGCTAGAAGAGACCGCTTTAAATGGCGAGTCCTTGTCCAGACTGATGGATGAAGCAGTGGTTCTAGAATCATCCGATCCTAAGCTACCAGGATATAGAATGATGCTGATTGTATCGGGATAGGGTAGAGCCTCTATTCCTTGCACAGCAGCGCATTTAGCCTATGAATAATTTATCTTAGATTAATTGCTTGACAAACTTTAAGGATTAATCTAAGATAAATTACATAAGGCAAAAACAACTCCCAAGAAAACCCGCACGCCTTACGGGGTCGCGCTAATAGGGATAGCGTAATATCAAATGCCAAAACGTAAACTAGTTGACCTTGCAGCCCTCCACGCCCAACTTCTTGCCAAAGAAGCCGCTCCACAAAAGAAGCCAGAAGTAGAACAAGTAGAACCAACTCCAATAGATGATTCTGTTGAACAAGAAGCGGCTTTTAGGGCGCTTCTAGGCAAAGGGAAGCGTCAAGTTCTTTTGATCAATAAACAATATAACGATCCTCTTTTTCCCCAGGTCATTGCAAATTGGGATAGTTTATCCGATGGGATTCAGGCAAACTACAACACCAATAAACTACTTAAAAGTTTCGCAGAGTTTGTTGCTATCTTCGACCCAACTAAGTGGGAATTAAGACTTGCTTATTCGGTATTCTACGTTAAAGAAAACCGAATAACGATCACATCCCCAGACGTAAGCTGGAACCCCGAAGATGGCAGTCTTATCAGATATGAGAAAGGGACTGAAGAGTACACCTCACTATTCTCTATCGAAGAATACAAAGTTGGGAGAAATCCTTACGATGTCTATGATGGGTTCATTAGAGGATCTTTTCTCAATGCGACTGAGGCTGAAGCGCTCCAGCAACTCCTAACCTCTACCTCGTCTTATTCCAAAAATGAAGTGGATCAGAGAATAATTGAGGTAGAAAAATATTGGAACAGGAACGATAGAGAAGGTTCCCTAGACGGCTGGCTCCGGGACTAATTCTACAAACGGCGATCGCCTGATCGCCCCAATAATCCCTATCAGGGATGCCACACTTGTTATTCAGTGGCTAATGAAACAAATGATCATCAATGTAATTGAAAACCCGGATTTTACCCTAATTCAAATATGTGGAAACAATGGCGAACCCGCGTCACCACAAAACCCAATTGATGAGGCTACGGAGCTTGGAGCTATCGATTTCCCTGTAATCACGGGTAAGCTATTAATTGTTTCCGGAATGCCTAGCACAGCCCAGTGCGCCTGTGTTGCACACTATAAAAACTGTTTTGGGGGAGTTGCGTTACTAAATCCTCGGTTAGGAGTTGCATTTGTAATCCATTCCGTAGCCAAGGAGTACAAAATGGGGGATCAAATCCCTTTGTAATTCATCCTGTAGAGAGCCGCCGCAAGCCCGGTCGGCCGCCTACAGGATGTGGAAAGACACTCTACATACCCGCCGAACTAGTGGAAGACGTAGAGCGCATGATACAAGCAAACAAACGAGGGGCATAGAGCATGAGAATCCGAGGTAGAGGGTCTTTCCATTAGTTAACCCTATAGGAAGAAGCTTAGTGAAAAATCCAATCCGAATGTGCGCTTGTGATGCGTGCCGTAGGAACCCCGCCCGGCGCTTCTATTTCAAATTAGCAAACCGTAAACTACGGCATAGAAGCAAGATACAATTACGCAGCCTCAGCGACTACGACAAAATTACTCAAATCCTGACCGCTGGTGACTACTCTGATTGATAAAAATGCGGCTCTCGTAGTCGCCACTAACAATCTTCACCCAACAGCCAATAACAAGCATGAGAATGATTTTCCAGGTAAAGCCCGAAACAGAGTTCTTATACGAAGATGAACGCGTCACGAAGCGCTACCAAGATGATTTAAAAGCTATTGACGATGATATTCCGTGGCAAGAAGCGACACTAGGCGAACTAGCAGCAAAAATGTTTTACAAGTATCATCCACTCATGCCGCCTCGTTGGGTAGATAAAAAGCTAGAAGGAACCCAACTAGGTAAACTAATTATTCAGTTCCACGCAGGGGCTTCAATCTACACGTCCTTGGATGAGTATAAAGAGTGGAGAAGTGCGTTTTACGAGGTTTATTTTCCTAATCTGAAGAGGGTGATCCGAGAAGTCATTCCTGAAGAGGTTGACGGGTATCTTTCGCACTGTTTCTATTTGGAGATTTTCTGCCAGGACTCAATACTACCTCCTCAATGTTGGGTAGATGTCGAGAAGCCCAACAACAGGCACGAGGTGATTGAAGTTCTCAATAATGTGCCTCAATACAAGAGGGAAGGGCGAAATAAGAACACCCCGCTAGAATAACAGCCGATATCCCGTTTATGGCGATCGCCTGATCGCCCCAATAATCCCTATCAGGGATGGTCATTAAACCTTTACCAAATGACCGATGAACAAAATGGGACGTAATTTATTTGAGTGGTTAAATATTCTGAATTCTCGCGTCATTACCAGTAGGTACACTTCATGGGAAAAAGTGCCACTAGGTGATTTAGTTGCGGCGATATTAGATACAGTCTATCCAGAAAGAGCGGCGGCGGAGGCGGTTGCCGAACAAGTTGGAAAAGAATTAATCCAATTAAGAAAGCAGATTTACACGAATACAACGCAACGTATTTCTTTAGATACATTCAAGCAGTGGAAAGACGTTTTCAATAGGCTCTATTTCCACAACATCGATCGCCAAGGTTGGGTAGAGAAAACAGTGTTTGCAAAGGAAGCTGATGGGCGGATTGTCTGGGATTTCTATCTAGAAATGCTTTGTGAGGACATCAAGCTACCCAGTGAATGTTGGATAGACGTTGAAAACATCAACGGCGGTAGCGAGTCAATCCTTATACTTAATAACAGCCCTCAATACAAGGTAGAGGCTCCGCACAGAGAAGTCGTAGAGGCAATGGCGACGATATTCTTAAGAGCAAGCTTGATCAAAAGACGATAGCTAGAACTTGGCGATCGCCCCGATCGCCACCAATAACTTTTACCCAGTGGAATAAACAAGATGAAATCAGCGTTTCAGGAATATCTTAATAATGCCAGTAATGCTGCTGTCGATAGCAACATACCGTGGCAAGAAATGCCACTAGGCATCTTAGTCGCATCAGTCTTTGACAACCTGTTCAACCTGCCAGAAGACGCGATCGCCGAACTAGAAGGAACTGAATTGGGGAGAGTAATTGCCCAGCACAATGCGGGAGAGTTTAAGTATGTTTCTATCGAGACATACAGGCAATGGAAGAATGTTTTTAATGATCGCTATCTCTACGAGGGTAGTGACCTAAAGAGATTACTGAAGAGGACGCTTGTGTTTGAGGTTGACGGACAGATTGCTTGGGACTTCTATTTGGAGATGCTTTGCAATCAATTATCCTTACCGCCCCTGTGTTGGGTGTGCGTTAAAAAGCCTAGTGGCGGACGTGAGGCTATCGAAGTTATTGACAGCAAACCTCAGTACAAAACAGAAGCACCGCAACTAGAAGTCATTGAAACAATGACGACAGCATTTTTAAGCATTAGCCAACCAAACAACCAGTAGTCAGCATCAGGCGATCTGGCGATCGCCCTGACAATCTTTACCCAGTGGAATAAACAAGATGAGTTTTCAAGCATGGCTCTCTGCAATCAATGGCGACAACACGCCGTGGCAGGAAATGCCTTTTGGCATCGTAGTTGCATCAGTTCTTGATAGCCAAATAGCGCCGCCCGATGAAGTATTAGCCGAGCTAGAGGAAACTGAGTTAGGCAAGATAATTGCTCAGTTTAAAGTCGAGACATTAAACTATATCCCCAGAGAAGCGTTTAAGCGCTGGAAAGACGCGTTTGATGATCTAAATTCTCATGATCTTAGGGGGATGAGTCCGGTTTGTGGGGCAGGTCTACATGGAGAAACTGTATGGAGTATCCACTTGGAGGTTCTTTGCAAGGAAGTATACCTCACTGGCTATTGGGTGATTATAGAAAACATCAACGACACCTGCGAAGCGATCCAGATCCTAAATAGGGAACCCCAATACAGGTTGGGTTCTTCACCTAGGTTTTTCGCTGAATTACAAACGGGCTTTTATTCTATTATTCCAATTGTTAGACAATAGTTCATCAATCTCAGCCCGACTCATACAGCCATAATCCTCCCATGTTGGAGGATTTTTTATTGTTTTAGCGTGGTTGCACCCGCCTCAGTAGTGCATATCAACTAGCACCCGTGTTACGCCATAATTCGGCGCTTAAGGACTATATGCTTTTTTTACAAGGACACATGATATGGATGCTATTTTCTTTCTTTTATTTCTTTCTTAAAATCTAAATCCAATGATCTCAATCCGGGCATATGGCATTATAGAAAAGGCATATAGTCGTAAAGTAGCCTAAACCCATATTCAGCAGCACCTCCAGATACTTAGTAATTCTATTGCTGATTGGGGTGATTATACGCTAAAATAAATATAGCCACTCAAGAGTAAACTTGAACGGCTATCACCTTAAAAAATTCCATGAAGCCCCAAAAATCAATTTCTTAAAATACAAGCTTTTTCATCGCTGAGACAAGTAGTTCAAGTTCTTTCATCGCTGGGATAATCCTATGATAACGCAATACCGCATCAC
>Ga0105045_10005886_pt1 | contig 10822 bp, 13 predicted proteins | sample MAT02_FD_78089 | JGI IMG/M metagenome (GOLD analysis project Ga0105045, IMG submission 78089) | Freshwater microbial communities from Lake Fryxell liftoff mats and glacier meltwater in Antarctica - MAT-02 (megahit assembly) | ecosystem: Environmental > Aquatic > Freshwater > Ice > Liftoff... | reverse complement strand
TTTGGGGGCTTGGCCTATCCGTTGTTTGTCTTTCGAAAGTTTTGGGACATTTCGGCGCCGCTTTTTTGGGTGGCCGAAATCCCCGGCGGGGCCTTGGTGGGGTATGTGCTGGGGGCCGTTGCCCCGGTTGATCGCTCGGCGTGGTGCCTGTCGCTGGCGGTGGCCCAAACCCACCAGGGCCAGGGCCTTGGCAAAAAGTTGATGCACACTCTGCTAACTGCCTGTCACTCTTTTCTTTGCCCAGCCATGTACTTGAGCGTGGCCCCGGACAACGCACCCGCGATCGCCCTGTATGAACGCCTTGGATTCGTGACCGTGGGCGAAAACGCACTGTACTTTGGCGAAGGCAATGCCCGGCTCAAAATGCGTTTGGAATTGGGTGAATAAGCCGAAAATGGAAGTTTTTCGCGCATTGCTTCCATAGTGCCATAAGATCGGGAAATAACCGATCCAGCAAATATATTTGTGGGCTGCTCCAAGCAAGGGGCAAAGCGGATTGCTTGGATTTATAAACTTGTCCGCACCAATTTCGCCCCGTCGCACATTGCTTTGAGCTTGAGGCGGGTGGCCCAGCGCGCGGTCTGGCTCATCCCACAATCGGGGGCCACAGCCAGTTTCTCGGCGGGCACGTAGGGCAGGCAACGGCGGATGCGCTCGGCCACGTCTTGGGCGGTTTCAATGTAATAGCTCTTAACATCGATCACCCCGACGGCCACGTCCATCTTTTCGGCAAAACGCTCCAGCAAGTGGACTTCGGAAAAGTTGAGGATCGTCATTTCGGAGTGCAGTTCGTCCACGTGCATGTCCAGAAAATCGGGCAACATGGGGGCGATGGTCTTTTTGCCCACTGATCGGCCTTTGAAATTGCCAAAACAAAGGTGCATCGAGAGCCGGGCCTTGCCCACCGCCGGGGCCACCGTCCGATTGAAAATATCGACAAACCGCTTGGTGTCCTCTTTGTAGGCATAACAACTCATGGATGGTTCATCCACACAGATTTCGGTGCAGCCCGCCGCCACCAGATCGGCGATTTCCTGACGTACCAAGGGCAGCAGGGCCTCGGTCACCTCCCAGCGGTCGCGGTAGAGCGTACCGGGCAGCATCCGGCCCGAGAGTGTATAGGGGCCGGGCAAAGATGCCTTGAGGATATGCCCCGCCGGGGCCAGCCGCTGGAGCCGCTTAAACTCGGCCACTACTCCCAAGCCACGCGGGGCGGTGAGCGGGGCCACGAGGTTGTGTTTTCCCCGCTGGTCATGGGCGGGCGGGCCAAATTTGCGGGTTTCGGCCTCATTGGCCTCGATCCCTTGCAAATACCCATAAAAAGAGAGGTTGAAATCCAAGCGGGTCTGCTCCCCGTCGGTGATCACGTCCAGTCCGGCGGCCACTTGATCCTGGATGGCCGCCGTGACCGCGTCCTCGATCATTTCTTCCACGTCGGCCGGGCCAAAAGTGGATAAGTGTTGGCTACCAAATTCTAGCCAGCCGGGGAAGGGGAGAGAGCCAACTACGGTTGTTTTGATGGGAATGGGTTGCATCGCAGATCATGTTTATGGATGACATTCAAAAAATCCTTTCCATGCGCACATACTCAGTGCCATGTTGCCAAAATGACCCAGAAACTGTGACAAATCCAAATTTTTCGTAAAGAAATATCGCACTGGTGCAGGCATTGCACCAAAGCAGTTGAACGCCCATTTGTTGAGCGGCTTCCACCAAATGGCCCAACAAACGGGAGCCGTGGCCTTTGCCCTGTTCGGTGGGCTCAACGGCGAACTTGCGGGACTGGGCGGTGGGGCCTTGGCCGAAAAGCGAGATGACCGACACCAATTGCCCATCGGCCAACAGGCCATAATGTTGCCTGTCTGGATCCTTGACCAGTTTTTACGTGATCCAAGTGCTGGTCGGGCCACATGGCCCGGTGGTGGAGTGGCCAAGTATCGGCCGCTGCAATGGAACGGACTTCGATCATGGGGATAACCGTTGGCGGGAACAATGGGAACAACAAAGCAACATCGTAGAACTATTTCACCTGAAATAGTAAAGCCCCGAAACTGGCGGGCGCAATCGGAACAACAAGTCAAACCATTGGCCTACTGATTGCCTTCCACGGCCCGTTTGGCGAAGAAAGCGGTTATTAGCCCCAGTGCAATCACCAGCGTGAGCGACAAGCGGAGGCTGGTCAGGTCGGCCCCCCAGCCAATGATGGGCGGCCCGATCAAGAAGCCCGCGTAGCTCACCGTGGACACCGCCGCAATGGCCATGCCCGCGTGCATGGTTTTGGATCTGCCCGCTGCGCTGTACACCATCGGAACCACCGTGGCCAGCCCCGCCCCGGCCAAAGCAAAGCCCAAAATGACCACGGCCGGATGGCTGAAACCCAAGGCCAGGGCCAGTCCCGAGGCCGACAATGCCCCACTGCCGCGCAGCATCCGCAGCGTGCCAAACCGCTGGATGAGGTAATCGCCACTGAACCGGCCGAGGGTCATGGCCAAGGAGAAGGCCGTGTAACCTGCGGTGGTCAGCCCACCCGTGGCCTGAAAGGTTTGGACGAAATAGACTGAACTCCAATCAACCATGGCCCCTTCGGCCAGCATGGCACAAAACCCGATGAGGCCCAGCCACCACATGGCCGACTCTGGCATGGCAAACAGCGGCTGCCGGGCATCGCGGGGTAGGTCGTGCTTGAACAGGGCCGGGTAAAAAACGAGGGCCAGCCCAATGCCAATGACGGCCGTCAACCCAAAATGGGCCAGTGGCGAAACCAGCAACTGGGCCATGATCCCACCCGCCGCCGCGCTGACCAGACTGCCCAAACTGAACAGCCCGTGGAACAACGACATGATGGGCTTGCCGTGGGCCGCTTCCACGGCTACGGCTTGGGTGTTGGCCGCAATGTTGAGCGTGTCGGACATTCCACCAAAAAAGAACAAGGCAATGGCCAACTGCCAAGGGGTATTGGCCAGGGCAATGGTGGGCAACAACAGGCTAAAGCCCAAGGCCGCCAATAGATTGAGGTGCCGGCTGCCAAAGCGGGCCACTAGCCAACCGGCCAACGGAAGTGAGAAAATGGAGCCAAGCGGCTGGCCCAAGAGCACCGTGCCCAGTTCGCCCACCGACAGTTCGAACTTGGCTTGAATGGCGGGAATGCGCGAAGCCCAAGCCGCGAAGCCAAAACCGAGGATAAAAAACATCACTCCCACGGCTATTCGGGCGGGTAGGGTACTGGGTTGGGTGGACATAGGAGGAAACAACGGTTGAACAACTTATAGAAACAACGCAGCTACCTCTTGCCAATCATTTACCCGGGTGTAGTTGGTGAGGTGGATGTTGTGCGGGGCACTGAAAACGATGGATTTTCCTTCAAAGCTCACCAGGTTTTTTTCGTGATCATCAATCAGGTAGTCGGCTTTGATAATATACTTGTGCCCGCAGAGTACGATGTGTTTCCAATTGATGAAAGGAAAATGCTCCTCGATCCACTCCACTTTTTCGCGCAGCGATTGCGGAAACTCAATGGCGGCCGACACAATGAACACATCGTATTTCTCGGCCAATGCCCTGACCACCGCCTGGCTGTCGGTCATGGGCTTCATTCCCCGAAAAAAGCCGTCCTCGTAGAGCCACGAACGGATGTCAGCGTAAGGGATGCCCACTTTTTCGGCCAATTTATCGCGGAGTTCGTGCCGCCCCACCGTTTTGCCGTGCCGATCCTGGACATACTCAATAAACCGGCCAGTGGCATCGGCCATTACATCGTCCATGTCAATGGCCATTCGCTGTTTAGTCATATCAATTGCTGTTTAAGTTAGGTGGGCGGTGTTAATGTTCAACAAAATTTCAGGCCACCAATTCCAGCCGGTTGCCGTCCGGGTCAAGTACCACGCTTTCGTAATACCCATCGCCGGTGGTGCGCGGGTCCGATGCCACCGCAAAGCCGTCGGACCGCAAGCGCTCGGTGAGGGCATCCACTTTGGCGGGGCTGCCCACCGCAAGGGCAAAATGGGTCAAACCGACCAATTCAGTGCCTGCCGGGTGGTCAGGATTGGGCACATCGGCCCGTTGCATGAGTTCCAGCCTTGCCCCGCCATCGCCAAAAGTCAAAAAATAAGAGGCAAAGCCCTTGGCCGAATTGAGGTACTTGGCGTTGGCTTGGCCCCCAAAATAGGTTTGGTAAAACGCTTTCAGGCGCTCCAGATCGTGGGTCCAGATGGCCAGATGTTCAATTTTCATTTTGAGACAGATCAAATACAAAAAGTTGGGCTGACCCAAACTGTAAGACCTCAGCCAACTTGCTGATAAATATTGTTGCCAATGGAGCACCACCTGTTCAGCCAAAGCCATCTCGGGCGTGGTTTGATCTATTTCAAAATTCCCCTTGAGATCACGATCTTCTGGATTTCGGAAGTCCCTTCATAAATCTGGGTAATCTTGGCATCGCGCATGAGCCGCTCCACATGAAACTCTTTAACGAACCCGTAGCCGCCGTGGATCTGGACAGCTTCCACCGTCACTTCCATGGCCACTTGGGAAGCAAACAATTTGGCCATTGCGCTGGCGTGGGCAAAATCCTTGTGGGCATCTTTGAGGTAAGCTGCTTGGAGGCAAAGCAAACGGGCCGCCTCGATCTTGGTGGCCATGTCGGCCAGTTTGAAGGCAATGGCTTGATGCCGGCTGATTTCTTTGCCAAATGCTTTGCGTTCTTTGGAATATTGCAGGGCGAGTTCGTAGGCCCCCGAAGCAATGCCCAGTGCTTGGGCCGCGATCCCGATCCGGCCACCGTTGAGGGTGTTCATCGCAAAATTGAACCCGAACCCGTCTTCGCCGATGCGGTTTTCTTTGGGCACTTTCACGTCGGTAAACATGAGTGAGTGCGTATCCGACCCCCGAATGCCCAGTTTGTTCTCCTTTTTGCCCACTATAAACCCGGGCATACCGCGCTCCACGATCAGGCAGTTGATCCCTTTGTGCTTTTTCTCGGGATGGGTTTGGGCAATGACCAAATACACCGAAGCACTGCTGCCGTTGGTGATCCAATTTTTGGTGCCATTGATCAAGTAGTGATCGCCCATGTCTTGAGCGGTGGTCTGCTGGCTGGTGGCATCGCTGCCCGCCTCAGGCTCAGAGAGGCAAAACGCCCCGATGATTTCGCCCTTGGCCAGCCGGATCAAGTATTTTTGTTTTTGGGCTTCATTGCCATACATCTCCAACCCCCAACAGACCAGCGAGTTATTGACCGACATGGCCACTGAGGCGGAGGCATCGATCTTGGACAACTCTTCCATGGCGAGTACATAAGAAACGGCATCCATGCCGCTGCCGCCATACTGCTGATCCACCATCATGCCCATAAAACCCAGCTCGCCCATCTTTTTCACTTGCTCGGTGGGAAAAGTCTGGGTTTCGTCCCGGTCAATAACGCCGGGCAGTAGTTCAGTCTGGGCAAATTCGCGGGCCGCTTTTTGTACGGCCAAATGTTCTTCGGTAAGTTCAAAATTCATGGTATTGGGTCTATTGGTTTAGGTGGCGGTGCAACCACCATCAGTGGCACAAAATTAACGCTTTGCCCAAAGAAATGGCGTAGGCAGTCCAATGTTTTTGTCCCAACTTTCTTGGCGATGTTGTGCATTTTGGGAAAAAATAGCCGAATTTAGCGGTCGACACCCAATAGCCCCCTCTTTTGTGAATCTTTATACCATCAACACCGGTTTTTTTAAACTCGACGGCGGGGCCATGTTCGGGGTAGTGCCCCAAAGCCTGTGGAAAAACCTCAACCCGCCCGATGCCAATAACATGTGCACTTGGGCCATGCGCTGCCTGCTGATCGAGGACAATGGGCGCACTGTCTTGATCGACAATGGGATAGGGGACAAGCAGGGCGAAAAGTTTTTCCGGCATTATTACCTGCACGGGGACGATTCCCTGATGGGTTCGCTCCGGGCCACGGGCATCGGCCCGGGCGAGATCACCGATATGTTCCTCACCCACTTGCACTTCGATCATTGCGGGGGCGGAGTCCGCCGGGCGGGTGAGGGCTACGAACTGGTGTTTCCCAAGGCCCAGTATTGGACCAATGCGGCCCATTGGCAGTGGGCCACTGCGCCAAACCCCCGCGAGCGGGCCAGTTTCTTGGTCGAAAACCTCGCCCCGGTGCACGACAGCGGGCAACTTTTGCACGTGCCCCTGCCCACGGGAGGCCAAGCCAGCACCAGCGTGCCTTTCTTGCCGCAAGTGGAACTGATGGTCGTCGATGGCCACACCGAGCAGCAAATGTTGCCACTCATCCATTTTAAGGGCCATAAGATCCTGTTCTGCGGGGATCTGTTCCCCTCGGCGGGCCATTTGCCCATCGCCTACGTGATGGCCTATGACGTGCGCCCGCTCCAAGCCATGCACGAGAAGGAAGCGATCCTCCAGCGGGCTGCCGCCGAAGACTGGTTGTTGTTCTTTGAGCACGATCCCATCCACGAATGCTGCTCCCTCCAAAGCACCGAGCGGGGGATCCGGCCCAAGGAATTTCTTCGGCTGGCCGATCTCAGTTGAGCGGCGGCTGGCCAACGCGGCCCAATGCTTTTTTCTTTTGCCAATCATCATTATCTTTGACCAGTACAACGCTCCAATGCTTATGAACTACCTGACCGACCTCTTCAAATCTGCCCAAGAACACCAGCAGATCGCCATCTTTATCGGCTTGGCCACCGTAATGCTGCTCCTGCTTGTCTATATGTTCGTCAAAAGTATGTTCAGTAACCCAGCCAGTGCCCGATCCATGACGGCCAAAACTCTCGGCGTGCCCGTTCCCGTGGCCAAAGCCCTCGATAAACTACAAGTGGCCGCTCAAGAAGGGAGTGCGGTATTCCAGCAATTGCACGATGCCATGGCCGAAAAAGATCTGCTCATTGCCGAAAAACAGTTGTACATTGAGAAACTGGCCAAACAAGAGGCCGATTTACAGGCCCAGCTCAAGCAAGGGTTCAGTCCGGCCGAGGCGGTGGAAAAACAGTACCGGGGTCAAGTCAGCGTCCTGCAAGCCCAACTTGCCCGGGTCGGGCAAGGCCGGTTTTGGAGCGGCCTGTTCACCGGCTTTCTGCTTACTGCCCTGTTAGTGGCGGCTTATGTGGCCTATCTCAAAATTGGCAAAGGCATAGACTTGGACAATCTATTGGTTTTTTGAAATTTTTTAACGTATCCCCTTGTAAATCAGTTCGAGTTCCCTAATTTTGCACTCCGATTTCAAACGGGCGTAGTTCAAGGGTAGAACAGTGGTCTCCAAAACCATCGATGCGGGTTCGAATCCTGCCGCCCGTGCACAGATTAGCTAAAAAAAAATGAACAAGGTAATTGAATTTTTGAAGGAGTCGCGAACCGAGATGCTGGAAAACGTGACGTGGACGAAATACGCAGAGTTGCAAAACAACTCAATATTGGTGTTGATCGCTTCACTCATTTTTGCCATGCTCATCGGTGTGGTCGACTTCGCCCTAGATAGAGGGCTGAATGTATTTTATCAGCTCTTTAAATAATTTAAAAAGTGGAGCAGCTAATTTATTGCAACCTTCTCCAGTGCTTCCTTCAGTAAGTTAGCAAGCGAAACTTTTTATGTAAACCACGTTATCACCATGAGCGAATTGAAATGGTACTTGGTTCGAGCTGTCAGCGGGCAGGAAAAAAAGGTAAAAGCTTACCTTGAGAAAGAAATTTCTATCCATAAGCTCAGCGAAAACATCGATCAAGTACTTGCCCCGGCAGAAAAAGTGTACCAGATCCGTAAAATGAAAGACGGTAAGAGTAAGAAAGTAGCCGTCGAGAAAATTTTGTACCCCGGTTATATTTTTGTTTACGCCAACCTTAGTAATGGTGAAATCATCCATACTATCAAAAGCGTACCCGGTGTCATCAATTTCTTGGATGTGGACGGCGCCAACATCAACGCCGCTCCCAAGCCGATGCGCGAATCTGAGATTACCCGTCTGCTGGGCAAAGTAGCCGATGCCGACGAACAGGAAGTAAAGCACAATGTTTCTTTCATTGCGGGCGAGGCAGTCAAAGTAATGGACGGCCCGTTCAACGGCTTTATTGGTACTGTGGAAGAGGTGTTTGAGGAAAAGAAGAAGCTCAATGTTATGGTGAAAATTTTTGGCAGGAACACCCCTGTCGAATTGAACTACATCCAAGTTGTTAAAGAACAATAATCATGGCAAAAGAAATAGTAACCTTTGTTAAGTTACAAGTGAAGGGTGGGCAGGCCAACCCAGCTCCCCCCATTGGCCCGGCACTCGGGAGCAAGGGCTTGAACATTATGGAATTCTGTAAACAGTTCAATGCCCGCACCCAAGACCGGATGGGCCAAGTAGTGCCTGTACGGATTACGGTTTATTCCGACAAGTCTTTCGATTTCATAATCAAAACCTCCCCCTCAGCGATTCTGTTGATGGAAGCCTCGAAAGCAAAGAAGGGTTCAGCAGAGCCAAATAGGGCCAAGATTGGTTCGGTTACTTGGGATCAAATCCATACCATTGCCGAAATCAAAATGCCCGACCTGAACTGTTTCACCATCGAATCAGCCATGAAAATGGTGGCCGGAACAGCCCGCAGCATGGGTTTGACCGTAGCCGGCTCCCCTCCTTGGGCAGCGTAGCGCAAACGAGTGTAATTTTCAGTATCGTTTTTGAAGACACCAACAATGGGAAAGTTAACTAAAAAGCAAAAAGAAGCACTTGCCAAATACAACCCCCAGAATGAGTACTCCCTTGAAGACGCTTCTGCGCTGGTAAAAGAGATCAATTATGCCAAGTTTGATGCATCGGTGGATATCGATGTCCGCTTGGGAGTTGATCCGCGCAAAGCCGATCAAATGGTGAGGGGCGTTGTAGCCTTGCCGCACGGCACAGGTAAGCAAGTACGGGTTTTGGTGCTGTGCACCCCCGAAAAAGAGGCAGAAGCGAGAGAAGCAGGCGCTGAACACGTAGGACTTGACGACTTTATTTCTCAAATTGAGAAAGGGTGGACCGATGTTGACGTAATCATCACGATGCCGACCGTAATGGCCAAAGTAGGTAAATTGGGCCGGATCCTGGGTCCACGTGGCTTGATGCCCAACCCCAAGTCCGGTACGGTAACCATGGACGTGGGCAAAGCGGTGAGAGAGGTAAAGCAAGGCAAAATCGATTTTAAAGTCGATAAAACTGGCATTATCCACACCAGCATTGGAAAAGTTTCATTTGCGCCGGATCAAATTCGGGAAAACGCTCGGGAGCTTATCAATACCATTGTCAAGTTGAAACCATCAACTGCCAAAGGTACCTATGTGAGGAGCGTAACGCTCTCCAGTACCATGAGCCCCGGTATCACTATTGACAAAACGTCCGTGCCAGGACTGTAAAATGGAGAAACGATGACAAGGGAAGAAAAAGAAGTAATCATCAATGAACTTACCGAAAAGTTTGCCGATTGTGCAAATTTTTACATTACCGATGCATCAGGCATGACGGTCGCCAAGACCAACATCTTTCGCCGTACCTGCTATGAAAAAGGGATTGAGTATCGGGTAATCAAAAACTCTCTCATCAGAAAGGCGCTTGAGCGCACAGGAAAAGGCGACTTTTCATCTTTTGATGATACAGTGTTCAGAGGTTTCTCGGGGGTGATGTTCTCTCCCGAAAACCCCAAACTTCCGGCAACTCTGATAAAGGATTTCCGCAAGAAAAATTCCAAAAAAGGTAATCCAAGGCCGCTGTTGAAGGGTGCTTCCATCAACTACGATCTCTTCATCGGCGACAACCAATTGGATACGTTGGAAACCCTCAAGTCCAAAGAAGATTTATTGGGCGAAATTATCGGACTGTTGCAGTCTCCCATGCAAAACGTGCTTGGCGCGTTGCAAAGTGGTGGCAACATCATTCATGGGGTACTCAAGACATTGGGAGAGCGTAGCGAGTAGGTTGCGCCCACTGTGCAGTTGTGTTACGGGCTGTATGGTTCCCAGTTATTTACGTTTATTTTTTATTTTTATTATCGACAATCCAAAAACTTAATACTACAATGGCTGACTTGAAAGCGTTTGCAGAACAATTGGTAAATTTGACCGTAAAGGAAGTTAACGAACTGGCTCAAATCCTCGAGAACGATTACGGCATTAAGCCTGCTGCTGCGGCTGCCGTTGCGGTAGCTGCCCCAGCTGCTGCTGCCGAAGCTGCTCCCGAAAAAACATCTTTTGATGTGATTTTGAAAGCCGCTGGTGCTCAAAAACTGGGCGTGGTGAAATTGGTGAAAGATTTGACTGGCCTGGGCCTGAAAGAAGCCAAGGATTTGGTGGACAACGCTCCCAAGCCGGTTAAAGAAGGAATCAGCAAAGCCGAAGCCGATGATTTGGCCAAGAAGCTGCAGGAAGCTGGCGCTGAAATCGAGATCAAATAGTTTTGTTTCTTCATTTGGTACAAAGCCCGGCTGCATTTGCAACCGGGCTTTGTATTTTTAAGCCCGAAACTACTTGTGTCATTTCACATTAACCCAGTATGGCAGCACCGCGCACTTCCCTAGACAAAACTGTTCGGGCATTTTGGCTAATCGCGAATTCTTTTTTTGCAAGTGCCACGGTGATGTCTCTGCTCTGTTACATGTACTCGACGGTGCAGGGCTTGGCCATGAAAGCCTTGGGCTTTCGCGCCATTCTGTTTTTTGGCCAATTGGAAATGTTTCACAATCCCTTGGCAAGTTGGAACCGACAATTCATCTTTCTGGTTTACTCCTCCCCAATCGTTTTCATGGGGGTCATTGCGATGCTCAGCTCCTCGCTCCTCCAGCGCAACCGTCGGAGCAACAGTCT
>Ga0105045_10005885_pt1 | contig 10823 bp, 6 predicted proteins | sample MAT02_FD_78089 | JGI IMG/M metagenome (GOLD analysis project Ga0105045, IMG submission 78089) | Freshwater microbial communities from Lake Fryxell liftoff mats and glacier meltwater in Antarctica - MAT-02 (megahit assembly) | ecosystem: Environmental > Aquatic > Freshwater > Ice > Liftoff... | reverse complement strand
TGAGAGGCGATGGTGGCCACCGGTTCGAATTGCCGCAAGTCCACCTTGGCCTTCTCGAATTCAAACCATGGGTCAGGCTCGCCGTCCAGGCTGAACTGCAACTGTGCCCACAGCGCGGCCCGGCCCTCGGCGTCGTCCAGGATCTTCTTCTTCACATGGTCCAGGCCCACACGGTGGATGTAGTGCACGGTGCGCTCCAGGTACCAGCCCTCCATCCGATAGAGCTGCAGGAAGGCACCGCTGTACTCCAACACCTCGTCGGTCGTCTTCACCTTGCACAGGAACTGCGCGACCTCGGTCTTGATGCCGCCGTTGCCGCCGACGTAGAGCTCCCAACCCGATTCGACACCGATCACGCCCACGTCCTTGATGCCTGATTCCGCGCAGTTGCGCGGGCAGCCACTGACCGCCAGCTTGACCTTGTGCGGGGCGTACATGCGCCACAGCGCACGCTCCAGGTCCTTGCCCATCTGCGTGCTGTCCTGTGTGCCGAAGCGGCACCAATCGCTGCCCACGCAGGTCTTCACGGTGCGCAGCGCCTTGGCGTAGGCGTGGCCACTGGGCATGCCGATGTCCTGCCACACGGCCGGCAGGTCTTCCTTCTTGATGCCCAGCAAGTCGATGCGCTGCCCGCCGGTGACCTTGACCGTGCGAATCTTGAATTTGTCGACCGCATTGGCGATACGGCGCAACTCGTCGGCCGTGGTCTCGCCGCCCCACATGCGCGGGATGACGCTGTAGGTGCCGTCTTTCTGGATGTTGGCGTGACTGCGCTCATTGATGAAGCGGCTCTGCGGGTCGTCCTGAGCTTCCTTGGGCCAGGTGCTGAGCAGGTAGTAGTTGATTGCAGGGCGACAGCTGGCACAGCCGTTGGGGGTGCGCCAGCCGAGTGCGGCATAGACATCCGGGATGCTCAGCAGATGGCTCTGCGTGATGGCGTCGCGCACGCTCTGGTGCGTGTGATCGGTGCAGCCGCATATCGACTTCTTGGTCGGGCTGGCGCTGTAGTCAGCGCCTGCGGTGTTGATAAGGATCTGCTCGACCAGGCCGGTGCAGCTGCCGCAGCTGCTGCTGGCCTTGGTGTGCTTGCGCACCTCTTCCAGCGTGAACAGGCCTTTGTCCTTGATGGTCTTGCAGATCTGGCCCTTGGTGATGCCGTTGCAGCCGCAGACCTCGTCGCTGTCGGCCAGGCTCAGGGCGCTGGTCACGCCCTGATGCCCGGCGTCGCCGCCGGTGGACTCACCGAACATCAGCTGGTCGCGGATGTCGGCCACGTTTCGGCCCTCTCGCAGCAGCTTGAAATACCAGGAGCCATCCACGGTGTCGCCATACAGGCAGGCGCCGACCAGCACGTCGTCCTTGATCACCAGCTTCTTGTAGACGCCGCCGCGCGGGTCAGACAGCACGATCTCCTCGGTGCCCTCGCCCCCCGCAAAGTTGCCCGCCGAGAACAGGTCGATGCCCGTGACCTTGAGCTTGGTGCTGACCACACTGCCCTGGTAACGCCCGATACCAAACTCGGCCAGATGGGTGGCGCAGACCTTGGCCTGCTCGAACAGTGGCGCAACCAGACCGTAGGTAACGCCCCGGTGGGCCACGCACTCACCCACCGAATAGATGCGCGGGTCGGTCACCGTTTGCAGGGTGTCGCTGACGACGATGCCGCCGCGGCCGTCGCGGTCGCAGAGCAAGCCGATCTTCAGCGCCAGCTCGGTATTGGGGCGAATGCCGGCGGCCATCACCACCAGATCGGCCGGTACTTCACTTCCGTCCTTGAAGCGCACGCGGCCCACCCGACCGCCCTCGCCTTCGATCAGCGCCTCGGTCTGCGCGCCCATCATGAACGTGAGGCCACGTTTCTCCAGCGAGCCTTGCAGCAGCTTGCCCGACGGCTCGTCCAGCTGACGCTCCATCAGCCAAGGCATCAGGTGCACCACGGTCACCTGCATGCCACGCTTGGCCAGGCCGTTGGCTGCCTCCAGCCCGAGCAGGCCGCCGCCGATGACCACCGCGTGGCGATGTGTGGTCGCGGTGTCGATCATGACCTGGGTGTCGGCGATGTCGCGGTAGGCGATCACGCCCTTCAGCTCTTTACCGGGCACGGGTAGGATGAAAGGGTGCGACCCCGTGGCGATCAGCAGCCGGTCATAGGGCGTTTCACTGCCGTCTTCGCCCTGAACGATGCGCGCCTTGCGGTTGATGCCCACCACTTTGCAACTGGTGTGCAGCGCGATGCCGTTCTCGGCGTACCAAGCACGGGGGTTAATGACGATCTGCTCCAGCGTCTGCTCACCGGCCAGCACCGGCGACAGCAGGATGCGGTTGTAGTTGGGGTGTGGCTCGGCGCCGAAGACGGTGATGTCGTACAGGTCGGGCGCAATCTTCAGCAGTTCCTCGACGGTGCGCATGCCGGCCATGCCGTTGCCCACCACCACCAGCTTCATTCGTTTCATGGGGTGTTTCTCCAACAGTTCAGAAGTAGCAAGTCAGCACGGCGACCACGCGGTCGCCCTGCAGTACAGGCAAAGCGAGCACGGCCCTCAACCTGGCACCGCGGGCAGCAAAGCCCACGGGCCCGGGCTGCGCGGCAGCAGGCTGCGCCACCACCGGCACGGCGGCGGCCCAGGCCTGGCCCAAGGCGCCTTCGCCGAATGGCACGGCAGACTCGGCACCGTCATCAACGCTTTCAACGCTTTCAACGGAAGCCAACGTGCCCACGCTCTCGCAAAGCCTTCGCTGCGCTGCAGACCTCGCCCTTGTGCATCCGGGCGCCAGACTTCCAGCCGCCGCACCAGGGGCGTGGCCAGGGCCGACAGGAAAGCCAGCACATAAACGTCATGACCCGGTACCGAACAGGGCATGGCAAAGCCGCGGTTGATGCCCACCTGCTGTGCGCTGTCGGCGCGCAGGAACTTGCTTCTTTTGCCCAGGTCGGGCATGGACACCGGCGCGCAGGCGGCCCAGGCCAGGTCTGGCAGGCCCGTACCTGGCCGGAACCGCGTGTTGCGAGACAGGAACTCGAAGACCTCGGCCGTGCTGCCGTAGTAACCATCAGCCAGGACCATGTCCGGCGAACCAGCGGCGTTGCGCCAGAGCTCGATGGCGCCCACATTCGCGTCGTCGTCACCACACAGCATCAACACCACCGCGTGCAGCCGCTCGGCTGCAAACACCGGCAGCGCAAGGGCACTGGTTAGGCCGTCGGCGGCGGCGGCACGACCGCGTCGGAAGACACTGCCTTCAAGCTGCTTCAACAAGATGGGCTGGCGCAGTTCCCAGGCCTGGCCGGGCAGGCCTTCGCCGCGGCCAAAGCACATTTCGCGGCTGGCTGCACCAAAGCCTTTGGTGTCGCCATGCCAGCCACTGCCGAATTCCAGCAGCGTATGGTCGGCATCGGGCACCCAGACCTCGACGACGCGGATGAAGGTCTTCATCGCTGCAGCGCCCATCAATGCTGGTGCCCGCAAGCGGCCAGGAAGCCGATGAGTTCCTCACGCAGTTCGTAGTAGCGCGGGTGGGCCAACAGCTTCTGGCGGGTGCGCGGGCGCTCCAGCGGCACATCCATGATCTGGCCGATCTTGGCGCGCGGGCCGTTGGTCATCATCACCACGCGGTCGGCCAGCAGGATGGCCTCGTCGACGTCGTGCGTGACCATGATGGCGGTGACGCGGCTGCGCGCCCAGACCTCCATCAGCACCTCCTGCAACTCCCAGCGCGTCAATGCGTCCAGCATGCCGAAGGGCTCGTCCAGCAGCAGCAGCTTGGGCTGCAGCGCAAATGCGCGGGCAATGCCCACCCGCTGCTTCATGCCGTTAGACATCTCGCTCGCGCGCCGGTGCATCGCGTCACCCAGGCCCACACGCTGCAGGTGGTAGGCCACGGCATCGCGCCGCTCAGCCGCGGTCACGTGGGGGAACACGCGCGTGACGCCCAGCATCACGTTGTCGAAGGCGGTCAGCCAAGGCACCAGGCTGGGGCTCTGGAAGACCAGGCCGCGGTCGGGGCCGGCGTCGCGCACCTCTCGACCGCCCAGCACGATGACGCCTTCGGTGATGTCGGTCAGGCCGGCGATCATCGACAGCACCGTGCTCTTGCCACAGCCCGAGTGGCCGATCAGCGAAACGAACTCACCCTTGGCCATCTGCAGGTCGAAGCCGTCGACCACCGCCACCGGGCCCTTGGGCGTGGCGTAGACCTTCACGACCTGGGAGAAATCGACGTAGCGCTCGTCGCCCGCACGCGTCGGCTCGCCGGCCGATGTCGGCCCGCGCGCGCTACCGATCGCCGGTGGGGCCAGCAAGGCCGGCGTGGCCGACACCGCGGCCGCCTCGGCGTGGATGCGCGTGGTCTGCTCGGCATGGCGCAGGCGCAGCAGGCGCACCAGCCCACCGCGGGCGGCGGGCGCATGTACTTCGCGTGGCGACATGGTCGGCAGCGAGATCACCTGCGCACCAGTCTGGGCCTGGCGGGATTGCGCCATGGTCAGCAGCGTCTGCGTGATCTCGGCACGCAGCTGCTGGTAGCGGCGGTCGTGGTTCATCGCACTGCGGTCGCGTGGACGGTCCAAGTCGATGGTGAACGCGGGCGCCAGGGTGGCTCCGCTACCACCCGGTTCGGGCAGTGTCAGCGGGATGACGCGGTCGGCCATCATCAGCGCTTCGTCAACGTCGTTGGTGATCAGCAGCACCGTCTTGCGGTCCGTGGGGTCAGCACCCCAGATGCGAACGATCTCGTCCTGCAACTGGGCCCGCGTCAAGGCGTCCAGGGCCGACAGCGGCTCGTCCAGCAGCAGCACGTCGGGCTCGGTGGCGAGGGCCCGCGCCACGCTCACCCTCTGGCGCATGCCGCCCGACAGTTGGGCCGGCTTCTTGTCCATCGCCGCCGACAGGCCCACCATCTTCACGTAGTGGGTCACGCGCTCGGCGCGCTCGGCGGCGCTGGCCTTGCCTGAAACCCGGTCGACGGCCAGCGCCACGTTGTCGCGCACGCTCAGCCATGGCATCAGCGAATAACTCTGGAACACGACGCCGCGATCGGGCCCGGGGCCGGTGATGGGCTGGCCCTGCTTGAGCACCCGGCCCTGGTCGGCCTCCGTCAGGCCGGCCAGCAGGTTCACCAGGGTGGTCTTGCCGCAGCCCGAGAAGCCGACGATGGCGACGAACTCGCCACGACCGATATGCAGATTGATGTCGCGCAGCACCGCATGGCGGCCGTAAGCCTTGCTGACGCCCCGCAGCGTCAGTGCATCCGGGGCCGCTACGGCGGCCAGTGTCGGACCGGCGGCGGCGGCTTCCGCTGCGGTTGCGGCCGGGCGTGGCAGTGCGCTCATTTGGGCGTGGCCCACTGCTGAAGCGCCTGCATCAGGCGGTCCAGACCGAAGCCGATGAGGCCGATAGTGAACACCGCCACCAGGATACGACCCAGCGATTCGCTGCTGCCGTTCTGGAACTCGTCCCAGACGAACTTGCCCAGACCCGGGTTCTGGGCCAGCATCTCGGCAGCTATCAAAACCATCCAGCCCACGCCCAGGCTCAGCCGCATGCCAGTGAATATGAAGGGCAGCGCCGAAGGCAGGATGATCTTGCGCACCCGCGTGCCTAGCGGCAGTTGCAGCACCCGACCGACGTTGACCAAATCCTTGTCGACCGAAGTCACGCCCACCGCGGTGTTGATCAGCGTCGGCCACAGCGAACACAGCATGACGGTGATGGCCGAGACCAGAAAGCTCTTCTCGAACATCGGCGTGCCAGGCCCGGTGGTGACGTACAGCGCACTGACCACGAGAGTCACGATGGGCAGCCAGGCCAGCGGCGACACCGGCCTGAACAACTGCACCAGCGGGTTGATGGCCGCCTGCACCGTCTTCGATGCGCCGGCGGCAATGCCCAGCGGCACCGCGATCACCGAGGCCAGCAAGAAGCCGGCGAACACCGTGACAAGGCTGGTAACGATCTGGTCGAAGTAAGTGGGCTTGCCGGTGTACTTGAACTGGCGCGGCTCGAAGCTTGGGTCTTGGGCCAGACGTTCGGCGTTGCGCTGGTCCTGCCGTTCATAAAAAGCAACGGCGCGCTTACGCTCGGCATGGTGGGCGTCCCACAGGCCCACGGCCTGCTCTGCCACTTGAGCCGGCCCCGGCACCGCGCCCAGGCTGGTCTGGATGCGCGGCGCCACCGCTGCCCACAGCACCAGGAAAAGCCCCACCGCTAAGGCAGGGATGCCCACGGCGTGGAAGACCGACCGCGCAAAGTCGGCCGGATCGGTAGCGCCTAGGCGCTTGAGCAAGGTGGACATGTTAGGAGCTCCTTTGTGCCGTCGTCAGACCTTGTCGGCGGCCTTCAGGCCGATACGGAGTTTGGCCAGGTAGGCATTGGGTTTGCGGCCGTCGTATTCGATGCCGTCGATGAAGCCGCCCTGCACGCCCTTGAAGCCGTCGGTGGTGGGGAAGTCCGTGGGCAAGGCCTTGCCCTCGGCGATCAAGGCCTTGGCGGCCTGCATGTAGACATCGGGGCGGTAGACCTTCTTGGCCATGTCGACGTACCACTTGTCGGGCTGGGTCTCGGTGATCTGGCCCCATCGGCGCATCTGTGTCAGGTACCAGATGGCGTCGCTGTAGAAGGGGTAGGTGGCGAAGTGGCGGAAGAAGACGTTGAAGTCGGGTGCAGGCCGCTTGTCGCCCTTCTCGAATTCGAAGGTGCCGGTCATACTGTTGGCAATAACCTCGGCATCGGCGCCCACGTAGCCAGGTCGCGACAGGATCTTCACCGCTTCGATTCGGTTGGCCATGCTGGCGTCCAACCACTTGCCGGCGCGGATCATGGCCTTGACCACGGCCACATGGGTGTTGGGGTTCTGTGCCGCCCAGGCCGCGTTCACGCCGAACACCTTCTCGGGGTTCAGGGCTTGAATCTGGTGGTCGGTGACCACCGGTACGCCGATGCCTTTAAACACGGCCTGCTGGTTCCAGGGCTCGCCCACGCAGTAGCCGTGGATGGTGCCGGCCTCTAGCGTGGCCGGCATCTGCGGCGGCGGCGTGACCGACAGCAGCACATCGGCCTTCGACGTGCCAGTGATGTCGTTGGAGGTGTAGAAACCCGGGTGCAGGCCGCCGGCGGCGAGCCAGTAGCGCAACTCGTAATTGTGGGTGGACACCGGAAAGACCATGCCCATCTTGAAGGGCTTGCCCTGGGTCTTCCAGGCGTCAACCACTTTCTTGAGTGCATCGGCCTTGATGGGATGTACCGGTTTGCCGCCTTCCATGGGCAGGTGCGGCTTCATCAGCTTCCAGACCTCATTCGACACCGTGATGGCATTGCCGTTGAGGTCCATGCTGAGAGCAGTGACGATGTCGGCCTTGGTGCCGAAGCCGATCGTCGCGCCCAGCGGCTGGCCGGCCAGCATGTGCGCTCCGTCGAGCTGCCCATCGATCACGCGGTCCAGCAGCACCTTCCAGTTGGCCTGCGCTTCCAGCGACACGACCAGGCCTTCGTCCTCGAAGTAGCCCTTCTCATAGGCGATGACCAGCGGTGCGCAGTCGGTCAGCTTGATGAAGCCGAACTTCAGCTGTTCCTTTTCAAGCCGTCCCGCCTTTTGGGCTTGCGCCAGTGGCAGACCGATGCTGCTGGTCAGGGCAGCGGCACCGGCCAGCAGGCGGCGGCGAAGAGCGTTGTGTCGGACTGGGCGTGTCATGTGGGAACTCCTGGGCGCGTTAAAAGTGAAAGTGGCGCAAGGCTCACAGGCTCGGCGAGGCTGCCGTGCTGTGAAGGGCAAACGAATCGGCGTAAGCGACGGGGTCCTGGCCGTCCCAAGTCTGTCCGTCGATAAGCCGGCTGCTGCGCAACACGGTGCTCGGCAGCGGCACGTGCAAGGACGCGGCAGCCTCGCGGTACAGGTCCAGCCGCTGCACACGCTGCGCGACAGTGGCGTAGTCAGGGTGCTCGGCCAACAGGCCCCAGCGTTTGTGCTGGGTCATGAACCACATGCCGTCTGACAGGTACGGGAAATTGACCTCGCCGTCGGCATGGAAGCGCATGGGCGGTGCGTCTCGCCAGCCACCGATGGCGTCGTCGCAGCGGCCCAGCAGGCTGTCGGCGATGGCATCAGTGCGGGTGGCCACGAAGGCGTCGCCAGCCAAAATTTCGGCCGCCGCAAGGCGGTTCGCGTCGCTGTGCTCCAACCAGCGGCTCGCTTCCAACACGGCCATGATGGCGGCTCGGCAGAGCTGGGGCTCGCGGTCGGCCAGCGCTGCGGTGGTGGCTAGCACCTTCTCGGGGTGGGCGGGCCAGAGCTCGCCAGAGGCGAGCAGCGGTGTTGCTACGCCTTCCACCACGCCCAGCCGGTTCCAGGGCGCCCCAACCGAGACGCCATCGGCCTGACCGCGCTGCATAGCTGCCACCATTTGCGCCGGCGGCAACACCAGCGAATGGACGTCGCGCAGCGGGTGCACGCCCACGGCGGCCAATGCGTAGTAGAGCCACATCGCATGCGTGCCGGTAGGGAAGGTCTGCGCAAACGACATCGCACGGGGAGAGCGCTGGATGACCTGTGCCAGTGAAGCCAGGTCGGTCACCCCCAGGGCCACCACCCGCTGACTGACACTGATGCCCTGCCCGTTGCGGTTGAGGTTCATCAGCACCGCCATGTCGCGCTGCGGGCCGGCGACACCCAGTTGCACCCCGTACACCAGGCCGTACAAGGCCTGGGCCATGTCCAGGCCGCCGCCCAGCAGCTTGTCACGCACGCCTGCCCAACTGGATTCGCGCGACAGCTGGAACTTCAGGCCATGCCGCTCATCCAGGCGCAACACCGAAGCCATCACCAGCGGCGCACAGTCCACCAGTGGCATGAAGCCCATGCGGACGACGGTTAGGGCAGGTGAAGGGCTGGCACAGAGGGACATGGGTCAGATCTCCGTCAAGGGGCGAACGGCTCCACTGGGCGACCACGATGTGCCAGCCCAGCTGAAGCAAAAAAAAGGCGTCCGACGCTTCAATGGCCTTTGCGGGCCAGAAACATCGGACGCCTTTGTCCTGAGCAAGCCGCCACGCCGTTGTGGCTGCCTGTGTCTCCATCTATGCACAAGGCATGCCAGGCGCAAACGGCAGTTCAAGCACCAGAAACCTGCGTTCAAGCGGCCCTGACGCCTGTCACAGCGCCAATATGGTGCGCCGCAACACGAAGGCGCACCAAGGCGTCAGCCTGGAGGCGCCAGCAGGTCGGCAGCTGCCAGCACTTGTTGCGCCACTTGTTCCAACTTCAGACCTCGGTCCATGGCCAGCTTGCGCAGCAGGCGGTGTGCATCGTCTTCGCCGATGCCACGGGTGCGCTGCAGGATGCCTTTGGCTCGCTCTACCAACTTGCGGCTGGACAAGGCGTCTTGCGCTTCGGACAACTGCCGGCGCAAGGCTGCGTCTTGCTGGAACCGTGCAATGGCCACACGCAGCACCGGCGCAATGCGGCGCGGTTGCAGGCCCGCCACGACGTAGGCGCTGACGCCTGCAGCCATGGCCAGGCGCATCAGGTCGTCGGCCTCGTCTTCGGAAAAGACCACCACTGGACGCGGCAGGCGGCTTGACAAGGTGGCCAGGTGCTCCAGCGTGTCGCGTGTCGGCGATTCGGCATCGACGATGACCACGTCTGGCTTCAAGGCCAATACGCTCTCGTGCAACGTCACAGCTGAATCCACCACGCCGACTACCAAGTGCCCCTGCTTGGTCAGCTCATCTCGGATAAGGTCCACGCGGTGCGCGCCGTCATCGACTAGAAGCACGCGGAGGGCATCCGTCGCGGCTTTACAGATATGGGCTGGAGTCTCGGGCACGCCCAATGTCCGGCAACTTCCGTGCCGGAAGCCCAGTGATCGCTGACCAGTTTAAAAAAGCAAACAGCACGCCGGTGTGCAGGCGGACTTTCACCTGCTCGGAAGATCTGGGCAAGAGCGCCAGCTACGCAGACTCTGCTGCCGCTGGCCGATAGTTTTGGGATGTCTGTGTCAGGTTCAACTCTAGTGAGTTCAGTCGGCAGGAACTGCTCGCACCATCACGCCCTCCAGCGGCCTGGCGTGAGCCGGTCCACGTCCAACTCTAGCCGCGCTGCCGGCCCAGTCGGCCCGCCCGGGCGCGCCGACCGCAATACCACCGCCGTCCCCGGACGCAACCGCCGGCCCAGGAAGCGCACCGGCCTCGACGTCGCGCAGGTTCTGCACACCGCGCACCACGCCCTGTCTTGCGGCAACGTTACCGCCCGCGCAAGGGATTTCGAGGTTGGTTGCTGGCGTACGCCTGACTACTACGCGATCTCCCACGTGTGCAAAGTGTTGCAGGCACATCAAAGCCGTAGCGAAAGCTTGGTGAATTTGGACTGCATGCTTCCCATCGCCTTGCTGCCGACGAGCGCCAGCGGCTCGAGCAGCTGGGCCGTTACGTCATGCTCTCGTAGCTGGCCAGAGAGTTGTGGATGGAGTTTTAGTGGCCTCTGCTCGCGCCGGCGCTGCTGCCTGGGCCGCACTTTCGGATGACCGCTTCAGGCAATCCACGCAAGTTAAGCGCCTCAACCCAAACGCTTGAAAATAAGTACGAATAAATCTTGACTTTTCTACGAAAAATTTCGCCGCCAATGATTTTTATTCGTTGGCGAGCATGTGACTTGATTCAATCTTTACAGATCTTGCCGCGCATTTGCAGTCGGCTGAATTTCGACTGTCTGCGATCCATCGCGACCATCCCAGCGCGTTCACGCGGCTTCGCAAGCTGCCGTGGCCAGCAGTGGTCGCGCTGCTGCTCAGCGGCATGCGCAAAAGCGTCCAGGCTGAAGAGCCAGAAACACTG